>Ga0265337_1000230_pt1 | contig 30116 bp, 24 predicted proteins | sample 42122metaG_FD_192441 | JGI IMG/M metagenome (GOLD analysis project Ga0265337, IMG submission 192441) | Rhizosphere microbial communities from Carex aquatilis grown in University of Washington, Seatle, WA, United States - 4-21-22 metaG | ecosystem: Host-associated > Plants > Roots > Rhizosphere >... | reverse complement strand
TGTGCTGGCAACCACGGGGCTGGCAACCACGGGGCTGGCAACCACGGGGCTGCTGACCACGGGGTCACACCGGACGGCGCTGACTCGCCCGGGTGGCGCGCGGTGCACGCACGGCCGCTCGACGAGCGGGTCATCGCCGCCGACCCGGGCGTGCCGGTCCGCGTCACGCAGGAGATCGAGCCGGCCGCGGTGTCCCGGACCGCGGCGGGGACGTACCTCGTCGACTTCGGGCAGAACCTGACGGGCTGGCTCCGGGTGCGGGCGACCGGGCCGGCCGGCACCACCATCCGGGTACGGCACGCCGAGGTGCTGGACGACGCGGGCGCCCTGTACACGGACAACCTGCGGACCGCGCGCCAGGCGGATGAGTACGTGCTGGCCGGGGGGCCCGCGCTGCTCGAGCCGCACTTCACGCTGCACGGCTTCAGGTACGCCGAGCTGACCGGGTACCCGGGCGAGCCGGGGCCCGGCGACATCACCGCGCGCGTGGTGCACTCGGACATCGACGCGACCGGGTCGTTCGCGTCAACCGAGCCGTGGCTCGACCAGCTGTTCCGCAACATCGACTGGGGCCAGCGCGGCAACTTCATCAGCGTCCCCACCGACTGCCCGCAGCGCGACGAGCGCCTTGGCTGGCTGGGCGACGCGCAGATCTTCGCCCGCACCGCCTGCTACAACCGCGACGTCGCGGCGTTCTTCGCGAAGTGGCTCGACGACGTGGCCGAGGCCCAGTTCCCCTCCGGCGCCTTCCCCGACATCGCGCCCCGGCTCAACTTTCCCGGCGCCGGCGCGCCCGCCTGGGGGGACGCGGGCGTGATCGTGCCGTGGACGGTGTGGAAGATGTACGGCGACCGCGGGCTGCCCGCGCGGCACTTCGGTGCGATGACCGCGTGGATGGACTTCATCGAGCGCGGCAATCCCGGCTTCCTGCGGACGCGGGAGCTCGGTCACAGCTACAACGACTGGCTCGCCCCCGGCGCCGACGACACGCCGCGCGAGCTGCTCGCCACCGCCTACTGGGCCCACGACGCCGCGCTGCTCGCCGAGCTCGCCGCGGCCGTCGGCCGGGCCGACGACGCCGCGCGGTACCGGGAGCTGCGGGCGAAGATCGGCGCGGCGTTCGCCGACGCGTTCGTTTCCGGCGACGGCCAGCTGGCCTCGGGCACCCAGACCGCCTACGTTCTCGGCCTGCACCTTGACCTCATCCCCGATGAGCTGCGCGCGGCCGCCGCCGGGCACCTGGTGAAGGCGATCGGCGCCGCCGGCGGGCACCTGGCCACCGGCTTCGTCGGCGTCGGCTACCTGCTGCCGGCGCTCAGCTCGACCGGGTACACCGAGGTCGCCTACCGGCTGCTGTCGCAGCGGACGTTCCCGTCCTGGCGGTACATGATCGACCGGGGCGCGACCACGATCTGGGAGCGGTGGGACGGGTGGTCGGCGGAGCGCGGGTTCCAGTCGGCCTGGATGAACTCGTTCAACCACTACTCGCTCGGCTCGGTGGGCGAGTGGCTGTACCGGTACGTGCTCGGCATCGACCAGGAGGCAGGCACGGCCGGCTTCGGCCGCCTGGTGCTGCGCCCGCACCCCGGCGGGTCGCTGGCGGCGGCCAGCGGGAGCTACCGGTCGGTGCGCGGGCCGGTCCGGGCCGGCTGGGAGCGTTCCGGCGGCCGGCTCAGCTACCGGGTGGAGCTCCCGGGAGGAGTCCGGGCCAGCGTGCACGTGCCGAGCGCGGACGCCGCGGCGGTCCGCGACGCGGCGGGACGCTCCCCGCAGTCGGTCGGCCCCTTCCCGGGGTTGCTCGGCGCGGGCGAAGCTGTTTTCCATGTCGGGCCGGGGCGTCACGAGTTCACCGGACCCGACGTGCAGCCCGTCGGGTAGCACAGGATGTATCGTTTTAGGCGAACTCTTTTCTTCCCCCCGTCACCTGACGGATCTGCCGGGAGGTTCATCGGCAAGAAAAGAGTTCGACAGCACTGTCCACGGAGAAGCGGGTAAGCGTGCCGGTCAGCATCCGGGAGGTCGCGGCGCACGCCAGCGTCTCCGTCGCCACGGTCTCCAACGTGCTCAACCGGCCAGAAATCGTCGCCCGGCCGACGCGGGACCGGGTGAACGCCTCGATCAGGGAACTCGGCTTCGTCAGGAACGAGTCGGCCCGCCAGCTGCGGGCCGGCCGGAGCCGGACGATCGGCCTGGTCGTGCTCGACGTGGCCAACCCGTTCTTCACCGACCTGGCCCGCGGCGTGGAGGACGAGGCGAGCAAGGCGGGCCTCGCCGTCATCCTGTGCAACAGCGACGAGCAGGAGCGCAAGGAAAAGCGCTACCTGGAACTGCTTGAGGAGCACCGGGTGCAGGGCGTGCTGATCACCCCGGTGGTCGGCGCGGGCCCACGGCTGACCCGGCTGCAGCGGCGGGGCACGTCGGTCGTGCTTGTGGACAGCCGGTCGCCCTCGCGCGGCCACTGCTCGGTCGCCGTCGACGACGTGCTCGGCGGCGACCTCGCGGTCTCCCACCTGCTGGCCGTCGGGCACGAGCACATCGCCTACGCCTGCGGGCCGCAGGCGATCCGTCAGGTGGCCGACCGGCTCGAGGGCGCCGGGCACGCCCTGGAGCGGGCCGGGCGTCCCGCCGGCGACCTGCACGTGATCGAGGGCGGCTCGCTGAACGTGGCCGCCGGGCAGAAGGCCGGCGCGGAGATCGCGGCGCTGCCCGCGGCCGCCCGGCCCACCGCCGTGTTCTGCGCCAACGACCTGATCGCGCTCGGCGTCCTGCAGGAGATGACCAGGCACCGGATCCGGGTGCCAGAAGACGTCGCCATCGTCGGCTACGACGACATCGACTTCGCCGCGGCGGCCGCGGTCCCGCTCACCTCGGTCCGCCAGCCCCGGCAGCAACTCGGCCGCACCGCGGCCCGCATGCTGCTCGCCGAGGCGGCCTCCGACGAGGCCCACCAGCACCAGCAGGTCATCTTCGAGCCCGAGCTCATCATCCGCCGGTCCACCGAGGCCGCCGCCGTCCCGGCCCTGGCCCCCCGCGGCTGACCCTCATCCCTGCCCGCGCCCGTGCTCGTGCCCGCGCGCGTGCCCGTGCCCGCCCCCGTGCTCGCCCTGGCAGTGGCAGGTCAGCGCGGCGCGCAGCGACACCGGCAGGTCGTCAAGCGAGCCAACGGGGCCGTCGGGGAAGGACATCCGCACGGTGGCGATCCCTTCGGTGGTGAGGACGACCAGCTCAAGGCCGTAACGGTCGAGGCACCGCGGGACCACCCACTCGGTGCGCGCCATCCCGTGCGCGCGCACGCAGCGGACGAGCTCGCTCACGTGGCCGTGCTCCAGGTGGTGCAGGATGCCGTGGGCCACCGGCCACAGCGGGTCCGGACTGGCGGCCCGGAAATCCTCGACCGCAACCCGTGGTTTCCCCCCGCCGGTGAACTCGACCGACCCCAGGCTCACCAGCCACGCGGGGTCCCCGGGGACTCCGGCCGCCGGGAACGGCGTGACCGTCCCGGTCAGCCGCAGCGCGGAGAACGGCGCCACGGCCGGCAGCGACACCCGGACCGCGCCCGGTTGCCCGGACAGCCAGCGGGCGACCGGGGACCCAGCGGGTGGCAGCAGCAGCGGGCGGCCGTCCCGCATCGCCCGGACGGACACGGGCCCGGCCACGGCCGGGCCGCCTGGCGGTGTCGCCGCGTCACTAACGGTCGCCGTCGCGGCCTGGGCAAGCGCGGTGCGGGCGCGCTCCGGCAGCGACGGGCCGGGAAGCAGATCGAACTCCATGAGCCTCATCTAATTAGGTTAGCCTTACCTAAGTCAACCCCGAGCGGACCCGCCTCATGGGCGGCCGATCGTGAGCCCACTCGTCACGTTCGCCGCATCCGTCATACCCGTCGCACCCGTCGCAACCCCTGGCGGCAGACATCAGGTGTCCGGAGCGGGCCGGCGGCATCCGCAGCGCCACTATCGGCGGCGATGGCGAGAAGACGGTAACCACGGCCAGAACACATCCGATGATCGGACGAATAGATGCATTTGTCCGAGCAAAAGTCTTGCAGCCGGCGTGAACCCGTGCAAACATCCGATCAATACATCAGATGACCGAGGGTTGAGGAGCGCTAGTGACTCATGTGCAGCCAGAGGTGCCCGCGGCGATCGCGACGGTACCGGGCGCCGTGACCGACCGAGCGGGTGCGAGGATCGTCGCGCTCGACTGTTACGACGTCCGCTTCCCGACCTCGCTGCAGCACGACGGGTCGGACGCGATGAATCCCGATCCCGATTACTCGGCTGCCTACGCTGTGCTGCGCACGGACGCGCCCGGGCTTGAGGGGCACGCGCTGTGCTTCACCATCGGGCGTGGCAACGAGGTGATGGTGGCCGCGATCGCCGCGCTGCGCCACCACATCGTCGGCCGGAACGTCGCCGACGTCAGCGCCGACCTCGGCGGCCTCAGCGCCGCCATGATCGGCGACAGCCAGCTCCGGTGGCTCGGCCCGGAGAAAGGCGTCATGCACATGGCCATCGGCGCGGTGGTCAACGCGGCCTGGGACCTGGCCGCGAAGGTGGCGGGCAAGCCGGTCTGGCGGCTGCTCGCCGACCTGACACCGGAGCAGGTCGTCGGGCTGGTCGACTTCCGCTACCTGGATGACGCGCTCACCCCGGCCGAGGCGCTCGAGATCCTGCGCGCGGCGCAGCCGGGCAAGGCCGCGCGGATCGCCGAGCTCGAGCGCTCCGGCTACCCGGCCTACACCACGACGCCCGGCTGGATCGGCTACTCCGACGAGAAGCTGACCGAGCTGTCCCGTCAGGCGGTCGCCGACGGCTTTACCCAGATCAAGCTGAAGGTCGGCGCCGACACCGCCGATGACGTGCGGCGCATGACCCTGGCCAGGGAGGCGGTAGGGCCCGGCATCAGGATTGCGGTTGACGCCAACCAGCGCTGGGGGATCGCCGAGGCCACCGCGGCGATCGCAGCGCTCGCGCCGTGGCAGCCGTACTGGGTGGAGGAGCCGACGAGCCCGGATGAGATCCTCGGCCTGGCGAAGATCCGCGCCGCGATCGCGCCCGCCAAGGTCGCCGTCGGCGAGCACGTCGCCAACCGGGTGATCTTCAAGCAGCTCCTCCAGGCACAGGCGGCGGACGTGCTGACCATCGATGCCTGCCGGGTGGCCGGCGTCAACGAGAACCTGGCGATCTTGCTGCTCGCCGCGAAGTTCGGCGTGGCCGTCTGCCCGCACGCGGGGGGCGTGGGCCTGTGCGAGATGGTCCAGCACCTGGCGATGTTCGATTTCGTCGGCGTCAGCGGGCCGCGGGCCGACCGGGTCCTTGAGTACGTCGACCACCTGCACGAGCACTTCACCGACCCGGTCCGCGTCACCGGCGGCCGGTACCTGGCCCCGTCAGCGCCCGGCTTCTCCGCCACGCTGCGGCAGCAGTCGCTCCGCGACTACGAGTTCCCCCACGGCGCCGTCTGGCAGCGGCTGCCCGGTCACTTCGACAACCCGTCCAAGGCCCCGGTAACGGCGGCCCCGATTGTTCAGCAAGGCCAGTGAAAACCGAAATCCCCTGAGGAGAGTCAATGAGTCAAAGAAGACGCCTCGCTGGCACCGTCCTGCTCGCCGCTGCAGGACTGCTCGCCGCGGCCTGCAGCTCCAGCTCGACAAGCAGCACCTCGGCCGCCGCGCCGGCCAGCACCGCCTCGGCGGCGGTCAGCACGGCCGCCGCGTCGGCGGCGAGCTCGTCGTCCGGAGGCCAGGTCACCATCGGCGTCAGCCTGACCTACAACAACACTGCCTTCTGGTCCGCCTACATCAACTACGAGACGCAGTACGCGCAGCAGATGAACGTCAAGCTGCTCGGCCCGCTGCTGTCCGCCGCGAGCGCCAGCCTGCAGAACCAGCAGATCGAGCAGCTCGTCAACGAGGGCGCCAAGGCCATCATCGTGAACCCGGAGACGGCGACCAGCCTCGGGCCGGCGATCACCTACGCGGCCCAGCACAACGTGCAGCTCGTCTCCGTCGACACGATCGTCGGCGTCGGGAAGGTCTACATGGTGGTCCGCGCGTCGAACACCCTGTACGGGCAGGACGCCTGCGCGTACATCTCGTCGCAGGTGAAGTCGGGGTACGTGCTCGACCTTGAGGGCGACCTCACCTCGTCTAACGGCGCGGACCGCACCGACGCCTTCAACTCCTGCATGTCGGCGAACGACCCGGGCGTGAAGGTGCTCAAGGAGCCGACGGTGTGGACGGACGCGACCGCGGTCACCGACGCGCAGAACGCGATCAACGCCTACGGCTCGCAGCTCAAGGCCATCTACTCGCAGTGGTCAAGCCCCGACACCGGCATCATCCCGCTGCTCAAGAGCAAGAACATGGGCCCCGGTTCGGCCAGCCCGGTCATCTTGATCAGCGATGACGGCGTGCCGTTCGAGATGTGCGACATCAGCAACGGGTCGGTCAGCGCGTCGCAGTCGCAGCCCGCCAACCTCTACGCGCAGTACGCGATCAAGTACGCGGTGGACGCCGCCAACGGCGTCGTGCACAAGGTCGGCGACCCAGGCGGCGGCGCCCCCGCGCTGGCGAACGTCACCTACCAGGGCGACACCAACCTCGCCGACCCGATCGTCGCGCCGTTCGTCACTAAGGCGTCGAGCACGCTCACCCTGTCGAGCCCGGTCGACGGCCTGCCCGCCTCGGTCACCACCACCGCGGTCAGCGACCAGACGCTGTGGGGCAACGCGTACGGGGCCGCGCACGGCGGAGTCTGCGCCTCTTCCTGACCGAACGAGTAACGAGTAACGTCCCAGCCAGCCCGGTGGCCGGCGTCCCTGGCGGACGCCGGCCACCCGACCCCCCGGAGGAACCGCCATGACATCAACCGGCCGCCCGGCGCTAGTCGAGGTGACCGGCGTTGAGAAGCGGTTCGGCACCACCCGCGCGCTGCGCGGCGTCGACCTGTCCATCGGCGCCGGGCAGTGCCTCGGCCTGGTGGGCCGCAACGGCGCCGGCAAGTCCACCCTGGTGTCCATCCTGTCCGGCCTCAGCGAGCCGGACGGGGGCACCGTGCGCTTCGGCGGCTCGCCCGCGCCGCGGGTGGGCGACATCCAGCGCTGGCGGGAGTGGATCGCCACGGTGTTCCAGCACTCGATGATCGTGCCCCACCTGTCGGTCGCGGAGAACGTTTTCCTCGGCGCCAGCCCGCACGGGACCGCTCCCGGCACGGTTAGCTGGCACACGATGCGCCGGCGGACCCGCGACATCATGCGGGAGTGGGGCTTCGACATCGCGCCGGAGACACCCTGCCGTGAGCTGTCCGTCGAGCAGCTGCAGGTCGTCGAGATTGTCCGGGCGCTCGCCCGCGGCGCCCGGTGCGTGCTGCTCGACGAGCCCACCGCCGCCCTTGAGCGCCAGGCCATCGTGCGGCTGTTCGACCGGGTACGCCAGCTCACCGAGGCGGGCGTGGCCGTCCTTTACATCTCTCACCACCTGGAAGAGGTCTTCGAGATCTGCCAGGACGTCGCCGTGCTGCGCGACGGTGAGCTCGTGCTCGCGGCGCCGACGGCCAGCCTCGGCAAGGACGAGCTGGTGGCGGCGATGGTCGGCGGGGTCCGCACCGCCGCCGGCCCGACCTCCCCCGTCCCTGGCCCGACCTCCCCACTCACCGGGCCGACCACCCCTGCCCCCGGCCCGCCCTCCCCAGTCGCCGGCTCGCCCCCAGGAGCAGCCATAACGGAGGCGGGTGCTACCGTCCCGGTCAGCGCCACCCCCGGGGCCGGGGACACAGCGCCCGGGGACACGGCACCTGAGGCCACGCCGTCCGCGGGCACGGCGCCCGGCAAGGCCGCCCCCGACCTGGTGCCCGGCGATGTGGTGCTCGCCGTCGACGGCCTCACGTCGGACTCGGCCCGCGGCCGCCTGGCGGGCGTGACGCTGCGGGTGCACGCAGGCGAGGTGGTCGGCGTCACCGGCCTGCTCAGCGCGGGCGTGGCCACCCTCGGCCGGGTGGTGGCCGGCGCGGAGGCGAGCACCGGCGGCGAGGTCAGGCTGCGCGATCGCCTGGTGCCGCCGGGCCAGCGCGCGGCCGCGCAGCGCGCCGGGATCGGCTACATACCGGAAGACCGCCGCGCGGAGGGATTCGTGGCGATGCTCGGCGTCGCGGAGAACATCACGATGACCATCACCAGGCGGCTGGCCGGCCGGCTCGGTGTGCTGCGCCCGCGCGCCCGGGCGACCGCCGCGGCCCCGCTGACCGCCGCGCTGTCCCTGGTGTCGTCCGGCCCGGGCCAGCCGGTCAGCGAGCTGTCCGGCGGCAACCAGCAGAAGGTGACCGTCGCCCGGTCGCTCGCGCACAACCCCTCGCTGATCGTCGCGATCACCCCGACCCGCGGCGTGGACGTCGCGTCGAAAGAACTGCTGCTGCGCTCACTCGCCGACGTGGCGACGGAAAGCGGCGCCGGCGTGCTGCTATGCACCGACGAGCTGTCCGACCTGGTGATCTGCGACCGGGTCGTGGTGTTCGTGCGCGGTGAGGTCTTCACCGAGTTCGGCCGGCCACCCTTCGACCGCGACGAGCTCATCCTCGCCACGGAAGGCCTCGTCACCGAGGGCCCGGTCATGAACGGCACTGCCCGCGCGGCGGCCTACAACCCTGCCGAGGAGGCAGCGCAATGATCTCGAACCAGGCACCCGAGGGCCAGGCCGCCCCCGCACCGAGCGGCACTGCGCCGGGCGCCGCGGCCACGGCGACGGCAGCCGCGGCGCCCGCCGGCGCCATGGCGTCCCGGTTGCGCGGCATGAACGTCAACGTGCTGCGCGAGGCGGCGCTGCTGCCCGTGCTGATCGTGCTGATCATCGTCGGGACGCTGGTCAGCCCCGCGTTCTTCACCGCATCGAACTTCGCGGGCATCGGCGAGCAGAGTTCCGCGCTCGGCGTGGTGGTGGTCGGCGAGAGCCTCATCCTGCTGATCGGCGGCATGGACTTGTCGCTCGAGTCGACGTTCGGCCTGGCGCCGATGGTCGCGGCCTGGCTGATCCTGCCGGTCTCCGCCTTCGGCAACGGCACCCAGCTCAACCCGTACCTCGGCATCGTCGTGCTCCTCGTGGTCGGCGCCGTCGTCGGTCTGGTCAACGGCCTGCTGATCGTGAAGGGCAGGCTCAACGGGTTCATCGTCACCCTCGGCATGACGATCGTGCTGGCCGGCCTGCAGAACGGCATCGTCAAGGCGCAGTCGCTGTTCAACCTGCCGTCGGCGTTCGGCTACCTGGGGTCGGCGTCCGTCGGCCAGGTGCCGGTCTCGCTCATCGTCACCGCGGTTATCTTCATCCTGACCGGGTTGTTCCTCCGCTACCACCGGACCGGCCGGGCCATCTACGCGATCGGCGGCAACCAGGCGGCCGCCCGGGCGGCCGGCATCAAGATCGACCGGGTCAAGATCGGCGTCTACATGGCCGGCAGCGTGCTCGCCGCGGTCGGCGGGCTGATGGAGGCCGGCCGGGTGTCGGCCGTCACCGGCCAGCAGGGCTACGGTGAGGGCATCATCTTCTCGGTCTTCGCCGCGGCGGTGATCGGCGGCGTCAGCCTCAAAGGCGGCCGCGGCAACATGGTCGGCGCGGCGTCCGGCGTGATCCTGCTCGGCATCGTCAGTGACATCCTCGACCTCGCCCAGGTGTCGAACTACTGGATCGAAGCCATCGACGGCGCGGTCATCCTGTTCGCGCTCTTCCTTGCCCGTATCGTCGGCGGAGAGTCCACCGCGGAAGAGAGGTAGCACTCGATGGGGGAACTGAGCGGGCTGAAGGCGGTCGTCACCGGCGGCGGGTCGGGGATCGGGCTGGCGACCGCCCGGCTGCTCGCGGCGCGCGGCGCGGCGGTCGCCGTGCTCGACCTCAAGCCGGCCGATGAGCACGCGGATGAGTTCATCGGGCTGACCGCCGACGTCACCGACGACGCGTCGGTGACGCAGGCGGTCGACTCGGCCGCGATGAGCATGGGGGGCATCGACATCCTGGTGAACAACGCCGGGGTGGGCGCGGTGGGCACCGTGGCCGACAACCCCGACGACGAGTGGCACCACGTCTTCGACGTCAACGTCGTCGGCATCGCCCGGGTGACCAGGGCGGCGCTGCCGCACCTGCGCGCGTCCGCGCACGCCGCGATCGTCAACACCTGCTCGGTCGCGGCGACCGCCGGCCTGCCGCAGCGGGCGCTGTACTCGGCGACCAAGGGCGCGGTCCTCGCCCTGACGCTCGCGATGGCCGCCGACCACGTGCACGAGGGCATCCGGGTCAACTGCGTCAACCCGGGCACCGCCGACACCCCGTGGGTTGGCCGGCTCCTCGACGCGGCCGACGACCCCGTCGCGGAGCGCGCCGCCCTTGAGGCGAGGCAGTCGATGGGACGACTGGTCAGCGCGGATGAGGTGGCGGCGGGCATCGCCTACCTGGCTAGCCCGCTGGCCGCATCGGTCACCGGCACGGCGCTCGCGATCGACGGCGGCCTGGCCGGCCTGCGCCTGCGGCCGCGATCGTGACCACCACATTGCCGCTGCGCAGGCTCGGCCGCTCGCCCGTCCACGTCACCGAGCTTTCGTTCGGCGGCGCGGCGATCGGCAACCTGTTCACCGAGGTCAGCGAGCAGGACGCGCGGGCCGCCGTGGACGCGGCCTGGGCGGGCGGCATCCGGACCTTCGACACCGCGCCGCACTACGGGCTCGGGCTGTCCGAGCGCCGCCTCGGCGATGCGCTGCGACACCGCCCGCGCGACGAGTACGTGATCTCCACCAAGGTCGGCCGGCTGCTCATACCCGGCCCGCCCGCCCCGCCCAGTCCGCCCGCCCCGCCGGGCCCGCCCGCCAACAGCCAGCCAGGTAACGACACCGAAGGATTCGCCGTCCCCGCCCGCCACATCAGGCGGTTCGACTTCAGCGCCGACGGCGTCACGCGCAGCCTGGAGGCGAGCCTGGCCAGGCTTGGCCTCGACCGCGTGGATATCGTGCTCATTCACGATCCGGACTCCCGCGCCGAGCAGGCGTTCCGTGAGGCGTACCCGGCGCTTGAGAAGCTGCGCGCGGCCGGCGTCGTGCGTGCGATCGGCGCCGGCATGAACCAGGCGGAAATGCTCACCCGGTTCGTCACCGACACGGACGTCGACCTGGTGCTCGTGGCCGGCCGGTACACGCTGCTCGACCAGTCCGCCGCGGCCGAGCTGCTGCCCGCGGCGCAGCGCCGTGGCGTGTCGGTCATCGCCGGCGGCGTGTTCAACTCCGGCGTGCTCGCCGCCCCGGGCGAGGGCGCGACCTACGACTACCAGGCGGCACCCGCCGAGCTGCTTGAGCGGGCCCGGCGCCTGCAGGAGGCCTGCGCGCGGTTCGGCGTGCCGCTGCGGGCGGCCGCGGCCCGCTTCCCGCTCACCCACCCCGCGGTCGCCAGCGTACTCATCGGCGCCCGCAACGCGGCGGAGATCACCGACGCGCTCCGGCTACGCGCCGTGGACATCCCCGCCGCGTTGTGGGATGCCCTGGTCGCCGCCGACGCGAGCGAGAAAGGCCAGCCATGAAGATCGCCCTGCATACCCGGGTCCGCGCCGACCGGGTCAGCGAGTACGAGCGAGCGCACGCGGCCGTCCCCGTTGAACTCACCGACGCGATCCGCGCCGCGGGCGTCAACGGCTGGATCATCTGGCGCAGCGGCACCGACCTGTTCCACGTCATCGACTGCGCGGACTACCCGGCGATGCTCGCGGCACTGCGCGACAACCCGGTGAACGCCGCGTGGCAGGCGCGCATGGCGGAGCTCCTCGACACGCCGCACGACTACTCCGCGGCAGGCGGCGACGCCGGGCTGCCGGTCGTCTGGCAGCTATGACCGTCATCGACGCCCACCATCACGTGTGGGACCTCGCGGTCCGGGACCAGCCGTGGATCAGCGGCCCGGCCATGGCCGCCATCAGGCGCTCCTTCTCACTCGACGACCTGCGGCCGCACGCCGCGGCGGCCGGGGTCGGCGCGACCGTCCTTGTGCAGACGGTGGATGTCGCCGCGGAGACACCAGAAATGCTCGCCCTCGCGGCCCGCGACCCGCTGGTCGCCGGCGTGGTCGGCTGGACCGACCTCACCAGCCCGGCGATCGCGGGCGAGCTTGCCCGGCTCGCCGCCTGCCCGGGCGGCGGCCACCTGGTCGGCATCAGGCACCAGGTGCAGTCCGAGCCTGACCCGGACTGGCTGCGCCGCCCCGACGTCATCCGCGGCCTGCGCGCGGTGCAAGCCGCGGGCCTGTGCTATGACCTGCTGGTGAAGCCGCACCAGATGCCGGCGGCCGTGCACGCCGCCGCGGCGGTACCCGGCCTCACCATGGTCCTCGATCACGCGGGAAAGCCGCGCATCGGTGGCGACCTAACGGGTTGGACCGCGGCGCTCCGCGACCTCGCCGCACTGCCGAACACCGTGTGCAAGCTGTCCGGGCTGGTGACCGAGGCGGTGCCGGAGATGGAGCCGGGGGCAGGCCCGGCGGCCTTCGCCGAGGTCGCCGATGCGGTGCTGAGCGCCTTCGGCACCGGGCGGGTCATGTTCGGCTCCGACTGGCCGGTGTGCCTGCTCGCCAGCGACTACGCCGGGGTGACCGCCCTGGCGAGGTCGCTGACCGCTGGGCTGTCACCGGCCGAACGAGCGGCGGTATTCGGTGAGACGGCGGCCCGCGCCTACCGGCTCGGCCCGACGGCAGGCACAAGGATGGCCACAGGGACGGTAACGGGACAAGGAACGGGTTCGTGGCACTGACAGACGAGGCGATCGGCAAGATCAAGGAGATGATCACCTCTGGCCGGGTGCGGCCGGGTGAGAAGCTGCCGCGGGAGGCCGACCTGGCGGCGGAACTCGGCCTGTCCCGCAGTTCGCTGCGCGAGGCGGTGAAGGCGCTGACCCTGGTCAACGTGCTTGACGTGCGGCAGGGCGACGGCACCTACGCGACCAGCCTCGCCCCGTCGCTGCTGCTTGAGGCGCTCAGCTTCATCGTTGACTTCCACCGCGACGACACGGTCCTCGAGTTCCTTGAGGTGCGCCGCATCCTAGAGCCCTCCGCCACCGCGCTCGCCGCGCTGCGGATGCCGGCCGATGGCAAGGCGGAGCTCGGTGTGATACTCGACGCGGTCACCGCGGACTCGCCGGTCGAGGAGTTCGTGGCCACCGACCTGGAGTTCCACAAGAAGATCGCCGCCGGGGCGGGCAACTCGGTACTCGCTTCGCTGGTCGACAACATGTCGCTGCCGACGGTGCGGGCCCGGGTCTGGCGGGGCATGACGGAGCCGAGGGCCCAGGAGCGCACGCTGGAGGAGCACCGGGCCATCTACCGGGCGATCGTGGCGGGCGACCCGGATCTGGCGCGGTCCGCGGCGACGGTGCACATCGCCGGCATCGAGTCCTGGCTACGGACCACGCTCACCAACTAACGGGCTCATCGTTGCACCCTCGCGCCGGAGCCGGAGATCAGGCGCTGGACTTCCGCGAGGGTGGCCATGGAGGTGTCGCCCGGGGTGGTCATGGCCAGTGCCCCGTGCGCGGCGCCGTAATCAACGGCCGCCTGGAGGGTGCCACCTTCGAGCAAGCCGTAGATCAGGCCGGAGGCGAAGCTGTCCCCGCCGCCGACACGGTCCAGGATCTCCATCGCGGGGCGCGGCGTGGCGTGAGCGAAGACCCCGGCGGTCCAGGCGACCGCACCCCAGTCGTTGACCGTAGCGCTGCGGACGGCGCGGAGCGTGGTCGCGATGACCGTCAGGTTGGGGAACGCGGCGCTAACCTCGCCGATGGTGCGCTCGAAGCTGGCCGGATCCAGCGAGGAGTAGGTGTCGTCGATGCCGGGGACGCTGAAGCCGAGGCACGCGGTGAAGTCTTCCTCGTTGCCGATCATGACATCGACGTACGGAGCCAGCCGCTTGTTCACTTCCTGCGCTCGCGCCTTGCCGCCGGCCGGGGCCCACAGCGAGGGACGGTAGTTCAGGTCGTAGGAGATGACCGTTCCGTGCCGGCGCGCCGCGGTGAAGGCTTCGACCAGGACGTCGGCGGTCGTTTCCGCCAGAGCCGCGTAGATGCCGCCGGTGTGGAACCAGCGCACGCCATCATCGCCGAACAGCCGTTCCCAGTCGATGTCGCCCGGCCGCAGCTGGCTTGCGGCGGTGTTGCCCCGGTCCGAGACGCCGAGCGCGCCGCGCAGTCCGAAGCCGCGTTCGGTGAAGTTCAGGCCGTTGCGGACGCTGCGCCCGACGCCGTCGTACGGCAGCCAGCGGATGAGCGCGGTGTCGACGCCGCCTTGCAGGATGAGGTCCTCGATGAGCCGGCCAACCTGGTTGTCGGCGAGCGCGGTCACGATGGCGGTCCGCTTGCCGAAGCAGCGGCGCAGGCCGCGGGCGACGTTGTACTCACCGCCGCCTTCCCAGGCGGTGAAGTGGCGGCTGGTGGCGATCCGGCCCTCGCCGGGATCGAGCCGCAGCATCACTTCACCGAGCGAGACCAGGTCATACCGGCACGAGCCCGCCGGGCGGACATTCAGGACGGACATCGGTGAACCTCCGGGTCTCGGTGTGCCAGCTACCTTGAGGGAGCGGCGAGGCCGCTCTCCTGGCGGGCCGCCGTCACGGCGTCCGCGGTCCGGTGCCGTATCTCATCCCACTGGCCGTCGCGGATAAGGTTGGGCGCCACCATCCAGGACCCGCCCACCGCGAGGACGGCTGGGTGGGCGAGGTAGCTGGGGAGCAGTCCGGCGGTGATCCCGCCGGTGGGTATGAACCGCAACCCGGGGAACGGAGCGGCCAGGGCGGTCAGCATCCGGACGCCGCCGAGCAGTTCGGCCGGGAACAGCTTGACGATGCTGATGCCCTCGGCGATCGCCCGCATGATGTCGGAGGCGGTGGCGACACCAGGCACGACCGGGATACCGAGGTCGCGGCAACGGGCGAGGATGGCCGGGTCGGTGCCTGGGGTGACGATGAACCGCGCACCCGCGGCCACCACGGCATCGACCTGGTCCAGGGAGACGACGGTGCCGGCGCCTGCGAGCAAGCCGGGATCGCCAGCGAGCGCGGTCAGCGCGGCAAGGGCGCCCGGGGTGCGCAGGGTCACCTCGACGACGGGAAGGCCGCCCGCCTTGAGCGCGCCGGCCACCGGCCCGGCGTGCGCGGGGTCGTCGAGCGTCAGGACGGGAACGATGCGGGCCACGGCCAGGCGGCTGAACACGTGCGGCGCCGCGTCCGCGGGATTCGCGTTCACCGTCCCAGCCAGCCGCCGTCAACCGGGATGAGCGCGCCGTGCACGTAGCTGGCGGCCGCCGACGCCAGGAAGACCGCGACGCCAGCGAAGTCCGCGGGATCACCCCACCGGCCGGCCGGGATCCGGTCAAGGATCGCCGTCGAGCGGGCCGGGTCGGCCCGCAGCGCTTCGGTGTTATCGGTTGCGACATAACCGGGCACGATCGCGTTCACGTTGACTCCGTACTGTGCCCACTCATTGGCGAGCGCCCTGGTTAGGCCGGCGATCCCCGACTTGGCGGCAGCGTATCCGGGCACGTTGATGCCGCCCTGGAAGCTCAGCAGCGACGCCGTGAAGATGATCTTCCCTGACCGGCGGGCGATCATGCCCCGCCCCAGCTCGCGGGCCAGCACGAACTGGGAACTGAGGTCGATGGCCAGGACCCGGTCCCAGATCTCATCGCCGTGCTCGGCCGCCGGGGCGCGGGCGATGGTGCCCGCATTGTTGACCAGGATGTCGACGGGCCGGCCCGCTGAGGTCAGGGTGCCGGCCAGGGCGGTGACGGCCGCGCGGTCGGCGAAGTCGACTTGGTACCCGGCGTAGCGCCGGCCTGCCTGCTCGACGCGGCGCTGCACTTCGCTGCCCGCTGGCTCAAGTTGCACGCTGACCGCGGTGACGTCAGCGCCGGCCTCGGCGAGCGCCGCCGCGATGGCCAGCCCGATTCCGCGCCGGGCGCCGGTAACGACCGCGTGCTGGCCGGTGAGGTCGAACAGTGAACTGCCGGTTGCTGGCATCTGCTTCCTTAGCGGTACGGGCTGGCGAGGTGAGCGTCATGCCTGGCAGTCGATGAGCACTTTCATCACGCCGGTACCGGCGTCCAGCGTGTCGAATGCCAGGTCGGCTTCTGTCAGCGGCATCACGTGCGTGATGAGGGCGTCGGCGGGGACAGTGCCGTCGACGACGAGTTCCACCGCGCGCTCGAAGTCCGCCCGCTCATAGAGGCGGGCGCCGACCAGGGTGAGTTCCCGCCAGAAGAACCGGTGCAGGCTGACGCTGCGCGGAACCGGGTGGATCGCGACCAGGCACAGCCGGCCGCGGACGGCCAGGACGTCGACCGCCGTGCCGACTCCCGCGGCCGACCCGGAGACCTCGAACGCGACCCGGGCACCCGCCCCGTGGGTCCAGTCCTCGACGACGGCCGTAACGTCGCTCGCCGCCGGGTCGCTGACCGCGAAGCCGAGCTTCGCCGCGACCGACCGCCGGTAGGCGTTGGGCTCGACGAGCAGCACGTCGCCGCCTGCCTGCCGGGCGGTGACCGCTATCAGCAGCCCGACCGGCCCGCCGCCGACCACGACGACCGTGTCGCCCGCGGTGAGTTGAGCGCGCCGGACGTCATGGACGGCCACGGCGGCCGGTTCCACCAGGGCGGCGGTGCGCAAGGGCAGGCTGTCCGGCAGGCGGATCAGCGTGCCGGCGGGAACGACCCAGGACTGTTGCATCGAGCCCGGGGCGTCGATGCCGATGAAGACCAGGTTCTGGCAGATAGTCTCGTGGCCGGCCCGGCACGCCGGGCACGTCCCGCACCACTGCAGCGGCATGACGGTCACCGGGTCGCCGGGCGCCCAGCCGGACGTTCCTGGTCCGACTGCCGCTACCCGGCCGGACATCTCATGTCCGATAGGGGCGGGCGGCCGTACCCTGGCGTCCATGTCGCCGTGATAGATGTGCAGGTCAGTGCCGCAGATCCCGGTGTAGGCGACATCGACCCGCACCTGGCCGGGCCCGGGCGTGGCTACGGCCGCGTCAGTCAGCCCGACGGTCCGGCGGCCTGTATAGAGAAGCTGGCGCACGTTTCTGTCCTCAAGCACAGGCGGATGCCTCATCGAATGTCGGTTAAGGGTGCTTGCGGGCGTGCGAGAAGGTCAAGTAAACATCCTATGATGTTATTATTTCGTTACAAATTTACCCCGGTCGAATCGGTAAGTTCCGGAATCTTGAGGCCGATATGACCCGAAAAGATGGGACGATGAAATCGTTCCGGTCATCAACGGTGTCAGTCAGGAGGAACCGAGGCAGTGGCCCTCGTAGACGAGGCGATCGTGAAGATCCGGGAGCTGATCCGGTCCGGGCAGCTTGCTCCCGGATCCAGGCTTCCCGCGGAAGCGCAGCTCGCTGCCGAACTCGGGATGTCGCGGAACTCAATGCGCGAGGCGGTCAAGGTGCTGGAGGCCAGCAAGGTACTCGACGTGCGCCGCGGCGACGGCACCTATGTGACCAGCCTGTCACCGGACTTGCTCCTCGGCGGCCTGGCGTTCGCCGTCGACCTGCTCGACGAGCGTTACCTGCTGGAGACGGTGGCGGTCCGCCGGATGCTGGAGCCGCCCGCTACCGCGGCCGCCGCCAGCCTGGTGCGGCCGGACCAGCTGGCATTCCTGCGAACGCTGCTTGAGTACATGCAGGCGTCGGTCAGTGATGCCGAGACCATGATCCAGTACGACATGGAGTTCCACCGTGCGGTAGTGAGCGCCGCCGGGAACGAGACCCTGACCACCATGCTGGAGAGCCTTTCTTCCGCGACGGTCCGCGCCCGGATCTGGCGCGGGATGATCGAAGCGGACGCCGCGCAGCGAACCATGACGGAGCACCAGGCCATCTATGACGCGCTCGCCGCCGGAGACCCGGCGGTCGCCCACGCTGCCGCCCTCATCCATGTCAACACCTCTGAGCATTGGCTACGTCACCTGATCGCCGGCGACCCCCGGCCCGCGGCAGGCACTGTTACGGAGGCGGCCGGCTAACTCGGCGGCGGCCTGCGGTGAGGTAGCAGCCTCAGTCCTGCTCGGTGACGCACTCCACGACCGCGGCCCGCCCGGCGTCGACCGCTTCCAGGGCCCGGCGCAGCGCGGGCACCAGGTCTTCCGCCTTCTCCACCCGCTCGCCGTGGGCGTGGCAGGCCGCGGCGAGCGCCGGGTAGTCAGGCGCCCAGCTGAACCGGGTGCCGACCGCGGTCTTGCGCCGGGCGGAGGCGCCGTCGGGGAACAGGCCGTAGACCGGAAGCCTGCTGGCCCGGTAGCCCTTGTTGTTCAGGATCACGGCGAGGAACGGCGTGCCCCACTCGGCCGCCATCATCAGCGCCGAGGTCGGCACGCCGAACAGGAACGCCCCGTCGCCGGTCACCGTGATCACCCGCCGGTCCGGCCGGGCCAGCTTCACCCCGAGCGCACCGCCGAGCGCCCAGCCGAGCCCCGGTGCCCACGGTCCGGTCAGCGTGCCTGGCCTAGTGCGCTCCAGTCCCTCGTACACCGCCGAGGCGTTCGTCACCGCCTCCTCGACGACGATGTCCTCGGCGTCGATCACCTGGTTAAGTCCGGTCATCACGCCGCGCGGGGTGAGCGGACCCTCCAGCGGCTCCGGCCCCGGCCGGGCGGTCACGCGCTCCCGCTGCGCGGCGACCCGGTCCGCCAGCCGCTCGGCCACCTCCGGCTTGGCGGCGGCGATCCCGGCGAGCTCCGCCGTGATGGCCGCGAGCCCCGCGGCGCCGTCGGCCTGGACCGCGACGTCAACGGGATAGGACCACAGTGGCATCGAGACCTTGGCGGGATCCGGGTCGACGTGGAAGACCTGGACGTCCGCGCGCAGCGTCACCTTGGCGGGCAGCCACGGCACGTCGCTTTCCACCACGAGGATCACGTCGGCGGCGGACACGGCCGCGGCGGCGGCGGCCTGGTTCGGCAGGCTCGCCGGGTGGAGCGAGGAGATGTTCACCGCGCCGGTGTCGAGACGTCCCGTCACCGGCAGCCCGGCCAGGTCGGCAAGCGCGGTGACGGCGGTGAAACCAGCTTCCGTTCGGCCGACCCGGGAGGTGACGAGGACTGGCGCCTGCGCCGCGGCGAGCGCGGCGGCGATCTGCTGCACCGCGGCCGGATCGGGCGCGGCGGGCACCGGGACCGGGAACCCGGTGACCCGCGAGTGGTCGACGCGCGGCGGGTCCATCAGCACGTCGCGGGACACCGTCAGGTACGCCATGCCCGCCGGGGAACTGGCGGCCACCTGCACCGCCCGGCCGATCGCCCGGTCGAGCATGTCCGGCCGGGTGATCTCCTGTACCCACTTGGCGTAACCGCGGATGATGCCCGGCTGGTCAGGGACGTCCTGAAGCCACTGGATCGGCGCATTCCGCCCGCCGGACGGGCCCTCCTCCTCGCCGTACGGGGTCTTGCCCGCGATGACGACCACCCCGGCCCGGCCGCGCAGCACGTTGTGGACCATCGCGCCGAGGTTCTGCGTGCCCGCGTCCACGTGCACGAAGACCGCCTGCGGCCGCCCCGTCATGTTCCAGTACGCGTGCGCGGCGGCGAGTGACACGCTCTCGAACGTCGACAGCAGCACGGCCGGCACCGGCAGCCCGGCCTCGGTGAGGGTGTACACCGCCTCCTGCACCGGCGCGGTGTCCGTGCCCGGGTTGAGGAACAGGTACTCGATCCCGTGCGCCCCCAGCAGGTAGACCAGATGCTCCGCCGTGGTCTTCAACTTCACGTGCCCTCCAGGAAGCGCGTACTCACCGATCGCCGGTCGGCATGATCATCCCCCGCCGAGACCGCGCTCGCCAACCCGCCCTGTGGCGGCCCCCAAGGCCGGCCGGTCAGTCTTGGGTGGCAGCGTCACTTGGCTGGCAGCGACCTGGCGTACGCGATGCCGGTCTCCACCCAGGGGGACAGGTCGGCGTCGGTGCCGACGCCGTCCGCGTCGACGCGCAGCCAGCCGGGCATCTCCCGGCCCCGCATCACGGCGACGGTGGCCGCGGTGGTGGCGGCCAGCTCATCGGTCCGCTCCGGGGCGACGCGCACCAGCACGCCGCCCTGCCCGCTGGCGCTGATCGCCATGTGTCCCTTGATCAGGAATGCGAGGCCGCCGAACATCTTCTTCTCGGTCAGTTCCGGGTCGGGCCCGATCAGGCCCCTGATGCGCTCGGCGAGGACTTCGTCGTAGGCCATGCGGCCGATCGTACCTAGGATGGGCACCGGCGCGCTCGCCGCGGGGGAGCGCGGAGGGGAGTCCTGTGACAGCCGAGCTGCGGAACTGGTCGGGCACGTACCGTTTCACCGCCCGCGCGGTGATCGACGCGCCGACGGTCGACGACGTCCGGCGCGCCGTGGCCGCGGGCGGCCGGGTACGGGCGATCGGCACCAGGCACTCGTTCAACGACCTCGCCGACAACGGGGCCACGCTCGTGTCGGTGACGGCGATACCACCGGAACCGGTTATCGACGAGGCGGCCAGGACGGTGACGGCCGGCGCCGGGATGTCCTACGGCGCGCTCGCGGTGTGGCTGCAGGACCGGGGCTGGGCGCTCGGCAACCTCGGGTCGCTGCCGCACATCTCCATCGCCGGGGCGACCGCGACCGGGACCCACGGCTCAGGCAGCCGCAACCAGATCCTGTCCGCCGCGATCGCGGGGCTGGACTACGTGGCCGCCGACGGCGAGCTGCGGCACGTGAGCCGGGCCGACCCGGACTTCGACGGGATGCCGGTCGGCCTGGGCGCGTTCGGCATCGTGGTGCGCGTCACCTTGGACATCGAGCCCGCCTACCTGGTCAGGCAGGACGCGTACACCGCGCTGCCCTGGGACCGCGCGCTCGCCGAGCTTGACCCCATCATGTCCGCCGCCTACAGCGTGAGCCTGTTCACCGACTGGAGCGGGCCGGCGCTGCGCGCGGCCTGGGTCAAGCGCCGCGTCGCCAGTCCCGGTGACGCCGGTCCCGGTGACGGCGACACCGGGGACACGCCGGATGAGTTCTTCGGCGCGCGCCGTGAACCCGGCCCGGTGCGGTTCATCGACGCTCCCGCCGACAACCTCACGGTCCTCGGCGTCCCCGGCTCGTGGGCGGAGCGGTTGCCGCACTTCCGGCTGGATGCCACGCCGAGCAACGGGGACGAGATCCAGTCGGAGTACTTCGTTGACCGCCGCCACGGCCCGGAGGCCCTGGACGCGGTGCGCCGCCGCGCGCCGCTGATCACGCCGCTGCTGCTGATCTCAGAGATCCGCGCCACCGCCGCCGACCGGCTGTGGCTGAGCGGATCGTACGGCCGGGAAACCCTGGCTATCCACTTCACCTGGCGCAACGCGCCCGATGAGGTGGACGCCGCAGTCGCTGCGGTGGAGGCCGCGCTCGCGCCGTTCGCCGCCCGCCCGCACTGGGGCAAGGTCTCACACGTCACCGCCGGCGAGGTCGCGGAGTTGTATCCCCGGCTGGGTGACGCGAGGGACCTGTTCGAGCGCCTCGACCCCGGCGGCCGCTTCGGCAACCAGCGCCTTGAGCGCCTCGGCGTGCGCACAGGTCGCTGAACACGGCGCGCTAGCGCCAAGGCCGTTCTAGGGCTTGCGGCCCACGGCGCACCACATGGCCGACTTGCCTGGGTTGGCCGCCTCGGGTTCAGGCCGCCAGTCCTGGAGCGGCACGATCCCGGGTTCCACCAGGTCCAGGCCGGCGAAGAAGATGGCCACCTCATCCCGGCTGCGGTACGCGAACTCCTGCTGGATGTTGCCGCGCGAGAGGTCCTGCATTTGCCGCAGCGTCTCTGGCGGGAGGAACTCCCGCCCCAGGTGAGAAAGCGCGAGGTAGCTGCCTTTCGGCACGGCGTCCATCAGCCGGGCCACGATCGCGTGCGGGTCGTCCGCATCCGGTATCGCGTGCAAGATCGCGACCAGCGTGACCGCCACCGGCTTGGAGAAGTCAAGCAGCCGGCCGGCCTGCTCGAGGATGGTGGACGTGTCGCGCAGGTCGGAGTCGATGTACTCGGTCGCGCCCGCGTCGCTGCTGGTGAGCAGCGCGCGGGCGTGGGCGAGCACGATCGGGTCGTAGTCGACGTACACCACCCGGGACTCCGGCTCGATCGCCTGGGCGACCTGGTGGGTGTTGCCCGCCGTGGGTATGCCGGTGCCGATGTCGAGGAACTGCCTGATCCCCGCGCCGGCGGCCAGGTAGCGGACGGCGCGGCCGAGGAACGCCCGGTTGGCCCGGGCGGTGAACGCCCACTCGGGATAGACCTTGAGCGCCGCCTCGGTCTGCGCCCGGTCGGCGGCGTAGTTGTCCTTGCCGCCGAGCAGGTAGTCGTACATGCGGGCCTGGTGCGCCACGCTGGTGTCGAACTCCGGCGGCCCGGCACTGCCTGGGTCGCCGTCCGTCTCCCAGGCCTCGTCGCTGGTCATCTCTGGGTCCCTTTCATGTCTCCTTGGCCACCTGCTCGATGAAGCTCTTGCTCGCGGCGGGGGTCAGCGCCTCGCCGCCGAGCTGGTCCGCGACTTCCAGGTAGTGCTCGACGTCCGGGCGCTGGTCCAGGTAGACGGCGCCGGTGAGCTGCTCGATGTAGACCACGTCGGGCAGGTCCGGCTCGTCGAACCGCAGCACGGTGAAGGCGCCGCTGGCGGCGGCGTGGCCGCCGCTGGCGAACGGGACGACCTGCAGGGTGACGTGCGGCAGCGCGGCCGCATCGAGGAGGTGGTGCAGCTGGGCGCGCATCACCGCGGGCCCGCCGAACGGGCGCCGCAGCACCGCCTCGTCCATGACCGACCAGATCCGCGGCGCCGCTGCCCTGGTCAGCAGCTCCTGGCGTCTCATCCGCAGCACAACCCGGCGCTCGATCTCCGACAGGGGCGCGGCCCGGTGGCCAAGCCGGGTGACGGCCCGGGCGTACTCCTGGGTCTGGAAGAGGCCGTGCACGAACTGCAGCTCGAAGGTCCTGATCGTGGACGACACCGACTCGAGCCCGAGGTAGCTCTCAAACCAGCCGGGCAGGATGTCGCCGTACTGTGACCACCAGTCCGGCCGGCTGGCCTGCTGTGCCATGGCGAGCAGCCTGGCCCGCACCTGCTCGTCGGTCGTACCGTACAAGGAGAGCAGGTCGTTGATGTCGCGGGTCTTGAATCCGACATGACCGGTCTCCATCCGGCTGATCTTGGACCGGGAGGCCCGGATCTCGTAGCCGGCCCGCTCCGGCGTGACCCCCGCGGCCTCGCGGAGCCGGCGCAGCTGCGTGCCGAGCAGCAGGCGCAAGATGACCCCGCCGGCCTGCGGGATACCGGAATCTGGCTCCTCGCCGTCCGGCCCCTCAGTACTCATTACCCTCCGATGCCGTTGAGCTTGCGCGGCGCGGGGTCGCCGACAGGGGACAGGGGAGGCAGCCGCGGCGGCGGGCCGCGGCGCCTTTACTCCGGCATCATACGCAATCGGGGACTGAGCGGACATTAATAACGGGTCGACTGGCGTGTTGTTGCCAATCTGACACGAGCGCTTTTACTCGTGCCACGGCCGCGAAAGGCCACGCCGGGAAACGTGAGGTGAAAAGCGCCCGGGGCCACGCTAGATTCGCTATCGCGCGTCTTTACGCCGGTACTAGGCCAGGTCGTCGAACTCCCCGGCTTTCGCCCCCGTCAGGAATGCGGCGATCTCCGCGCGGGTGTAAACGAGCGCTGGCCCGGACGGGTGCCGGGAGTTGCGGACCGCGACCTGACCGTCCGCCAGCGCGGCGACTTCGACGCAGGACCCGCTCGGGTTGCTGGCCTGGCTCTTGCGCCAGGTCACCCCGAGTTCGCCGGCGGGTACTCCGTTTTCGACCGACATCAAATCCTCTCCTTCGCTCATCGGGAATCACCTGCGGTAAATCCCGCTCGCGGCACACGCTATCAGCCTTCCTGCACTGTGCAGCTGCACATTCCAGTTGCACAGTGCGAACGTAAGAGAGGTGAAACATTTTTTTAATGAAACGGCATGTGGCCTGCGGATTAATTCAGGGCACGGGCCCGGCGGCCGCCTGCTCAGCCGTTCCGTCACCCAGGCCAGGCGCCGCCTGCTCAGCCGTTCCGTCACCCAGGCCAGGCGCCGCCTGCCCCTATCCCCAGAGCCGGGCGCTGGCGAGCTCGGCGCCCTTGACGAGGGTGTCCAGCTTCGCCCAGGCGATCTGCGGGTGCACGCGGCCGCCGAGGCCGCAGTCGGTGGAGGCGATGACGTTATCCCGGCCGACCGCCTCGGCGTACCGGGTGATCCGGTCGGCGACGAGCTCGGGGTGCTCGATCACGTTGGTGGAGTGCGTGACCACGCCGGGCAGGATGACCTTGCCCGCGGGCAGCTTGACGTCCCGCCAGATCTTCCACTCGTGCTCGTGCCGCGCGTTGGCCGCCTCGAACGAGTACGCGCCCGCGTTGATCTCAAGCATGACGTCGACGATGTCGGCCATCGGCAGGTCGGTGGTGTGCGGGCCGTGCCAGCTTCCCCAGCACAGGTGGAAGCGGATGCGCTCGGCCGGCAGCCCGCGGATCGCGTGGTTGAGCGCCTCGACGCGCTTCCTGGTGAATCGCCGGTAGGCCTCAACACTAGGCGCCGGGTTGATCTGGTCCCAGTTCTCCGCGATCGCCGGGTCGTCGAGCTGCAGCACAAGGCCGGCCTCGATGATCGCCACGTACTCCTCGCGCATCGCGTCCGCGCAGGCCCAGAGCATCTCCTCGTCATCGGCGTAGTACTCGTTGCCGAACCGGGCGCAGCTGGCCGGGGCCACCGCGTTCAGGAAGCCGTCGGTGACGCCGGCCGCCGCCATCGCCGCCTTCATGTCGGCGATGTCCCGCTGCACGTCGGCCTGGCCCGCATAAGAGATCGGACCCCGGCACACCGGGCCGACCGCCTGCTCCCGGTTGGGCACCGAGGCGCCGGAGGTCGGGTCGCCGTAGGCCTCGGCGAACGCCTGCCAGTCACGCCGCTCGCCGAACGACGCCAGCCTGATCTCGCCGGGCTTGGCCACCGACTGCGGGATCTCGGCGATCGTCAGCGGCGTCAGCTCGACGCCGGACAGCCGCTGGAACACGTAGGTCCACCAGGAGCCGTAGTCGTAGCGCTGGCCCATCGAATGCCCGTACTCGCCGTCATTGACCAGGTCGATGCCGATGCCGCGCTGCCGCGCGACCACGTCCGCGACCCCCGCCCGCAGGCTGCCCAGGTACGCGTCCTCATCCGACAGCTCGCCGGCCGCCCGCCGCCCGTTGAGCGCGATCAGCTCTTCCGGTCTCGGCAGGCTGCCCGCGTGGCTGGTCAGGATCCTGTCCGGCATATCTCCTCCTTGAGGTCCGCGGACTCGCGATGATCTTCCCCGCGCCGAGTATGAGCGTGCGGTAAAGCCCCGCGCAATACGTAGTGCCTCACCGGCGCCGTGACTGGGTTCGCGCTCGCTGCTGTCTACGGCGGCGTGGCCTCACCACTCTCTGGCCCGCGGGTGGTGCCCAGGCACCCGGAGAGGCCAGTGCGCCGTTGAACCGGCCGGTGAAGGCATCGATATTTTTCTAATAATTTACACAAAAATCTACATAAAATGACCGGCGGTCGCCGTCAAAACTGTCGGAGTATCTGGGACATTCGGTGCGCGGTTGATTCCCGCGAAGGGAGTGAGCGCGGGGATTTAGGCATCGAATGGAGACCACATGCACCATCCGAGACACCCGCGGCGACTGCGCCTGACCGGGTCACTGGCAGTCGGCATCTCCGCCGTGATAATGGCGCTGGGAACAGCCCAGCCAAGCTCAGCGGCCACCACCGGCCAGCCTCCGCTGCAAGGAGCGGCCGCGCGTCAGTGGGCCCTGTACCACTTCCTCAACACGGGCACGCCCGCCGTGGCTAGCCCGAGGGCCACGGCGACCGCTCCGACCAACAACCACCAGGGTGATGACGGTGACCTGGCGGACTCGATGGCCGCGTACAACGCGGAGCGCACCGCGCCCGCCGGCTACCTGACCGGGGACGCGATCGGGGCCGCCGCCCAGCAGGCCGCGCAGATTCCGTCGACGCCGGGCTCCTGGCAGCAGTTCACCACCCAGGCGTACAACGGCCAGCCGGCTAATTACACCGACCCGTTCTGGTCGAATGTCGGTGCTGGCTTCTCCGTCGTCGGCGGCCGGGTCACGGCGCTGGCGACTACCCAGGACGGCGACTGGTTCGCCGGCGCGGCGGACGGCGGCGTGTGGCGCTCCTCTGACCAGGGCGCGCACTGGACCCCGGTCACCGACAACCTCCCCGACATGTCCACTGGTGCCCTCGCGGTCGACCCGGTGGGCGGCTCGCTGTGGCTCGGCACCGGCGAGGCCAACGAGTCGCAGGATTCCTACCAGGGCGACGGCGTCTGGACCACGTCCAACGACGGCCGGTCCTGGCAGCAGGTGGGCGGCCCGGCTAACCCGATCGGGCCGCGCACCATCTTCCGCATCGCCTTTGACCAGTTCGGCGACGCGTACGCCGCCACCAACAACGGCCTGTTCCGGTGGGACGCGTTCCGGCACCAGTGGTCGGAGGTTCTCGACCCGGCCGGCCCGACCGATTTCCCGCCCTACGACCAGCAGGTGACCGACGTCGCGGTCGTCCCCGGAACGGGCGGCAAGGACGTCATCACCGCGATCGGCTGGCACGGGCCGGGCAACACGACGTACAACGGCTTCTACGAGTCGACTAACTACGGACGATCATTTAGCGAGGTCACGCCGACCGGGGACATTGACGCCACCGACATCGGCCGCACCACCTTCGCCTACTCGTCGGACGGCAGCAAGCTGTACGCGGTCGTCCAGTCGCCGGCCCGGCAGGCGGCCGGAGACGAGTCCGTGCTTCAGGGCATCTTCGTCGCGTCGGGAACCGGTTCCAGCCCCGCCAGCGTGACCGGTCCCTGGACCAAGATCGGCGACGAGGCCTCGCTCGCCGCCTCCGGCTCGGCCCTGGGCGTCGGCTCCGGGTACGGCGTCGGCGTCCAGGCCTGGTACAACCAGGACCTCGCGGTCGACCCGGCTAACCCCGCGCATGTGTACGCGGGGCTTGAGGAAGTCTTCGAGTCAACCAACGCCGGCCAGACCTGGGTGACGGCCAGCCCGTACTGGAACTACCCCTTCGCCTGCGACGCGACGAACACGTGCCCGAACACCACGCACCCCGACCAGCACTCCATGATGGTCGCCGGCGGCAAGATCGTCATCGGTAACGACGGCGGCGTGTACAGCCGCCCGCTGAGCGACGACGCCGAGGACGGCAACTGGGCCGACCTCAACGCCACGCTGCACGACCTGCAGTTCTACGATGCCCGGGCGGGACAGTTGTCCGACGGGACCACTGCGGTGGTCGGCGGGCTGCAGGACAACGGCACCATGGTGGACGACACCGCGTTCGCCCAGTCGGCCGAGGCGGCCGGCGGTGACGGGTTCGACGTGATCGTCGATCCGGCCAACGCCAACAACTGGGCCGGCGAGTACACCGACGGCTCGCTGTACACCACCACTGACGGCGGCCACTCGTTCAGCTACTTCGCCAGCTTCTCCTGCGCGGGCCAGGCGACGGTCGGCCAGGCGCCGAACGCGAACTGCGACCCGAACGCGAGGTTCGTCATGCCGCTCGTCCAGGACCAGCAAAACGCCGGCACCTGGATCGGCGGCGGCGAGGACGTGTGGGTCTCCACGGCCGGCTGGAACACGTCCTGCGCCAACGAGGCGACCTGTACCTGGACGCCGGTCTACGACACCGGGGCGGGCCACGCGGTCACGGCGCTGTCGTCAGCCGGCAACGGCCAGGTCATCTACGCCGCGTGGGTCGCCGGCGGCGGAAACCCCGGCCCGGCGTTCGCCTCGGGCATCGCCACTAACTACGGCGGCACCTGGCACCAGGTGAGCATGGCCGGCCTGCCGGACCGGTACATCGCCGGCGTCACCGTCGACCCGGCCAACCCGGCCCACGCCTACGCGGTATTCAACGGGTACTCCCGGCGGTTCGTCCCTGGCGGGGGCACCGGCCACGTCTTCGAGACAGCGAACGGCGGCCAGACCTGGACCGACATCTCCGGCAACCTGCCGGACGTCGCCTCCGACGCCCTGGTGGTCGCCCACGGCCAGCTGGCCCTGGCCACCGACGCCGGGGTGTACACCGCCGCCGAGTTCGGGGGCTCCCGCACCACGTGGCGCCACCTTGGCTCCGGACTGCCGAACGTTGTGGTCGATGACCTGACGTCCGGCCCGGGAGGATATATCTACGCCGCTACGCATGGGCGCGGTGTCTGGCGCTTCAGGCTCTAGGTCCCTCGCCCATCATCCAGAACGGAATCGAAGCCCCCGCCCCAGGCCACCCGCCTGGGGCGGGGGCTTCCCTTGAAAGGCGTTTCGCGGCAAATACCCGTTGACCGGCCGCTCGGCGGGCCCCTAGGCGCAGAGCTCCTTCTCAGCGGTCACCGGGTCAGGGGAGAAGCGGAAATTGGTCAGGGTCAGTGAGTGAAAGAAGTTCATCGCGAACCGGCGGACGGTAAGCGGGGCTTGAACGGCCTGGTCAAGCTCGGCCAGCGGGCCGCAGGACAGGGCCTTGCGCGCGGCGGCGAGCTGCGCCGCGGGTATCCCGGGTGCCTGGGTGACGTTGCTGTACTCGGCGACTATCCACGCCGGGACGGCCCACTTGGCGTGGCCGGGCCGGCCGTTCGGATCACCGACCAGATGGGAGCCAAGGGCGTACGACAGGCCGTGCTGGTCGACGACAAGTCCGTCAAGCGGCGTACCCGCGCCCCCCGTGCCCAGAATGGAAACGGTAACGGCGACCGAATACCGAGGCCGGTTAAGCGGAACCGAGAGGACGTACGGGGACGCGGTGGCGGCCTGGTAAAACAGCACCGGCCGGCCGGAGCGCACGTCCTGGCTGATCGCCCACTCCAGGCTGCCCGGCGCGTTCACGGAACCCATGCCCGCGAGCACGTACTCCGCCGCGTTGTCCGGGTTCTGCTGGCCGGTGTGAACCGACCACCAGCCCCGCTCGTTGGCGATGCCGCTTAGCGGGATGATGCCCAGGGGCGTGGGGTCCCGCCACCTGAGCCCGGCGCCTAGGGCCCAGACGCCGATCGTGGCCGCCAGCAGGCAGAGGGACGCGTTTGCGAGCCCGCCCCTGCGCTTCGGGACCGGTACCGGAACCAGCATGACCGGCAGGAGCAGCGCGAACGTCGCTGGCAGCAGCATCCGCGCGTGCATGAAGTCGCCGCCGATCGCGATGACATACGACGCCATGAGCAGGCCGCTGCCCATCGCGGCGGCGCAGCGGACGACATCGGCCCGGCTCAGGTGCTGTGCGGTGAGAAGGAACAGGACGAGCAGGACGAGCAGCGGAACCCAGAGCCGGTAGGGCGAGGCGAAGTCCGCGAGATAGACGAATCCCTGGTGGAAGCGCGTGCTTGACGCGTCTTTCGCCACGGCCGTGTTGGGCACGAGCAGGCCGTAGTAGCCCATGCGGAACACCTGGTACGCCAGTGGCACGGCCCCGGCGACGGCCGCGAGCACCGCCAGGCGCCGCCCGGCCGGACGCTCGATGTACCACAGGGCCACGAGAAACGCCACGGTGCCTATTGCCATGTCCGGACGCACGAGCCAGCCGAGCCCGGCGACGAACGCGAGCCAGCGGGCGCGGCGGCGGGAGCCGGGCCGCAGCCCGGCCAGCAGCCACCAGCACAAGCCGAGCCAGCAGAAGATAAGGGAGTCTTCGAGTCCGGAGGTGACGAAGTCCCAGAAGGGCGGCAGCGCGACCACGACGAGCGCGCCGGCCGGCAGCAGCACCTGGTCGGGTGAGTGCCTGCGGTGCAGTTCCCGCGCGCCGAGCAGGGCGAGCAGGAGGCCGAGCGGCGCGAGCAGCAGCCCGCTCCCGACGATGACCGTGTAGAGGTCGAGCCGGCTGGCCCACGTCAGCAGGGCCAGCAGCCAGGTCCAGAGCACGGAGGTGTCTGCCTCGACCCGCTCTCCGGGGTTGAACACCGGCCCGTGGCCGGCCAGGATCTCCCGCACGGTACGCGCCACGATGAGGCCGTCATCGGCGATCCAGCGCTGCCGCCAGCCCAGCACTCCCCAGGCC
>Ga0265337_1000226_pt1 | contig 30178 bp, 30 predicted proteins | sample 42122metaG_FD_192441 | JGI IMG/M metagenome (GOLD analysis project Ga0265337, IMG submission 192441) | Rhizosphere microbial communities from Carex aquatilis grown in University of Washington, Seatle, WA, United States - 4-21-22 metaG | ecosystem: Host-associated > Plants > Roots > Rhizosphere >... | reverse complement strand
CTTCACTGCTCAAATTCACCCGGCTGAAGCCGGGTGTTAATGAGAAGTAATTTAATCACGCCCATAACCGATGAGTTTGCGCGTGGACAAATCCGGCGGCCCGGAAACACTGCCGCAAAGGTCTTTGCTTAAATCATAAAGTGAAATGCGCCGTTTACGGCTTGGCCGTTTGTTGCGTTTTCGATTCGCCTTCAGAGAAATCTTTTTCATGCGACAAAACTGCTCCCCGCTTGAAAGCAAGTCAACACCGGCATCATCGTCGTTTTGGACAACCGGGTTTTGACGAAGCAATACGGCCAGTCCTTCCTTGACGCCCTGCCGAAATGCCCGGTGGAAATTGTGTGAAAGAAAATTGTTCGCGCTAAGGGACCGAAGGGAAATATGTTATCCCAACAATGTCCATCGTTGAAACTGACACACTTGAAGCCGAAAAGCATTAGACGATGAAGGCATTTCGATACTTTCCTTTGGTAAGAGAATCCCGAACTCACGCAAAACTTTTGCACCGTTGATTCTACCAGGAGGGAAAGCGTCTTCGCTGCCATTCAACCCTCCCAGCACATAAGCAGCTACGCTCACGATATTACAAACTTCCTGTTTCTCGCTTAATTCCTTTAGCTCGTCGAAAACCAAATTTTTATTTGAAATCAAAAACTTGCGATTCTCTCCATCCTCGCTGAAAATATCAAAGCCGAAAAGACCATTGGCAATCGCGGGAGCCAGAGTTGATGCCGTTTTCGGACCGTATTTGATTGTGAATTTATTAAAAAGATAATTGTGGAGGGTAAGCGTGAGCATGCGAAGACATTCTCTATCTTTGTCAGGCACGCGACCGCCAAATAGTTTCGCTAGGAGTCCCATAAATATTCGTCAAATGGAACCAGAGGCTTCGCCCTTTTCAGGATCTTGCATCATAATATTCCAAGGTTTGCTGTCAACCCATACAATGAATGGAGGTGGATTTAACAGCACATTTTGTATCTCCTTAAGAAAAGATTCTGCGGAAACAGGAATTCCATATTTGATTGCACCATGTCCCTTCCGATTCAGAGCCCTTAATGTTCCTCCGCCTATTCCGGCCATACTGCATTTTTCCAAGATGAAATAACGCAATTCTGGTTGTGAATTCTTATACGCGTTAGAATCGTTAAACCACGATTTCGGATAAACGATCGCGACAAAATATGCTTCTGCCTCCCTTAACGGCTTTGGCATATCAATTAAAACAATAGCGTAATGTGGGCCAAAAGGTGTGCCCGTTCCCAACAGACCAGAGTCGCTCAAGCGTTCGTCCTCTGGTAATTTTTCTCCGACGCATGCCCAAAACTTGGCAAGACAGCCTTTTGGTGAATTGTTCCCAAATCCTAAAGGCACATGCGGATCAGAAAAAGCTAAACCCGGCAACGCCTTGTAAGCGAAATCATAGTGGTGCTTGCGTGGTGGTTCGAATTGTTTGAGGGAATCCCTTGTATCCTTTTTGAAAAAACCGAAGAGTCCCATAATTCGATTGCCTTTCATTTATGCGCTCGAGTCGTCTGTTCCACGCGCGCCGGGTGTGTGTCGTTAAATGTGGCTGGCGTGCCCCAATCAACTCGGTTCGCCAGATCGTTTTTGCAGCTGTCGCTCACGATTATTGTTCGAGCCTGCGCCTGCAAAAACCCGGTGTCGAGGAGAAAGCGGCAAAGAACTTTGACCCCTACCAAGCTGAACGTGCGGCTCTAATAAAGCTTGCTTAACTTTTGTTGCCACTTCTTCTTTTCTTCGTCCCTAGCCGTTGTTGCCTGTTTGTCATTGTGGTTTGGCAATTCCGACGCTTCGCCAATTTGTTTCGACAGATTTTCCACCACCGATGCTTCTCTGTAAAATCCGTTTTTTTCTAGCATTTCACTTTCAATTTTCAATGCCCACGATGTCTCATTGAGACCATCGCCCCCGCGAACATTTTCTTTTCGATATGGACAAAGGCGCTTCATCAACCTTACAGACTCGTTGAGCAAAGCTATTCGATGAAACCTACGACTGACCAAATAAGACGCGGCCATTCCAATAAAAGCTGGTAGCAGCAGATTGGTAAAGACCCAGCACATGGCAAATGATTTACACCTGAAAAAATGTCCAGTCGAGGATAAATTCGATTCATCCCGCCGCATCCAGCCGGAGCAGGCAATGGCCGAAATCCTCGACGGGCTGGCCGGATGTGGGGAGGTAACTGGCTATTTTTATACACCCAGCGGCTTGGGAGGTCGTTTTTGGCCATTTTCATGGCTTTTTATGGGTTTTATAGCGTATCCGGGCAATTCGGCGGTTTGGCAGAACAATTCCGCCAATTGGTAGAGCGGCTCGGCGGCTTGGCAGAACGGCTCGGCGGTCTGGCGGAGTGGCTCTGCCATCTGGCAGAATGATTCGGCGGCTTGGCAGAGGAGTTCCGCCAGTTGGCAGTATGGCTCGACGGTCTGGCAGAATGGTTCCGCCAATTGGCAGAGTGACTCGGCGGGTTGGCGGAGGATCTCCGCCAACCCGATTCTCGACTCTTCCGCGCCAGCCATTAGACTGTCCGCATGACGCGCACGGAAAAACTCCTGGCCGAACTCATCGCGCTGCCCAGCGTGAATCCCGCCTTCGCCGCGCAAGATTCGGTAGGGCCGCGCTGCCGCGCGGCCTCGGACGACCAGCAGGCCGTTCCTACCAAATTCGGCGAGAAGAATGTCGCGGATTTTCTGGCCATGGTCGCCGCGCGCGCCGGTCTCGAAGTCGAATTCCAAAATGTCTTTGGAGTGCGCGGACATGTCCGCGCTTTGGAAAGCGGCGACGTGTCGCCGCAGTCCCAAATTGAACGCCGCAACATCATCGCGCGGCTGCTGCCGCGAAACAAAATCCGCCAGACCATCCTGCTCGCGCCACACCTCGACACCGTCGGCGCGGACGGAACCAAATTCATTCCGCAGCGCAAGAACGGACGCCTTTACGGCCGCGGCGCGTGTGACACGAAAGGCTCCGTCGCCGCCATGCTGTCCGCGCTTTGCGAACTGGCGAATTCAAAGTCGCGCCCGCTCGAAACAGAAATCGTCTTCGCCGGATTGGTTGACGAGGAGCACGCGCAAGCCGGTTCGCGCGCGCTGGTGGGACAGGCTTCCAGCCTGTCTCCGTTCTTCCAAAAAGCCAGAGACAGGCAAGATGCCTGTCCCACTTTGGCCATCGTCGGCGAGCCGACGCGATTGCAAGTTGTCACCGCGCACAAAGGCAGTCTGTGGCTGGAGTTGGAAACGCACGGCAAAGCGGCGCACGGCGCGACGCCGCAGTTCGGCAAAAATGCCATCCACGAAATGGCGCGCATCGTGGATTTGCTGGAAACGGATTATGCCGCGCGATTGAGAAAACGAAAGCATCCCCTGCTCGGCACGGCGACGGTGAACGTCGGCACGATTTCCGGCGGCGCGCAGCCGAACATCGTTCCCGATCGTTGCACCATTTCCGTTGATCGCCGCACGCTGCCGGGCGAGACAGGCGCGGGCGTGCAACGCGAATTAGCCGCGTTCCTGCGCGCGAGAAAATTGTCCGCGAAAATATCCAGCGCGAAACTCGCGCCAGCATTACCGCTGGAAACGAATCACAATCTGCCGCTTGTCCGTCAATTCATGCACTGCGCCGGCCAGACAAAGCCGCTGGGTATCCATTTCTTTTGCGATGCGGCGGTGTTGTCGGCGGGCGGGATTCCGAGCGTGGTGTTCGGGCCGGGCGACGCGGCGCAGGCGCACACGGCGGACGAATGGATTTCGTTGGCGGAACTGGAGCGCGGGAAGGATTTGCTTTTGAAATTCCTGAAGTCGCTTCCTTGAAGCAGGAACGGAAACCGCGAAATACGCGAACAAAACTTTCCCCAGCCTAATACTTCTTTCGCGTGTTTTGTGTATTTCGCGGTTGAAAAGCCTTTTCCCGGCCGAATTCATCCGGCAAGCTTTGCCCGCCCATGTCCGAAGAAAAAGTTGAAGCCATTCCGACGATTGACCACAAGCCACACGCGACGTTTTTTCGCCAAAGCGGCTGGCTGATGATCGCGACAGTCATTCAGGGATTCATGTCCTTCGGCGTGCATCCGCTGGCCAAAAAGATTTCCCCCGCCGAATACAGCATTTTTGTGACGATGCTGATGATGACGTCGCTCATTCCGACGATGCCGCTGCAAATGGTGTTCGCGCAGCAAACCGCCGGGACGCTGGCAACGAATCGCGGACGCCAGCTGGCGTTGATGATCCGTTGGGGCTGGCTGATGACATTCATTGCGTGGGCAATCGTGGTCCTGTTTGTCCTGACATTTCAAAACCGCATCATGGCGTGCTGGGAACTCACCAGTCCAATGACGTTGTGGGTGACGCTCGCGGCATTGCTGATGAATTTGTGGATGCCGCTGTTTTCCGGTGTGCTGCAAGGCCGGCAGGATTTCTTCTGGCTGGGCTGGGCGTCCATTCTTGGCGGCGTGGGACGCGTCGCGGTGGCTGTTCTGATTGTGCTCGCGTTTCACGGCGGAGCGACGGGGATGATGTTCGGCGCGTTCGCCGGCCTTGGCGCCTGGGCGGGCATCGCCATCTGGCGTTCGCGCGATTTATGGCTGGCAAAGACGGAACGATTTGACGGGCGCGGCCTGTTCAAACAGGTCGCACCGTTGATGCTCGGCTTCGGCGCGTGCCAGTTCCTGTTCACGACGGACACGATGTATGTGAAGGCATTTTTCCCCGGCGACGAAATGGCGTCCTATGGTGTGGCGGGAACGTTGTCGCGCGCGCTGCTTTGGCTGGTGCTGCCGCTGGCGGCCGTGATGTTTCCCAAGATTGTCCACGCCACTGCAAAGTCGGAAAAAAACAATCTGCTCGGCATCGTTTTGCTGGGCACGGCGGTTCTGGCGATCTGCGGCGCGGTGGGCTTGTGCATCGTCGGGCCGCTGGTGGTGAAGCTGGCTTTCAAGGCGGAATACGTCGCCGAAACCACGAAACTTCTGCCGTGGTATGCGGGCGCGATGATCCCGCTGGCGCTGGCGAACGTGCTGGTGAACGATTTGATGGCGCGGGCGAAATATAAAGCCGTGCTGCCGATGGTGCTGCTGGCCGTGGCTTATGGATTCACGCTGCCGGCGATGCTGCACGAATTCCCCGGCCGAATGGAAGTGGCGCTGCAAACGCTTGGCGCGTTCAATCTGCTGCTGCTGGGGATCTGCGCGCTGTTCACCTGGGGCGTCAAATCCAAGACGAGGATGGAGAATTGAGGATGGAGGATGGCAGTGTTCATCTTCTATTTTCCATCTTCCATCTTCGTTTCCTTTGGCCCGGACAGCGGCTGCGGTGCGCGGAGTTTTTTGTAAATCCAGCCTTCCAACGGGCGCAACGGGCGCAGCCATTTGTAGAACGGCGAGTAAATCAGCCGGATGCGCACGACGGACAGGAACATCGTGAACGACGAGCGAAACAGCGAGGATGTGACCTTCGAGCCGGCCTTGTCCGTCCATTCGGTCGGCACCTCGCGGATGCTGAAACCCGCGCGCTTGATGGCGACCAGCAGGTTGATGTCGAACGCCATGTCGGCGATGCGCAGGAAGGGATGAGTTTTCTCGACGACCTCCCGCTTCATCACCTTCGCGCCGCACTGCGTGTCGTGGATGTTCAGCCAGAACAAAACCTGCACGATAAAATGAAAAATGCGGCTGGCGAATTGCCGGTTGCCGGTCTGCGCCTGATGAATCACCGAATCCGGCAGCCAGCGCGAGCCGACGACGCAATCGGCATTTTCCATGTGCCGCACCAATTCGAGAAACGCGCGCGGCGGCGTCGCGCCGTCGGCGTCCACGTAGCCGACCAATTCCCCCTGCGACGCGAGCTTGAGGCCTTCGATGAGCGCGCCGCCCTTGCCAATGGGCTCCTTGAATTCATCCGCGCGAATCACCGGAAATTCCGCCGCGACCTTCTGGACGACTCCGAGCGTGTTGTCCGTGCAGCCGTTGAGCACGACGACAATCTGGAACTTGCCGGAATAATTCCGCCCGAAAAACTGCGCGTAATCGCGCAACACCGGTTCAATGCGGCGTTCCTCGTTGTAAGCCGGAATCAGGATGAGCAGGCTCGGGTCGGGCACGCGGATTCAGTAACAGAAACCCGGCAAAATGCAATCACGGGCAAATTCTGGTAGTGTCCTAATTTGAAATTGACATCAAATCTTCAAACAGTGATTTTTCCTCTGTGACCACAAAACAAAGTGACGGAAAAGAACGGCCAGGATTTTGGGAAATGATTGGATTTTTCGTCTTGAGAACCACTGATTCAGGACTTGCTCCGTGGGTTTTGGTGGCGCTTTTTGTTCTTGGTCTTGCATGGGTGACAACGAGAAATCTGGACTCAAAAGACACGTTTGGTCTGATAACATCATTTTTTGGGTTAAGGGGAATTGCTTGGACTGGCTGGATTGTTGCTTTCATCCAAATACCAATTTTCAGGTGGTCTCTAAATAAGGCTAGAAAATTGAGGCTGAACCAGTTGACCGAACTCCAAAATGAAAATGAAAAGGCGAGGGAGGCATTGAAAAAACAGAAGCAATCAGAACTTGCTCTTGAACATTAAAGCGTTAAATTGCATCTAACCGTTTGGTGTATTATGAATCCAATTATTGTCGTTTTTCTGGTTCTTACGGTCCTGTGGCTGTGTTATTGGTCATTAGTCCGACCAGTCATTTTGGATTCTGTGGAGAACGAACTTGTCCGCATGAAGGCGAGTCTTGATTGGGCCATCATAAATGGTGAAATCGGCTCTCAATCGGAGGCGGCGAAAATTCTTGAGGGTGATTTGGAATTTCCAAGTTCCATCCGTTGGATTTCTTTGGGAATTGCCATGAAAAATAATATGTCCAACCGAGTCGAAATAGCGGCGATTAATGCCAAAGAGCAGAAAATTTTTGAATGCAGTCCACCGTGGATTCGTGAAATGTGGGAAAGGCAGACTGTTGTTTCAGTTAAGGCCGCATTAGCCAATAGCCCCGCTTGGTGGATTCCATTATCAATAATTTTGCTTGTGTGTTTTTTCTCCAGACAGGTAGAAAACTGGTGGAATGACATTGAAAGAGCTACCAGCAAAGCAAGGGTAGAATTACCCGCCGCTGTGTAATTAGTTAAGGCTGCTTTGAGTTCGCCACAGTCGAAGCCATAGCCGCTGTTTATGACGAAACGGCAGGTGGTTCTGTTCTGATTTGAACTTGGTGGGGCGGCGTTGCCGCAGCAACGCCGCCATCAGATCAGGGCATTTCTCAAACTTTGACTTGCGACAAAAATCACAACGCGCTATCAAACCACATGGATTCCCGCGAAGCCCTAATCGCGCTCAATCTCATCGAGCACGTCGGCCCGGTGCGCGCGCGGCTGCTGCTCGAACATTTCGGCGACGCACCCCAAATCCTCGCCGCCTCCAAATCCGCCTTGCTCCGCGTCCGCAACATCGGTGACGAGACCGCCGAGGCGATTGCCGTCTGGGAAAAGACGATTGACCTCGCTGGCGAATTGAAACGCATTTCAGATTTCGGCTGCCATGTTTTGATCCAGAGCGATGAAAATTATCCCGCGTCGCTCCGGGAAATATACGACCCGCCGCTCGTTCTTTACGTCAAAGGCGCGCTGACCGCGAAGGACAAAAACGCCGTGGCGATGGTCGGCTCGCGCTCGACGACGCATTACGGCATCGAGACGGCGCGCAAGCTGGCGTATCAACTCGCCTACGTCGGCGTGACGGTCGTGAGCGGCGGCGCGCGCGGGATTGACACGGCGTCGCATCAGGGCGCGCTGGCGGCGAAAGGCCGGTCGGTTTGTGTGCTCGGCACGGGCATCAACATCGTGTTCCCGCCGGAGAACAAGGATTTGTTCGGGCGCATCGCGGAGAACGGCGCGGTCATCACGCAATTTCCCTTCAATCGCAACGGGGACAAACAATCCTTCGCCATCCGCAACCGCATCATCGCCGGCATGACGCTTGGCACGGTCGTCGTGGAGGCCGATTTGCACAGCGGCGCGCTCATCACGTCAAATTTTGCGACGGAATACGGACGGCAGGTTTTCGCCGTGCCGGGGCGGATTGATTCGCCGCGCAGCAAGGGCTGTCACGATTTGATCAAGAAGGGCGCGAAGCTCTGCGAAGGCGCGGAGGACATTTTGAGCGAGTTCGAATATCTGTTTCCGTCGAGCAATCGTCCGCCGTCGCCGGGCGAGACCGGTGTGCTGCCCGCGCTGGAATTGTCCGCTAACGAACAGAAGGTTTACGACGCGCTGGACGATGAGGAGCGGAGCATTGACGAGGTGATTCGCAAGAGCGGATTGCCGAGCTCGGCGGTGAGCGTGGCGCTGTTGAGCCTGGAAATGAAGCACGTCATCAAGCAACTGCCGGGAAAATTGTTCGTGCGGAATTCGTGAGCGTGGTTTTGTTGTAGCGTCGAGCCTGCGGCTCGAAATCGGCGCCCCAGCGCCGGCACTACACGAAAACGGCTTGCACCTTCGCGCGCAATGAACTAGAAGTCACAAACGCGGGAAGACTTTATGGCGACCTACACTATCATCGGCAGCGATCAGAAGGAATATGGACCGGTTGCAGGGGAGCAATTACGCCAATGGCTTCTTGAAGGACGGGTCCATGGGCAAACTCAAGTGCGGGTCGAAGGCGCGACTGAATGGAAATCGCTGGCCGAAATTCCGGAGTTCCACACCGCGTTGAAAAGCGCCGCGCCACCGCCGTTGTCACAGTCCTTCCTGATTACCATAGGTGATATTGGAGTCACGCCCACTCAAATCATCACTCCCAATGGTTCGGGCGCTTTGGCTGGTTCGCAATGGATTTTCGTGGATACGTCGCGCACTGAAACCAAGATCCCAACGGTGGCAATAATACTTGCGATTGTCTTTGCGCTTTTGTGTTTAATCGGACTTCTTTTCCTTTTGATGAAGGAAAAAACAACTACAGGCTACGTCGAAGTGACGGTGCGCTCTGGAAATATTTTTCACAAAACCCAGATACCAGTGAACAGCCAGTCGAAAATTGATGAAGTTCGCCAACTGGTAAGCAAAGCTCAAGCTCTGGCAATGCAAGCTGCATAAATAACGTCAAATTGATGCCAACCGGCCTAATTTTTGTTTCCCAATTTACTTTCATCAACCGCGTTTCGCGGTGGTCTTTTGGGACTTTTCCACAAATGTGTTTGTCGGCATTGAGTCAAATCGCAAACGCCTTTGATTTCCGACGGCAATCGGGCTTGCGTCGGCGAGCGCAATGAACTAGAAGTCAGCAAACGCGGGAGAAATTTATGGCAACCTACACAATCATTGGCGGCGACGGCAAGGAATACGGCTCGGTTTTGGAGGAAGATTTGCGCCGATGGATTGCCGAGGGCCGGCTCAACGCACAATCGCTGGCGAAGGCGGAAAGCGATGCGGAATTCCGCCCGCTCTCGACATTTCCGGAATTTGCCGGGGCCTTCGCGCCAGCCGCTGCCGAACCCGACGTGCCGCCGATTCAAACTATTGATCCGAACTGGGAGGCCGCGGTAATTGCGCGTCAGCCGGAATTACGGTTGGGTGAATGTCTGGCTGCAGGCTGGAGTTTTTTTGGGGCGAATTTTGGATTTCTAGCGGGCGCGATTTCGTTGACTTGGCTTACAAATTTGATTTTCGTTCTCATTTCACTCTACGTGCCCTTTTTGGGAGCGATTGTTCTTCTGTGTTTGAATGGAGTGATCATGGGCGGATTTTATTTTGCATGTTTGCGACGGATGCGCGGCGAGGCCGTGTCACCGGCGGATGTTTTCGGAGGATTTACACTGGCCTTTTGGCAGTTGCTGCTGGCCGGATTGATTTCCATTTTGTTGACGGAAATTAGCGCGTGTTGTTTTGTTCTTCCAATGATTTATTTTGCCGTGGCTTGGTCTTTTGCACTGCCTTTGGTCATTGACCGGAAAATGTTTTTTTGGTCCGCTATGGAATTAAGCCGCAAAATTGTCACACGGGTTTGGTTTGAAGCCTTCGTCCTGGTGATGATTGCGTTTCTGCCCATGGTGATTTTCCAAATTTTCAATCTCATTCAAACCGGAAGCCTCTTTTTGACGTGGTATGGCGAGGCCAACCACGACATGCAGCAATTTGCACAAATGCTGCAAACGCGGCATGATGAAATTCACAGGGCAACCATGAAAATGACGATGGTTGGACAAGTCTTTCTCCTGATCAACCTGTTTTATTGCGGGGGCGTAATGATGCGAGCGTATGAAAATCTTTTCGGTAAAGCGCGCCGCCCATGAACCGGGGGATTCTGAAGTTGCCAAAGGCTGCCTTACGGCTAATTTTGCACTGCCAGGATCGGGCTCACTTGCTGCGGGACGAAAAGTCGGCTATCTGCAACTGGCACTCTGCTTGACAGGATTTTTTTTGACTTTGATTTTCGGCGTGCGTTTTATTTCTTGGGCATTAAGTCATTGGTCCGACCTTCACGATTCCGATGACCCTATGGCGGGGCTGCAAAAAATACTCGCCGCCTGTGTCTTGCCGTTTATTGGCTTCGTGCTCGTTGCGTTGGCGTGGATTTGGGCTTTGGCGACGAGCATGAGCGTCATTCAGCACGCGCAAAAAAAATTCACGCCGCCGAAGGAAATTCCGCCGTTGTTAAAGTAATTTTTCATCATGAAAAAATTAAACGCAGCGCAAATCAAATCCGCACTCGGCAAAATTCCCTATTGGAAAAGAAAGGCCGCGATCATTTCGCGGACATTTCAATTCAAGGATTTTCCCGCCGCGATAAAATTCGTGGACGCCGTGGCCGGACTCGCCGAGCAGGCGTGGCACCATCCCGACATTGACATCCGCTGGAACAAGGTGACGCTCACGCTCACGACGCACGACGCGGGCGGCCTGACACAGAAGGATTTTGACCTGGCGCGTCAGTTCGACCAGTTGTCACTTCGCTGAATTTTCACGCGGCGCAGTCGCAGGAACGGTTGGCGGCGCCATGCCGCTTTGCACGGGGCGCGGCAGCCGGCCAATCCAGATGTCGCCCACGCCGTGGTTCCATTCCAGTTGCGGGATGGGAGGCACGTTGGCGCTGCCGCCGCGAATGACGAGCCGGTCTTCCGGCCGCATTTTGTCCACCCACGGTTTGTAGGCCTTGGCGTCGCCGAAATTCCACAGGATGTTGTGATAGACCTTGAAATCCTCGTCGGACATGAGCGTGGATTCAAAGCCGAGGGCGTAGCGCCAGTCGGCGGTCGGATTTTTGAAAAAGGTCTGATAAAAAATCGTCATGTCAACGGAGTAAAGCGTGCCGCCCTTTTCCGGCAGCCAGCCGTTCAAGTCGGGATTGTCCGGTGTGATGTAACGCCACGCCAGATGATTGCTCCAGCGGCTGTTGAAATCGTTGGTGGTCACGGCATACATCGTCAACGCCAGCCCGCACACCAGGGCGAGCCGCTGGAAGGAATCCGCGGCGAAGCGCGATTCAAAAAACAACTGCAGGTCGCTCGCGATCAAAATCGCCAGCGCCGGCAGCCCCCAGTCCTCCCAAAAACGGAACGTCTCGCAGCCCAGCACCCAGCCCAGCACCGCGAGCCAGAACGCCGGATGGCGGACCAGCGGCGGCGCGTTCAACTTCGCCAGTTGGCGCAGGGCAATCAGGCCGCCGAGCAGCAGGATGGTGAAAATCTCGCCGCCGGACGGGCGCAATTCGCCGACGAGCGTGTTTTGCGTCTGGTGCATGCCCACAGAACGCAACGCCAGGTGCACGGCCTGCATAATGCTTTCCACCGGATGACCGGTGAGCGCCGAACCCAGGAATGTTCCTAAAATCCAGCTCGCCGCCAGCAGAAAGCACCAGCGGAATTGTTGCGCGAGAAAAAATGCCGCAATCGGCAGCGCCCACAGATACCAGACGCCGTGCAGAAAAACGGCCACGGCAATCAACGGCGTCATCCAGAAAACCGTCCACCATTTGGGCGGTGCCCCGCCGTGCCGCTGCCAGACCAGCAGAATCACCGCGGTCGCCGTTATGCTCAAGACGAACGGGCGCCCGAGCAGAAAACGCTGCGTGAGGTCGGACACCTGCATTTGGGTCATGATGATGAAGGCCGCCAGCCACGCCTCCGGCCGTTTCAGGCAGGCCACCACCGAGCCGTTGCCGATGAGAAACAGTGTCACCACCGAAAACACCACCAGCGCCCCGGCGTCCCAGTTTCCCCAGAGATGAACCTTCCCCAGCAGCCAGTGCCAGCCCCAGTTGGGATCGAAATGAAAAGCCGGCCCGAGCACGAGAATTTCCGGCCACGTCTTGCCGCTCACCGCCTTGGCCGCGTGCCGCAACGCGTCGTCCGCCGGCAAATACCCGTAGCTGATGACTTTCAGCGGGATGACGAGGAGCAGCAGGATGACAATCGCCCACGCCGCCAGCGGCACGTAGCGGCGAAAAGGTTCGAGAAAGGATAAATCAAAATGGCGCTTCCCGTCCGTCATTGACCGCGACAAAAAGCGAATTTCGTCCGGCGTGTCAATGTCTGATTTTCTCATCCTCGATGCTTTCGAGGACGGTGGGGTTGTTAAAACACCACCGGCACGCCCTCGTCAAGCACGCGCAGGCGTTGTGCGAGATTTTCTTTGGCGGCGATTTCACGCAGCCAGCGCAGCGGCTCGTCCAACGCCTCAAACGACAGTTTGAACGCGCCGAAGTGCATCGGCACCAGAACTTTTGAGCGCAAATCCCTGAACGCCTTCACTGCCTCGTCCGGCCCCATGTGGACGTGGCGGAAACTTTCCGGATGATATGCCCCGATGGGCAGCAGCGCGATTTCCGGCGCGAGCCGTTCGCCGATTTCCTTGAACCCGTCGAAATAAGCGCTGTCGCCCGCGTGGTAAATTTTCCGGCCCTGATATTCCAGAACAAATCCTCCGTAACCGCGATGACTGTCGCGCAGCGTCCGCGCGCCCCAGTGTTTGCTCGGCGTGAACGTCACCTTCCAGTCGCGTTGCGAGAAACTTTCCCACCAGTCCAGTTCAATGATGCGCGTGAAGCCGAGGTTTTGCGCCAGGTCGCCCACGCCGCGCGGCATCACGCCGATTTTCGGCTCCGGCAGCTTGCGCAACGTCGGCTTGTGAAAATGATCGAAATGCGCGTGCGTCAGCAGCACCAGATCAATCGGCGGCAAATCCCGGATTTTCATGCCGGCGCGCTTGATGCGTTTTAGCAAAAACAGCCAGTTCGCGAAATTCGGATCTATCAACACATTCAAGTCCGTGAACTGGATCAAAAATGACGAGTGGCCGATCCATGTGATGGCGATCTGCCGGCGCTTGAGCTTCGGAAAAATCGGACGCCGATGCTGTCCCGTGCGCGGCGTCAGCCAGGCCTTCCAGATGAGTTCCTGAAAAAACGTGCGCGGGTTGAAATGCTTCGACGGCGTCAAGTCCTTGAACGAGCGCGGCAACCGCCGGCGCTGCGGGACGGGACGTTGTGGAACCGGTTTCGTCATGCGACGACTGGATTCTAACCCCAAAGCACCCGGAGCGAAATGGAAAATCCGCGACATCCGCGCAATCCGCGGTTAAAATTTCCCGCATGAAAAACACGGCGAAACAGTTCGACACATTCCTGCGCAAAACGCCGAAGCTTGGCAAGGGAGTTTACCTCGCCAGGACTGCCGTGGTGTTTGGCGACGTGACGCTTGGTGCGCATTCGAGCGTTTGGTATGGCGCGGTGCTGCGCGGCGACATCAACCGCATCGTCGTCGGCCACCACTCGAACATCCAGGACAACGCCGTGCTGCACCTCGCGGACAATCTGGCGTGCATCGTCGGCAACTGGGTCACCGTCGGCCACAGCGCGATTGTCCACGCCTGCACTGTCGGCGACGAGGTGCTCGTCGGCATGGGCGCGGTGATTTTGGACGGCGCGGTCATCGGCAGACAATCGCTCATCGGCGCGAAGGCGCTCGTGACGCAGGGAACGAAAATTCCGCCCGGCTCGCTCGTCCTCGGTGCGCCGGCGAAAGTCGTCCGCAAACTGTCAAAGGAAGAACGCGCCGGACTGAAATGGTGGGCGCAAAAATACGTGGACAACGGAGCTTACTGCTTGAAGCACGAAATCAACATGGGCGGGCCACTATGAATCAAAGATTCTCAAAATTGCAGGTTTCAACTGTCCATTTTGAATCAGCCCGGGGTTGGAGCAACGCGGCCACCCTTGGAAATTCAACCCGCCAGCCATTCATAATTCGTCGTGTTTCATAACTTCGATTCTGTTTCTGGCAAATTTTTGCCCACACGAATTTACGCGGCAAAAAACTGTCTTGGCTAAACGCCGCCAATCCACTTGCGGTCTTCCCAAACGGCTTTGATTGAAGTCAGGTTGCGGGAATCAAAAATATTTTTCGCGGCGGACAGAATTTTCCCCTTTTTCAAATTGTTGAACGCGTCGCTGGCGCTGATGGCGACGAATTGCAGCACGCTCGGGTCGCGGTAGCAGTCAATCATGCAGCGCGTGCAGCCGTCGCGGATGAGCTTCGAGTCGTCCCATTCCCAGACCTTGCACATCGGCTTTTCCCAAAAATGGCAGCGATACAAATCCAGCTTCCAGTCGAGGTAAAAATACTTGTGCCCGCCGAGACAGCCGAACTTTTCCTTCTCGCCGCGCAAATGCCGCTGCATTTCGGAAAGCGATTCGGTCGGATTGACGACCGGGAAATGGCTGTGCTCCTTCATCAGCTTGATCTTCCCGAAAAGTTCAATCAGTTCGTCCTTCTTGAAATTCACGAGGCCGCTGTCGCTGAAACTCAAATAACTGCTCGCGAGCGACGTGAGCGGATAACTGAACGTGCAGCTCTTGAAGCCGAGTGATTCAAGAAACGCCGGCAGCTTTTCGTAGTCGTCAATCAACCGGCTCGCCGTGATGCTCGCGGTGGTTTGAATGCCGACCGAGTGGAAAAATTCGTTGGCCTTCTTGATTTTTTTGCACACATCCGGCAGACCTCGATTTTCTTCATGCTTGGCAATGTCGTGCGCGTCAATGGACATGATGACACTGCTCAAGCCGTCGCTGACCAGGCCGCGCATGTTTTCCTCGGTCCACAGACCGCCGTTGGTGCAGATCATCGGATGGATGCCACGCTCCGCCGCGTAGCGCGTCATGGCGCGCAGATCGCGATGCACCATTGGTTCGCCGCCGACGAAAAGCAGGTAGCCGATGTGGTTTTTGACGGCAATGTCAATGACCTGCTTCGCCTCGTCGAGCGTGACGCTGCGGCGGGCCTTGGGATCAAATTGGGAACGCGCAAAACCGCAAAAGCCGCAGTCGGCGTTGCAGATGTTCGTGATGGCAAACTGGAGATAGCCCGGCCCGCCGTGGTTCAGAACTTCGCCAATCAGTTTGAGCGCGCCCTTTTTCGGCCGCTGGACCGGCTTGGAAAAATCAGGCGCGGCCCCTGCCGCCGAAACGGGTCCGGCGGTCGGCAGATTGGGCGCAGTCGAAACATTGTTCATTACAATTGGTGATTGTGTCTGCAAGAGAAGCTGCGGGCAAACTTTCTTTCACGAGCCAAACCGGTGGCGGATGATTTTCGCTTTGCGGAAGCTATGCGAAAAGCTTAATGTTCGTGCGGTTTGTCCGATGGTGTAATGGTAACACAGCGCCCTTTGGAGGCGTTATTCATGGTTCGAATCCATGTCGGACAGCCATTCCGGGTGATTTTGCGAACCGCCCTTGAAGTCCGCTGGTTCATCAACTTCGTGAACCTGCTTAAAATCTCCAGGTCACATCCGCTTGAAAGAGTTCGTATTTTTTAATCGGGTTGATTCCGGGTGTATCCAGATTGTTGCCACCGGTGCCGAGATTGTTTTTTATCGGATTGGCGTAACCGAAGCGAAGGGTTCCGATGATGGCATCCGTGAAACTATAGGCAAATGCCGAGTAAACTCCTTCCAGGTTGCCCCGGCCTTCAAAAAAGTCGGAGTCAATCAAGTTCACATCCAAGGCATACTGTTCGATGTGCTGCCAATAAACCCGGGCTTCCCAAGTGTTTTTCTTTGAAGTCGAACCATAGACCAGACCCTGTGTCGGGCCGTAAACCGGGCCGTCGCTGCCGACGCCAAAACCAATTTGATAGGCTTTATTCTGACCGCCTTCCGGGCCGCTCATGCCGGGAAACGCCGCGGGATTGGCATGATAGGCGGAGTTTGCCCGGTCGGCGCCGTAGAGATTGTAGGCAAAATCGCCGAAGAGCCGCGCCTGCAAAGTTCCCACCGGTGTGTGCCAGATTTTAAAATCAAACTCGGCCGGTATTTCCAAAACGAGCAGACTATTGAGGCCTTCCTCATTGTGGCCCAGCACATCGGCCCCCCCCGGCACGCCGACATTTATGCCGCCGAGGCCTTGTCCCACAAAAGTCGAGTTCAGCCCGCCAGCGGTGCCCTTGCCCAGGTAGGTATAAAGCACGGGCGCGGCTTTGAAGAACATGTCTTTGTTTAACCTCACGTTGGCTCCCGCCTGCCAGGCCAGCACAAAAGTATCGCTGCTGGGAAATTGCGAGGCCGGAGTCGGGTTCTGGTAATCGAACTGGCCAAAGTCAGCAAACAAGTCCACGTTGCCAATCGTGTATTTGAATTTTTCAAACGCACCTTCGGGATTGATGTCAGAATCCCAGACCATGGGCGTGGTGTAAAGCGGCATTGGCATCCGTCCGACAGTCATCTCATACCAACTGGCGGGATGCCAGTTCAGAAACGCCTGGCCAATGTTGATGCCGCTTTGGGCCTTGTCCGACGGCGTGACGGAACCACCGGTGGTATTATTGCCGAACGTATCCCAGGGCGAACGCGGATTGGTGGAAGTTTCCAACCGGATTCCGTAGCTGAAATCGTCAAACAGATCGCCGCGGATGCCAAAGCGCAGGGCATAACGGAACCGTTCGCGGGCGTAGGTGCTGCCAGTTGCGCCGGTCGTTGTAGTGCTGCCGGGCGTTGGATTGTCCACACCGCGGTATTCATACCGCAACCGGAGGTCGCCATAAAACTGCATGTTTTTGATGGAATCAGCCATCTTCCACTTTGTCGCCATCAGCGCGCTGTTTACCAAATTCGTCTGCCCGGCCGCGCTTTCCGCCCTCATTTCCTTCGCCTCATCCACCGTGAGAATGCCCTTCTGCTCCAGTTTGTTGATCAACGCATCGTCCGTGGATTGTGCGTGGATTGGAGGAGTGAGCGCCATCAGCGCCGTCGCGCCGGCAAACAAAGCGATTTTCGTGTGATTCTGTTTCTTCAGATTTTTCATGGTCGTTGGCTTCAAATTTCGGCGGTAGAATGGAACCACGCCGTTACAACCATGCGGCGGAAATGTTACGATTGGGTGACAAAACTGATCGGGTTAAGTTTGCGCAAAACTCGCCGCGTAAGTTTCGCTCCAGCAAATTCCAACAAAGGCGGCACGTTCTCCTGCCTTGGATGCTGTATCAAATACCTTAAGAAAATTGTCACAAAGGCAGTCTCAACGGTCATGCAGCAATTTGCCAAGCCGCTCGCGCAATTCGCCGGGCGGAATGTTCACGGCGTCTTTCAATTTGTGCAATTCGGCCACTTCTTCCCCGTCGCGCACGTCGAGCAGGAATTCTCCGCTGGCCTGCCATGGTCCTGGGTGACGGTCGGGGTGTCACCGCTCTCTCATGGCCGCCGCTTCAAAATGCTTTCCGTTCGGCCATAAGAGCCGAGATTGAAGGACTTGGCGTAACCCATCCTTCTTAATTTCCGCTGCGCCATGCCGCTGCGCATGCCGCTCTGGCAATGCAGCAGCACCACTTGATTTTTGTCCTTCACGCGGCGCGGCATGGCTGTTTCAATTTCGTCGAGCGGGATGTTCATCGCGACGGACAGATGACCGGCGTTGAATTCACCGGGACTTCGCACGTCCACCACCAGCGCGCCGTCTTTCAAGTGCGCCAGCGCGTCCCTGGCTGAAATCTGGCCGGCTCGTTTCATCACAAATACAACCGCAACAATTGCCGCAATTATCAGGAGAGGAGTCCAATCCATGATTCAATTTTTTGAAGTTTTAACACTGGCCTTGCGGTTGTGCGCCATGAAATACAGCAGCGGCACCAGCACCGGTGCGGTGAACATGGAAACCAGGCTTCCCGCCATCAGCGCAATCGCCAGCCCTTGAAAAATCGGGTCCGCCAGGATCACCGTCGCCCCCGCCACCACCGCCAGCGCCGTGAGCATGATGGGACGGAACCGCACCATGCCCGCCTCAATCACCGCCTCGGCCAGCGGATGGCCTTCTGCCAGCCGCATTTCGATGAAGTCCACGAGGATGATGGAGTTGCGCACCACAATCCCCGCGCCCGCCATGAAGCCAATCATCGAGGTCGCCGTGAAAAATGCGTGCAGAATTCCGTGCGCCGGCAGAACGCCGATGAGCGAAAACGGAATCACCACCATCACGATCAACGGCGTGAGGAATGACCGGAACCAGCCGACCATCAAAATGTAAATCAGCACCAGCACGGCGGCGAACGCTATTCCCAAATCACGGAACACTTCGATGGTGATGTGCCATTCGCCGTCCCATTTCATCGCGGGCTGCTGGCCGGTGAACGGCAGCACGGCATTGTAAATTTTGAGCGGCGAACCGTCGCCGCCAAATTGTTTCGTGTCGAGCTTCGACAGCGCCTTGTTCATTTTCAAAATCGCATACACCGGACTTTCCACCACGCCCGCCACGTCACCGATGACGTAGGTAACGGGCATGAGATTTTTGTGATAAATGCTTTTGTCCGTGATGGTGTGCTTGACCGTGACCAGTTCGCGCAACGGCACGAGCAGCGAGGCGCTGCCGGCGGCCAACGGTTCGGGCAGTGCGTTGGCGTCGCCGGAACGCACGCGCAGCGCAAGCAATTCTTCCGGATTGCTCCGGCTGGCGAGCGGCAGTTGCAGGACGATGTTCACGTCCTCCTTCTCGCGCGGCACGTGCAGCAAATCCACCGACTCGCCGCCCACGGCGATTTTGAGCGTCTGCGAAATTGTCTCCGCGCTGATGCCGTTCAACGCGGCTTTTTCTTTATCAATTACAAATTCGTCTTTGGGCTGGTTGGCTTCGATATACCAGTCCGTGTCCACCACGCCGGGTGTGCTGTGAAAAATATCAATCACCTTCTGCGCCAGCCCGAGACGGTCTTTTTCGGTCGGGCCGTAAATTTCGGCAACCAATGTTTGCAGCACCGGCGGGCCGGGCGGCACTTCGGCCACGGCGACCCTCGCGCCGAATTTCGCGGCGATCTCTGCCACGCGCGGACGCACGCGCCTTGCGATGTCGTGGCTCTGCGCCTTGCGCTCGTTTTTCGAAACGAGATTAATCTGCAAATCCGCCACGTTCGCGCCTCGCCGCATGAAGTAGTGGCGCACGAGGCCGTTGAAATTGAACGGCGAAGCCACACCGGCGTAAATTTCATAATCCGTCACCTCCGGTTCGGTGCGGACGGCAGCGGCGATTTCACGCGCGGCCTGTGCGGTGCGTTCGAGCGAACTGCCTTCCGGCATATTGAGGATGATTTGGAATTCGCTCTTGTTGTCGAACGGCAGCATTTTCACCTTCACCCAGCCAACGCTGACCAACGTCATTGAAATGAGCAGCAGCACGACGAGCACGGCGAGGAATAGATGACGCCGTTTCGCGCTGGCTATGAGCGGCGTCATCAGCCCGCGATACACCCGGCAAAAGAAATTTTCACTGCTGGCCTCCCGGTCCGGTGCATGGCTGTCGGGCGAACGAATCTTTTTCCGCCATTGCAAAATGCGGATGGCAGCCCACGGCGTGACGATGAACGAAATCGCCAGCGAGAAAAACATCGCCGCGCTCGCGCCAATCGGAATCGGCCGCATATATGGCCCCATCAGCCCGCCGACGAACGCCATCGGCAGCACGGCGGCGATCACCGCGAACGTCGCAAGGATGGTCGGGTTGCCGACTTCGCCAACGGCTTCGATAACCACGGTTGTCCGGATGCGGTCTTTGTTTTTCGGCAGATGAAAATGGCGGACGATGTTTTCCACCACGACAATCGCATCATCCACGAGGATGCCGATGGAAAAAATCAGCGCGAAGAGCGTGATGCGATTCAGCGTGAAGCCGTGGAGGTAAAACACCAGCAGTGTCAGCGCGAGCGTGGAGGGAATCGCCAGCAGCACGATGAGCGACTCGCGCCAGCCCAGCGCCAGCAGGATGAGGAACGACACGCTGAACACCGCGAGGAGCATGTGCCAGAGCAGTTCGTTGGATTTCTCCTGCGCCGTCAAACCGTAGTTGCGCGTGACGGTGACATGCACATCGGACGGAATGATGTAGCCCTTCAGCGTGTCCACTTTTTTCAAAACCTGCCGCGCCACGGAAATGGCATTCGCACCGGGGCGCTTGGCGATGGAGAGCGTAACGGCAGGTTCGTCGGTAGAAATCTTATTCGCCGCACCAAAACCGAAGAACACATACTGGCTCGGTTCTTCCGCGCCGTCCACGATGTCCGCCACATCGCGCAGATAAACCGGTTTGCCGCCGTAAACTCCCACGACCACGTTCCCCGCGTCTTCGGCGGTCTGCAAAAACGCGCCGGTTTCCACGATGACTTCGTGGTTGTCGCTGGTCAGACCGCCGGCGGAAAATTGGTTGTTCGCCTGCTGCAACATCGGCACCAGGCCGGCGGGCGAAAGATTGCGCGCCGCCAGCCGCACCGGGTCAAGCAGCACGCGCACCTGCCGTTGCGCGCCACCGATGATGGTCGTTTCTGCGACCAGCGGCACCTGCTTCACCGCGTCGTCCACCTGTGCCACAAGCCGCCGCAGCATGAGGTGATCGTAACGCGCGCTGTGAAACGTCAGCGCCAGGATGGGCACGTCGTCAATCGTCCGCGCCTTGATGAGCGGCATGGAAACGCCATGCGGGATGCGGTCAAAATTCTGCTGCAACTTCTGGTTCAGCTTCACCAGGCTGCTTTCCATGTTTTCACCAACCTTGAACCGCACGATGACGGTCGCCTGGCCTTCGCTGGAAGTGGAGTAGATATATTCCACGCCGGGAATTTCCCAGAGCAGTTTTTCCATCGGGCGCGTGGCGCGTTCCTCGACTTCTTTCGCATGAAAACCGGGCATGGATACCAGCACGTCCACCATCGGCACTTTGATTTGCGGTTCTTCCTCGCGCGGCAGCATCACCACGGCAAACAAGCCGAGCAGCAGGGACGCGATGACGATGAGCAGCGTGAGTTTGGAATCAATGAACGTCCGCGCGATGCGGCCGGCGATGCCGGGATGCGCGCCGGATGAATTGTCGTGACCGGCATTCACGGTTTGACGATTACAGGTTGCCCGTCCGTCAAGGCCGAAACGCCCTCGGTCACGACTTGTTCGCCGGAATCCAGGCCGGAAACCGCTTCAACTTCATCGCCGACGCGATTTCCGGTTTTGACGAGGCGCAATTGCGCGTGGCCGTTGGCGACAACGAAAACCAATTCCATCTGACCGCGCTGAATCACGGCGGCAGCGGGAACGCGAATCGCATTCGCTTCGCCGACGGGAACGGCAACGCGACCGAACTGCCCCGACCGTAAATCCGTCACGCCCGGCAAATCCAGTTTTACCAGATAGGTGCGGCTGTTTGGATCGGCAGTGGGCGACATTTCGGCGACTGTGCCTTCAATTCCGTTGGTGACGGCGGCGATGCGCACGGCGAGCCTGTCGCCGGGCTTCACATTGCCGATAAGCGCCTCCGGCACGTCGGCTTCAAGGCGCAGCGTGTCGGGATTTTCCATTTGCAACAGCGGCTTGCCCGGCGTGGCGAGGTCGCCCACGTCCACGAGCTTGCGCGTGATGACGCCGTCGAACGGCGCGACAATCAGCGTGTAGTCGAGCATGGTTTTCGCCTCGGTCTCGGCGGCGGCAGCAATGCGGAACTTCGACTGCGCGGTGTCAAATTCCGACTGCGAAAGGATTTTCTGCTGCATCAAATCCGTGGCGCGTTTCAAGTCGCTCCCGGCCTGCTGCCGCGCGGCGGTAGCCTGGTCCAGACGTGACTGGACTTCATGCGCGTCAAGCTGCATCAACTTTTCGCCCGCCTTCACGGTCTGGCCCGGAACAACGAGCATTTGCTCGATGCGGCCGCTGACCTTGGCCTCGATGGCGGCGCTCAATTTCGGGCGCACCGTGCCGACGACATCCTCCGTCGCCGCGCGAGACTTGCGCTCGACCGTTTGGGCGCGGACCGTGGCGGACGGCAGTTCCGTTTGATTTTGCTCCGGTGCCTTGTGGCAGCCGGAGAATAATGGAATTGCCGCGACGAGAGTTGAAAGCAGAAGATGTTTCATGGAGTGACGCAACTGTGTCACGAGCAGCACGAATCGCCAGACTTTCTATCGTCGCCACTGCACGAGCCGCCGACGCCGAGTTTTTTCAAAACGATTTCCAGCGGGCAGAAGTTCGTGAACGACGATTGCAGCAGGTTGAAGCCGACGAACGCGGTGAACCAGAGCCAGTAAGGGCTGTGGTAGTGCGCCAGCAGCAGGCTGCCGAGGATGAACGCGCCGGCGAACCGGCGGATGAGCATGTGCATTTTCATGGTGTGATTTGGTTTTGGATTTAATGAAAACTGCCGGCGATCAACGCGCCCGCGGCCATGCCATGCAGCGTGCTGACAACCGGGTTGCTTGTCAACGGGCACGCGCTGGTGGAACAGACGGCCAGTTTATACCAGCCGAAGCCGGGACCTGCCCCGACCGCCGTGCCGATAATGATTCGCAGGATCATGGCAAGCGCCCCGAAAAATCGGAGGTTTCAGGTTGAAAACCGGATTCATTCATGACATAATCATATAACCATATAATTATATGTCAAATAATAAAACACTTCGCGAGCTGAAGCCCGACGAACTGGAGCGGATTGCCGCGCGGTTCAAGACGCTGGGCGAGCCGATGCGGCTGAAGATTTTGCAGGCGGTCTGCAAGCAGCCAAGGACGGTCAACGGCATCGTGGCCGCGACCGGCTCGACGCAGGCCAATGTTTCCAAGCATCTGGCCCTGCTGGCGGCGGCAGGAATCCTCACGCGTAAAAAGGACGGCCAGTGCGTCTATTACGGCATGAAGGACAAGCTGGCGGTGCAGTTGTGCGAACTGGTGCGGACACAAATGGCGGATTGAACCAGCTTTACGTCCCTAAAAGTGATGCCGAATCCGCCCGTTAGAATATCAAAAGCCCGGGCCGCATCAGCGCGCAAGCCCCTTCCTGCCAATATTTTCCCGGCCTATCATGTTGTCACTCATGCAAGTTCAGCAAATGCCGTGCTTCAAACAGAAAAGTCCACCACCAGACCAACATCACGCCTCCGCGCAGATAAAATGAGACCGCCAGAAATCCCATGACGATTCTGCCAGACAGAAGCGCAGCAAACAGCAGAGGCGGGAGTTGCGTTGGGAGCGACTGGATTCTCATTGCCAGCAGCAAAGCTCCAAACAGGACGGTCAGGTTGGTTGCCACCCAACGGTTCTTAAGCAGCCGCATGAGCCAATCAAATGGGGCGAAGAGCAGGAACAACTGGTTTAACGCCAGGGAAAACAGCACAAAAGCGAGCCAATGCTTCAGGTCATCCGGATAATCTTCCGGAAGTTTGGGCCGGAGCGACGGGTCAAGCGCCAGATCAAACACCGCTGCCGCGATGATTGCAATCACAGTCGCCGTGATGAACGGTCCCGGTTCCGGTCTGGCCATAACGACCGGCCGATGGGTGTATTGTGTGTGCCACGCAAATACAAAACCCCAAAGGACGATGCTGCACAAGAATATCGCGCCTTCCAAATACCAGACCGGGGCGGAACGGTTCAGCCACAGTGACAGGCGGGGATAACAGGCCAACGCAGAGGCCAGAGCGGCGAGGACCGCCAAATTCAGAACCCTGGGTTGGAGGAGGTGGCGCACGTTTTGCCTGCCGGTTGACGGGGTGTAGGTTATAACCGTCGCTTGGCACAGCCAAGGCGCTTCTTCCTTCCAGCGCCAATTTGAAATTTAAACCGCTGACCCGGAGCGCCAAATCAGGGCGCTGCCAAAAGCCACTTGCGTTTTCACCCAACGAGCCGTATAGAGCCATAGAACCCAAAAATCAAGGCTGCCATGTCCAATTATCTTTATGAGGCTGTGGATGCCAGCGGGTTGAGGAGTCAGGGCGCGCTGGATGTCATTGACCAGAACGAAGCATTGAAGCGAATCCGGGAGATGGGTTTGTTTCCGACAACGGTCAGGCAGGCAATGCCGCTCCAGCCGCGACTGCGGTCGTTGGCCGCCCGCAAAAAGTTCCCAATCCCGCTCTGGTTGTCCGAGGGCAGAATCAAACCGGCGGTTCTCGCGGTGTTCACCCGCCAGTTGGCGACGCTGGTGGACGTGGGGATGCCGTTGCTGCGCGGATTGCGCCTGTTGCAGGAACAGGAGGAAAATCGGGCGTTGAGACGTGTCATCGCGGAGGTGGCTAAGTCCATCGAAAGCGGAGGAACGTTATCCGAGGCGCTGGCGGCACATCCGAAGGTGTTCAGCCGGCTATACGTCAACATGGTCAAGGCGGGTGAGACAGGTGGAATCCTGGAAGTGGTGCTGCGGCGTCAGGCGGAGTTCATGGAGAAGGCGCTGAAGATTAAAGGCAAAGTCAAGGCCGCCATGTTTTATCCGATGGCCGTGCTGGGAGTGGCCGCGGGGATTCTCACGCTGCTGCTGGTTTATATCATTCCGCGGTTCCAAACGGTCTTTGAGGGACTGCTCAACGGGAAACAGATGCCAGCCTTCACCCTCGCAGTCTTGAAGATCAGCGACGTGTTCAAGAGCCACTTTCTGGTGGTCGGAATGGTTCTGCTGGCCCTGGTCGTTGCGTTCCAGTTTTGCATCCGCACCCGGCCCGGCCGGCGGTGGTTCGACAATTTCAAACTGGCGGCGCCTGTGCTGGGCAAGGTTTCCCGAAAGGTGGCGCTGTCACGATTTGCCCGGACTTTTGGGACGCTGCTCGGCAGCGGCGTGCCCGTTCTTCAGGCGTTGACCATCGTGAAGGAAACGGCCGGCAACGTCGTTGTGGGTGACATGATTTCCAAAATCCATGACAGTGTGAAGGAGGGCGGAACCCTGGCCGACCCGCTGAAGGCATCCCGGATTTTCCCTGCCATGATCGGCGGCATGGTGGACGTGGGAGAGCAAACCGGCGCCCTGCCGGGCATGCTCTTGAAAATCGCCGACACCTGCGATGAGGAAGTGGACAACGCCGTCACGGCCATGACGTCGCTGCTCGAACCGGTCATGATTATTTTTCTGGCGGTCGTCGTCGGAAGCATCGTGATTGCCATGTTCCTGCCACTGATTGTGATCATTAACAACCCCGACTTTGGCGGCGGCGGCGGTGGTTGAAGAGCGCTGGACGAGGCTAAAAAATCCGGAAGCGATCCGGTTCTTCGATTTGACATCATTCGCATTTGCAGCGGCTGACTTGGTTTCTCCAAAGAAACAGCTTTCCGAGGCCACAAGCATCTGCGCGAGACCTTTCGGCAGGGACTGGAATCCAAGATATGTCGAAATGATGGTTTTCACTCTTCCTTTGAACAACCGCAATTATAGACGTGCAATAAGCCAAATGGTTGCAGGATAGCAGCTTCCTCCCAGCGCATATAGCGGCCTCTGTGAAGTGGTTTCCGGCATAGGACATGCTTATTCCAGATCGTTGGTTGGGACGCTGAGAGGAGAATGGGGAGGGCGGCAGGAGCCGTGCATATTCCGGTCCTGCCGCTTTCTTCCTACCAAGAGTTTTTGCCGTTTTCTTCTCGCCACAAGATTTTTGTAGAGGCAGAGTCAAACAAACATCACGAGCGACAACCTCATTTTGGAAGACAGTTCTTCACAACGGAAACACCGTCCGTTCGCCGAACTCGTCCCGTTGAGTGCATTTTCATGCCGTTCGGAACCGTGCTCGGCGTATTGATCATCCTCGTGTTGGCCAGAGAGCCGGTGAAGCAACTTTTTGTCGGGCAGTGATGCGAAGAAAACATTGAATTTATGGCATGGTCAAAAGCAAAAATGGCGGCGGTTGTGGGAGTGGTTTTGATTCTCGTAGCCGGAACAACAACGGTGATTGTAAAACATTGCGGCCATCATTCGCGGGTGAAATTGCAGTGGACGCCTGCCGAGATAGAATCTTTTCAGCAGGAATCCATCGCTCGCATGAACCAGTCGAAACAGTGGGCGCTGGCTTGCATCATGTTTGCCGATGACCACCAAAACCAACTGCCGAAAAATTTTGAGCAAATGAAAACCTATGTCCGCAGCCTTTCGTCTTCAAATTGGGAAATCGTTTCCGGCGGCAACTTGAACAATTCTGGCAATCCGCACCAGGTCGCGTTGACCATCTTGCTCCGGGAAAAAGAATCAAGGCCGTCTCCGGATGGCAAATTCGTCAAAGCCTATGCTTTTATTGACGGGCACGCGGAAATGATAAGCTCCCCGGATGACGACTTCGCGGCTGTGGAGAAACAGCGCGGGTATTTGGTTCACCCCGCAAAAAATTGAACCTTAAATCCGTCGAGTCTTAAAGGAGCAACGGCACAGGGAAATGCAACTGAAGGGTGCGAACATCGAGTGCCGCTTTGACGGCCTGCACCCAATCTGGAAAATCTTTCCTAACCTTTCCCATACGAAAACTGAAAGCAAATCCTAGAATCCAGCGGCTCGGCAGTCGTCGCGGCGGCGTGGCGAACGGCACGGGCGATTCTTTCCTGTCATCGGCATAATTCATTACTTTCTCCTCACATCATTTGAATCAATGATGTGGACTGTTTTATCAATTAACCCCCGCGTCGTGATTCCGGTTAAGTTGGCATCGTGAAACCAGAACGACCCTTTCCCTGCCGGCGTTCCGTCGCCGGACTGATGCTGGTGGCTGGCTCGTTGTTGCTCACCGGATGTGTTGGCATCCTGCCACGCCCTACAATGCACGAGGATTACGGCATGAAAGTGACCGGGGAAATGGTTCAATTCATCCATCCGGGAATCACGACCCGCGCGCAAGTCATTGACCATTTGGGGACCAACTACGTCTCCCTCTGGCGCGAACGGGCCATTGCATATCCGTTTGAAACCAAAGGTTTGTCTTTTGAATGGGATTTTGTGGCTGTTGGACTCGTTAGCGTCTATAGCGAGAGAACCGATTGCGAAACCTCCCCGACCGGTGCCCGGTGGCAGGCGTTTTTCGTGGCCTTCGACGACCACGCCGTGGTGCGGGCAACCTGTTTCAAAAAACTGACCGCCAACAACAAATCGGCGGACGAACAGCTCGACCACTGGGTCGCCAGCCTGCCCTCCCGGAAGTAAATCGGACGCCCGTTTCAATTCTTCAACGGCTATCTGCATGTTTATTGCCTTTGGTTTTCACCTTGGCCTCACTGCAACGCGGATGGCAGGGTGAGAAGGGAAACCCGGCTTACCGTCACCTGTCGCTGGCGACCAGGGCCAAGCCATCTATCACCCGGCGCAGCCTGTGTGTAGCGATAATAGCGCGAGCGAAATTCAATACCGACACCCTCCTGGTCGAGCGCCTGGCGAATTTCCGCAGCCGTTTCAATGACACGCGGGCAGTCTTCCGTGGCGATTTTCACGATCAAGACCGGCTCGGCGGAGCCTCGGTAAACCTCTCGCCTTGAATGAGCGTGAACGAAGGGAATCGTTCGCCGACAATTCGGATGATTTCGCTTTTCGCTCCTGCCTGACTTTTCCCGACAAATAGTGTGAACAGTCGCATATCTTCAGCTTTCGACGTGGGGGTCGCATCAGGAGGGCAGGAAAGCAAAATGCCGTCACACGAGGACGGCATCAGACTTTCCATTTATGCTTCAGGATGAATCGCATCCTGCGCATCTCGTGACCGAATTTCCAGATCACGACGGCACCTTTTCCTCTTTCGAGGCGAGGTTGTCGGAGACCGCTTTTGCCTGGTCTCACTCTGATGCTCCACCGATTTTTGCTACAAAGAACCAACTGACGGGAGGTATTATATTGGTATCTCCTTGGATTTACAGGCCAATTCCCTCCCTACCCGTTGTCGTCGCCGGCAATTTTCGTTGCCAGGTCAGATTTATTCGGTCAGTTGGGGGATGAAGGGAAAAGCTGAAATCGGAGGGAGGTTGGGGACGACTAGCCAGGCGGAAGGTTTAGTTTGAACAGATGGGCGGCGCCGTGGTCTCATACAGCGTTAGTTTTTTCATATTTAGGGTTCAGGGTTCAAGAGTCTGGCTATTGGGTTGGCCAGACTCTTTTTTGTGCCCAGCCTCAAGACGAATGATCCGCGCTGCATCGAGTCGGTGCGGATTGACCGGAGCTTTTTCGAGTGGCGGTGGTGGGGAGGTGGGTGACAGCGAAGATGGAAGATGGCAGAGGCCAGAACACGGAGGACGGAAAATCAAATACTGAAATTGGGAAAGCGGAAAGTGTCAAAAGTGAGGACCGACCCGTTTTCGCCGAATCCCAGGCCTGAAAATATCTGACGTTACCAAATGAACGGGACCAAGCGGTATTGCACACGGTTTTGATACTCTGAATAGCCCGGCAGGTTCCCGGCCAGAAAGATTTCCTCATCCAGCAGCCTCCACACGATCACCAGCATAATCGGAATGATCGTGAACAATCCCCACCACGAACCAAGGGCGAGCGGCACGCCTGAAAACGTGACCAACCATCCAATATACATCGGATGACGCACCATCGCGTAAGGTCCTGACGATATGACTTTCTGCCCGGTCCCGATTTCGATGATGGCCGAGGCAAAAGTGTTTTCTTTGAAAACGAAAAATCCGATGAGGAACCCGAGTGCAACCAGAACATCTCCGGCAACGACACCATACAGCGGCACCGCCGACCATGCGCAGCGATGGTCAATTACGGAAACAACGACCACCAGAATCAAGGCCTTCGATATGAGGAAATTCAGGATTTTTTGATTCCTTCGCCTTTCGGAGCCTGAATTTGCGTTTATCCGACGTTCCAAAAGCTTCGGATCTTTTTTCATCAGGTTAAAGGTGACCGCCAGCACTGACAGTGAATACACGGCTAGAAAAATCCACACCTGCCAGTAATCAAAGGTCCACGCCGTGAAGAACAGCAACACGGCCAGGCCGATGAAGAGTTGCAGGAACCCAACAAATACTTTTTTACTCAGATCCTTCATTTCTTGGGCTGAAATTCGCGCGGCATCAAAGCGGGTGAGGTCTGCCACCGCCGCCGGGGTGATGGTGCGGTGAATGTGTTTGGAAAGGAGTTCCCTGTAGCGGTCGCAGGAGATCAGGGTGCGCATGAGGCATTTAATTCAAATTTGTGAGACATTGTCAACCGTCCCGGCCGAGCCGGTGCGGATTGAGCGAGACATGTTCGAGCGGCAGTGGTGGTGCGAGGATGAATTGTGGATTGAAAATTTTATCTGGTCATCTGCTCGTAAAAATCAGCGCACGTCGTTCGATACTGGCAGCAAGAGGCATCCTTCGTCTTGGTCGCCAAAAAACTGGTAGCGGCCGTTACGGAAAGCATCGGCGGCCACGGCGCATAGGGCCGCATTTACGAAGTCAATGTTCGGCAGCCCAATGACTTCATAGCCTCCACTTTGCAAAGCCGCACGGCGCATTGGGATGATGAACGAACAGCAATGGCACCGATCTTGACCCGATTTGCAGCGAATCAGGCTTGGGCAGCTCTGGTTTTAATCTGAAGAAGCGGTCAAACATCTCAATCGCAATTCACGTCTATTAAAGAAGGGATTTAACGACAGCTTGATGGAACAGATTTTTAACCTCCATCCGCCCAGGCATGACGCTGGTTTTAACAAGTGTTTTGAGCAGGGCGTCGAGCCATTCCCGTGACACCCCTATCGCGCCAAGTTCGAAGACCGGATTTTTTCCTTCCTCTTGAATGAGCCTGTAATTTGAAAACGTGATCCGAACGCCCTCTTTTTCCCCTTTCAAATCCAAATCCGCATTGATGGTCTTGCTTTCTTTATCGACCTCGAGTTTGGTCAGCTTGCCATACTTCTTCAAAAGACCATTGTTGATTTCGACTCTGACTTTTTCGATTTGCGCTCTCCTCGGCAACATCCTGAAAAAA
>Ga0265337_1000224_pt1 | contig 30283 bp, 29 predicted proteins | sample 42122metaG_FD_192441 | JGI IMG/M metagenome (GOLD analysis project Ga0265337, IMG submission 192441) | Rhizosphere microbial communities from Carex aquatilis grown in University of Washington, Seatle, WA, United States - 4-21-22 metaG | ecosystem: Host-associated > Plants > Roots > Rhizosphere >... | reverse complement strand
TCTGGCCGCCGCCAGCGCGGAATTTTACAACTCACTCGAGGCCCCGGCACTGGAGAAATATCCGGTGCTGGCTCTGTTTCAGGAATTTCTTCGCACCAACGGAGCCCTGGCGGCGCTCATGTCCGGCAGTGGCTCAACCACTTTTGCGATTGTGGAAAGTGTCACTGCCGGCGAATCACTCGTGGAGAAATTCAAAACGAAATTCGGGGGCAATGCCTGGACGGCCGTCGTGCCGGTGTGAGGCTAGGGCGGGCAGCCTGCTCGCGATTTATCGGAGTCCTCTGCCCGCCGCGTTTCGCGAACGGACACCGGCGCGCACGGAGTGACGCGCCCTAGCGTCGGAATCTGGCCAGGATCAGGTCCGTCATCTCCTTCGCGGCCGGAACCTTGCCGGCCAGCGCGATCAGCCAGTAAACCAGCCCGGCGATTCCAGCCGGCACAAACACCGCGCCAATTTTCAATCCGAGCGTCTCGTGGCCGAGCGAACCTTCCCAATATTTCCAGCCCAGGTAGGCAATGATTCCCGCGAGCAGTCCACCGCCAACCAACCACCGGAAGGAGTGCTGCAGCGATTCCATTTCCAGTTTGCCCATTTTTTTTCGGAGGGCATAAAACAGCAGCCACACATTGCAAATCGAAGTCGCGGAGTTGGCGAGGCCCAGTCCGCCTTGCCGTAACGGCACCACCAGTGCGGCCGCCAGGACAACATTCATCGCGAGACTCACCAGGCTGATTTGCATCGGGGTTTTGGTGTCGCCGAGCGCATAAAAGGCGCGCGCCAGAATGTTGACCGCCGAGAAGGCCACCAGTCCCGGGGCGAGGCACATCAGGGCCAATGTCGCGCGCCGGGTGGAGTCGGCGGTGAACAATCCCCGTTCAAACAGCAGCCGCACGATCGGCTCGGCCAGCACGACGAGCAGAATGGCGGCGATCAAATTAAAGAACAGCAGCGTGCCCAGCCCGTGGCGCAACATCGTCCGGAATTCGGGATATTTTTTTTCGGCCGCCAGGCCTGAAAGCGTTGGGAGCAGATACGTCGCCAGGGAAATGCCGAACATGCCTTGGGGTAGTTCCATCAGCCGCACGGCGTAGTTGAAGGAGGCGACAATCTGCGGGCTGACCCAGAACGCGATGGTTTGCGTCAGGAGCACGTTGATTTGGAACGCCGCCACGCCGATGGTGCCGGGAATCATCTGGCGCACGACGCGCCCCACGGTTTCATTGCGCCAGGGCGAAACCCACCGGTAGGAGAAACCATCCCGCCAGAGTGTGGGCAGTTGAAATGCCGCCTGCGCCACACCCGCTGCCAGTACCCCGAGGGCGAGCGCAAAAATTTGTTCGTCCAATTTCTGCCCCAGGTGCGGCGCCAGCCAGAGCACGGAGGCAATCATCACCACGTTGAGCATGGTGGCGCCCATCGCCGGGATGAAAAAGTGGCCGCGCGCATTGAGCATGCCCATGAAGGCCGCCGCCAGGCAGACCAGCAGCATGTAGGGGAACATCACGCGCAGGAGTTGCAGCATGAGTTCCGTCTGCGGTTCAAATTGATGCTTCGCCAGGGCCACCGAAACGCCGATCATGGCCAGGCCAATGATGACGCTGGCGGCGACCACCAGCCCTGAAATCACCGCATTGGCGGTGCGCCACATCTCGATTTCGCCGTGGGTCTTTTCCTTTTCCTTGAAAATGGGGATGAAGGCGGCGGTGAGCGCGCCTTCGCCCAGCAGCCGGCGGAACAGGTTCGGGATCATGAAGGCGAGCTGGAACGCCCCGGCCACCCAACCGTCGCCCATGAACCGCGCATAGACCATTTCGCGCAGCATGCCGAGCACGCGGCTGGTCAGCGTGGCCGCGGCCATGGAACCGGACGACTTGAGCATTTGTGACATCGCGCGAAGTCTAGGGTTCGCGAATGCGATTGGCAATTGGCGAGCGGCAAACTAGCCTGTTCACGTGAGCATCCTGGAAGAACTTAAATGGCGCGGCCTGGTTGCCGATTGCACTGATGCGGCAGAACTGGCCAAAAGGCTTTCCGCGCCCATTACGCTTTATTGCGGGTTTGACCCGACGGCTGACAGCCTGCATGTGGGTAATCTCGTGCCGTTGCTGGCATTGCGACGCTTTCAATTGCTGGGCCATCATCCCATTGCGGTTGCGGGTGGCGCGACCGGCTCCATCGGCGATCCCAGCGGCAAGACCGCCGAGCGGCAGTTGCTCACGAAAGAGGTTCTGGATCGCAACATTGCCAGCGTGAAAGTCCAGCTTGCGAAGCTGCTGGATTTTGACGCAAAACAGAATCCCGCCCGGCTAGTGGACAATGCCTCATGGACGGCAGGCATTTCGTATCTGGATTTTTTGCGCGACATCGGCAAGCATTTTTCCGTCAACCAGATGGTGGCCAAGGAAAGCGTCCGCGCCCGGATGGAGGACCGCGAAGTCGGCATCAGCTACACCGAATTCAGCTACATGCTGCTCCAGGCATTCGATTTCATGGTGTTGTGTCGCGACCAGAACTGTGAATTGCAGATTGGTGGCAGTGACCAATGGGGCAACATCACCGCCGGCATCGAGTTGACGCGGAAGAAAGTCGGCAAAACGGTTTATGGCCTGACCTTGCCGCTCATCACCAACGCCGACGGCACGAAATTCGGCAAGACTGAGGCCGGGGCCATCTGGCTCGACCCGAAACGAACCAGTGTTTATCGCTTTTACCAGTTCTGGATCAATACGGACGACCGGGACGTGATCCGCTACCTGAAATTCTTTTCAATGCAGCGCTCCAAAGAGGAAATTGAAGCACTTGCAATAAAACATGAAGAAAATCCGGGCGCGCGAGAGGCGCATCGGGCCTTGGCTGCTGAAATGACATGCTTGATTCATGGCAAAGAAGCGATGTTGGACGTTCAAGTTGCAAGCGCTGTGCTATTCGGTGGCAGTACTGATTTGGTCAAAGAAGATGCTTTTGGTGAAATCGTCAACGAAGTGCCAACAAAGGAAATCGAAAAAGCAAAACTGGATGGCCCAGGGTTTCCGCTCGTCGAACTGCTGGTTCACTCCGGCCTGTGTCCATCCAAAGGCCAGGCGCGAAAGGACATCGAAGGTGGTGGTGTGAATGTGAACAACATCCGCGAAGCCAGTGCCGCGCGGGCGGTGACGACGAACGATTTGCTTTTCGGCAAACACATCCTCTTGCGCAAAGGCAAAAAGAATTACGTCGTTGTGACGGCAAAATGACCGGCCTCACGCTTCCTTTGCCATTTCCTCGTTGCGGATGGCGTCCACAAAGGGTGGCATGGGACAATCCAGCGAGTCGGCAATGGCCCGGAGCAACTCGGCTTCGCGTTCGGTGACTTGATTGTCGGCGGCAACCGTCTTGCCGCAGGCCAGCAGGAGGTTTCGTTGAATGGCCGCCGGACATTTGGCCAGCCGGGCCAGGGCGGCGTCCACTTTGCTCAAATCCCATTCGCTGCGGGGAATGAATTCAATCCTGGCTCCTGGCGCATCGAGAAATTGTTGTCCGTTGGCAAACGCTTTCCGCGCCGCCGGTTCGTCCTCCTGCCCCAAATGCGCCAGTGCCGAAAGGAGCAGTGCGCATTCCGGCAAGATGTCCGTCAATTTTCCGTAGCGCGCCAGGTCCAGGTCCGGACCTTCGAAGTAAGCCCGCAACTGGCGTCCGACCATTTTCATCAGCGCATATTCGAAAAGCTCGATGGCGCCATCGCATTCAACGAGCTTCCGGATGGTTTCGTTAAAATCGGTGCACTCTGGCAGGTCATGTTGGCGCAATGCCGGTACCGCCAGTTCGGCCAAAGCCAGCTTGTTTTTTATTTCCTGGGAGCGGAGTTGCGTGGCCAGTGCCGTGGTCAGATCGAAGGTCACCGGATCCAAACTCACCTTGAGCAGATCCATTTGTTTGGCGCACACGGTCTCATCTTCGCTGAGCAACAGTGAATAAATGACCCCGGTGGCTCCATCGGGTTCGCGCAAGGCCTGTTTGACTTCCGGGGGCAGGTTAAAACGCATGGCCGCCGCCTGTTTGATGTGGCCGGCGGTGATGCAGCCGACTCCGACTGTCAGGTCGTCGGGCAATTGTCGGGTTGCCGCCATGACCCGGGCCAGGGTTTCTTCGTAAACCTGGTCGCGTTCAAACTGATTGGGCGGCAACGTCTTGACCTTAGGAAACTGGCCGTCAAAGGTTGGATCTATCGCCAGCACCCGCTGGGCCAGCGGCGGATGGGTGGATTGAAAATTGAACAGCGGATCAAGGGTCGAGTTCGCAAAATAAAGATGGCTGGCGGTCTCCGCATGGGGTGTGTCCAGTCGTCCCTGCTTGTAGAGTCCCCCGATTTTTTTGAGCGCGCCGGCAATGCCGGCCGGATTACGGGTGAACTGCACCGCCGCCGAGTCGGCCAGCCATTCGCGTTCACGGCAAATCAGGCTTTTGATCAGCCGCACAAATGGCGAACTGACGCCACCGACGATTAGAAACAGAACGCCGATAGGAGCGGTGGGAAGGAAAAACGGAACGGTGTCTTCGTCAAGAATGGACTCGTCTGGATCCGGGGGCTGGGTGCTTCCGCGCACCAGGACCCGGCCAACAATCGTCGGCCAGGAAAGTCCGTGCATCAACCCCATCAACCGCAGGTTCAGCCGGGTGTCGCCGTTCAACATATGGCTGAACTCATGAGCGATGACACCCTGCAATTCATCGCGGGTCAGCAGTTTCAGGCAGCCGCGTGTGAGGCCAACAGCCATGTCGTCGCGCGTGAATCCGGCGGAAAAGGCGTTGATGCCGCGCTCGTTGTCGAGCGCGTAAATTTCCGGCACGGGGGTGCCCGAGGCAATGGCCATTTCCTCCACCACGTTGCGCAATCTTTGTTCGTCCGGGTCGTCAGTGTCGGGATCGATGCATCGTCCGCCCAGCAATTCGGCCACGGCTGAACCGCCGGCCGAGAGCAGGCGGATTTTATAAAGGCTGCCCAAGGCAACCGACGTCAGCGAGCCCAGCGTGATCCAGCAGAAAAGGTACGGATTCCAGATTAATTTCAGAAAATCCATCGGGAAGACCACCGCCTCCCCGCAAAGGTCCAACAACGTGATCAAAAATATAAACGGGTTCCACCAGGCTCCGGAAAACAATGGATGCTTGAAGGCCTGAACGACCACGGCCAGCACGAGGTTGGTCAGGGTCACCACCACGAGCACCGCCAGCCCGAAAAGCCAGATCAGCCGGCGGGTCTGCTTCCGGGCGTGTGCTTCCTGGTCAAAAAAGTCCATGGGCTGCCGTTCGCTTGTAACACAAGACCGGGCGCCGGGAAATGTTTTTACCGCGGGCTGGGACTCATCGGGTCGCAAATTTTGCGAAAATCTGGTTGGCTTCCTCCAGCGTTTCCTTTGAGCCGATGTCAAACCAGAGTCCGGGCACGCGCCAGGTGTAAACGGCCGTGCGCGGATACAGCCATTGCACCAGGCGGCCGGGCTGGTCCGGGTTGTTGCCCTCGGCAATGTATTGCTTGATCAGTGAAATCGTGGCGCGGGGATAAAAATACAGCGCAATGCCGGTCAGCGTGCTCGTCGGCTGCTTGGGCTTTTCCTCGAAAAAGATGATGCGGCCGTCGGCATCCGTGGAGATGGAATTGTATTTTTTGATTTCCTCCAGGTTGCCCACGTCATAGACCGCCAGCGCCGGCGCGTTCTTCGCGCGGCAGAATCTTCCAAAATCTCCCAGCTTCTCGCTGAACAGATTGTCGCCGGCAACGACGATGAGATCGTCATCCACATTTTGGGTTTTGAGGACGTAGTGGATGTCCCCGATGGCGCCGAGTTTGTTGCTGTCATCGGTGGAACCGTCGTTGACCACGGTGAATTCAAATTTGGACTTCGTGGCGCGGTAATGGTCCGACCATTTTTGGAAATGTCCCGCAAACTTGGCGTTGGTGACGACGTAAACGCGGTCGATGCCGTCGATGGGCGCGAGGTTGTCGAGGACATGTTCGACCATCGGCTTGCCCGCAACGGGCAGGAGCGGTTTCGGTTGCGTGAGGGTGAGCGGGTACAGGCGCGTGGCGTAACCGGCGGCGAGAATGATGACTTTCATTTTTTTATATAACCACTAATGAACACGAATAAACACGAATCAAAGGACCAAACGTTCCCATTCGAGTTTGGGATTTTTAAAATTCAATATGACACCGACGCGAAGCTTTGTGATGCGCAAATAATTCAGCATCTGGCCCCGCTCCAAATCGGTTATGCGGTCAATTGTTTTCGTGTCCACAATCACCGCGTTGAACGCGATTAAATCTGGGATGAATTCACCAACTTTGCAACCTTTGTAGCACAGGTCAAACGAGTTTTGTTGCTGGCAGGGAATTTTGCGAAGGCCAAATTCGATCACGAGGGCGTTTTCATACGGCTTTTCATGAAAACCGTGACCGATCTGATTCAGAACCTCAATGGCTGCGCCAACGATCTGGAACACTTCGTCCTTGAACAACAACTTGATGTTTTCTCCAAAGTCCATTCGTGTTTATTCGTGTCCATTCGTGGTTCAATTCACGTCCGGCTTTCGAAGAGGCTGGGGGCGGTGGCGCGGGCGAGTTCCTGGCAGCGCCGGTAAATTTCGGAGGGCGACTCGCATTGCAGCGCAAATTCCGCCAGCGCCTGGGCTTCGCTCAATTTGAGCCGGCGGACGATATACTTCACCTGCGGGACGACGGAGGGGGCGGCGCTCAATTCATCCACGCCCAGGCCGATCAACAACGGCGTCAGGAAGGCGTCCCCGGCGATTTCGCCGCACACGCCGGTCCAGATGCCATGCCGATGGGAGGCGTCCACGGTGGTTTTGATGAGTTGCAGGATGGCCGGGTGGGTGGGTTCGTAGAGGTGCGAGACCTTTTCATTGGTGCGGTCGGCGGCGAGCGTGTACTGGATCAAGTCATTGCTGCCGATGCTGAAAAATTTCACCCTTTGCGCCAGGGTGTTGGCAATCAGCGCGGCGGAAGGGATCTCAATCATTGCGCCGATGGCCAGGTTTTCGTCAAAGGGTTTGCCCTCGGCCCGGAGCTCGGCCTTGCATTTTTCGACCATGGCATTGGCCTGGTTCAACTCATCCAGGCCGGAAATCATCGGGTACATCATCTTCACGTTGCCTTCGGCGCTGGTGCGCAGAATGGCGCGCAGCTGGGCGCGGAACAATTCCGGCTGGGCCAGGCAAAAGCGGATTGCCCGCCAGCCCAGAAACGGATTCATCTCCTGCGCCAGTTGCAGGTGTGAGGCAAATTTGTCGCCGCCCAGGTCGAGGGTGCGGATGATGATGGAATTCGGTTTGAGGGCGACGGCGACTTCGCGATAGACCTTGAATTGCTCCTCCTCGGTCGGAAGGCTGTCGCGGTTGATGAACAAAAATTCGGTGCGGAACAGGCCGACGCCCTCGGCACCGTTGGCAATCACGGCTTCGATGTCGTTCTGGTCTTCGATGTTGGCGGAGAGGTGGATGGGTTTGCCGTCCAGGGTGACGGCGGGTTGTTCGCGGATTTCCCGGAGTTTTTCCTCGAGCGATGCCTTGATTTTTGCCAGTTGGCCGTATGCAAAGAGCGTCTGGTCGGTGGGATTGACGATGACGGTGCCGTTATAACCATCCAGCAGCGCATAGTCGCCGCTGTCCAGCTCCTGGCTGGCGGTCTGCAAGCCGACAATGGCGGGGATCCCCAGCGACCGGGCCATGATGGCGGTGTGGGAAGTCTTGCCGCCGATGTCCGTGATAAAGCCCAGCACGAATTTCTTGTTCAACTGCGCCGTGGTGGACGGGCTGAGGTCGTGGCTGACCAAAATGCAGGGCTCGGCCAGGTGTTGCAGGTCGAAGGCGTCCTTCACCTCGAGCAGGTTGTCCAGCACGCGCGACGTCAGGTCGCGCATATCGGCGGCGCGTTCGCGGAGGTACTCATCGTTGGCGGTGAGCAGCGCCCCGGCGTAGCGTTCGGACACCGTATGAAAGGCATGTTCGGCGTTGACCCGCTCCTCCTTGATGAGGCGGATGGCTTCGCCGACCAGGGCGTGGTCTTCCAACATCAAGAGGTGTGCTTCGAAAATGTCCGCCTCTTTCGCGCCCAGATTTTCGACGACCTTGCGCTGCACTTCGAGGATTTGCTGGCGGGTCTGGATGAGCGCTTTCTCAAAGCGCCCGGCTTCGCTGATCACCTCGTCGAGGGAAATTTCCCGGCGGGCGATGACGTGGCGGGCGCGGTGCAGCACCAGAATCTTTCCGCGACAAACGCCGTCGGAGACAGCGATGCCCCGGAGAATCTTTTCCCCTTTCTGAAGCCGCTCAGCCATGCGTGAGAGATAACTCAAACCCGGCGGTTTAGCAATTGCCACTGCAAAATAAAAAAGCCCGCACAGGCGGGCTTCTGATCCTTATGCTAATTATTAATCGACCGCCCGGTCAGGCGCGCTCCATATACTTGCCGGTGCGGGTGTCCACCTTGATTTTTTCGCCGGTCTTGATGAACAGCGGGGTTTGGACCGTGATGCCCGTTTCCAGGGTAACCGGCTTTTGCACGTTGTTCGAGGAATCACCGCGGATGCCTTCCGGCGCGTCGGCCACCGTCAGGACGACGCTGGACGGAAGCTCGAGGGAAACGGCCTTTTCCTCGACGAACGTCACGGTGAGGGTGGCGTTTTCCACGAGATAATTCTTTGCGTCCCCAACCAGTTCCCCGGCGAGGGTGACGGTCTCGTAGGTTTCGGGATCGGTGAAAACGTAATCCGCACCGTCCTTGTAGCTGAATTCCATCTTTTTGGTGATCATGGGCACCGGCTCAATGCGTTCGGTGGAGCTGAAACGCACATCGGAGGACTTGCCGGTGCGGATGCTGCGGAGGGTGGCCTGGACGAAGGCCCGCAGGTTGCCCGGCGTGCGATGTTGCATGTCCAGCACCACGGCGATGTCGCCGTTGTAATTGATCGCCATGCCGCGGCGAAGGTCATTTGCAGTTGCCATAAATTCAAATAATGTCGTTCACCAGATTTTCCCGTCAATGGGAGCCGCAAAAAGTAGCCGAAAATCGATTGAACGCAAGCGTGGTTTTTGGGGAAACAGGTTATTCACCAACTATTAACAAATCGCATTTATCCAACAACTCACCCTTGACACCCCAAAATTTGGTATGTTACAAACAGGTGACCACAATAAGCGGTGGTCCTTATGCGTTGCCCTAAATGTGGCTGTCAGGATGATAAAGTCATTGATTCGCGCGCGTCGCGCGAAGGGGCCACGATACGCCGCCGTCGCGAGTGCACGAAATGCAATTATCGCTTTACGACTTACGAGGAAGTGGAGCGCGAAGGTTTGATGGTGCTCAAGCGTGATGGACGGCATGAGGAGTTTTCGCGGGAGAAACTTTTGTCCGGCATAAAAAAGGCCTGTCAGAAACGTCCCGTCAGTCCCAAAGCCATGGAAGATTTGGTGGACCATATTGTTGCCACGGTGACCGGCAAATTCGAGGGTGAAGTGCCTGCGGATTTTATCGGCCGGATGGTGGTGGACGGCCTGCGCAACATCGACGAGGTGGCCTACGTGCGCTTTGCCAGCGTCTATCTCCGGTTTCAGGAAGCCACCGATTTTGTCCACGAGGTGAAGAAATTGGAGGCCAGGCAATGATTGCGCTCCAATCGGGATGTCTGCTCTTTCAACTGGCCAGCGGTGAAAGCGTGCCGTGCTCGGCGGAAATGATTTCCGTCGAACTCACCGGCAACGCCGGGGGGGTGCTGGACCCCGAGGTGTTGCGCCACGCCACGGCTTCCGTCTTCCATTATTTCAAAAACGAGCTTGAACGCGAGTCGGTCACCGTGGGCGAATTCGCCCAGGCGCTGGAAAAGGTCCTGCGCAACCTCGGCTTCAGCATCCGCTCGGGAACAATTGAAAACGGATCGCAGGACACGATCGAAACGGATCTCTGCCTGTTTGCGCGCGAATCCGCGGACAGTCTGGAGCTCTTTTTCTTTCCCCGGCTGCGCAACGAACTGCGGGCGCAACTGCGGCAGTCACCACGACTGGTGCGGTTTCGCGGCCTGCGCGGCTGTGTCAAACAGCTCACCGGTGCCCGCCGCTGGAGCCCGCGCTGTGAAAGGTTGCAGGACCATATTGTTGAATATCTCCGCCGTTGCCTCACTGCTGAGCCGGAGCAACCCGGTTGTTCCTTGGTCGTGGAGTAAACGTTTCCTGAGGGGCGGGCGCTGCGAGTCCCCAGTTTTTTAATCAGGTTGTCGTGGAGCTCCGCCCGCCGAAACGGACCATTATGAGCAAGACACTGTTTGAAAAAATCGCCGCCCGCGAAATTCCCGCGACGATCATCTACGAAGATGATCTGGTATTTGCCTTTCGCGATGTCAATCCGCAGGCGCCCAAGCATGTTTTGATCGTCCCCAAAAAACCCATCCCGCGCCTCGCCGAGGCCAAACCGGAGGATCATCAATTGCTTGGCCATCTGTTGCTCAAGGCCGCCGAGGTGGCCGCCAAACTCGGATTGAATGAAAGCGGCTACCGGCTGGTCATCAACAATGGCGAGGATGGCGGGGAGACGATTCCGCACCTGCACCTCCACCTCCTGGGCGGGCGCCACATGGCCTGGCCGCCGGGATGATTCAGCCCTTCGTAATCAATTTTCGCAACACCCTGCCCAGCCGGCGGATGCCTTCGCGGATGTCGTCCTCGCTGGCGCTGCCGAAACTGATGCGCATTTCGTGGTCTGGCTTTCGACGCGTTGCGTCATCGGCGTAGCAGAGTTCGCCCGGGACGTAGAGCACGTCATTTTTCAATGCGGTCCTGAATACTTTGGATTTCACCCCCGTGGAAATGGCGCGCGGCAATCGCACCCAGAAATAAAGCCCGCCTTCCGGTTCCCACCATTCAATCCCGGCGGGGAAATGTTTTTCGAGGGCTTGTTTCATCACATGCGCCTTGTGCGCATAGCGCTTTTGCAGCCGGGCGACCTGCCGGCCATAAATTCCCGAAGTCAGCGTCTGGACCGAAAGTTGTTGCAACAGATTTGCGGTGCCAAAATCATGGTTGCCCTTGATGTGTTTCACAGCCGTGAACACGGGCTCGGGCAAAAGGCCGTAGCCGACGCGCGCGCCCGTGGCGAACGGTTTGCTGAAGGTTCCGGCATAAATAACCCGGCTGGCCGCACCGCGTACGGTCAGGGCTGACGGCACATCCTGGCCGGCGAAGCGCAATTCGCGATAAGCCGCGTCTTCGAGCAGATAAATTGGGTGCCCCGCCGGCCGTTCGAATTGCTTCAGCAGTTTCAGGATCGCGCGCTTTTTCCCGAAACTCGTGGTGGTTCCGGTCGGGTTTTGAAAGTAACTGACGAGATAAAGCATTTTCACCCGGCGCAATTCGCCACGGCGTTTGAGCGATTGCAGGACACCCTCCAGATGCGCCAGCTCGAGGCCATCGCGTTCCAGCCGGACCCCGCGCGCGCGCAGGCCGCGGCTTTGCAGGATGCCGAGATAGACGAAATAGGTGGGGTCTTCCACGAGCACAATGTCGCCTTCATCGCATAACGCCTCGGTCGTCATGTACAACAACTGTTGCGAACCGCTGGTGATGAGCAGGCGTTCGGGAGGATATGCTTTTTCGTCCTCGTCCTTCATTCTCGTCCTCGATTTGGGTTCGAGGACGAGGGACGAGGACGAGGATGAGGAGGAAGCGGAGGCCTGAGAATCCAGTTTCTGCAAATGTTCCGCCGTCAGTTGACGCAGTGTTGGATCACCTGCCGTGATGCCATATTGCAGCGCCTTCCGGCCGGTGCGGGGCGAGCGCAGGACGCGATTCAAAGCGAGGCGCGCTTCGGCCACCGGCAGGGAAACATTGTCGGTGAAGCCGGCGGCCAGCGAAATCAGTTTGGGGCGCGACAACGCCGCGTGCATGAGCCAGGAGATGGGCGGCTCAAGGGTGCGCTGGCCCATTTGGGACAAATACGATTTCATCAGCAAGGGAGGCGATGGTAATCAAGGCCGGAAAATTGAACAACAAAGGAACACTATATTCGGAGCGCGGCTGTCTCAGCCGCAACGGATCGACCCTGCGAAAGCGCTCCTTCTTCATTCGACCGTGTCTTTGCATTGTGTGTGCTGCGCCTGAGACAGGCGTGCTCCGACAGCTTGGAACACCGTACCGATTCAATGGCGCAGGCCGAAGACGCTGTCGAAGATGACCTCCTTGGTTTTCCAAAGCAGGGCCATGGTCAGGGCCAGGGGCAGCAAGGCGAGAAAGATGAGCGTCCAAAAGCTGAGGCGTTCGAACCAGCCGGCAAAATTGCCGAAGGCCAGCTGCCAGCGTTGCGAATGCAGGAAGACAACATGCATGACGCCCAGGAACAGAAGCCCGGTCAGGACCCAGCGGTTGAAGCCGGTGAACAGCGACATCTCATGCCGGAGCGTTTCGTCCGGCAGCATCACCCCGAGTTGTTTGAGGACGACGTTTAGATTGAACAGAAAAAGCAGGGCCGACAGGATGAGCACCAGAACCGCGGCATTGAAAAAAGGTTGAGCGGGCATTTTATTTTGCCAATACAGGAAGGGGCACAGGCCAAAATTGACGAGACCGAGAAGCCGCGCGCGATCGAGGGCGTTCAGCCAGGGGCGCTCCTGTTTTTGAAAGTCGCTCATCTGCAAGAGACCATAAAGCAGCAATCCCGTGCCGGCCATCGCGGGAAGAATGCCCAAGGGCCGGAGCCAGTCTGCGCGTGCGGTTTCCGCGCAAATGATCAGTGTGCCGGGCAATCCCCAAAACAGGGCGGAAAGGCCGCGGGTGAGCCGTCCAAGGGAACGGAGCAGTTCGGCGTTGGGCGCAGGGTTGTCCATGTGCGGCAAAAATGGAGGATAGAAGATGGAGGATGGTATTGGCAAGCGGAGGCGGATGATGGTTCTGTCCTGATCTCGGTAGGGCGCGTCACTCCGTGCGCGCCGTTTTCCGCGTTTGCGGCGGGCAGAGGACTGCCCGCCCTACCTGGATTTTGAAATTCGGACACTACCCGGATGATCCTTTGGCCTTCACCTGCGCGTTCAAAAACTCAGATACGTGTAAGCCTTCAGTCCCCGTTCGTAATCGTCGAGCAGCCGCATGGCTTCGGAAGGTTTCATGCGATCGGATTTTATGGCCTCGTCCATCTGCGCCTTCATCTGCCGCTTGAGTTCATTTTCGTCGTATTGCACCGCGGCCAGCGACTGGATGACGGTGTTACCTTCGATGATTTCCTCGATGTAATAGCCGGTGGATTCGTCGGGTTCCAGAAAGACATGGACCTCGTTGACGCGGCCGAAGAGGTTGTGCAGATCGCCCATGATGTCCTGGTAGGCGCCCATCAGGAAGAACCCGATGTAATACGGTTCCAGCATGCCATTGCCGTTGGTATTGAGTTTATGCAGCGGGAGCGTGTCGCGCACATCCCGGAAATCAATGAACTTGTTGACCTGACCATCGGAGTCGCACGTGATGTCCACCAGCGTGCCCTCGCGGGTGGGCCGCTCATTCAGGCGGGCAATCGGCATGATGGGAAAAAGCTGGTCGAGCGCCCAGTGATCGAGCAGTGATTGAAAGACGGAAAAATTGCAAAGATACTGGTCCCCGAGGCTGTCTTCGAGCTGGCGGATTTCCTCCGGCGCATAGACCTGGCCCTTGTAACTTTCGACCACGTCGCGGCTGATCTGCCAGTAAAGATCCTCGATTTTCGCCTTGTCGGGCAAATCCAGCACGCCGAGCGTGAACATGTGCTGCGCGTCTTCGCGCCGTTCGAGCGCATCGTGGTAAGCCTCGAGCTTGCTCAGCTTGCCCAGGTTTTTTTTGATGTCGAGCAGCTCCTTGACCAGGGCGTGTTCATTGTCCCCAAATTTCAGAAACTCGCCCGGCCGGATTTTTTCGATGGCGCCGAAGACTTCGACAATCAACACGCTGTGGTGGGCAACAATGGCGCGTCCGCTTTCGCTGATGATGTCCGGATGGGGCACATTTTCGGCGTTGCACACGTCGGCGATGTAAAAAACGACGTCGTTGGTATATTCCTGGAGCGTGTAATTCGTTGAACTGTCGAACGCGGAACGGCTGCCGTCGTAATCCACGCCCAGGCCGCCGCCGACATCCATGTAAGAAATGGGGAAACCCATCTTATGCAACTTGGCGTAAAACCGGGCGGCTTCCTGCACCGCTTTTTTCACGGTGAGAATGTCCGGCACCTGGGAGCCGATGTGGAAATGCAGCAGCTTGAGGCAATGGCCAAGGTTTTCCGTCTTCAACAATTCCGTCGCCTCCAGCAGTTCCGCCGTGCTCAGGCCGAATTTCGCGTTTTCGCCGCCGCTACCGGCCCAGCGGCCGGCGCCCTTGCTCAACAGCCGGGCGCGGATGCCGATGAGCGGCTCCACGCCGGCCTGTTTGGAAATGGCAATGATCTGGCGCAGTTCCTCCAATTTTTCGACGACCATGATGACGGTCTTGCCGAGCTTGATGCCCAGCATGGCCATCTTGATGAACTCCGCGTCCTTGTAGCCGTTGCAAATAATCAGGCTGCCCATCTGGCTTTGCAGCGCCAGTCCGGCAAACAGCTCCGGCTTGCTGCCGACTTCCAGGCCAAACTCAAACGGTTTGCCGGCGTCCAGGATTTCCTCCACGACTTCGCGGAGCTGGTTGACCTTGATGGGAAACACGCCGCGATACCGGCCTTTGTAGCTGTATTCCGTGATGGAAGCGCGAAAGGCCTGGTTGATGGCTTCGACGCGATGGCGCAAAATATCCTGAAACCGGATGAGCAGGGGAAATTTCAGGCCGCGAGCCCTGGCCTCCTCGGTCACATCCGTCAAATCCACGGCCACACCGGCGTCCTGCAACGGGCGCGCCACCACGTGCCCCGCTTCGTTGATGTCAAAATACTTCGCGCCCCAACGGTGGATATTGTACAGATTGCGCGCCGCCTCGATGTTCCAGGCCGGCGTCGCGTCGTTTGCATTGCTCATCTCGGTGAAATCAAATCGACCGAACTATAAAATCCCCGGCGCAGAAAGCAACAAGGGGAATGAAAAATTTTTGAAACGGAAAGTGGCACGCTTTTCAAAACCTACCAATCCACGATGCACGATTTGCGGGTGAACTGCGAACTTTGGGCGGTGTACTGCTGGAACTCCACATCCGTTCCATCCGGGTCCTTGCACCAGAATTGCCAGGTCTCATCGCAGCCTTTTTTGCTATGGGTCACCTCCACGTCCCGTTGAACCAAGGTCTCCCGCATGGCCTCGAGATCGTCCACTTCCAGGCACAGGTGATGGATGCGCTGGCCGCCGGCGGTTTCAGCCGGCCCGGCCTTGAAGATTTCGATGAAATGATTGGCATCGATCTGGAGATAAAAACCGAACAGCTCGCCATGCTTCATGAAATCAAAATGCCGTCGCAAGCCGAGGATTCCGCAATAGAAATCCAGGCTGCGGTTCAAATCCTTTGAAAGGATGCAAATATGGGCCAGAGTCTTGATCATATACAGGTGCTTGAAACGAAGGCACTATAAAATCCTCTGCGCAGAAAGCAACCGGCGGAATAAAAAACTTTCCGCAACCCGTGAGAGCTTGTCTGAAAATGTAGCGGCGGGCCTCCCGGCCTGCCGTAGAGGGCGGCATCCCTGCCGCCCGGAAGAATCCCCGCCTTGACGCCGCTGCCTGGGATTTAAAAGGAGTAATGATTGCGGACGGTTTTTTTCGCCGGCTGGGAAGCCCGGCTCTACGCCAGCCAAGCTGGCTGACGCTACATTTTTAGACAGGCTCTGAGCAAAGTTTCAAGAAATTCCAACCGCAGATTGTCCGGATAACTCCTTGATTTCTTTGGCGAGACGGTCGGCCTATTTTTCCAATTCGGAGCTTTCCGTTTCGAGCAGTGTCGTTCGCTCCGCCGCCAGTTCAGCCAGCAAAATTCCGTAGGAGACGAGGTGACGAGGCTCATTTTCGAGGATTTCAGAGACTCCTCACGTTGTCTCTTACAGTTTCGAAAGAACCCCTGAAAAAGGAAATGTCCGGTCTTTGTTTGCTTCGTTCTCTTCTGTAAGAGTTTTTGTCTTTTCGTCTCAAGCCGGAGTTTTTCCTCATGCCCGGATAGGCGGGGTGCGCTGCCCTGCCTCGTGTTGACGCAGTTCTAACGATTCAATTCCTGCCGGGGATGCGAGGGAATCCGCGCGCAGCGTGCCAGAATCGGACGATGTCAATGCGCTGCTCATCGCGCCGCAGCCGATAAATGATGCGATAGGAACGACAAATCACTTCCCGCAGATTTGGTTGCTGAAATTCCGGCACGATCCGGCCGAGTTCGGGAAAATTCGCCAGATTTTCAGTGTGAGTTATCAACTCATAACCCAGCCGGGCTGCCGCATCGGAGTTATGTTGAGCGACATAGCGGACAATATCAGCCAAATCAGCTTGCGCCGACGGGGCGATGATTATTTTCCAGCCCATTGGGCAATCCTGGCTTTGACTTCCTCAATCGGCACACCTTCGCCGCGATCCAATTCGTCCAAACCCTGCTGGATGGCCTGACGAAACTCCAATTCGTAAATGGCGTCACTGATGGTGGCGTCGGGCGGCAGTTTTTCGGCCACTTCCCGGAGAATTTCTTTGGCGCTCATGGTTTCAATTTGCACTCAAACAAGGACAATTTCAATGCAAGGTTGCCGGAATGCAACAATTTTCAAGAGCGCTGGCATCCGCGCCGGTCCCGCCGGAGCCGCTCCCGCTCGTCCGGCAGGTCGAATCCATTCTGGAACGCCCAGGCAGTGTCCTGATTTGTAGGCGACGAGGTCACGAGGCGATTGGGCCAGCCCTCCTTACGTCGTGCCCTACAACCAAATCAGGGCACTACCAACACCCGGTTTCGCTGGACGAACGGAATTCCTGGTGAAGCTTTGCCATTTGCACTTCCGGGAAAATTTGCTTTCATCCGGCCATGCCGAAGGTTCCGCTAAAATCCATCGTTGACCATTGCGACAAAATTCTCCGCACGAAAAAGGCCGGCGACTACGACGGCGCGGTGAACGGGCTGCAGGTGGCCAATCGCGGCGCCGTGACCCGGATGGCCGCGACCGTGGACGCCAGCCTGGCCACCGTGAAACTGGCCATTGCAGCCAAAGCTGATTTGTTCATTGTGCATCACGGGCTGTTCTGGGGCCCTTCGCATCCGTGGACCGGCAAAAAATTCGAACTGATCCGGCTGCTGGTGGAAAACAACCTGGCCGTTTACAGTTCGCATCTGCCGTTGGATGCGCATCCCCGGCTCGGCAACAATGCGCAGCTTTGTGCCGCGCTGGGTCTGAAAAATTTAAAACCTTTTTTCCAAAGCCACGGCCAGGCCATTGGTTTTCAAGCGTCCGCAAAAATATCCCTGAAGGAACTGGCAGTGAAACTGGCACGTGCCACCAATGCGCCGCCTCGGATCATACCCGGCGGTCCGGAAACGTGCCGGCGCATCGGGGTCGTGACCGGCGGAGCGGGCAACGAGTTAAAAATGGCGGCGGCGGAAGGCGTGGACACGTTTATCACTGGTGAAGGCGCGCATTGGACCTACGCGCTGGCCGAGGAACTGGGCATGAATGTTTTGTACGGCGGCCATTACGCCACCGAGACTTTCGGGGTGAAAGCCCTGGCCGCGCACCTGGCCCAAAAATTCAAGGTGCCATGGACCTTTCTTGATTACCCCACCGGCTTGTGACTGCGCTTCTGTTTTCTTATAATTTTGAAACATGAAAAAAATCTTGGTGACAGGTTCTTCGGGCTATCTCGGCAGCGTCTTGACCGGCTACCTTGAAAAAAACGGGTTCGAGTGCGTCGGTTACGACACGGGTTATTTTAGCGATTGTATTTTTTCTCCTCCGCCACAGACTAAAACTCTGTTGCGCGACGCCCGCGACATCAGTCCGGAGGATTTGAAAGGCATTTACGCTGTCGTGCATCTCGCCGGAATTTCCAACGATCCCTTCGGTAATCTAGACGCAGCGAAAGTTTACGACCCGACGCGCTTGTACGCCCGCAAACTCGCTGAAATGTGCAAGCAAGCCGGGGTGAAGTTTGTTTTTGCTTCCAGCTGCTCGGTGTATGGCATTGGCGGCGCGGATCTGGTGGACGAAAGCGCGCCGGCCCAGCCGCAAACGCCGTATTCGCTCAACAAGCTTCAGGTGGAACAGGATTTGTGCGCGCTCGCGGACAAAAATTTTTCGCCGATTGCACTGCGGTTTGCCACGGCATTTGGCCTGTCACCACGAATTCGTTTTGACCTGGTCACCAATATGCTCGCGGGCATGGCGTTCACGACGGGCAAAATCATTTTGAATTCCGACGGCACGCCGTGGCGGCCAAATGTGCATGTGCTCGACATCTGCAAATCCGTGCGCTGTGCGGTTGATTTTGACCATCAGGACGGGACCTTGCTCGTGTTGAATGTCGGCGATGAGGCGAACAATCTTCAAGTGATTGACATTGCCCGGGCCGTTCAGGCGGAAGTGCCCGGCTGCGAATTGAAATTCCTCGCCCAAAATCCCGAACTCGACAAGGAGGGTCTGGTGCGCGACAGGAAGGTCAAAGGCGGCGTGGACACGCGAACCTATCGCGTGTCGTTTGAAAAAATCCGCAGAACATTTCCCGGCTTCCAGTGCGATTGGACGGTGCGGGCAGGTGTCAAAGACATGATCATCGGGTTCAAGAAACAAAATCTGACGGGTGAAATGTTTAAAAGTAAAAACTTTTACCGCCTGCAAAAAATCGAGCACCTCTACCAGAACCATTTATTGTCCGATGATTTGCGTTGGACCCAACCGAAGGACCAACGCCCGTGAAATACCGCACGTTGGGCAAGACCGGTCTGGACGTGTCCGTTATCGGATTGGGCACGCATCAATTTTCGGGGGAATGGGCCAAGCAGTTTTCGGAGGCCGAGGTGCAGCAAATTATCGAGCGTGCCCGCGAATTGGGCATTAACTTTATCGACACGGCCGAATGTTACGGTGATCACGCAGTGGAGGCGCTGATTGGGAAATGTATCGAATCCCGGCGGGCTGACTGGATTGTCGCTACAAAATTCGGCCACGCCTATTTGAATTCTCCCCAAAAAACCGACGCTTGGTCGGCGAATGAAGTTAAGCGACAGTTGGAAGATTCGCTTCGGGCGCTCAAAACGGATTACATCGACCTCTACCAGTTCCATTCCGGCGGGAATGGAGCATTTCAGAACGAGGAACTTTGGGCCTTGTTGCAAAAGCAGGTTCAAGCCGGAAAAATCCGATGGCTTGGATTGTCCTTGGCCGCTGATTTGATGTTGAAGAATGATCTCCAGCAGCTTCACGCCGCACCTGCGGCAAGTGTAAGCGTAGTCCAAATTGTTTATAATCGCCTCCAGCGCAAGGCGGAGGAGCAGGTTCTGCCGTTTTGTCAGTCGCAACAGCTGGGGGTTTTGGCGAGAGTTCCGTTGGCCAAGGGGTTTCTCGGTGGAAACTACCGGCCGGGAGCGGTCTTTCCCGAAAACGATACCCGCTCGGCTTATGGCGAGGAATTCAACAACCGGCAGCTGGAGCTTGTGGAAAAAATCCGGCGAGAAGAATTGCCACCCGGCCAGAACATGGCTCAGTGGGCTTTGTCCTGGTGCCTAAAAAATCCGGCGGTTTCCTGTGTCATTGTGGGTTGCAAGCAAATGGCCCAATTGGAATCGAATGCGGCGGCGGCCGAATGACAGGGTGAACCGGTTTGGCCCGACCTGACCTTGATTTGCCCGGATGCTTTCCTAGACTACTGCTGTCATGAAAGCAAAAATTACCACCACCATTCCGGTTCGTAACGGCCAGGAATTCATTCTGCAAACGCTACGATCTCTCGCCGCCCAAACCTTGCGGCCTGACCGGGTGATTGTGCTGGATAATCAATCGACGGATGCCACGGAGGATATTGTGCGGGGTTTCAAGGACTTGCCGATTGAATTCGTCCGGAACAAAACTAATCTGGGAACTTTTGGCAATTTCGACCACTGCTTGGATTTCGCCCATGAAACGGAATACCTTCAAATCCTCCATGCTGACGACCTGATCCTTCCGGAGTTTTATGAAGTAATGGTTGGGCATTTACAGGACTGTCCCGGACGCGCGTTCGCGTGGTGTACGGATGAGCGGATTGACGAGCACAATCAGCATTTGACTTTTTCGGACAAAACCGATGGCAGTGTGGACATCTTGGACCGCGATACATTCCTAAAAATTAAAGCGGAAATCGGGAACCAATCCTTCTGCTCCACGCTGATGAAAACGAATTATCAGCCCGCGCCGGCGCGGTTTCCGATGGACATGCTGGTCTACGGCGACATGGTTTACTGGGCACGGTTCGGATCGCACGCGGAAAAAATTGTCTTCGTCAGACGTCCGCTTGCGCAATACCGCTGGCATCAAACCAACATGTCGGTTTACGTCGCGCCCAACTTGAAATCACTCATCGTGGATTGCTGGAACACGATGCAAATGGCCGAGACGTTGCGGAACAAACCCACCGAACCGATTCGGAAGCTGAAAATCAAGGGTCTGATGGCCGTGCGTTGCGGCATCATGGCCAAGCGCTTTCGGCAACTGGACAACATTCCGTATTCGCGAGAGATCGTGGCCAAGGGACGCAGTTACACCGGCTGGCCGATTTGGCTAGCAGGCCAAGTCCTCGTTCAATTGCGGGAGTTGATTGTTTTCAAAATTTGTCGCCGCCCGCGTCACCGGCAAAATATATTTAGTTGATTCTTCCCGTGACGGGATGCCCTCCGACGGAAAACACTCCATTTGGCGCTTGACCGAAGAAATTTCAGGAACGAGCATGGCGTTATGAAAACTTACCCGTCGTTTGCCTTGGGGTTGAGCATCTTATGGTTTGGGCTGACTGTTTCCTCAGCAGCTTTGGTCGTCACCAATCAACCGACCGATTTCCGGTTGACCATTGAACTTCGGGATGGCTCGAGAATTGTCGGCAAGGCCGGTGATGACGCCATGCTGTTTCGCTCTGACATTTTGGGTGATATCAAGTTGCCGATCGAACGGATTCGATCCGTCGAGTGCCCGGTCAAGACCAACGCGGTGCAATTAACAACCATCAAAGGCGATACATTGACTGCGCAATTTGTTACCAAGGTTATTCATTTGGAAACTGCTTTCGGAAAACTCAAACTGCCGGTGGACTTGGTTCAGCATATGCAGGTATCTCCATTGGGGATAGTTGGTCAAAACCGGTTGGGTTTGGTGGCTTTGTGGTTGGGAGATGGCAATGGGGTCGATTCTATCGGCGAGCGTAATGCAGTGGTTCCTCCTGGCGTGACTTATGCGCCCGCGAAAAATGGACAGGGTTTCAACTTAGACGGTCGTGATCACAGAATCGTTGTTCCCGATGCCCCTGAATTAAATTTTGGACCCAATCAAGACTTTTCTCTAGGCGCTTGGATCATGCCATTGCCTCCTCCTCCCCATTTAACGTCCGATGTTATGTCGATTGTGGACAAGCGATATGCACCTGATAGCTCACATTGTCAGGGCTATGAATTGCATCTGCTAAATGGCCGGCTGGATATTCGTGTGTCTGATTCGAGTGCCAAGAATGGGACTGACTGGGGATCCGCTGGACCGGACTTGCGTGATGGAAACTGGCATCATATTGCGGTGACCCTGCTCCGAAATTCACCCACAGGTGGCCATTTGTATGTTGATGGACAGGTGGTGTTGACTTTCGATCCAACAGATGAAGCCGGTGATTTATCAAATACCGAGCCATTGCGTATCGGGAACCATAGCGATCCCAACTATTTCACTTTTTTTCATGGAATTATAAATGAGGTATCTCTCTATAATCGAGCCCTCTCTGATTCAGAGATTCAAACGATTTACACTGAAGAACATTAAAGAGCGGGTTATTAGCATTGGCTCTATTCCATTCTCGCCAATACTTTTTCGTTGAGACATTCCGGCTTGGCCGGGGCACAATTGCCCCGGCCATTTGCCTTCAGGTGGCGCTAGGATTTGCGCCGACGGAGCGCAAAGAACAAGGCCGCACCCATCATGCTCAGCGCAGGAATGGCAGGTTCCGGCACAGTCGTTACTGTGACATTAAAGGAACCGGCATTGTCGTCATAACCACCGGGTAGGCTTTCACCATTGACCGAATCTGGAACTCCCAGGAATAAACGGGTGGCTCCGGCTGGTGCATAGAATGTCTGAATGGTGCCACCGGACGTCTGGCCGTCACCGATAAAAAATACCTGACCGATGGCCGGCGCAAGCGTCGTAAAATCCAAGCCCAATCCTCCGCTTGAGAAATCAAGCGTTGGCGGCGGAGTGCCACCTGGAGCAGCGTCAGTCAGAAATACAGCGGCCAACGGCGCCACTTGGTCCGTTATAAAACCAGATAACCCCCCATACGCATAGACAATATTGCCAACGCCGGGCCGTCCATCTGGCCCATGATAGACACCACCGAGGGTGTTTTCGGTGACGCTTCCCGAGGCCGAAAATTGAAATACGTTTTGGCCGGGTGAAAGAGAAAAGGAAACGGGCAAGATTCCGCCACCATTGCCACCCGGGGCCACCGGTGTGGAGAGGCCGGCCGAAAAAATGTTGGCATTTCCCTGTATGGTGAATGTCTGAGCTTTGGCCATACCGGGAACGCTGAAAGCCAAAATACTTGCAATTGAGATAGATAGATAGTTGTTCATGAGTTTTTCCTATGGTTTTACTGTTATGAGTTGGATAACCAGAGGCACGCAAGCGAATCCAAACGAATGTCGAAAACCAACTTTCAACTTCGCTTGGACGGCCAAGCTAAACCTTCTGATTAACTCGACTTTGACGCCTAAATACAACACCTGTCAAGGATAAGTTGCTCACATACGCCATGTTTTCTAATTGGAATTATCTAATATTATTAGATGTAATTATTGAGCAGCTGTAAAGTAAAGTGGTCAGGCCAAGTTCAGGCATTCATGTTCGTAGTGGAAGTTTGGCATTGCGGGTAATCGCTGCTGGCCATAACTTGGACGGCTGATTTCAATGGCCGCTGAACTGCAAAATGCCAATCAGCGTCTGCAACGTCCCACGCAGGCCGTGATTCTGGCCGGGGGGCGCGGCGAGCGCATGCGCCCGCTCACGGACATCCGGCCCAAGCCGATGATTGAGGTCCACGGCAAGCCGTTCCTGGAGCATCAAATCCTCATGTTGCGCGAGCAGGGGTTTCAACGCGTCCTGCTCCTGCTCGGTTACCTGCCGGAGGTGGTTCGGGATTACTTTGGCGATGGCCACAAATGGGGGATCGAAATTGATTATTCCATCACCGCCATGGAGGACAACACCGGACGCCGCATCAAACTGGCGGAACAAAAATTGGCGGACTGTTTCCTGCTCGTATATTGCGACAACTACTGGCCCATGCAGATGGACCGGATGTGGCGCCGCTTTGTGGAGGCCGGGACGCCAGCCATGCTGACGGTCTATGCCAACAAGGACAATTACACGAAGCATACATTGAAACTGGACGAGGCTGGCTTCGTAACGGTTTATGACAAGACCCACAAAGCACCAGACTTGCAGGGCACGGAAATCAGCTTTGGCATTTTCCGCAAGGAACTGGTTGGCCTGCTGCCGGACACCAACGTCTCGCTGGAGGAAACGTTGTTTCCCGCGCTGATCCGGGACCGGCAATTGGCCGCTTTCGTCACGCAACATCGTTACTACAGCATCGGCGACACGCCCCGCCTGCCGATCACGGAAGCTTTCCTGGCCCGCCGTCCAACCATCATCTTGGATCGCGACGGCGTGCTTAACGAAAAGGCGCCGCGGGCGAATTACGTCCGCACTTGGCAGGAGTTCAAATGGCTTCCCGGAGCGAAGGAATCGTTGCGGGCGTTGAATCAGGCCGGGTTCCGGATCATCGTGGTTTCCAATCAAGCCGGAGTGAACCGTGGGGCCATGACGGAGGCCGACCTGCTCGAAATTCACCGGCGGATGGTCAAGGAAGCCGAACTGGCGGGCGGGCGCATTGATGCGATTTATTACTGCCCGCACGACTGGGACGAGGGTTGTGAATGCCGCAAACCGAAACCGGGCATGCTGTTCCAGGTCCAGCGGGATTTTACTTTGGACTTGAGCCGGATACTTTTCATCGGCGATGATGAACGGGACGCCCAAGCTGCCGACGCGGCCGGTTGTCGGTCGGCGCTGGTCTCCGACCAGAGGCCGTTGGCAGCAGTTATCAACGAAGTGATCGCAAATTCAAAAGGTTCGAAAACGTGAGCAAAATAAAGCGTGTTTTAATGACCGGCCACAACGGCTATATCGGCTCGGTTATGGCCCCCCACCTGATGTCCGCCGGCTTCGAAGTCATGGGACTGGATACCGGATATTTCAGCGAGTGCAGCCTGATTCCCGACTTGCGCCAGGTGCCGGCCGTGAAGAAGGACCTGCGCGACCTGGTGGCCGCCGATTTGCAGGGATTCGATGCCGTGGTCCATCTGGCCGCCCTGAGCAACGACCCGATTGGCAACCTCAACGATTCCTGGACGGAGGAGATCAATTATCAGGCGTCGGTGAAACTGGCGGAACTGGCGAAGGTCGCCGGCGTCCGACGCTACCTTTTTTCCTCATCATGCATCATGTACGGTTCGGCGGATACGCTGGTGGTGACCGAGGAATCGCCGCTGGATCCCAAGACCGAATACGCGCGTTCCAAGGTGAAGGCGGAACGGGCCATTACTGCGATGGCGGACCGGAATTTTTCGCCGGTATTCATTCGCAATGGCACGATTTACGGCGTGTCGCCGCGCATGCGATTCGACACGGTGCTCAACGATCTGGTGGGCTCGGCCGTGACCACGGGCAAGGTGGTGGTTCACAGCGACGGCAAGCCGTGGCGTCCGGTCATGCATGTCCAGGACGTGGCGCGGTATTTTCAAGCCATGTTGGAAGCCCCGGTTGAAAAAATCCATAACCAGGCCTTCAACTCCGGGGCCAATGAGTTGAACCACCAGATCATCGAGCTGGCGCAAATCGCGGTTCAGACCGTGCCCGGCTGCAAGCTGGAGATGATGCCCAAACCCGGTGCGGACCAACGCACCTACAAGGCCGACTTCGGCAAATTCGCGCGGACGTTCCCCGATTTCAAATTCAAGTGGAATGCCACCAGCGGCGCGGCGGAATTATACGATGCCTGCAAGCGCGTTGGCCTCACGCATGCGGATTACACAGACAAAAAATTCACCCGGCTGAAATGGCTCCGTTATCTGCTGGACAGCGGACGCCTGGACGGTGCCTTGCGTTGGAACAAGAATTAACCAGAAAAGACCCTATGATTCACGGCGTTAAAATCATTCCCTTGCGTCAGGTTGTGGACGAGCGCGGCAAAATCATGCACATGATGAAGGCCACCGACCCGCACTTCATCAAGTTCGGCGAGATTTATTTCTCCTGCGCCTGGCCGGGTACCATCAAGGCCTGGCACATCCACAAAAGCATGACCATCAACAACGCCGTCATGTCCGGCCGCGCCAAACTGGTCATGTATGACCTGCGGCCGGATTCGCCGACCAAGGGCGAGCTGCAGGAGGTTTTTTTCGGCGAGGACAATTACGTCCTGGTCCAGATGCCGCCGGGAATTGCCAATGGCTACAAGGCTTATGGCGACAAGATGGTGATCCTGGCCAATTGTGCCACCGAACCGCACGACCCGAACGAGATCATGCGGATTGACCCGTTCACGAAGGAAATTCCTTACGATTGGGGATTGAAGAATGGCTAATCTGGTCCGCTCCGAGACCCCGAGGATTGTGGTGACCCGCACGCCCTTGCGCGTGAGCTTTGCCGGCGGTGGCACGGATCTGGCCGGCTTTTACGAGCAGGATTACGGGGCGGTCTTCAGCACGGCCATTGACAAATACATCCACGTCACCGTCAAACGCCACAGCGAATTGTTCAACGAGCCCATCCGCATCAATTACTCGGTGACCGAAATGGTGGACGAGGTGGGCCAGATTCAAAACAACATCGCGCGCGAAAGTTTGCGGCTGCTCAAGATTGATCCGCCCATCTACATCAGCACCGTGGGCGACCTGCCGGCTTCGACGGGCCTGGCCGGCTCCAGCAGTTTTGCGGTGGGTTTGCTCCAAGCGCTTCACGCCTACCGTGGCGAGCGCGTCTCGCCCAGCCAGCTGGCCGAGGAAGCCTGCCACATTGAAATCACCGTGCTCAAGGAGCCCATTGGCAAGCAGGACCAGTATGCCGCGGCCTTCGGCGGGTTGAATTTTTTCCGGTTTAACCCCGGCGGAGCGGTGACGGTCGAACCCGTGCGCGTCAGCAGTCATTTTCTGGGCGCCCTGTTTGACCATATTCTCATGTTTTGGACCGGCATCCAGCGGGATGCCAGTTCGGTGCTGGTCGAACAACAGCGCAACATTCCCGACAAACTGTCCTACTTGAAAAAAATCCGCGATCACGCACATGAACTGCAATCCCTGGCCGGTTCCGGCCGGTTTGATCCGGTGGCGTTCGGGCGGGTGTTGCATGAGTCCTGGCAGCTCAAGCGGCAACTGGCCAGCGCCATATCGTCGCCGAAGATCGATGAGTATTACGAACGCGCCATGAAGGCCGGAGCTGAAGGTGGAAAAATCTGCGGCGCCGGCAATGGCGGTTTTTTACTGTTCATGGTGAAGCCCGAGAAGCAACCCGCGGTGCGACAAACGCTGGCTCAATTGCTCGAAGTGCCGGTTCGTTACGAAGTGCAAGGATCGCGGGTATTGCTGCCGTTCGAGCACTGAGGCATTCCGGTTGCGCCGATCGTTCACGGTTGTTTGGGCGCATAGAAATCGACGAAGGCGTCCCAGGCGGCATTTTCGTTCCAATCCGGGAACAATTTGGTGGCCGGTTCTGTATTGGTGCGGGACAGGGGTTCGCTGAAATCCTCCTGCCGGGCCAGTTTCAATTCACAAACCCAGCCAAGCCGGGCCCGGGCTTCAGCTGCGACCCGCTGGGCAAATTCACCCTGCTTCTGGACATACCCACTGGGGTTGATTTTGATGCAACCGGCCTTTAGCTCACTGACCCGCTGAACAAATTGGGTGTAAACGGCCGCGAGCAAATCCACATGGATGTTGTCGCGCAAATAATCCGGCGTTTTGACCTCGGCGGGTTTGCCCTCCCGCCAATTGCGCATCAGGTAAGCGGTGAAACGCGGCTCCTCGAAGGGTCCAAAGGGATTGGGAATCACAAATTTCCCGAGGGGCATGCCATTTTCGTGGCAATAATACCGGAAAAACTGGAAAGTCATGCCTTTGGACAGACCATAGGGCGAAAACGCGCGGAGGGGATCGTCGCCGACACCTTCATCCGGCTCGAACACGCTGCCGGTAAGACAAACCGCCTTCAATCCACGCGGCTTCATGGCGGCGAGCATGACACGCAGGTTCATGGTGTTGTTTTGGAGTGCCCGAACGGCGTCAAAGTCCGGACTCTTGTAATTTCTGGCCTCGGCCGCATGATGGCAAAGCAGGTCAAAACGGTTTTCCCGGATGATTTTCTGAAAATTATCCGAACCAAACGGCGCCTGGGGAACCAAACGGCAGACTGATTTCAGGTGTTCCACCCGCCATAACCGGACGTCCGCATAATCCACCAAATCACCGGTGACCGGGCAGATGATTTCATGTCCGGCGGCCACCAGGGTTTTGACAAACCAGTATCCCGTGAACGAACTCGCGCCGGTGAATAAAATTTTCATGATTATTTCAAATGGGTTTCCGGGTTGAAATCGGGATGATTCCGGTCCTTGTCCGAAATGACCACAGGTTCAGTGGGCCAGCGGATACCGAGTTTGGGGTCGTTGTAGCGAATACCGCGCTCGTGTTCCGGCGAATAAAACTCGCTGGACAGATAGAAAATCTCCGTGTGGTCTTCCAGCGTCATGAAACTATTGGCGCAGCCTTGGGGTACATGAATCATGGTGCGGTTTTCGGCGGTGAGTTCGACGGTGAAATGTTGCAGGAACGTCGACGACTTGGGCCGCAAATCGATTGCCACGTCAAACAATGAACCGCGCACACAACGAAAGGTCTTGTCCTCGGCCTTGGGCGCGAGCTGGTAATGGATTCCGCGCAAGGTCCCACGATAACGGCTGTCCGAGTTGTTGGCCTGCACGATGCGGGGATTCAAACCGTGCTGCTGGAATTCACGTTCGCAGAAAAGACGGGCGAAGAAGCCGCGGTCATCACCGCGTTTTTCCAGGTCGATGAGGAACACGCCTTTGAGCGGAGTTTCGGTAAATTTCATGTTGTTTATTTGCCGGACGGGTTGAGTCGGGTCAAAATCTTTTCCGAGATTTTAGCGCCGATCGCCAGCGAAGCGGTGGCGGCGGGCGAAGGCGCGTTGACCACATGCAGGATACCGCGGCCCTCCTCGAAGTGGAAATCCTCCACCAATCGGCCGTCGGCGGTCATCGCCTGTGCCCGCACGCCGGAACCGCCGGTTTCCAGATCATCCTCGCGGATGTCAGGAACCAGCTTTTGGAGTGAACGACAGAATTCGCCTCGGGACAGGGAGCGGCGAATTTCATAGCCACAAAGACTCGGGTAACGGACAAGAAACTTCCACAACCCGGGGAAGCAAAGGGACTCTGCAAGGTCAATCAGGTTGATGTTCGACCAGCGATAGCCTTCGCGCGCAAAGGCGAGCACGGCATTGGGGCCGGCTTCGATCCCGCCGTGAACCAGGCGGGTGAAATGAACCCCCAGAAACGGAAATTTGGGATCCGGAACAGGATAGATCAAATTCCGCACGAGGGGCTGCCGCTCTTTTTTAATCTGATAATACTCACCGCGGAAGGGGATGATTTTGGCCGACGGTTTTTGGCCCGCGGCGCGCACAAGACGATCGGCGTGAAGACCGCCGCAAGTGATGACGAAGCGAGCCTGAAATTCGCCGGTCGTGGTTTCCACCGTCCAGCCTTCCGGCAAGGACGTGAATTTTGACGCGCGGGTTCCGGGCCGGATTTCGCCGCCCATTTTGCGGATAAGTTCACCGAGCTTTTCACAAACCGCCGGATAATCCACGATGCCCTCCTGGGGAACGTGAATCGCCGCCAGGCCGGTCGCATGCGGCTCGATTTCTTTGATTTGTTCCGGTGTCAATTTGCGCAAACCCTGCAATCCATTTGCCTGTCCGCGCTGCCAGAGGTTTTCGAGCCGGGGCAACTCGCTTTCCTCAGTCGCGACAACGATCTTGCCGCATTGCTCGTGCGCAATGCCGTGCTCGCGGCAGAAGCCAAGCATTTGTTGCAGGCCGTTGACGCTCAATTTCGCCTTTTCCGACCCGGGTTTGTAATAAAGGCCGGAGTGCAATACGCCGCTGTTGTTGCCGGTTTGATGCGCGGCCAACCGGGATTCTTTTTCCAATAGCAACAGCCTCGTTTGCGGTCGGGCTTCCAGCAGCCGGTAAGCCGTGGCCAAACCGACAATGCCGCCACCGACAATGATGACATCATAACTCATGATTCGCACACAAACCGGGCCGGGCCAGGCCAGCACCCTGAATTCAGAGGCTTGGACATGGGAACAGGATGTCCAAAATGGCGGGGTGACGAAAGCCAGAAAACAAGGCGGCTTTGCGAATCTTCCTGACAAGGAAATCGCATCCTTGTAGCTTGGCGCGGTGAAACAATGGATTTCCGATTATCTTTCCGCCCAGAAGGCGGCGCATGATTCCATCCCCATGCCAGCGGTGGCGGAACTGGTGAGCAAACTGCGTGCGGCACTGCGGGAAGAACGGAACATTTTTGTGTTTGGCAACGGTGGCAGTGCGGCCAATGCCTCGCATTTTGCCACCGATTTGGGCAAAGGCGCCTCGGACAAGACCGGCCGCCGTTTTCGGATTGTTTCGCTCAACGACAATGTGAGCTGGATGACCGCACTCGCCAACGATCGTTCCTACGAGGATGTTTTTATCGGGCAATTGCAAAACCTGGGCCGGGCCGGGGACCTCGTGCTGAGCCTCAGCGTCAGCGGCAATTCGCCCAATTGTGTGAAGGCCTTGACCTGGGCCAAACAGAACGGCCTGCACACGGTGGCATTGGTTGGCGCCCGGCGCGGGCGCATGGCTGAAATTGCGGACCAGGTCATGGTGATTCCGGACACGCACTATGGCCGGGTGGAAGACGCGCAAATGACCATCTGTCATCTGCTGTGTTACGCTTTCATGGAACACCCGGAGTGGGCCGA
>Ga0265337_1000220_pt1 | contig 30437 bp, 19 predicted proteins | sample 42122metaG_FD_192441 | JGI IMG/M metagenome (GOLD analysis project Ga0265337, IMG submission 192441) | Rhizosphere microbial communities from Carex aquatilis grown in University of Washington, Seatle, WA, United States - 4-21-22 metaG | ecosystem: Host-associated > Plants > Roots > Rhizosphere >... | reverse complement strand
TGGCGTGGTTATCCCCGTTGGCGACGCGTTTCTCAAGCTGGAAATCTGGGGGGACAACATTGTGCGCGTGGTGACCGCCAAGGACCGGGTGTTTTTCGCGCACAGCACGCCGGCGACAATGGTGCGTCAGAAGGCGAAGGCCAAATGGAAATTCACCGTGGCGGACAACGTGGGAACGCTCACGACCGCCAAGTTGCAGGCGCATGTTGACCTGACGACGGGCGCGGTTTCGCTTTTTGACGCCAGCGGCAACCCGGTTCTCGCCGAGAAGACCGGAGGCCGGATGATCACGCCCGCCGAGGTGCAAGGCGAAAAAACTTTTCATGTGGAGCAACAGTGGGCGCCGAACGCCGACGAATCGCTTTACGGCCTCGGCCAGTTGCAATTCGGCATCACGGACATCAAGGGCTATGACCTCGACCTGTGGCAGCATAATACCTGCGTCGTCGTGCCGCTGCTGGTGTCGAGCCGCGGTTACGGTGTGTTTTGGGACAACATTTCGTTCACACGCTTCGGCGACCTGCGCGATTGGGAGCCAATTCCCACCAACTGCCTGTATGACGTCACCGGCCAGCCCGGCGGTCTTACGACCGGGACGTTCACTGCGGCCAATCCCGATGAGCTGCAAAATTCCCGCGTGACCAATGTCATCACCGCTGCGCGTGGCGGCAATAGCCGGACGCGCTGGGTCGGCGAAGTGGTTCCACCGACGACCGGTGTTTATCAATTTCGCACCTATGCAAATGGCGGCATAAAGATGTGGCTGGATGGAAAACTGGTGGTTGATCGCTGGCGGCAGAACTGGTTGACGGAAAATGACCAGGTGAAACTCCCGCTTCAAGCCGGTCATCATTACGCGATCAAGCTCGAATTCGGCGGCGATCAGGCGACCACCATCCAATTGACTTGGAAAACTCCGCCGCCGGACGACAGCACCACGTTGTGGTCGGAAGTCGGCGATGGCGTGGATTATTATTTCATTTACGGCCCGGCGATTGACCAGGTCGTCGCGGGTTTCCGTCAACTGACCGGCCCGGCCTCGATGATGCCGGAGTGGTCGTTCGGCTTGTGGCAGTCGCGCCAGCGTTATGAAACGGCGAAGGAAAGCCTCGACGTGTTGAACGAGTATCGTCACCGCGAAATCCCTTTCGATAACATCGTGCAGGACTGGCAATATTGGCCGCGCGACGCCTGGGGTTCGCACCTGTTCGACCTGGCGCGTTTTCCTGATCCCGTCGCCTGGATCAATGCCATCCACGCGCAGCACGCACATCTCATGATCTCCGTCTGGGGCAAATTTTATACCGGCACCGCCAATTTCGACGCGATGCAGAAAGCCGGTTACCTTTACCAGCCCGATCTACAGGAAGGTGCGGTTGACTGGATCAATTTTCCCTACACCTTCTACGACGCCTTCAATCCCGGCGCACGCAAACTTTACTGGGACCAGATCAACACCAACCTGTTCAACAAGGGCATTGACGCCTGGTGGGAGGACGCCACCGAGCCGGACATCACCTCGTCGCCGCCCACGCTGGAACGGTCGCGCTCCCACATTGGCAAAACCGCGATGGGCACGGCTTCGCGCGTCATCAACGGCTATGCCGTGATGAACAGCATGGGCATGTATGAAGGCCAGCGCAGCGTCGCGCCCAATCAACGTGTATTTATTCTTACCCGCTCGGGTTTCGCCGGCATCCAGCGTTACGGCACGGTGACTTGGTCGGGAGATACCACCTCCACCTGGGCTGCGATGGAAAAGCAAATTGCCGCCGGCTTGGGTTACAGCGTTTCCGGCACGCCGTATTGGACGATGGACATCGGTGGTTACACTATGGAAAACCGGTTCTCCGCGAGAAATCAAACGCCGGAAAACGCCGCGGAATGGCAGGAGTTGAATGCCCGTTGGTTTGAGTTTGGGACGTTCACTCCGTTCACCCGTCTGCATGGCGAATTGCAACCCCGCGAACCGTGGGCCTTTGGCGGCGACCAGTCGGACGCCTACAAGGCCATCGTCAAGTTCGACAATTTGCGTTATCGCCTGCTGCCATATATCTATTCACTGGCCGGCGCGGCCGCGCATGATGCCGGCACAATGATGCGCCCGTTGGTCATGGATTTTCCGCAGGACACCACCGCCCGTGAACTTGCCGATGAATATATGTTCGGCTCGGCGTTTTTGGTCGCGCCGGTCACGACTTATCAGGCGCGCGACCGCCAGGTTTATCTGCCGCAAAACGACGCCGGTTGGTATGATTTCTGGACTGGCGCACCGGCTGCGGGTGGTCAATCCGTTGACGCCGCCGCGGCGTATGATTCCATGCCGCTCTACATCCGTGTCGGCTCGATTATTCCATTCGGCCCGGACATGCAATACACCGGCGAGAAACCCGCCGACCCGGTCTCGCTCTACGTTTATACCGGGGCAGACGGCGCCTTCTCCCTTTATGAAGACGATGGCCTGACCTACAGCTATGAGAAAGGCGCTTTTGCGTGGATTCCATTCCAGTGGGATGATGCAACCAGGACGCTGACCATCGGCAAGCGCGCTGGAAAATTTCCCGGCATTTTGGCCAAACGCACATTCAATATCGTGCTGGTGTCGAAGGACAAGCCGGTCGGTTATTCGCTGCCGGCTACTCCCGATAAAACCGTCAGCTATCAGGGCAACACAGTGAAGGTGCGATTCGACTGAGAGATTCAGCTTGCTGCGGCTAAAGCGCGTTGGGCAAAGGCAAAAGCTGCTGGGAAGACGAGGCTGTAAAAGTTCAGTAAGCCGCAGTCCCACTGGCCGTTGAGATTCAGCCACGCCTCCCGAACCATTGTGGGGCTTGGATATTCGGAATGCGTGCTTATTGCGGACACTTCATCGCGTATGGTCAAAAAACATATCCGCTGTGACGGGTGCCGATTACAGCGGATATATTTCTTGACCATACGCCATCCCACCGCGGTTCTGTGGAGCGCCTTCCTGCAATTTGCGCGCGGCGATACCCTTGGCATTTTCACCGCCACCATTGTGAGCTGGCTGCGGTTTCTGGGTGTTCGCGCTGCCGGTGCCTATATCGCGTTGTTCGGAGGATTTATGACCGCCTTTGACATGGCGGCCAGCTCGCATGTCCTCTGGGTGATGGCGTATCCCGGCATCGCGCAGGACCCGGCGGTCTTACGCGCATTGTATTATCTCGCGTTCACGTTTGGTGGTGTAGGTTTCTCTGTCCCGATGGGACGCCTGATCGCCGGCGTGTGCGTCCCGGCAGCCTTCATGAAGTTGCTCCCGAAATGGCTGGTTGTGTTCGGCCTTGCGTTCGCGGTCATTGGGGAATTCAGCGTTCTGAATCTGGTATTCCCCAAAGCCCCGTTTCTCATTCCATTCACACGCGTTCCCGCTTTTATTTGGCTTATTGTTGCGGGATTCATGCTGCCAAATAGAGCTTTACACCATGCTTCTTCCGGCGGCGAATCATTCCAGGAGATCACGGAGTTCAAGCCGCACCTGCCTCGAAAGGGATTGTTTGGGCCGGGCGTATCCGTGAACAAAATTCCGCGTTTCAATGCTAAGTTGGTGATGAGCACAAACGGCAGGACTGATGCCTCACAGCAGCACCCCTTGGAAAGGAATCCCGGACAATTTTTGGCTATTACTTTAAACGCGCCGTTCCCGTGCAGACCTTCCGACCAAATATTGGCAATCGCGAATTCAGGTTATCTACCCGCACACGAGGTGGGTGTCGTTAATATGGTTCGGTCGCTAGAAAAGGATGACGACGACAAGTCGAAAGATTGTGGAATCGAAATGGTGAAACCCTACCGAAATCTATACCAAACTGATTCAGACCGAGACGTGTCTATTGGGGTCGTATCGCACAAATCATTGGTGAAAATGCGCCAAGACGACTCAAAAACAGCCTCAAAAAGCCCGAGCCCTGCCTCTGGAGCAAGCTTCACAGGTCGTTGGAGGACAACGACAGCTTCGGGAAGAAGGGCTTAAAAAGTTGCCAAAAACAGGCCAAAACAGGCCAACTGTCAGAAGAATTGTCAGAAGAAATTCGCCGGGGAGACGTGCCGGCCACGTTCCCGCAGATTTCTCTCACGTGCCTGCCAGATGTTTTTATGCGCAACGTGTGCGTCTGTTATCTTTAGGAAAGGCACACATGAAAGAGGGTTCTATATGTTCAAGCGCAGCGGCGTCCCCTTCAATTCCACATCTGCAACCGTCGCCTCGACGACCATCAGCCGGTATTGCCGCCCGAGGTAACGGTGCGTCTCGCCGCTCACATACCGGCGAGGCGGCGTTCGCGGCAAAAACTCGCCAAAACCGCTGCTGCTTTCGTATCCATCCCGCCCGCTTCTTCACTTTTGCCGGCACGGTTTCCACCGCTGCCTTGTGCGGCGCAGTCACCACCACGCTCAAGTCCGGCTGCACCGTGATCGCCAGCGTCCGCCGGTGCGACCGTCGCAGGCGAAACCCAATCTGTCCGCCGTCAAACTTGATTTCGTGATTCGGATTCATGGTTGCCGTCTGCATGGTGGCCTGTGCGGCATGATTGTCAGTCCGGCTCGGACCTCAGCGCCGATGACGATTTTTGGCGATGTCCAGTGCCCGCTCAATAATCGAGTCCATGTCCTGCATCGTCAGCAGAAGCCCTTCGCCACACGCGCTTCATACAACAGATCGTCAATCGCGTTTCGCATTTCGTTCTGAACATCCGGATTCGCCCGCCAGTCCACCACCATTCGCTTCTGGATTTCATCTTCAATCTGCACCGCTATATCTGCCGCCAATTTCTGCGTTTCATACGGCACGGCATTCTCCTTAAGTTCCAGCCCCTCTAAGGTCTCGTTCACCACGCCGCAAAATGCCTTCGTAACGTCGCGGTCGCGCAGCACTTCCGGCAGCTTGACTTCCGTCCGGCCCAGCACCGACTCCATGACTTCCGTCACCTTGTTGTTCAGATATTCCGTTTTGTTGATACGTTGCTGCCGGCAGGCGTCAATCGTCTCTTGCAGAATTTTACCGAAACGACGGTAAAACACCGGGTCTTCGTCTATTTTCTCTGTGATCGTCCGCGCCGTCCGGTGCCAATCATGTCCGCCTTCGGCACCGCGCTTTCCAGCTTGTCCACTGGCAACTTGGATCCAACCTGCTCAATGATGTTTCCGCTCTAAAATGCCTTCCCTTTCCCCTTGACTTTTAGCCACGAATTTCCTTCAATATTTCCCTTAACTAACCTTCATGACGAAAACCTGCAAGGAATTGACCGACGTGACGGTTCACAGCCCGCACACGCAGTCACTTGGGGTCAAGGCGCCAAACGTCGAATCCCGCCCTTGGATTGAGAGTTTCCCCGTATGTCCGGTCTTGAACCAATATCAGATTCTCCATCTTGGAGTTCAAAAAACCACCGCGCCAACCCGCATTGTGCGCACCAAACAAACCACGGCTTATTTTCTGGCCTGCATCAAGGGCAAGGGCCGGGTCTTGATTGATGGAAGCTGGCGCATCTGCCGGGAAGGCCATGCGTTCTTGCTGCCGGCTTACACCTTGAACGCCTTCGAGGCCTTGCCGGGCAACATCTGGGAGTTTTGCTGGGTTTGCTACCTGCGTCCGGTGGAGCAACGACCCATGTCGGGTGTCATCGCGCCGGTCATGGCCCGTTTTGACGCGCTGCCGTTGCAGTCGGCCATCACGGGATTGATTTACGAGTGCAGCGGGCCAAACCAGCCGACGCTCATGCAGGAATGGACCGACTTGATCCACGCCTATGTCCTGCGTTTCATCAAACCCTCCAACCAGCCCGACCAGTTGCGCCTGCTCTGGGAACGGGTGGCTGCCCAGATTTCAGACCAATGGAATCTGGCCAAACTGGCGCGGGAGGCCGGCTACAGCAATGAGCATCTGCGCCGGCTATGCCGGCGGCAATTGGGCCGCAGCCCCATGCACCAGGTGACCTATCTGCGAATGCGCCGGGCGGCGGAACTTCTGGCCACAACGGATCAGACCATTGAATCCATCTCCCATGAAATCGGTTATCAAAATCCTTTTGTCTTCTCCAACGCCTTCACCAAATGGATTGGCTGGCGGCCTTCGGAGTTCCGCCGGAAGAAAACCAAATTCTGATCCAAGCCCGGCCTGAAAAGGTTGATTTTATTTTTTCTTTAGCCGCAGCACCGTCAATGAGTTGGCGGGAAAATCATGGGCAAATTTCAGGTCTGAAATCATCAGGCGGGTGGTCACGGGCGCGACGTTGGCGGGTTTTGCGATGGAGTTGTTGTCGGTGAGCCGGCCGGAAGTGAGCACGGTCAGTTGACCCTGCGGCGCGAAGCCGGCCACGCCGGAAACATTTACCATGGCGTTGACGGGATCAGGCGAGACATTGATGGCTTTGATGATCAAGTCGCCAGTGGTCGCATCGCGTCCCGCCGAGGCGAAGAAATGATCCGCGCTTGCAGCGGTCACGTCATGGATGAGCCGGCCATCGAGGTAACAGCGGATGTGCCGGTCACTCAATTCAATTTTGATGTCATACCAGCGGTCCGGTTCAATATGGCCGGGGACGTGTTCACCCACCGGGGTTTGATTGAATTCAACGGCGTGCTCTTGATCTCCCCAGCCGCCGATGTTCCACCAGTATTTGTCGCCGCCTTTGTGGCCGAACATGACCAAAAATCCTTCCGCACCGTGCAGTTTCCGCGCCTTGAGCGTCAGCGTGTAATCGTGCCAGTTTTCATCGCCAAAATAGCTCAAGCCCACGGCGTCATCGCTCTGCCGGTAGGCGGTATCCGAGACGGACCAATTGCCTCCGTCCTCCTGCCAGGCCGCGCGGTTGGTGGAAAAATCAGAGGCATAAAGCGTTTTCCCATCCTGTTCAACCCGGATGTCCTTGAATTCGGCGGCGGTGTTCCAGGTGCCGACGCCGATGGCGCCCGTGATGGCCGGGGCCTTGTCCGCCTGGAGGGCCACATCAGTTTGGACGGTGTAATCCGGGCGGTTTTCGCCGAAGAGTTTCCAGAGATAATACGACACGGTGCCAGACACGCGCGTGCTGTCGAAGTAAATCATGCCATGCCAGTCCGTGCGGCCATGGATGTTCGCCAGCAACGGCGCGTAGGACACCATTTTCACCACGTCGGCGTTGCGTTCCAGCCCCATCAGAAATGCGCCTTCGGCCAGAGCGGCGATCAGGTTGCCCTTGTCCGGCCCGCCCCCGCCTGAAGTGACGGCAACTTCCCCGTCATACACCGGCGGCAATTTGCGGTCGCGCTGGTCGTAGAGATGGACGTTGTTCATAAACCATTCCGGGCTGTTGTAAAAATGGTTGTCCTCCATGTCGGAAGTTTGGCCCTGCATCCATTCCCGGCGAAGAAAGGAATAATCGTTGATGTAGGTAAGGTCCGGATAATTTGTTTTCAACAGGGAATGAACAAGGTCATAGCGCGGCGGAAATCCCCGCGTGCCGCCTTCGTTTCCAACTTCAACCATTTTTAGTCCAAACGGTTTGGGATGGCCGGCTTTGGCGCGCAATTTGCCCCATGCCGTGGAAGGGCTGCCGTTGGCATATTGGATGGCGTCGAGGAAATTGGTTTCGACCCAGCCCATTTCCGGCAGCGGCACGTCCTCGACGTTGCGGAACATGCAGGTCTCGCCGGCAAACCCGACGTAAAGCGGCTTCGCGCCGAGGTCTTCGCAAAATTGAAGCGTTTCGTAAAATCCCATGCCGTAGGTCTCACGGTAATTCCACGGACCCCAGATTTCCGTGCGGTCCGGCAGCGGGCCGATGGTGTTCTTCCAGTTGTAGGCAGTTGGAACCGTGCCGCCTTCGATCACACAGCCGCCGGGAAAGCGGACAAAACCGGGTTTCAAACCGGCGATCATCTGCGCAATGTCCGCGCGCAATCCGTTCGGCCGATTCTTAAAAGTGTTCGCGGGAAAAAGTGAAACCATGTCGAACCAGACGGTGCCTTTCGCGCCGGCGGTCAGGACAAAGCGGGCGCTTGAATTGTCTTTCCTGCCGGTGAGCGTGGCCTTGAATTGTTTCCATTGCGCGGTAATGCCTTTCACGCTGACGGGTTTGCAGAGGGCGTTGCCTTCATCATCTTCAAGCGTCGCCGTCAACGGCCCCTTGAATCCGTCCGCGCACCGCGCCCAGAATGACAGGGTGAATTTTTCGCCGTTCTTCACGCCGATGCCCCAAAAGCCGCGGTTGGCGATGCCGAGGCGGCCAGAAGCGGGGTTGTCAATTTCCAGCCGGCAGGAACGAGGCGTTTCCGGCGTGAGCGGATCGCTCATGTCCAGATGCATCGAACCCTGCGCATCGCCTTCCTTGATCAGCGACCAGAACGGCAGGCCGTTGGTGAAATAACCGAACCGGGCAAAACCGGCATCGTAGGCGTTTCGCCCCAGCGAATCCACCCAGCGGCCATTGTGGTAGATAAAGCCTTCCGGTGGTTTGGCGTCTTCAAAGCCGCGATTCTGGATCAGCTCCGCGTAGAGTCCGCCGTCCACGGCGTGATTCAGATTCTCCAGAAAAATTCCATACATGCGCGGATTGGTCCGCGGGCCGGGCTTGGCCGCGTCAATGTTGATGGTGGCCGTGCCCGCGGCCAGTGGACCGGCCCATGTCAGCAAACAAATTACGACCAGCGAGCGGATGGGTTTCACGATTGCCTTATTCCGAATCCGATACTCCCGGGGGCCGGTTGGTGGTGTTGCGCCCCTCCATCCAGGGATATCCTCGCGGCGGCTTCGTGCCGATTTCGATTCGGCCGCTGTAGAAATCGTCGAAAAGCTTATAGGCTTCCGGGTCGTAGGCTTTCAGGCCTTCGGGGCCGTTGGCTGGCTTGGGGCCGGTCATGGTCAGATCGCCGTGCGTGCCAAAATACCACATCGTCAGTTCGGCGAAGTATTCATCGGCGTCGCTCCCCGCGTAGGACTTCAGCCAAAGTCCATTGGTCAGGGAACGGTGATATTGGTCGTTGAACAGGCCGATGATTTTCAAAGGCAGCCCGTAATCACGAATGGAGTGGGCGAATTCATGCACCAGGATGTCGCGTCCATGATAACGGTCGTTCGGGAGCTTGAGCAGGTTTTCCTCGCCGCAGGAAGTGAGCCGCCCGCCCATGCCGCGTGTGCGCTGGTCGCGCGTCAGCCCGTGATATTCCGCCAGCGGCTTGCCCTTGTCCTGCCGCCACTCCGGCAAATCCGTCGTGACTTGATTCCGCCCGATGATGTGCACTTCGACTCCCGCCGCAGCAAGGTTGGAGGCCACCATCGGCAGGTTCTTCAATTCCATGGACATCCGGCTATACGCCTCGAACAGCGCCTCGTCCGCCACCACGTCGGGCGCCTTGATGGGAATACCGTGGCAAATGAGTTCCTTGGTGAAAAAATCTTTTTCGGGCGGATCAAGGCGGGTGATTGCGGATCTGGTTTCGCCGCTGGATTCGTCTCCGGCAGCCAGGCCGCGATTCGGGCCCACAATGGTCAGTGTTGAAACGACGGCCACAACCATTGTGAGTTCTTTCATGTTGAATGACGCGGGTTTATTCATGTTCAAAAGGAAAAGGAACTGCCACAGCGAAAGTTTCGATGGTGACGGAGGCCGGCGCACTGGAGGCGGAGAGAATCAGCTCGCGTCGCATTCAACATGGGATTTCATTTGCGTTGCCCGTCGCGCCATCAACTTCCAACCAACTCCAAGCTGCGTCCGGATCGAACGGAAGCGCGTTTTTCGCCATTCGAAGAAGAGGGCTTTGTCCGGGATTCCATCAAGGCCTCAATTTCATCGGCCTCGATCGGTATGCCGGCCATCAAATCCACCGGGCCTTTTTCCGTCACCAGCACGTCATTTTCCAGGCGCACGGCGAATCCTTCTTCGGGAAGGTAGAGGGCCGGTTCAACGGTCATCACCCACCCGGCTTGCATCGGCTCGGTGATGACGGCAACGTCGTGGACATCCAGGCCAATCGGGTGACCGGCGCCGTGCATGAAATACTTTTTGAGGGCCGGTTTTTCGGGGTCCTGCCGCTGAATCTCGCGCAGCGTCAGCAGCCCCAGGTCAAGCAATTCCTTTTCCATGATTTGTTCGACTTCCTTTTGCCACGTCGTCGTTTTTTTGCCCGGCGAAAGGAGCTGAATGGACTGGCGCAACGCGCGCAGCACGGCGTTATAGACCTGCTTCTGGCGGCGGGTGAAGCGGCCGTTCACCGGAATGGTGCGGGTCATGTCGGCGTTGTAATTGGCCCAGGAAGCCGCGACGTCGAGCAACAGCAGGTCACCGTTGCGGCAGACATCCGAATTGGCGACGTAATGCAGGCAGCAGGCGTTCAAACCCGCGGCAATGATCGGCAGATAGGCGAACCGGCTTCCCTGCCGGATGAATTCGTGGGCGAACTCGGCTTCCACCTCGGTTTCACTCACGCCGGGTTTCGTGAACTTGAGCGCGCGCAAAAATCCCGCCGCCGTCAGTTCGCACGCCTGGCGAATCAAGGCCACTTCAAGGTCGGATTTCACCGCGCGCAAATGATGCAACAGCGGCGCCAGCCGTTGATGAGCGTGCAATGGATAGCGGCGCATCGTATCGGCCACGAAACGCGCCTCGCGGCTCTCGACCGCGATAACGGCGCGGTGATGTTCGTTGCTGTTCAAAAAGACGCCTTTGCATTCGCACATGAGGCGGTGGAACAGGCGCGGAAATTCCGAAAGCCAGTGGATGCGCTGGATGCCGCTGATCTTTTGGGCTTCCTCTTTGGTCAGCTTGTGTCCCTCCCAGAGTTCGTTTTCAGCGGTCGGCTCGCGCAGGAACAGCAGTTCGCGGTGCTGTTCCTCGTCGGCGTCGGGGTAGATCACCAGGATGGTCTGCTCCTGTTCGACGCCGGTCAGGTAGAACAGATCGGAATTGGGCACCACCGCCAGCGTGCCGTCGGCATTGGTGGGCAGCACGTCATTCGCGTTCATAACGGCCAGCGAATTGGGCGGCAGCAACAATTTCAACCGTTCGCGGTTGGTGACAAAAAGTTCAGGTTGGGTCGGTTCGTAGCGCACGTTATTCTCTCTTTGCATTGTAAAATGATCCTATAAATTCAGGCTGAAATTTGCCATTTTTTACATCGGTTCAATGGCTGTGCGTGTTCGCGGAATGCCGGATTATTCGCCCACTACAGCAAAGCCATTAAACCGGAAATGGACAAAACCGCCCATAGACGAAATGCACAGCAACCTATCAAATATCACCGGCACATATTTCCTTTTGAAGGGGTTACGCGCAATATGAATCCCGCATCCGGTTCCACCCCGGCGGGGAAGCCGGGGCGCAACTGAAATATAATCCGATGAAACATCTCGTTCTACTGGTCGCGCTTTCAATCACGCTGCGCGGGGTCGCGGAAGCGCAAACGCCGGCGGCGGCCAGCCAGCCCTGGCCGCACGTCATTCCCTGCCGCATTCAAGATGGCACCAACCGGGATTTGTTTGTAATGACTTTGGGCAAAGTTGAAACGCCCATTGCCGACGGCGTTTTTGATCCCATCAAAGACCAGGTCACTTTGAAAAATGACATCGTCATCTCAAATTATTACCGCGACACGCTCGGCGTGAAGTTCTACCAACCGCTGGACAAATCGCGATTCCCCGCGCCGCCGTCCGGCTGGTGCACCTGGTATTATTATTACAATCGCATCAATGAGACTGAAGTGAAGCGCAACGCCAGATGGATCGCCGGCAATCTCAAAGACTACGGCGCGCAATACGTCCAGATTGACGACGGCTGGCAGGGCGGCGGCGGACGTGGAGTCCGGCGTGACTGGACGACGGTGAATGGGACAAACTTTCCCGACGGCATGGCGGACCTGGCTGCCTACATCAAATCACTTGGATTGGAACCCGGCCTCTGGCTCGCGCCGCATGGGCAAAGCAACCCGCGATTCGTCAGCAACAATCCAAGCGTCTTCCTGTTGAAACCTGATGGCACAACCGCCTCTGATACCTGGGAAGGCAGATTTCTTGTCGATCCCACCACGCCGGAATCATCGGTCTATTTGAGGGGATTATTCACGAAACTGTCCGGCTGGGGTTACGACTACTTCAAAATTGACGGCCAGCCGATTGTCGTGGACGAATACGGTTCCCAAAAGCAGTTCATGAAAAATCCGTCTGCCGACAGCGCGTCCGAACTCTACCGCAAAACCCTGGACAACGTTCGCGCGGCAATTGGACCGGATCGCTTTCTTCTCGGCTGTTGGGGCACGCCCATTGAAGGCGCGGGCATCATGAACGGTTCGCGCACGGGCGGCGATGTCGTGCTCGGTTGGGGCGGATTCCAGGTCGCGTTGCGCGCGACGTTGTCATATTACTATCTCCACAACATCGTCTGGTATTGCGACCCGGACGTGTTGCTCGTGCGTTCGCCGCTGACGCAGGATCAAGCGCGCGTCTGGGCGACGCTTCAGGGACTCACCGGCCAGGCGTTGATGTCCAGCGACCGCCTGATGGATTTATCAGAAGACCGCGTCGAACTTTTGCGGCGGGTTTATCCGGCGGTCAACATCCGGCCGCTCGACCTTTTCCCCGCTGACGGAAACAAGCGCATCTGGGATTTGAAGATCAACCATCTGGGCCGCAATTACGACGTGGCGGGCGTGTTCAATTTTGACGCGGACAAGGCGGCCCAAATCCTCTTGAAATGGAAAGACCTCGGCTTGCCCGGCGGCCAGCCCGTTCACGTCTTCGATTTTTGGAACAAGGAATACCTCGGCGCCTGGCCGGACGGAATGGTTGTGGACGCCGCGCCCACCAGTTGCCGCGTGCTGACCCTGTTGCCCGACAACGGCCGCATTCAACTCATTTCAACCAGCCGTCACATTACTCAAGGCTGGGTGGACCTGGCTGCGTTGAGTCAAAATGAAGCCGGCGACCATTTTAAAGGAACCAGCAAAGTCGTCAAAAATGATCCTTACGAACTGCGCTTTGTATTTCCGCGCGGGACGAATTACGTCGTCAAAAACGCCGTGGCCCGCGCCGGTCTGCGCAAATTGCCGGTGAAAATTTTCAATCATCAGGGCTGGGCCGCCGTGCAAATGACTTCGCCCAAAACCCGGGAAGTGAAATGGGAAGTCCAGTTCGCGCCGTCGGACGTTTACCATTTCCCGCCGGGCGAGCCTGGCGGAATGTGGATGGAACGCGTCGGCCTGGACGGAGTGAATCTTCACTGGCAGGAACAATATTATCTCAACGCGGGCTACCAGGTGTATCTCAACGACCGGCTGCTCGGCTACACGCCGACGGCAAGCTTTCCCATTCGCAATCTGGATCCGCGCTCCAATTATGTCGCCGCGGTGAAAACCGTCGCGGAAGACGGACGCGAAAGCCCTCGCGAAGTCACGTTGAAATTTTCGCCCTCGGCGTTGACGCCCGCGGAATTGTCACTCACGCAACTGGAGCCGCTGCGTTCCACCGGACGCTGGCGCGGTTTTGAAGCCGATGAAAGGCTTTCGGGAGCGCCGCTCTCGCTGGGCGGCAAACATTACGAGCAGGGACTGAGCGCGTTCGCCAATTCGGAAATCGAGTATGACCTCCACGGACTCTACGACCAATTCACCACTGAAGTCGGATTGGACGACGCTTCGACCAACAGCGCGACCGCCGAGTTTGTGGTGCTGGGCGACGGGAAGGAACTCTGGCGCAGCGGCGAATTGAAAAAATCGGATTCTTCACAACCGGTCGAAATCAACATCGCCGGAATTCACAAACTCACTCTGCGCACCACCAGCCCCGGCGGCAGGCGAAACCGCGCGCAGGTGGATTGGGCGGTGCCGAACGTGTCGAAGCGAAACCAGTAACGCTCTGGTTTGTCCGCTATGTTTTTCAGTTTCAGCATTTCAGGATTTCAGCGTTTCAGCTTTTGTTTTCTAGCTACGGATGGACGGGGAAGAGGCCATCAACGAAACCGCCACAGGAAAAACCGTTACGACCACCACGAGCACGACCATCGTCGCCGTCCACGGCACCGGGCCGGCCGCTCCCAGAATGCGCGCGATGATTTGCAGCATTGGTTCCACGATCAGCGGACACGTCACGGCCAGCGCCGCCAACGTCCACCCGCGCGCTGCCGCCGGACGCCAGCGCCGCACTTTCATCCGGCGCTCAAGCAGGATGAGCAACGGCTGCACAAAAAAGAACGCGCCCCACACGACGGACATTCCCCAGCGCCCCAGCACCGCATACGCCAGCAACAAATGCCAGATGCCGCTGACGATGAACGCCGCAAACAACGCCCGCACCCGCCCATGCCGCGCCAACGGTTCGTAGCATGCCTTGCGAACAAATACCGACGCGGTAGGATTCCATCGCTCCGTCCAGAACTCGCCGATGGACCTGGAGAGAACCGGCGAATTCAACAATCCGGGCACGGTCAATCCCAGCAACGCCGTCAGGAAATTGTGAAACCCCGTTGCCGCTTCCGCGAAGGCAAAAATCATCAACCCGCCGGCGAGCCACCGCAGCCCGAGCCAAAGACCGGACGCGGGAATGGCCTGCACCGCCGCAACCATTGCCGCAAACGCAAGCGTGCCGGCGACGGATTGCAACAGCGCGGCGGCATGGAACGAGCGGGGACGCCGTTTCAATTCGCGCATGCCAAACCATGACATCAGGAAATAAAGGCGCGGCCGAAAATCCGTGATGGACGGCGCGAGCAACGGCATCGCGGCCACGAGCAATGGCAGCAGGGCGAGACACATCAGCAAGCCGCGGAACAAGGGCCCGGCATCGAGAAAACACGGCACCGCCAGAAACAACCCGCACAGCAGCACACCCGGCCGCGCCAGCGGCGGATACACAAAACAAACGATGGCCAGCGCCATGTCGGCAAGCCACGCGGCGTATCCGATGAACGGGGAAATGTCCGGTTGATAAAACGGATTCACCGCCGCGAATGTGCCGAGCAAAATGGCCGTCATCGGCCAAAGAAATAATTTCCGGTTGGGATTTTGGGCCTTCACGCTGATGGAAGAATCGTCAGAGCCATGCGCGACTCTGTCCAGAAAAATCTCCGGCTCACGAATCCACCGGGCGGCTGGTGGTGCTCCTCGCGCTGCGAGGAGCCAATTAACACGGATTCAACATTTGATGTTTCATGGCCGGCTTTCTTTCAAGACAGGAAACTTTTCCAACATGCGGCCCTTCGCGTCCGTTCGCCACGCCTTGACCAGATGCCACGGCCCGTCCGCCGACGCGCGCGTGACTTTGTAATGATAGATCGCCGACTCGCCTTGCTTTCCCGCTTTAACCTCCACGGTGTTGGCAGCCTTGTCCTGTGTCACACCTTTCGCCGTGCCATGTTCGTCCTTGAACCAACCGGGCAATCCCCCGCGGTCCTTCAGGCTCTTCAAAAACGCAACTGCCGACCCGCCGACATTCGGCAATGGCCCGATGCTCGTCCGTTTGAGATACAACGTCTGTTTGGGAAAATCCAGCGTCACCAGATGCCGCGCCAGAAAGTCCACACCGATTCCGTCCGACTCCACATCTGCCCGGTTCAATACCAGGTCGGGATACGCCTCGCCGAAAAACCCCCCGTCGGGCGAACGCGCCGTGTCCGGCGCTTGCGCCGCCGCCTGGTTCGTCCACTGCGCGAAATGTTCTGGCATCAGCCAGCCGGCTCCGAGATACCCGGAATCAATGAGCGAATGCGGGCCTTCCTCGCCGAACAGATTTCCCGCCACCGCCGGACGCCAGTCGCTATCATTCAACTGCATCATCGGGACCGCTCGACCCCACGCGGATTTGTCCGCCAGCGAATCATTCAGAAAACGCAGCTTGTTCGCGGCGAAGTCCACCTGCACGCAATAATTATCCAGCACATCCATGCCCACAATTCCCTCGATTGGCTGCCCGCCCACGATGGATATGAAATCAAGATCCATCGCCATCACGCGTGTGCCGCTCCGCAGGCGCGTGCCACCGAGATACATCGCAGGCATGGCATAGAGTTTCTTCGTGGAGACCACGCCCCATTGATGATACGTTACGGTGCCGACGGGCCGGCCCAATTTCGCTGCCAGCGATTTGGCAACACAGGTGATGCCGGCTCCGGTGTCCACCACAAAAGGCCGTTCCTTGCCCGCAACCTGCAGGTTGATGACCAGCAAATTGCCGCGCCCGGCATCCGGGTTGATGGGCGTCTCCGGCGGCAGTTTGAATTCTGCGGAATCCTCCTGCATGACCTCCGCTGGACGATGCGATGCGCAACCCACCACAAGCCAGCACGCAATGATTACAGGGAATATGCGCATGATACGTTACCGGCAGACGGACGCCGCCCGTTCGCTTTCTTTCTTTTTATTGGAAAATGGCCACATGGTTGGATGTGTGTTTCGCGACTTTCATCAAAACTTGAAAGCATTCATCACTTCTGTAAACGGGCCTTCACGCTGATGGAAGAATCGTCAAAGCCCGGCGCGACTCTGTCCAGAAAAATCTCCGGCTCACGAATCCACCGGGCGGCTGGTGCTGCTCCAATTGCCCGCCGGCTAATTTGGACACAGATTTTCACTTTCCAAATTCCGAATTCCGAATTCCGCTTTTCAAAAATAGTTGCCGCTGCCGGGTTTCCGGCGCACACTCCCGCATGGCAAATAATTGTGCCAATAACCAAGACTGACCTCTTTATGGAAACGAAGCCACAATTGGCAAACGTGAGCCTTTTACACCCGGCTCAGTATTTCGCCACATACATGGTCAACCGACTTAATGTGGAAAAGCACACCGGTTTCTTGATCGGGCACTTTGGCCTAATGGACGATTCAGGAAAACTCTTGGATTCCGTTGGATTCATATTTACGGATACCATGCTCAAAGAGCTTCGTGAAAACTTGGTTTCGTATTCGACCAAAATCGAGACGGCGAACACAAAAAGTCCAGTTTGGAACCCAATCGTTAAGCCGATCATGGAAGAAAAAGACGGGTTTGGAGTTTCAAGATACGGTGTTGTGGATTTTATTCATCTCACAAACTGGGAGGACGCCTATGCAGAGATTTGCTTTTGGAGCTATCCGCCCCACCGGAAACAAAGGCTAAATGCTCAATGCTAAAGGCGGAAGGCGGGAACAAGGGCTTCGCCTGCCGCGAAATGCGTTGGGGCTGCTTACGCCGCAGATGTGTGCTGGCGACAGTGCGTGAACGAGGCGATGTATCTTCGCCCGCCCGATTTCTGACGCAATATCATGCCCGGCGTCCCTCGGCACATTGGTGCAACGCTGCGCGCAACCGGCGACATTCGCCGGTCGTGGCCACCGCCAGCGGACGGCGCGGTGCGCCCATGTCATGCCCCATGAGTTTACAGCCAGCCTTGACGAATTGCGTGTATTTGCCGCCGCCTTCCATGAGTTCCAGCGTGGGCAGCAATTCAAAGAAGAGCTTTCGCGCGGCAGCATAGTCCTTCTTTTCCACCGCCAACTGGTAAAGCTTCACGTGCGAGGCGGGGAGGACGTTCACCACGCCGCCAACCCAGCCGACGGCGCCGACCACGAAACTCTCCAGCGAGATGGTGTCGCAACCGCAAAACACCCCCAGGCGATCGCCGCAGCGCCGGAGCAGCTCCGTAATGCGCGGCATCTCGCCCGTGCTTTCCTTCACGTAACGCACCTGATTCAATCCCGCGAGGCGCTCGATGAAATTCGGCGGCATGTCCACGCCCGTCCGGCCCGGATAGTTGTAGAGCATGATCGGAATGCCGATGGCATTGTTCACCGCCTTGAAATGCGCGAATAATTCGTCCAATCGCGGCAGCGAATAATACGGCGGCGCCAGCATGACGCCCGCGCAGCCAAGTTGCTCGGCCTGGCGCGAGAACGCGATGACGTCGCGCGTCGAGCCGGCGTTGGTGCCGGCGACAACCGGCGTCCGGCCCGCGGCCGCTTCAAGCGTGACGCGCAGGACGCGTTCGCGCTCCGCGGCGTTGAGAGCGTAATACTCGCCGGTGCTGCCGAGCGGGATCAGGCCGTGAACCCCCTTGCCAATGAGATGTTCGGTGAACCGGCCCAGCTTGTCGCAGTCAATGTCCTCGTTGGCCTTCATCGGCGTGACGAGGGCGGCGAAGACGCCGTGAAAGGCGCCTGCAGTCGTGTTTTTTGATTTTGTGTTCATGAATAATGATGATGAAGTGGCGCGGCAGCGCCCCACCCCGGGCGCAGCCGCAACGCCGCCCAACCAATTATAGCTGCATCCAGATGGTTTTGACTTCGCTGTATTGCTCGTGGGCGTAAATGGATTTGTCGCGCCCAAAGAAGCCGGACTCCTTGAACCCGCCGAATGGCGTGGTCACGTCGCCCTCGGAATAGCAGTTCACCGACACCGTGCCGGCGCGCAGTGCGCGAGCCACGCGATGGGCGCGGGACAGGTCCTTCGAGTAGAGCGATGCCGCCAGGCCGTAGTTCGTGTCGTTGGCCACGGCCACGGCTTCCGCGTCATCCTTCACCGGGATGACCGCGAGCACCGGGCCGAAAATCTCCTCGCGCGCAATTTTCATCGAGTTGTTCACCTCGTCGAAGATCGTGGCCTCGATATAAAATCCGCCGCTGTCCGGCAACAGCCGGCGTCCGCCGTAAACAAGCTTTGCGCCTTCCTCTTTGCCGGCCTCGATGTAGCCCATGACTTTCTCGCCGTGGCTCCGCTCAATCATCGGCCCCATGCGAACTTCCGGGTCCAGCGGGTCGCCGGTCTTCCAATTCTTGACAATGCCGATGATCTTCTTCACCAACGCGTTCTTGAGGCTGTGATGCACGATCAGCCGCGAGCCGCTTGAGCAATTCTCGCCCATGTTCCAGAACGCGGCGTTCACGGCGTTGCCGGCGACCAGGTCGAGGTCCGGCGCGTCGGCCAGCACGACCTGCGGGCTTTTTCCGCCGAGTTCGAGGATGACGCGCTTGAGGTTTGATTCCGCGGAGTAGCGCAGCAGTTCGCGGCCAACCTCGGTCGAGCCGGTGAACCCCGCCATGTCCACGTCCATGTGCCGGCAGAGCGTCTGCCCGACCACGCTGCCGAGTCCCGGAACCACGTTGAACACGCCCGCGGGAAGACCCGCTTCCGCCGCCAGTTCCGCCAGGCGGATGGCGCTGAACGGCGTTTGCTTGGCGGGCTTGAGCACGATGCTGTTGCCCGCGGCCAGCGCGGGGCCGATCTTCCACGCCGTCATCTGCACCGGAAAATTCCAGGGCACGATCAGGCCGACGACGCCGATCGGCTCACGCACGATCATCGTCGGATTGTCAATGCCGGTGGGGGCGGTGCGCTCGTAGAGTTTGTCAATCAACTCCGCGTGCCACGCCAGGCAATGGACGGTGTCCGGCATATCAATGTTGACGCAATCCATGATCGGCTTGCCGGCGTTGAGCGCGTCGAGCAGCGCGATCTCGCCCGCGTTGGCCTCGATGAGCGAGGCGAACTTGAGGAGAATCCTCTTCCGCTCGGATGGTTTCATGCGCGACCAGACGCCGCTCTCGAAGGACTTGCGCGCAGCGGCGACGGCGCGGTTCACGTCTTCCGGTTCGCACGCGGCGACGTCGGCCAGTTTCTTGCCGTTGGCCGGGTTGCTGGCGGCGTAGGTTTTGCCGCTGGCGGACGGGGCGAATTTGCCGTTAATGAACGCCTGCGTCCGGAACTTGATTTTTCCGAGCGCGGCCTTGATGGATTTGGTTTCTAGTTTCAGGCTCATTTTAATTTAGGTGGTTTGGTGGTGGTTGAAGCGCCGGTCGCGCCGATGGGGCCATATCAGTTGTCATCAGTGAACCAACGCGGGCCGGGAGCACCGGTGGTCTCACCGATTCCATGCCCCAGCCGAAAATTACTTTCGCCGCCGCGCCGCACACGCGGCCCTGGCAGGCGCCCATGCCGCAGCGCGTTTGCAGCTTGGCGTCGCGCCAGCCGCCAAACGGCTTCACGAGGCCCAGCGCAACATCTTCGCAACGGCACAGCAGCGTATCATCCGCCGCCAGCAATTTCAATTCATTCCGCAGCGCAAACGTCTCCGCCAGCGCTGCGCGGAACCGGTGCCACGAGGCGCGCTGCTGGAACAGCGACTTGGCCTTCGCTTTCTGACCGCTCGCGGCATAACCGGCGATCTGTCCTTCCGTCAACGCGCACTCCGCGCCGCCGATGCCAGTCGGTTCGCCGGCGCAATAAATTCCCTTCGCGCTTGTCTCCTGCCATTGGTCCACCCGGACGAAGCCGCCGGACAACTCGCAGTTCAGTGCGAGCGGCAGTTCCACGTTCGGCACCAGATTAAATCCGCAGGCCAGCACGTCGCATTTTTCCGCCCACGTTTCCCGGCCATTGGTCAGCGTGACGCTGCGAATCTGATCCGCGCCCTCGGCTTTCACCGGCCAGACACCGCAGCGATACGGCACACCGGTCAGCCGCAGCTTGATGCCGATGCCTTGAAGCATCTTCGCCGGATGCGCCAGCAGCTTGAGGCCAAAGCCGGCAACCCGCGAAAACGGGGCTTGCTCGGCGATGGAGACGACGTGCGCCCCATATTTTTTCAAACCGTCCGCCACGGCCAGCAACAGCGGGCCGGTGCCCGCGATGACCACTTTTTTCCCGGCCACCGGCCAGCCATGTTTCACGAGCGCCTGCAAACCGCCCGCACCCGTGACGCCCGGCATCGTCCAGCCGGGAAACGGCAGAAACAATTCCCGCGCGCCGGTCGCCAGGATTAATTTCTCCCAGCGGATTTCGCGCGCCCCGTCCAGGTGCTCTGCCAGCAATAAATTTTTTCCGGGAGCGGCAATCACGCTGGTGCGATCCAGCAACGTCACGCCCGACCTGCGAAATTTCTCCAGCCATTGCCGCGCCTGCGGGACAGAAGGTTGCGTCTGCTGGCCGCGCCAGATCTGGCCGCCGAGCCACGGCGTGTCGTCCACCACCGCGACGCGTTTGCCGCTTTCCGCCGCTGCGCACGCCGCCGCGATTCCCGCCGGTCCCGCACCGACGACGACGATCTCAAATGCAAGTTCACGATCAGTCATCGGGACAAACCTCCATGCCCGGCTCGCACAGCGTCTGGCAACTGCGGCTTTGCGTCCGGCCGTTGATCGTCACGCGGCATTCCATGCACACGCCCATGCCGCACAGGGGGCTGCGCGGCTGGCCGAGGACGGATTTGCGAAAACGGGTTTCGCCCGCCAACGCCACGGCGGCGGCCACGATCGTTCCCGAAGGAACAGAAACCACCTTGCCATTGACGCGAAGCTGGATGCTCTCACTCATGGTGCGCGCCTCCTTCTCCATTTTCAAAACGGGCCGGCGCAAACGGCGCGGCGGGAATTTCCGTCGGGCGGTTCAGCAGCAAATCCGCCAGCAATCGTCCCGTGCCGAGCGAGGTCGTGATGCCCAGACCTTCATGGCCCGTCGCCAGCCAGATGCGGTCGCTCACGGCGCTCGGCCCGATGATCGGCAATTTGTCCGGCGTGGCTGCGCGGTGGCCGGTCCAGGTGCGGATCGCGGAAAGGTTTCGCAGGCCGGGCAGATATTCGAGCGCGCGGTGCAACATGCGGTTCAAAATCGCCTGATCCACGGCGGTGTCCTCGGAATCGAATTGCCGCGATGATCCAATGAGCATCTGGCCCGTGGTGCGCGGTTGGATGTTGAAAGCGACGGAATCCTTGCCCAGTGAATGGGCGCTCTTGAGATAACCCAGCTCGACAATCTGATGATGCACAAAACCCGGGACGCGGTCGGTGATGACGAGATGACCCTTGCGTTTGCGCACGGGCAAGCCGGGCGTCAAGTCCGGCGACCACGGCCCGGTGGCGCTGACCGAGCGTCCGGCGGCAATGCGTGAACCGTCGGCCAGTTCAACGCCGCCTTCGGGCAACAACGCGTTGACGGCCACGCCGAGACGAAGTTCCGCGCCGAAGGTTTTGGCCTGTTCCAAAAAGAACCGCGCCGCACACGGCTGATACACCACGGCGTCATCCACCACCACCAAGCCACCGGCCAGGCCGGGACGGAGATTCGGCTCGGCTTGGGCGACGCCGGCGGCATCCAACACTTTCACCCGCACGTTTCGCGCTTCGTAAAATTCTTGTTTGCGATTGACCTCCGCCATTTCCTCGTCATCCGCCGCGACCCAGAGCGTGCCGGTGTTTTCATATTCCACCTCGCGCGGCAATTGCGGGCGTTGTTCGATCCAGAGACGGCGCGAATAGCTCGTCAACGCGAACTGGGCGTCTGAATCGTCCATCACCACGACGTGCCCCATCCCGGCGGCGGTTGTGCCGCCCGCAATCGGGCCGCGATCCAGCACCAGCGTCTTGAGGCCGCCGCGCGCGCATTCCATCGCGCACGCCGCTCCCACGATGCCCGCGCCAACAATAATGATGTCAGGAGATCGGCTCACGAACGGATGCCCCAGCAGAATGGATCTTTTTCGTCCAGCACCTGGATGATTTCTGAATTCACAAAAGCCGTGCCGGTGATGACGGGCATCACTTTGCCCGACGCCTGGTCAAGCCACTGGAATTTCCCGGTGAACGTGCTGCCGATGATGCTTTCTTGAACCCACGTTTCGCCCGGCAACAGTTTTCCGCTGGCGGCGAGGCACGCGAGCTTGGCGCTCGTGCCCGTGCCGCACGGCGAACGGTCGTAGGCCTTGCCGGGACATTGCACAAAATTTTTGGAAAACGCACCCGTCACGGTCGGCTTGCCGAAAAGCTCGACGTGATCCACATCGGGAAAGCCCTGTGCGTTCACGGCCTGCCGCACGCGCCAGGCATAATCGTTGAGCTGGTCCACGTTCGTGAGCGACAGATCCAGCCCGTGTTTCTCGACGAGGAAAAACCAGTTGCCGCCCCAGGCAACGTCGCCGGTGACTTTGCCGAGGCCGGGAACGTCCACGGTGACATCCCTCTTTTCGCGCCAGCTTGCGACATTCGCCACGGAAACTTCGCCGTTCGCATGCAGCGTGGCAGCGATGACGCCGACGGGCGTCTCGATCTTGTGTTCGCCAGGCTTGATCCGGCCCAGAAACGCGAGCGTGACCATCAGCCCGATCATCCCGTGCCCGCACATTCCGAGATAGCCGACATTATTGAAAAAAATCACGCCGGCCACGCAGGATTTGTCTTCCGGCTCGACCAGCAACGCGCCAACCATCACGTCCGAGCCGCGCGGTTCATTGACGATGCCGGAGCGAAAATGGTCGAATTTGGCTTGAAACAGTTCACGTCGCGCGGCCAGCGGGCCAGTGCCCAATGCGGGTCCGCCCGCGATGACGACGCGCGTCGGTTCGCCGCCGGTGTGCGAATCAATGATCTGGATGCGTTGAACCGCCGTTTTGTTCATAGCGATGGACACAATGCCCGTTTCGTCCGGTCGCGCAAGGGTCTTTGTGACAAATGGATGATATTGAATAGCTCACTGTGCATTTCAAGCATTGGTGACAATCGCCGGCATCTGTAGTCTGAATCCTACGACTACGAAACGCGTGACGGTTGAAACCGAAGCGCCATTTTTATCAAGGATGCAAAACGAGCCATGAACAAATTTCTTTCGATCAACGCGTTTGCCACAATCCAAGTCTTCTCGTTGGGTTTGCTTCTGGCCTGGCCGGATTTGGCAACCGCGCAAGGGCAGGGGAATCAAAGTCAAAGCGCGTCGGTTCCGCCACAAACCGGACCGATGCAGACAAACGGCACTCCGGCAGTCCAACCGGCAGCCACGACGCAAACCAATTCGCGCCCGACAGTCCGACGCCAACGCGCCGGCCAGAACGACGGGCCGCCCACCCTCGGCATGGACCAGGGATTTCTGGAATTCAACACGCCGGACTTCAATTTGAAATTAGTGAAAGCGTCGCAGACCATTGCCGCGTTGCAACCCAAGGGAGCCGGAGACTTTGACTTCACGCCCGCCGACCAGCTCGAACGGCGCGCGGCCAACGGCTATTTTCAACTCGGCGACCTGACGTTGCGCCTGCGCCAAAATAATGCCGGCGAATGGCAAAGCTGCTCGACCGCCGCCGAGCGCCAGCCGGTCAATGCACTGCCGGTACCGGAAGGCGCGCTGGCCTGCGCGGATTTGACGCCGACGTTGCCTGAAAATTGTCCGCTGCAAATCACACGCACTTGGGCGCTGGACGACGGCAGGCTGGTTTTGAAGTTCCAACTCACGAACAAAACAAACGCGCCGGTTGAACTTGGCGCGCTCGGCATTCCGATGATTTTCAACAATTTTATCACCGGACGTTCGCTGGCCGAGGCCCACGAGATTTGCTCCTTTTCGGACCCGGCGATTTGCATGGACGCCGGCTACATTCAGGTCACGCGATTGAACGGCCACGGCCCGGCGCTGGTCGTCGTGCCGGAAGGCAAGACGCCGCTGGAAGCTTATAATCCCATTCTCAATCCGCAGGACAGCCTGTCCGCGGCCACCCGGGTGTTTGCCGACCGCACGCCGCGCAGCCAGACCTTTGAAGGTTTCTACGAATGGATGCCGTTAAGCCTGGCGTATGCGGAAAACGAATGGAAAAACGCGCAGCCGTGGAATCCGCCGACTTCCGAAACGCTGGCGCCCGGCGCCACCAAAACTTTCGGCGTCAAATTTCTGGTCGCGCCCGAAATCCAGGACATTAATAAAACGCTGGCGGCAAACGACCGGCCCGTGGCCGTGGGCATTCCCGGCTACATTTTGCCGATGGATATTGACGCGCGGCTTTTCCTGAAATATTCCCGGAGCGTCAAGTCGGTGAAAGTGGAGCCGGAAGGCGCGATCACGTTCGAGAAAAATTCACCGACCGAACACGGCTGGCAGGCTTACACTTTGCACGGCAAGCAATGGGGCCGCGCGCGGCTGACGATCACCGCCGACGACGGGCTGGTGCAGACGATCGGTTACGACGTGATCAAGCCCGAAGCGAAAGCTGTTGCCGACCTCGGAAATTTTCTGTTCACGAAACAGTGGTTCACGGACACGAACGATCCGTTTCATCGCGCGCCGTCGGTGATGACGTATGACCGTGCCCACAACCGCATCGTCGCCCAGGACGCCCGCGCCTGGATCGCGGGTTTGGAAGATGAAGGCGGGGCCGGTTCCTGGCTGGCCGCCGCGATGAAGGAGTTTGGCCAGCCTGAAAAATCGGAGGTTGAAAAATTCCAGCAATTTGTGGACGGCGTTTTGTGGGGCGGCATCCAATACAGCAACGGCCCGCTGAAATACGGCGTGCGCAAAAGCATGTTTTACTACGACACGAACGCCGTCCCGGATTACTACGACCCGGCGGTTCGTTACGGCGGCTGGACGAGCTGGAACAAGCGGGCCTCCGAAAGCATTGACCGGGCCTATAATTATCCGCACGTCGTGGCCGCGTATTGGGCCATGTATCGCCTTGCGCGCAATGATTCCGGCCTGGTGACCAACCACCCATGGGACTGGTATCTCGATCAGGCCTACCAGACGGTGAAATTTCTGACCGGGCGGAATGCCAATGGCCGTTACAACGTTGGCTACCTCAACACGGGACTGATGGAAGGCGATGTTTTCCTGATGCTGTTGCAGGATTTGCAGCGCGAGGGATGGACTGATAAAGCCACCGAACTGGAAGCGGCGATGAAGGCGCGCGCCGACCGCTGGAATGGTGAAGCCTTTCCGTTCGGCAGCGAAATGGCCTGGGATTCCACCGGCCAGGAGGAAGTTTTTGCCTGGTGCAACTATTTTGGTTTTGCGGACAAGGCGCAGGTCACGCTCAATTCCATTTTAGGTTACATGCCGGCGGTCCCGAACTGGGGTTACAACGGTGATGCCCGCCGTTACTGGGATTTCTATTATGGCGCCGCGCCGGGCGGACGGCTGGAACGCCAGATTCATCACTACGGCTCCGGCATCAACGCCATTCCTGTGCTCACCGACTACCGCGAACATCCGGACGATGATTATTTATTGCGCGTTGGTTACGGCGGCACGATGGGACCGCTTTCCAACATTGATCAGGATGGTTTTGCCGCCGCCGCGTTTCATTCCGCGCCCTGGCTCATGAAATGGGACGCTTACAGCGGCGACTACGGCCCGAACTTTTTCGGCCATGCCGTGGACACGGCGACTTACGTGATCCAACATCCCGAATATGGCTGGCAGGCTTTTGGTGGAAACCTGAAGGTCAGCGGCAACACGGTCAAAGTTGAGCCGCTGGATTCCTTCCGCAAACGCATTTACCTCGCGCCGCTTGGCTTGTGGCTGACGCTGGACTCCGGCACTTTCAGCAGCGTGGAGGTAAATGACAAAACCCACGCCGTGCGCGTCGGCCTTTCCGCCGCGACGGAATATGAACCTCAAGCCCGCCTGCGTGTCGCGCAGCCGGCGAAATTGCCGGGCATCGGCACCTTTCATCCAACCTCAAAGGTCGTCATCGAGCGGGACGCGTTCGTTGTCCCACTCAAGAAGAACGGAATCACCTGGATCGAATTAGCCGGCACAACGCCATGAACCGCACACAGATGAATACAACCGCCAGACCCCTAGTCATCGCCGCCGCGCTGGTTTTCCTGGCGCTGAACGGCCGCACTGCCCCTCAAAGTTCTCAATCCGACTGGAATAAAGGCATTCCGCGAGTCACCGCGCCGCCCGAATCGTATTTCGCCAAAATCCCGGAGCGGGACCGCGCTGCCGCGCGCCAGTTCTACAAAAAATACATTGAGATTAAAGGCGTGCCGCTGTCGGCTTCAGCCGAAGTTTCCGATGTGGCGCTGCAGCGCGACTATTACATCGTGACCCACATGCTGGCCGGGCGGCCGGACATCCTTCAAACCATGGCGACCAACGGCACGCGGCTGATCATCATCGGCAAAGACCAGAAATACACCGACATGCCGGAATATCGGAATTCCCCGAACCCAGCCTATCAGAACGAGCGCGTCCGGGGCACGGGCGGTTTCAACGTTACGAGCTTCGGCGAGGAAAATTTGTTGTGCCTGCCCACGGACCGTTATGACCGCGAAAGCATTGCCGTGCATGAATTTTGCCACACGATTGACTCGGCGCTCCAGCGGATAGATCCGACCTGGCGCGGGCGGCTGCGCAAGACGTTTCAGGACGCCGTGAGCAAGGGGTTGTGGAAAAATACTTACGCCGGCTCCAATCAGGCCGAGTATTGGGCGGAGGCCTGTCAGTGCTACTTCGACTGCGGCCGCGCCAACAATTGGAACCACGGCCCCATCGCGCGCCGCGAGCAACTCAAAATATACGACCCGGAAGTCTATGCGTTGATCCAGACTACTTTCAATTTAAGTCCGGCGCAGGATTGGCGTTATCACTGGCTGCAAAAGCTGCCGACCGTCACGCCGCCGCCGCCGCAATACAAGCTTGACCCATACTACACCAAATTCACTTGGGCCGACCAGTTTCCGGTCATCGGTCGGCAGGCGAGCGACGAGGCAATGCTCAAGGCCAACGACACGATCTGCAAAATGTTCGCTTACCGGCACGACATTCTGAAGGCGCTGATGGATGACGGCGTGAAACTGGTGGTGCTGGGCCGGAATGAAAAACTGGCCGACCTGCCGGAATTGAAAAATGTGACAGCCACAAACATTGATCTCGCCGCGCGTTTCCTGGATTACACGCCGGAATTGAAGCTTTTGGTGGTGCCCGAAGAAAACGTCCTGGCCAATCCCAACGACGCCGACGTGGGTCCCTGCCTTGAAATCCGCGTGATGGCCACGGCGCTGTATGATGTGTGCGGCACGCGGCCGGCGGACCCGGATTGGAACAATCGCGGGCGCGACGTCCAACAATATGAGCTGCGCCTCAAGCGGCTGGACGTTCAATTCGATGACAAGTTGAAGCAACTTTACAGTGCGGCGATCACCAATGGCATGTGGAAAGACACTTCCGCCGTTCAGGACCGCGTCGCCTACTGGGATGAAGGCGTGCTGGCCTATTTCGGCGCCGCCGGCCAGGATGGCGCGCCGTTCAAGGACACAGGCCGGAACGGGGATTTCATGGACAGCCCGCACTCGATCAACACCCGCGAATTGCTGAAGGCTTACGACCCTGACCTTTATGCCCTGGTGAACGAGACGATGGCCTATGACGGACACGTGGACTGGCGCTTCACGCCATACCAGCCATGAAGCCGGCGAACCCGCATCGCTGATATGAAAATGCCGCGGCGAGATTTTCTGAAGGCCGCGCCCGTGGCAACGTTCGCGCTGATGCAAACGGCCCGCGGCATGGACCTGCCAACTCCGGCTCCGCCGGCCAGAATCAGACTCGAGCCGTTCGATTACGAGGGCGTGCGGCTGCGCGAAAGCCGGTGGCTGAAGCAATATCAAGCCGCCCGCGATTTCTGGCTGGGCCTGTCCGAGGACGACATTCTCCATGGTTACCGTCAAGCCGCCGGATTGCCGGCACCGGGAAAACCGCTGGGCGGCTGGTGCCGGGTAAACAGCAGCACCGTCTTCGGCCAATGGTTGAGCGGCCTGTCCCGCCTGTATCGCGCCACCGGCGACGCGGCGGTTCGCGACAAAGCAGTGCGTTTGTTCGAAGGCTGGGCCAAAACTGTTGAGCCGGACGGCAACTGCGCCATGGGACATTATCCCTTTGACAAGTTGGTGGGCGGACTGGTGGACCTCAAGCAGTATGGAGGTTACAACGGCGCCATCCCGATGCTGGAGAAGGTCACGCGCTGGGCGGAGAAAGCACTAAGCCGGGAAAACGTGCCGGCGTCGCGAGATGGTCTTCCTTCCGGCCAGCCGCATGAATGGTATACCCTGGCGGAAAATCTCTATCGCGCCTTTCAATTGACCGGGGATCCCAGATACAAAACCTTCGCCGAAGCGTGGCTATATCCCGCCTATTGGAACAAATTCGCCGCGACGGCGGACCCGCCCGATGCTTACGGTTTTCACGCTTACAGTCACGTCAACACCTTCAGCAGTGCGGCGATGGCCTATGCGGTCACCGGGGAGACGCACTACCTGGATTCAATTCGGAACGCCTACGATTGGCTGCAAAATGTGCAAGGCTATGCCACCGGCGGTTTCGGGCCGTCGGAGACCACGGTGGCGAACCACGGCGGCCTGGGGGCGGTGCTGGATTACCGGTCGGACACTTTCGAAACCGGCTGCGGTTCGTGGGCCGCGTTCAAGCTGACACGCTATCTCCTGTCCTTCACCGGCGAAGCGCGGTATGGCGACTGGGCGGAACGGATGCTCTACAATGGCATCGGCGCCGCGCTGCCGGTCACGCCGGATGGCCGGACTTTCTATTATTCGGATTATCGCGTCGGCGGCGGGATGAAGGTTTATTACTGGGATGCCTGGCCTTGTTGCTCGGGCACCTACCTCCAAGCCGTGGCCGACTATCCCAACCTCATTTACTACAAAGATGCTTCCAGTCTCTATGTGAATCTGTTCGTGTCGTCGGAGGTGGTTTGGCGGCATCCGGAGGGTGACGTTAAATTGGTGCAGGAAACGGATTATCCGGAATCCGAAACGACGACGTTGCGGCTCGAATTGGCCGGGAACAGCCGCTTCCCGCTCCGGTTCCGTGTGCCTGCATGGACGCACGATGTCTCCGTCAAGGTGAACAGCGCGCCGGCGCAAGTCGCGTGCCCGCCCGGCGCCTGGGCTTCCTTGGATCGTGAATGGAAATCCGGGGACCAAGTGGAAATCCGGATTCCGCTGACGCTTCGCATGCAGGCCGTGGACAAGCAACATCCCGAGCGGGTCGCAGTCGTCCGCGGGCCGGTGGCCCTGGTGATGGAAGGGCTCTGGCAGGAAACGACGTTCAGGCTGCCCAAGACTGACGCCGAACTCGAACCGATATTCCAAGCCGACCGCACACCGGGCTTTTTCCAGGTGCGCTCCCCGGCGGGAGGCACGAATCACTCGCGCTTCCGTCCCTTCTATACCGAGGAGCAGCGGCTGCCGTATTACCTCTATTTCGACAAGCCATCGCTGCCGGTGGTCATGTGGTGAAGGAACCGGCACACGCGATCAAAAGAATCCAGTGATTATGGGCGGGCGGTTTTTTGCGCGGACGGCCTGGTCGTTCAACAAGGCGTTTGCGTCCTGGCTGGCAAGGCGCCGTCCGGCCAGCGGCTTGAAAACGACCGGCGCGGGATGTCGTGATCGGCAGCTGCGGAACATGGGTCTTGGCGGAGATGATGCCGGATAGGTTGTGGTGGGTTTTGAACATGGACGAATACCATTGGATAAATTTGAATTCATAATTATCATTATCAACCTTGCGAATTGCGAATCAACAATCGAACCCGCCGCTTGCGCCCCGCCACAGCCGGCTTGGAAAAACCATCAAAACCGCCTCAATCAATATGCATGACCTCGCCCGCAGACACCACGTTCGCAACGCCACGCTGACGGCGGTTCTTCTTCTAACCTCCGCCGGGTTTGTTTCGGCACAAACCGCCGCCGCGCCGCCCGGCTCC
>Ga0265337_1000219_pt1 | contig 30526 bp, 32 predicted proteins | sample 42122metaG_FD_192441 | JGI IMG/M metagenome (GOLD analysis project Ga0265337, IMG submission 192441) | Rhizosphere microbial communities from Carex aquatilis grown in University of Washington, Seatle, WA, United States - 4-21-22 metaG | ecosystem: Host-associated > Plants > Roots > Rhizosphere >... | reverse complement strand
TTTGGAAACGCGCATTCACTTCGTTTGGAAACCCGTAACATTTCACCGGCGCAGACAGTCCCCATTTCCGTCCACGCGTCCGAACAAACCGAAAATCAGCGGGAGGATTCACCGTGAGTTCATATCCCGCAGACTTTTGCCGCATCTCAAAACTGCGATTTGCGAACGAATAAACCAGATTGTTCACCAACAAGCGCCGCTTTTCATTTTCGGTTATCTCGACCTGAAATCCGATTTCATCGCCGGAGAATAATTCAGCTTTTTTGTCATCAGGCTGTTTGACGACCAGCCGTTGATTCAACTTCCATCGGATATTCCAATCCAATGCCCCTGAAGTGTCATGCGAATAGATCACGTCTCGGAAGCTGCCCAGATTGGCCGGACTTTTCTCGTTGCCAAAATCCAAAACCTGCAAGCGATCCGTGGATTCAACGGTTTGCTTGATCATTAAAAGCAGCTGAAGAATGCTCGTTTTGCCGGAACTGTTTGTCCCGAAGAGCCCAGTAATTGGAGCAAAACGCATCTTTTCAACACGCTTCCATGATTTGAAATTGCCAAAGCTCAACTCGGTGATCATATGCAAGATTTATGTTTGACTCTGCCCACAGGCTAAATGTCTTTCACCGCTTCTACAAGCCCAGCTTCTTGAACCGGCTGTTCACTTCCTTAAAATGGAAGTCGAGCGTGCAGAGTTTCTCCAGTTCGCCCGGCTTGAAATGTTTCGCCACAGCGGGGTCGGCTTTCAGAACCTTGACGAAATCCGCGTCGTCGCGCCCGGCGTGTTTCACTTCCCAGGTTTTCATCGCAGCATCCTGCACCAGTTTGTATGCCTCTTCGCGGGTCAGCCCCTTTTTGATGAGGGCCAGCAGGACGGTCTGCGAATTCCACATGCCCAGGCTCAAGCCGAGATTTTTTCTCATGTTCTCCGGATAAACCGCCAGGCCATCCATCAGGCGCACGAGCAGGCCCAGCATGTAATCGAGCAGCGTGCAGGAATCGGGAAAAATGATGCGCTCGACGCTGCTGTGGCTGATGTCGCGTTCGTGCCAGAGGGCGACGTTTTCCAACGCCGCAACGGCATTGCCGCGCAGCACCCGGGAAAGGCCGGTGAGGCGTTCCCACGTGATGGGGTTGCGCTTGTGGGGCATGGCGCTGCTGCCTTTCTGGCCCTTGGCGAAGGGTTCCTCGGCTTCAAGCACCTCGGTGCGCTGGAGATGGCGAAACTCGACGGCCCACCGCTCGATGCTGGCGCCAATGAGGGCGAGTGTGTTCATGAACTCGGCGTGGATGTCGCGCTGGACGACCTGGGTCGCAATGGGCGCGGGCCGCAGCCCGAGCTTTTTGCAGACCGCGGCTTCCACTGCCGGTGACAAATGGGCGCTGGTGCCAACGGCACCGGACAACTTGCCCATGGCCACCCGCTCGCGCACGGCCACCAGCCGTTCGAGGGCACGATTGAATTCGTCATGCATCAACGCGAGCTTGAGCCCAAAAGTCGTCGGTTCGGCGTGAATGCCATGACTGCGGCCGATGCAGGGTGTAAATTTGTATTTGCGCGCCTGTTTGGCAATGGCAGCCCGCAGGACCTGCACATCCTGAAGCAGAATGTCCACCGACTGCACCATTTGGACGGCAAATGCCGTGTCCACGATGTCACTGCTGGTCAGGCCGAAATGGAACCAGCGGCTGGCGCGGTGGTTGATTTTTTCGGCGACGGCGGTGGTGAAACCGATGACGTCATGGTTGAGGACCTTTTCCAGTTCCTTTTGCCGCGCGACGAGGCCGGGCAAATCGGCAAACCATTTTTCCGCGCCGGCTTTCAGCCTGGTGAAGTCACTTTTGGGGACGACGCTTTCGCCGACGAGCGCTTCAGCGGCGAGCAGTTCGATTTGCAGCCAGATGCGAAGCTTGTTTTCATCGGTCCAGATGGCCCGCATTTCCGGTCGGGAATAGCGCGTAATCATGCCACGAGGGTAAATCGCCAAGCGACGGGAGTCGAGCCGCTTCCGCTTCGCTAAAGATCTGGAAGGGGCGTAGCCGCCGACGTGAGAAGGCGGATTCCAACGGAAAGGTTCAGTGCATTCCGCCTCGTTACCTCGGCGGCTACGGCTCCAATTCAGTGTTTGGCCATGCGCGCGCGGGCTTTCTCAAGGACCTGGCGTTCGCGTTCGGTGAGGCTTTGGATTCCTTGCCGGGAAATTTTGTCGAGGATGGGATCCACTTCATTTTTCACAAATTCGTCGGTGGATAATCCCTCATCCGGCTGGCTGGCCGCCGACCGCCAGAATGGAGCCCGGCCGGGGCGCGTGCCGAAAAATTCGCGCGGCACGGACGGGTCAGGGTGAAATCCCCCAAACAATGCGCGGCCCTGGACAAACCGCCGGATGAAAACAACGCCGGTCAGCATGCCGCCCAGGTGCGCGGCATTGGCCACGTTGTCCATCGGAAAAACGATGCCGGCCACCGCGAGCACTGCCGACAGAATCAGCATGGTCTTCGCGCGAAACGTCACGGGCGGGAACAGCAGGGCCAGTTCGCGCTCGGGAAACAAAACCGCATAGGCCGCCATCAGACCCAACCCGCTCGCGGACGCGCCCACCACCGGGCCGCCGAAAAGACCGGGCCACAGCAAAGCGGCCAGCGCCTGCAAAATCCCCCCGACGACGCCACCGGCCAGGTACAACACCAGGAATTGCTTGTAGCCGAGGGTCTCCTCGATTTCGCGGCCGAACAGGTAGATCAGCCAGCTGTTGGCAATAATGTGCCACAAACTGGCATGCATGAATTGATACGTGAGCAGCTGCCAGACAAAGACGTGCCTCAATCCCTCAACACTCAAGGCAAAAGGATTGCCCAGCGAAAACCGCGGCGGATAACCCAGGGCGAAGCATTCGATGATAAAAACGACCGCGTTGGCCACCAGGAGCAGGACGGTCATCGACACACGCGGCAAGTATTCCGACCGGCGCATGTAGTCACGATCTTCAAGCATAAATCATCAAGCCAAGTTAATCGCCTAATCGTCGTTTTTCAACGGGTTTCGATTTAAATCATGCTGCCACCAGAACATCCGCTCGCGGCCGGCGCGGTTGGGATAGGAACGCGGAATCCAGTCATTTATCAGCTTGAAAGCGGGCGAGAACCGTTGCCATTGCTCTTCCTGCGTCGTAGGGAACGGTGGACCGTCAGCGTCTTCAATGATCAGGTAGTTGACCGCCAGATATTGTCCTTCCGGCTTGAGCCAGCGCAATACGGCGCGGACATAATCGTCGCGCTCGCCCGGTTGAAGGGCACAAAACAACGTGTGTTCAAAGATCCAGTCGAATTGAAACGGTGGTTCATCGCGTAGGAAGTCCGCCAGGTGGAATGAGGTGTTCCCGCCACCTGGAAGCGCCGGCGCTCCCGGATTCAGCCCGGCGGTCTTTGTTCTTTCGATTGCCAGCCGGATGGCACTCGGAGCCAGGTCAAAACCGAAGGTGTTGAATCCCGCCTGCGCCCAGGCGCGGACATCGTGGCCGGTGCCGCAACCGGGCACCGCAACTGTTCCGCGCGGCAAATCAGGGTGGGCGGCCAGAAAATCCACCAGTCCCGGCGACGGCGCACCTTTTTCCCACGGCATGTCGCCAGCTTGATAGCGTGTCTCCCAGTATTCGCAACTCATGGGATTGGCGATTTACGATTTACGATTGACGTGCCACACAACACTCGACCGCGTAAATCGTAAATCGAACATCGTAAATTCTCACGACTGAATCTGCCCATCCACCAGTTCCACCACCCGTTCCGCGTGCGCCGCCACCTTGGCGTCATGCGTGGCAATGACCAGCGTGGTTTGTTTTTGGGCGCGAAGATTTTTGAGCAGCTCGATGATTTCGCCGCCGGTATGGGAATCCAGGTTTCCGGTCGGCTCATCGGCCAGCAACAATTCCGGTTCGTTGACCAGCGCGCGGGCGATGGCCACCCGCTGCTGCTCCCCGCCGGAAAGTTCGTAGGGTTTGTGGTCCATGCGATCCTTCAGGCCGACCCAGGCCAGCAGGTCGCGTCCGCGTGCGCCCGCCTGGCTGGCGGAAGTCCGGACCATGCGCGCCGGCAAGCAGACATTTTCGAGCGCGTTCAGTTCGGGCAACAAATGATAAGCCTGAAAAACAAAACCGACGCGATGACTGCGAAAAAAGGTCAATTCACCTTCCGAAAATGCAGCCAGGTTCTGGCCGGCAAAGTGGATCTCGCCCGCGTTGGGCGTGTCGAGCCCGCCGATGAGATGAAGCAGCGTGCTTTTGCCGGCCCCGGAGGCGCCGCGCAAGGCCAGAAATTCGCCCTTGGCGACATCCAGACTGACGCCGCGCAAGACCTCGAGGGTGCGCTTGCCGATACTGTACGTTTTGGCAAGAGCGCGGGCGGAAAGCAATGGTTCACTCATAACGCAGCGCCTCCACCGGTTTCAAGCGCCCGGCGCGGATGGCCGGCAACACTCCGCCGAGAATGCAAATCACAAAGGAACTGCCGCAGATCACGGCAATGTCCCGGGCATCAATGATCGCCGGCAATTCGCTGAAGCCGTAGATTTTGGCGGGGAAAAGCTCCCAGCCGGTCAGGCGGTTCATGAAATGCAGAAATTCGTTGCGATAGGTCAGCGCAAGAATGCCAAGTCCGTAACCGGCCAGTACCCCGAGCACACCGATGATGGCGCTCTGCCCGAGAAACACGCCGGAAACCTGAAGATTGGTCGCACCGAGCGCCTTGAGCATCCCGATCTCACGCGTTTTCTGCACCACGAACGTGATTTGGGCGCTCAAGATGCAGAGGGCGGCCACAATCACGATGAAAAACAACAGGTAAAACATCACATTCTTCTCCACGATGAGGGCGTTGAGCATGGTCGAATTCTGTTCCATCCAAGTGGACACATAAAAATCGCCGCCCAGCGTATTGGTCAGCTGGTCTTTGACTGTCTGCGCCTGGTACGGATCGTTCAGCATCACGTACAGCCCATGCACCGAATCGTCAAGCCCGTACAAATCCTGCGCATTTTCCAGCGAGACCGTGATGTACCGGGCGTCGTCCTCGTAATAGCCGACGTCGAAAATCCCGCGTACTTCGTAATCATCGGGCAAAATCGCCTCGTCTTCCTTGCGATCGCGGGCTTCCTTCATTTTTTTGATCTCGCGCGCGGAATAAATGGAAAGGTGATCACCGACCCACAAATGAAGGTTGTCGGCAAAAATGGAGCCAACGATCACACCGCGACCGCTTAAATTATATTCGCCGGCGATGATGCTGTGGGACAGGTTTCCCATCTTGCTGCCGGCCTCAGGATCGATGCCGCTCATGATGGGCGCATCCTGCATGGAGGGACGATTGGTGCCGCCCTGGGTTTCGACCAGGACCGGTCCGAGAACGAAGGGCGCCACACTGCGGACATTTTTATTTTGGGAAATGATCTTTGCCACCCGGGCATAGTGTTGCATGGGAGCCCCGCCTTCGCCCACGGTGATATGCGGGTTAAAGCCCAGGATTTTTTCGCGCAGATCATGGTCGAATCCACTCATGACGCTGATCACGATGATGAGCACAGCCACACCCAAAGCCACCCCCACGACGGAGATGAGCGTGATGACGGAAACAAACGTCCGTTTGGGCCGCAAATAACGCAGCGCCAGGAGGAGTTCAAACGGCAGTTTCGACATGGACGCAGGCTAAAGACCGGTGAGGTCGGTGTCAATGAATGGGCGGCGGGGCGAAGGGATTGACCCCGGACGGGCGGGCATCAATCCAAGGCAAAAAAAACTGGCTGAGCACCAGATAAATCCAACCCAACACAAAATGCGCACCGAAGAAAAAACAAAACTGAATCAAGTCAATGACGCCAAAATCGTAAGCCACAATGGCCGCCGTAAACAACAGCGCGCCTGGGAGCAGCGCCGCCCCGGACAATTTCCAGCTTCCCGGGAGATTTAAACGGCGGTTCATCAGAAAACCGAACAGTGCGGCCGGCAGAAAATAAATCGTCGCCAGCATAGCCCATGACACCATGAGCCCGGCCACCACCGACAAAACGGTGATGGCCAGCCATTCGGGTTCCCAGGCGCCCCACAGCGGTTCGAGCTCGGTGCGGTTTAAGGCAATGATCCAGTCGGACGGATAATTCCATTCGGCGTAACCAAACAGGGAATTCACCCGGCCGGTTTCACGGCCGAATTCAATCTGCACATCGGCCGAGGACTGGATCTGGCCGCTGTGGCCGGGATCGATGACGAAGGCAAGGAACCGGCCTCCCGCCAGCAACCTCGGCGAATCGTCGGGAACGTCCAGCCGGCCGGAACGAATGGCGCCGCTTTCGGGCAGCTGTTGGATCGCCTCACGCATCACCGGAAAACAGCTGTCGGAGAGAAACCGGACAACCACGATTGCCGCCAGCGACGCAACGACAAATTGCACGAGCAGCAGGCGGCTCAGCCGGGCGGCCGCAAAAGCCGCCACGCCCCGGGGTGTCAGCGGTTCCCAGGCCATCACGGATTCAGCAGGTGCGCTCATTGAAGCGGAGATTAACAGAAATTCAACCGGGAGAAAATCAATCCGTGGGTGTGTAGCGGCGGACATCCTGCCTGCCGTAGAGCCGGGGCGTCCAGCCCGGCAGAACAAACCGCACCACGGCTGGGATGCCAACAGACATTTCTACGACGCCAAACAATTCGCCTGTTTTTTCCGGGCGGCAAGGTGCCGCCCTGTACGGCAGGCGAGACGCCCGCCGCTACGCTCAGGCCTTTTTCTCTTCCGGCGCCTGTGGATTTTGATTGGGCGGCGGCGCAACCACCAGCGGCACGGGATAGCGAAGCTTCATCACGTCGTCCACCAGAACTTCGATGAAATAGATTCCCGCGACCTTGAATTCAATCTGGCCAAAGACCATGACGTTGGTCGAATGCGTTCCGGGCTCGCGCAATTCAAATTTCATTTCCCCCTTGCGCAACACCGTCGTCTGGTCGGGGGCCATGAACCGGATGGTTTCCGTAAACTGGCCGACGCCGGCCGTCCAGCGATTGAACACGCACAACCGCCCGGCGACAATGGGCAGTTGCGGGACACGCAGAAAATTGATGACTCCGATGACGAAAAAATTTCCATTGGCTTCCTGGCGGACTTCCTCGCATAACAGCGAGGCCTGCAAATCGGGGAGAATACGAGTTGGGTTCATAATTAATTACAAGTAGGAATCGAGGTAACGAGATTCCCATTTTTGGTTTTCATTTTTAATTTCAAATTCAGAGCCTCCTCACGTCGGCTCTTACGAAATCGAGTTTTCCGCCGCGCGGACGGTGTTTTGCATCAGCATGGCGATGGTCATGGGGCCGACCCCGCCGGGATTCGGCGTAATTTTTCCCGCGACCGGCTGCACGGCGGCATAATCCACATCGCCGACGAGCTTGCCGTCGACCCGGTTCACCCCCACGTCGATCACCACCGCTCCCGGCTTGACCATATCGGCCTTTACAAAACGGGCGACGCCGAGCGCCGCGATGAGAATATCCGCCCGGCGGCAATGCGCCGGAATGTCCCGCGTGCCGGAATGGCAAAGGGTGACGGTGGCATTGGCTCCCCGGGCCTTCTGGCACAGCATTGCCGCCATGGGTTTGCCGACGATGTTGCCACGGCCGAGCACCACCACTTCCGCGCCGTCGGTTTTCACGTCTGCGCGCACGAGCAATTCGCGGATGCCCGCAGGCGTACATGGCTGGAACCCCGTCGGATCGCCCAGCATCAATTTGCCGACGTTGACGGGGTGAAAACCGTCCACGTCCTTTTGCGGCGAAACGGTCGCATACACCACGGCCTCGCGAATTTGTTTCGGCAGGGGCGCCTGCACCAGTATCCCGTGCAACCGGGGATCGGCGTTCAACTTGTTCAGCAACACGAGCAATTCGCCCTCGGCCGTCGCCTCAGGCAGGACGTGCGTTTCGGAAAAAATCCCCAGTTCCGCGCAGGCTTTTTCCTTGCGGCCGACATAGACCTTGGACGCGGGGTCTTCGCCTACACGAACGAACGCGAGGCCCGGTCGGACCCCGCGTTGGTTCAATTCAGCGACGCGCTGCGCCAGTTCGCGCTGGATTTGCGCGGCGATGGCACGTCCATCAATGACGTTGTGACTGTCTGGGTGTCTTAAGGATGACGTGTGGTACGGCATTGGTAGAAATCACCTGGATGCTCTGGATGTTGATCAGCGGCGTGTCTTTCCAGCGGGCATCGAGACCTTCCTCACCCGTGACGATAATCCGCATATTGTCGTATTTGCTCAGGTCGAGACTGGGTGAAGTCGTGTAAAGGTAATTGATGTTGATGCCGGTCGCCGGATCGTACAACTCGTATTTCGTCGGAGCCGCGATGCTGCCGACGGGGCGCACCACGCCTTCATGCGACACCACGCGCGGCTGCGGAGCTGACGGGGCGGAAGGCTGGGTTTCGGGACCGGGCACCGGGGCAGGCGCGGGCGCGGGCGCCGGGGCCGGCGCCGGAGCTTCCTGCTTCAAATACATTGCCGCCACAAAAGCATAGGTGTTGGCGGGCGGATCAATTTGCGTCCAACCTTCCTTGGTGGTTATTTCATTCACTTGCGTGCCATGTTCGATGACGCCGAGAACGCTGTAGTTTTCGCCAGGGCCGGCGCGCAAATTCAATTTCTTGGTCGAAACCGTCTTGCTGGCCGGATCGATGAACGAGCTCTTGACCCAGACGTGGGTGCTGGACGGCAGGGCGATCCTGGCCCATTGCGCCGGTTCATTGGCCTTGTGCTTGTCCAGGTTGATCTGCTCCAGCACGCTGACCGTTTCACCTTTCTTCAGATGGGTGACGACTTCGCCCTTGAGGCCGGCCTGGCCGCGGGCATTGATGTTGGCCAGCACTTCCGCCGGACCGGCAGAAAGCGTAACCGTTGGTTCGCTGATGGGTTTGGCCGGGGCGGCGGCCTTGTGCTTTTTCTTTTTTACGGGGGCCGGAGCCGTGGGGGCCGGCTCGGCCATCGGCGCACTCGACGCGGGTGCGACCGCCGGAGAGGGCGCGGGGATGGGAGGCAACGCGTTTGTATTGTTCTGCGCGACCGCGCTTGTGGCGATCATCACGCCCAACATCAACCAGCAATTCATTTTCATATTTCCTGAAGTAAAGTTCTTATCTCGGTTTCTGTCAATGCCCGCCAACGACCCGGCTTCAACTCGCCCAGCTTGATTTTTCCAATCTGGGTCCGCTGCAACCGCTTCACCGTCAGCCCCTGCGATTCAAACAACCGCCGTACTTCACGGTTTTTGCCTTCGCCCAGTTCCAATTCGACCACGCTTTTGGCGCGGCTGGCGGAAATGAGCCGGGCGGTCAGGGCCTGCAATTTTTCACCTGCGTGCCAGACACCCCGCAAGAATCGTTCCAACATTGCCTTATCCACCCGCCCTTCCACAATAACCATGTACTTTTTATGGACGCCGTAGCGCGGGTGAGTCAGGCACAGGGCGAATTGTCCATCATTGGTCAAAAAAATCAATCCCTCACTGTCAAAATCGAGGCGCCCCACGGAATGCAGATTTTGCCACTCTTTGGGCAATAAATCGTGGATGGTTGGACGGCCCATCTCATCCCGCTCCGAACAAACACAGCCGTACGGCTTGTGCAGCGCCACGTATAGTTTGCGTTTGGCGCGAAGAGCCCGGCCATCCACCGTCACCGTGTCATGGAGCGGATCCACCTTCGTTCCCAACCGGTCGACCGGCCGGCCATTGACGCTGACGCGACCTGCCAGGATGATTTGCTCGGCAGCCCGGCGCGAAGCCACGCCGGCCTCGGCCAGGAATTTTTGCAGTCGAACCACAAGAGTGACGTGTGACACGTGACGCGTGACAAGCTGCGGGGGAAATTCGCGTCACTCGCCACTCGCCACTTTTTACGCGTCGGGCTTGGTCTTGCGGAGACCGGTGATGCGGTCGCCGTCCTTCCACTGGCCGCGTTTCTTGAGAAGTTCGGTGCGCTCGAAGCGCTTCAGAACGTTGCGCTTGCCACCCAGGGTGGACGCCGCGCGCAGACTGCGATGCTGTGACATAAATGGCTTTCGGTTAAAAATTTAGCCGCTAAAAAAACAAGCGAACGACGAGCTTAACCATCCTCCGGACACCTGGCAACGTTAATTTGTCCGAACGACACGACGACACGCCGTTGCCATTGACCTCACGACATGACAGCATTGAGGCAAGCTGATGGAAGAAACCGGTTTATGAAAAAACGCATCCTGTTCGTCGATGACGAGCCACTGCTGTTGAACGTCTATGCGATGATGATGGAGGATCATTCCGCCACCTGGGACACCGTTGTGGCTGGAAGCGGCCCGCAGGCGTTGGAGATCCTGACCCAAAACCGGTTTGACGTGGTCGTCTCGGACATGCGAATGCCAGGAATGGACGGCGTGGCGTTGATGACGGAAATCCGCCGGCAACATCCCACCGCTTCACGCATCATCGTTTCCGGCATCAGTGACCAGGAGGACATCGCCCGCTGCCTGGAAACCACGCATCAATTCCTGGCCAAACCCGTCCGGGAGCAGGAACTGCTGGACACCCTGGCTTGTATCCGGGAATTGGATGCCTTCCTGCAGAACGACAAGCTCAAAGCCCTCGTCGGGAAACTGGATGCCTTGCCCAGCTTCCCCTCGGTTTATTTGAAAATCATGAGGGAAATCAACGCGGATGAACCCTCCGTCGAAAACATCGCTGCGATCGTGGTCCAGGACCCCGGGCTGACCGCCAAAATGCTCCAGGTGGCCAACTCTGCCGCCTTTGGCCTTGCCCAGAAGGTCAGCAACCCGTTTGAAGCGGTTCAATTCCTGGGTTTCGCCGCCGTCCGTTCCATCGCGCTGTCGGCTCATGTCTTTTCCAATTACGAACGTGTTCCCATCAAAGGCTTTTCCGTGCGAAAGTTGTGGGATGACGCCCTGCGGTGTTCCCGGGTGGCCCGGGTGATCATGCAAATGGAAAGGGCCGATGAAAGCGACACCGAGGACGCCTGCGCCGCCGCCATGTTGCGCAACGCCGGCAAGCTCATGCTGGCACAAAACTTCCCGGAGCAATACCAGCAAGCCGGTGTGCTCGCCGCCGAACGGCGCATCACCCTGCAGGACGCGGAACAGAAAATTTTCGGCGCCACCCACATGGCAGTGGCGGCCTACCTGTTCGGATTGTGGGGACTTTCCGCCCCCATGATTGAAGCGGTCGCCTTCCATCTGGAACCGGGAAAAAATGGGCGGGGCGTCTTTGGCCCGCTGGCCGCCGTTCACGTTGCCAATGTTTTCGCCGCGGGGTTTACCCATGATCCATCACCGGGCAAATTGTTGGAGCTCGACCTTGATTATCTCACCACCGCCGGCGTCCTGGACCGGCTGGATGACTGGCGCGCAGAAACTGAGAAATGTTTATTATTTGCGCCCGGCGCGTGAAGCGGCTCACCGGATTCACCCTTGTTCCGCCACGCGCATTACTTCGCCCCGCAGAGCATCCAGAGCCACCGGTTTGCGCAGCGCCGGCAACGCAATCGTATCTATGAATTTCTGGAATTGCGGATGATCACCCAGGCCGGTGATGAATATAAAGCGACGAGCCAGTGATGGATTCGAGCGTTCGACCGTGGCATACAACAGGTCACCCTCCACCCGGGACATTTGCAGATCGCAGACCACGGCATCGAGTTGGTGCTGCTGCACGAACTTCAGCGCCAGGGTGCCGTCGGGTACAATGGTGGCCTCGTAGCCGTCACTTTCGAGGGTTTCTTTCAGGGACCAGGCGAGCGAAATATCATCGTCCACGATCAGGACGTGCTTTTTCCGAGGTGTGCCATTGTTGGTATCCATGACGACGGGCCTCGCTGCTGATAATAACTGTGCCCGCAGATAATGCAAGCCCTTTAAAAGGCCTTCGTCCTGTACGAGCGGAAGTTACGGATGAATTTACGATATACGATTTAGGCGTCCGACCCCACCTCTTTCACCTCGCGTAAATCGTATATCGCAAATCGCAAATGCCCCGTCAGGCCTTCCCCGCCAAGGCCTGTTCCCGTTCGAGCAGGGTGGGATGCGAATAGTAAAATCCGCTGTAGAAAGGGTGCGGTGTGAGGTTGCTCAGGTTTTTCTCATTCAATTTTCGCAAAGCGCCGACCAGGGATTGCGTCCCGCTCATCACCCGCGCGGCGAAGGCGTCGGCCTGATATTCGTAACGGCGAGACCACCAATGGAGCAGCGGGGAAAGCCAGAACGTGACTGTTCCCGCCAGCAGTCCGAACAACAACAACACCGGAGCAACCGGCCCCGGCTCAAAACCGAACGCACGGTAAAACCCTTCCTGCCGGGCCAGAACGGAAATGAGGTAAAAGCCGGCCAGCAGGCTGACCGCCGAGAAAGCCAGCATTTTAGGGATGTGCTTTTTTTTGAAATGCCCGATTTCATGCGCGAGCACCGCTTCCAGTTCCGGTTCGGTCAGTTGCTGGACCAGCGTATCGAACAGCACGATCTTGCGAAAGCGTCCGAACCCGGTGAAGAACGCGTTCGAATGTCCCGACCGTTTGCTGCCGTCCATCAGCTGGATGCTGCCGGCGCGAAATTGGGTCCGTTTTGCCAGTTCAAACAATCGTTCCCGCAGGCCGCTTGCGGGTAGCGGCGTGAATTTGTTGAACAGCGGCAGGATCAAGACGGGCGCCAGCACGCTCATCAGGAATTGAAATCCCATCACCACAGCCCAGGCCCATAGCCACCACCACGCTCCAGTCCACTGGACAATTTTCAGGATGAGGGCCAACAGCGGATAGCCAAGAATCATCGCGAGCAGCAATCCTTTCAAGCGGTCGGCGAACCAGAGGCGCAGCGTTGATTGGTTAAATCCGAATTTTTGTTCCAGCCGGAACTGCGCATACCAGTCAAATGGCCAGCCCGGCAATGACATCGCCAGCCCGGCGGCAAAAAGAAACACCGCCATCGCCCAGGCTGATTGGCCCAGGCCGTGGGACAAAAGCTGGAAAGCCCACGGCAAAACGCCGCTGAACAGAACGACCGACAGGATAATCGCATCGCAGATGCTTTCGATATTTCCCAACCGAGTCTTGGCCAGCGTATAAGCGATGGATTTTTTATACGTCGGCTTGTCAATGATTTCACGAAAAGCCGGTGGCACCTCGCCAGCGCAGGCGAGCACATGCCGATGGTTGAGCCATGCCAGCCAGAGTTCCACCGCCAGCCGGGCCAAAACCAGTCCCAAGGTTATCCAGACAGCGATGTTCACAAATTGCAGTCCATCAGATTTGTCCTCGAATTTCCGCGCGTAGCGGCGCTCGGCCGAGACGCCGCTGCGTCAGAATTTACCACTTCAATTCCGGGAGCCGGCGGGCAACCTCCTCCGCGTTGGCGCGGCTGTTGAAGGCGCTGATGCGAAAATAACCCTCGCCTTTCGCGCCGAAGCCGCTGCCAGGCGTGATGACCACATTCGCTTCGTTCAGAATCGTGTCAAACACCTGCCAGCTGGTGACGTCTTTCGGCGCCTTCACCCAGATGTACGGCGCGTTCACGCCGCCAAAAACCTTCAGACCGGCCTTCCGCGCGCCTTCGCGCAGCACTTTCGCATTGCCGAGATAATGCGCGATGAGCGCCTGCACCTGCGTTTTGCCGTCCGGCGAATAAAGGGCCTCCGCGCCGCGTTGCACAATGTAGCTCACGCCGTTGAATTTGGTCGTCATGCGCCGCAACCAGAGAGGATGCAGCGGCTGGAACCCGCCGGCCTTGGTTTGGCCGTTGAGCGATTTCGGCACGACCGTGAACGCGCAGCGGACGCCGGTGAACCCGCCATTCTTCGAGCAACTGCGGAATTCAATCGCGCACTCGCGCGCGCCGGGGATTTCATAGATCGAATGCGGCAACGCCGGGTCGGTGATATAGGCTTCGTAGGCTGCGTCGAACAAAATGACGGCTTTGTTTTCGAGCGCATATTTCACCCACGCCTCGAGCTGCGGCCGGCTGGCCGCCGCGCCGGTCGGATTGTTGGGCGAACAAAGATAGATCACGTCCACGTGCCGCTTGGGCGGCTCGGGAATGAATCCGTTGCTGGGACGGCACGGCAGATAAACGAGCTTGGCATAGGCGCCCGCCTCGCTGGCCTCGCCGGTGTGGCCGGCCATGACGTTCGTGTCCACATAGACCGGGTATACCGGATCGCTGACGGCGATTTTGTTTTTGGGGCCGAAAATGTCGAGGATGTTGCCGCAATCGCATTTGGAGCCGTCGCTGACAAAAATCTCGTCGTCGGCAATTTCCATTCCGCGATCGCGAAAATCGTTTTTGGCGATCGCGGCGCGGAGCCAGTCATAGCCTTGCTCGGGGCCATAGCCCTTGAAGGTCTCGCGCCCGGCCATTTCGTCCACGGCCCGGTGCATGGCGGCAATCACAACCGGCGGCAATGGTTCGGTCACATCGCCGATGCCGCAACGGATGAGGCGTTTGGCCGCTTCAGGTTTGGCCTCGCAAAAAGCTTTCACCCGCCGGCCGATTTCCGGGAACAGATACCCGGCCTTGAGTTTCAGGTAATTGTCATTGAGGAATGCCATAAAATTAAGTGCCAAGAATAGTTTAACCGCCCATCCGAATCAAGGAAGGTGACTGCCAGGGAGCTTTGCCAGAATCTCCACCAAATTGGTCATTCTAGCCATTGGCGTGATCCGCTTCGTGAAGCATAATAAGCGCATTCGAAACTTTCACCTGAACCCTGGATGCCCATGAAAATCTGCATGAACTGCCATAACAACCATTTTGAACTGTCCGGTGCCCGCCACTTGGCGCGCAGCATAAATGCCCCGCGCCGAAGTCAATTCATTCCTTGGCTGTCAGCTTTGTGGCTGACGGCCGGACTGGTCAATGGTACCCCTGCTTTGGCCGACGGACAAGGGACCATTCATCTGGATGCCGAACGAAAATTGGTGACTATCGCCGATGATCAGGGGCAGCTTGCGTTGCGGTTGAATTACGACGGACGTTGCGTTTTGGATCAAGTCATCGTGCGCGGACGCGAGGTGGCGGCGAAATCGGGCGTTGCCAGCGGCATTTGCGTGGATGGTCAATGGTTTACCACGAGGACGGGCATCGCCACCCCCAACGTTCTCGTGAACAAGGCTGTGCTCACCGTAACCGGCATCGTCTTTGGCAAGCCGGGGAGCGAAGTCCGCGAGACCTGGCAATTCACGGTCCAGACGAATCAGATTGTCTGGCACATCTCCCGCATCTATCCAACGTCAATCTCGCTGGATGGCGCCGCGTTCCCGGAATGGGATTTCACCAGCATGTCCACGTGGACCGGGGGAATGCTCGATAACGGTGGCGTGGTCTGGAACAAATATTTGGAAACGCCCAACGCAACCTACGGCGCCCATGCCGGAGCGGTTACCTTTTGGAATCACGAGCAGCATGATTGTCTGCGCATTAGTTCCCGCCTTCCCCAGAATCAACAGGGCGCCGTCCGCTTCTCGCATCAGCCGAACAATAATTTTTCCTTTAATTATGTGGTTAGCGGCCAGGAGCTAAAACCCAAACATGATTTAAATCGCTTTCTGTCGGATCGGCAGGATTTGTGGGCACCTTTCAAAGCAGCGGCTGGTGAAGTGAGCGTTGAATTTGCCTTGCAGGCGCTCGACTACGACAAAGCGTATGACCGGGGCACGTTTCAAGGACTGAACGGCGGGAGTATTCGTGAGTTGTTGAACACCGTGGCCCGGTATGGCGTAATAGACACGCGCATCGTGGGTGGTAATGGCTGGCGGTCCGGCTACATTTGCCTGCATGAGCAATGGTTCGGACAAATCGGGGCGACGCTGGCCGAACCGGATTACATTGCCAATTTTTCCAAAGCACTGGATTACGAGCGCGATCATGCCATCGGTCCGGATGGCCGGGTCAAATCCCGCTGGACCTATAATGCCGGCGATGCAATGCCCGGCACCTACGATGCGCTCGGTTATTATGAGGCGCAGTGGGGCTATCTGCTGGATTCCCAACCGGACTACGTGATTAATGTGGCGGAACAGTTTGATCTGACCGGCGACCGGCAATGGCTGGCCGGACAGAAGAACACCTGCGAAAAAGTGCTGGATTTTCTGATGCGTCGAGAAGTGGGCCACAGCGGCCTCGTGGCCATGATGACTGACTCGTTGAAAGCAAAAAAATCGAGCGACTGGATTGATATTGTCTGGGCGTCCTATGAAAACGCTCTGGTTAACGCCGAACTTTATCATGCGCTGATATTATGGGCCGCCGCGGAAGATGCGCTGAATGATCCGGCGCAAGCCGCAGTTGATCGTGATTTTGCGGCGCGATTGAAGACCAGTTTCAACCGGCCGGTGTCTGAAGGCGGCTTCTGGAATCCGGCCAATCAATGGTATGTCTATTGGCGCGAAAAGGATGACTCGATTCACGGTGATAATCTGGTCACGCCGGTGAATTTCACCGCGATCGCCTATGGAATTTGTGACGACGCATCGCGGCAGAAGGCCATTCTCGACCGGATGGAAACGGAGATGCAGAAGGAGAATCTATTTTCCTGGCCGCTCTGTTTCCTGCCTTACTCACCGGAGGAAGGCGCGGCGGGTTCGAATTTCCCCAACTATGAAAACGGCGATCTGTTTCTATCGTGGGGCGAAGTCGCTGTGCGCGCTTACGCCGCTTACGATCCGACTTTGGCACTCAAGTATATCAAGAAAATCCTGGCACGGTATGATGAGGATGGATTGTCTTTTCAACGCTACCTGAGGCAATCACAACGTGGCGAGGGCGATGACATTCTGGCCGGAAACTGCATGGCGATAGTAGGGCTATATCGCGATCTCTACGGGGTCCAACCCAAGCCCAACCGGCTTTATCTTGAACCGCATCTGACGGACGAACTCAACGGCACAAAACTTCGTTACCCCTTGCGCGGGCAGCTTTATGAAATTGATCTGAGCACCGCAAACTGCGCGATAACCGCCGGGGCTTGTACGTTGCGCGACTCGCACCCCTTTGGAGTCAATGCCACCGGCACGGGGCTGGAATATTTTCCGGACACGAACACGGATTGGGCAATGTCAATCTCGCGTCCGACCGCCCAGCCGCTAACGATTCAAATTGAGAACTGGTCGAACAATCCGGACGCGCCGCGCCAGTGGACGGAAACCTCGCCGCAAGTCAAAGGCATAACACAGCACGTAGTGACCCAATTGCGGCCCAATGCGATTTATGAACTGAAAGCCAATGGTCAGATGGTTGGTTCGTTGCGGGCGGACAAAACCGGTCGTATCAAGTTTGCTTCCAAACAGGGTTATGCCGTGCCCCAGAAGTTCGAGCTTGGTTTGGCAGCCCAATAGGTGGAAGCATTGATAGGTTCAAGCGGATGGACGGAATCTGCCGTCCCGCCGGCTGGAATGGATCCGGATTTTTTGAGGGATTCCGCACTTATGGAGTAGTAAGAACAAAATGTTATTACGATTATGTGCAGTGAGCGTGAGTCTCAAGGCGAGCGGAAGCGGTAGAAGCGGCCGGGATATTTTCTCCCGGATGCAACGACACCATCTCCGTGGTTTCCAGTGTTTTTACCCCTCCCGCTCACGTTACCACCACCACGCCCTGGCGGTTCAGGACGAACTGGTTGAAGCAAGTTGGATTGAAGCGAGGTCTTATCCGTGTTTATCCGTGTCCATCCGTGATTGAAAATTCTGCGCCCGGCTATTTCTGGTCGATTTGTTTGCGGACGTGGTGGTAAACCTGCGGATGCAGCACCCCGACGAACGGCAGGTTCCGATACCGCTCGGCGAAATCGAGGCCGTAACCCACCACGAAATGATCCGGGATGACAAAGCCGACGTAATCGGCCTTGACGTTTTCGACCCGGCGCGCGGGTTTGTCGAGCAGCACGCAAACCTTGATGCGGCGCGGTTTGAGTGCCCGCAGTTTGGGCAGCACGCGGCTCATGGTTTTGCCGGTGTCCAGGATGTCATCCACCAGCAGCACATCGCGGCCGCGCATGTCCAGCCGCAATTCCTTGGTGAAAACCAGCTGGCCCGATTCCGTGCCGGCGCCGTAACTGGAGACGCCCATGAAATCCAGACGCAACGGCAAGTTGAGATGCCGCATCAAATCCGCCAGGAACATCACCGTGCCGCTCAGCAGGGAGACGACGACCATTTCGCGTCCACGAAAATCGCGTTCGATTTCGCGGGCGAGCGTGCGAATGCGCCGCGCGATCTGGCCTTCCGTGATCAGGACGCGTTCGACCTCCTTGCGCCAGCGGGGCGGAACGTTCCTGCCGGAAAGCCTGTTTCTTGCGGTGCGCGCCATTGGTGGACAATGTTAGTCCTTTGCCGGCGCTTGCCGAGAAATTTTTAATCAAACTGGCCAAGGCCATAGCCTCGGCGGCGCCGAAGGATCGCCCTTGAAAATCCAACTCATGCGACCGGCAAAGGCCGGTTTACTTCAACCAGGCATCGAGATTGGCCAGACACAGTTGCGACCACGTTTCCATCTGGTCGCGTTTCGCTTTAAGTTCTTCGATGGACAGAAATTCCATCTGCGTGATGACCTGTTCGTTCTTTTTCACCTGGTCCGGGGTGCGAAACAACACGTGCACGACGCCAAAATGGACGCGGCCCACTTCCGTGGAATCGTCGTTGATCAGCCCCACCGGTTTGGCGTCGAACGTTCCCTGGACAACCAGCTCCTCACAGACTTCCCGCTGGACGGCTTCTTGAAACGCCTGCAGGCCCACAGCAAATAGCGTGTGGTCTTCGTCGTTGATATGGCCGCCGATGCCGATGGAACCTTTGGCCACCAGACGTTGTTCACCCGCTTTTTTGCCCCGAACATAATGCAGGATGCTCTTGCCATCTGTAATTACGACGTAAGGGATGATCTGCTTGAAGTTTGGGTCGGTTTCGGCCTGGGCGCGGGGCTGAAAACTGTTGTTCTGCTTGTCGAGGATAACCGGCAAATAGCGGTCCACATCCGTTCGGAATCCCTGAAAAGCGCCTAGTTGTTCAAAAAGTGAACGGGGGAAAACGAGAACTTTTTCGTCGGGAACAGCCATAATTAATGTGCGCGGCAGGGTTCGCAAAATTGCCTGATTTCTTCCATGCCGCACAGACTACACAAGCTGAATTACAGAAGCCAGAATTTAGCGGTCATGCAAATTTCCGGATTCCGCCCGCCGATTTATCCTCAAACTTTGCGCTTTGAACTTCGGCTCCAAACGCCTATAAAACTTCATGCCAATCTTGCTGACCAATGGCGGCCCGGTGATCTGGCTGATTCTGTTCGCCGCGGCCGTCGCCCTTGCCACGTTCATCGAGCGCGTGCTCTATTGTCATCAATCCCAGATCAATTCCGCCGAATTCCTGAACGGCGTCCGCACCGTGCTCAAACGCGATAATGTCGTCGAAGCCATCGCCATTTGCGATGCCACGCCCGGACCCGTCGCCCGCATCGTCAAAACCGCCATCCTCAACCGCGACCGCGGTCGCGAGCGGGTGCGCGAGGCGGTCGAGGAAGCCGGCCTCACCGAGGTTCCGCGACTCGAGGAAAAACTGAACCTCCTGGCCACCATCGCACAGATCGCTCCGTTGCTGGGACTGCTCGGCACCATCATTGGTTTCATCGACATCTTCAACAAGGTGCAGAATGCCGGGTTGTACGCCAATATTGCGCTGCTTTCTCACGGCGTCTGGGAATCCCTGATTTGCGCCGCCGCAGGCATCGCCGTGGCCATTCCCGTTCATGCCGGCTACAATTATCTGGTCAGTCGCATCAACAAGATCGTCCTCGACATGGAGCGCACCGCCGCCGAAATCGTTAACATTCTCACCGAAAACGGAAACGGCCTTTCAAGCAAAGGCGCGGATTAAACCCATTGTCACCGATGACGCTCTTCCCAAAACAATCCGTGCGAATCCGTGAAATCCGCGTCCGGTTTTGTCTGACATGAAATTTCCGCGTCATTCCCGGCTGTTGCGCGGGCCGTTTGACATGGCGCCGTTTGCGGCGGTCCTGTTCCTGCTGGTCATTTTTTTGATGCTGGGCGGCCTGCTGCCCATTCCCGGCCTGCCGCTGCGGTTGCCGCCGGCCAGCGACCTGCCCGGCACGGACAAACCCACCGTTGCGGTCGCCGTGGATGCCAGCGGACGATATTATTTCGCCAACCAGATCATTGGCGAAGGCCAGTTGGAATCGGACCTCAAAAACGCCGTCCACAAATCTCGCGAACCGCTCATACTGGTAGTGCATGCGCACAAGTCAGTCACCTACGAGCAACTCGTCCACCTGACCCTTCTCGCCCGCGACGCCGGCATTACCAATGTCTTGCTGGCCACTTTGCCCAATGCCGTCGCGATACCCGCTGAACCATGAACTCCGCCTCAGCCGAATTGCCTCCGGCCGGGCCGGCAGCGACGGTTCCACCCCAGCCGGAATCGCCCGCCGATGGCCGATGGCCACACAGCCGATGGCTGATGGTCATCGCTTTGCTCTATGCCGCCCATGTCGTTCTGCTTTTTGCCTTCGGTGCCCGAAAACAAATCATGCCCCGCCCGGTGGCCAACGTCCCCGAGCTCCAGCTGGCGAACGATGCCGGTGAATGGTTTGCGTTGAACGATCCCACGCTCTTTGCCCTGCCGCATCCGAGGGATTTTGCGTCCGTCATCCGGCGGCAAGCCCCGGCATTGGAACAACTGTCATTTCATTGGGCGGAGCCGCCCGGTGAACTGCCTTCCCCGGCGGATGATCTGGGAACGGTCTTCAGCGCATTCATGCAGACCAATCGTTTTGCCAGCCTGGAATTGCAGTTGAAACCGCCGTTGATTGTCAGCACTCCCGTGTTGCCGATTGAACCCGTGCTCGCCCGCGGCTCCACGCTGCTCGTCCAGGGCGACCTGGCCCGGCGACCAATGCTCAACCAGATCGATCTGCCCTCGTTGCCCTGGAACGATGTCATCGTGCCCAGCAAGGTGCAGGTGGTCGTGGACACCGCCGGCAACGTGGTTTCCACCGTTCTACTGCCCTCCGACAATCCCCTGGAAGCCGCCAGCCATCTGGATGACGCGGACCGGCGCGCGCTGGAGCTGGCGCGGACCGCCCGTTTTGCGCCGGCACAGTATCTGACGGTGGGCCGGCTGATTTTCAACTGGCATACCGTGCCGTTGACCAGCACGAATGAACCGGACCGCTAAGCCAGCATGAGCGCCGCCACCCTCATCGTGATTTATGTGGCGCTGGGGCTGGGCGGATTGTGCGTCCTGGGGCTTTACTCCGAGGCGCGCCGGCGCCGCTTCGGACCAACGCATAGCGAGGACCGCATCTTCCGCTGCAAGAGTTGCGGTTACGTTTACACCGACGACGCGGACGTGGACCGTTCCCGCTGCATCCAGTGCGGCAAATTGAACGAACCGATTGTGTTTTGATGGGTTAGTGGATTATTGGATGGATGGATTGATGGAATACATAATGACGGAAGTCTCAATAATCCATTGCCCTCGTTTTCGATTTGGGTTCAAAAAGTGGGCTGGAAAGAAATTTGGATGCGGAACACACTGGCAGCCATGAAACAGGATAGGCTGCAAAACAAGCCGTACATTATCTGTTAGGCGGCAATGGAAAAACTATATCAATGAACTTCGCCGAGCAAATCTGGCTGTCCATAGTGGATAAAGTCCTACTTGGGGGAGTCGTCGCGTTAGTTGGCTTTTACGGCACGCGCGCTATCGAGCGCTTATAAGGCCAAGCAACTTTTACGGACTGAGCTCACGAAGCAACGTGTCTTAAGAATCGAAGATGTCTGGAAGCGGCTGCTTGACATTCAGGCTCTTGCCGCCTCGTTCCGCGCGAGTCTGGTGCCTAATTGGATTAGTCCTGCAATCGGTCAGCCAGATGATCAATTACGGGAATCCCGTGAATTATGGCGTAAGCTGGTGATCAACAAGAAGGATACGGTTGACGGAATCAATGCCAAGTTCGACGAAATGGTTCTTTGTATCGAGCGCGAATCGTTCTGGCTCGGAAGAAATCTTACCGAGAAAGCAACGGCGCAGTTGGCTTCTGTTCGAAACGCCTTCGAAATCTCAGTATCTGGTGACGCAATCGAGATACGCAAGGACGGCACAATCGGTTTCACAACAACTATCACCAAGCATGTCGTTGATGTTGATTACATCTTGAACAATGTCTAGCCCAACCACGATGCTGCCTAATATGATGATAGGCTGCAAACCCACTTCGGCCCACTTCCACCGCACGCTTCAATTCCCCGTCTTCAATTCCACGACATCGTGCGGGGTGGCTTCGCGCCTGCCGGCGGCAGTGGTTATTTCAACAGGCTTTCCACCTGCGCCAGCAGTTTTGGCACATGTTTGAGGGTTGCGTCCCAAACCACATCCAAGTCAAGCTGGTCGTAGCCGTGAACCAGCCGGTTTCTCATGCCGACAATCTGTCGCAGGTCGGTGAAAGTACCGGCGACAGCAGCATCCGCTTCGCTCAAATGGACGAATGCCTCACCCATGATCGCCAGCTTCCGCTCGACCGCCGCCTGTAACATTTCGTCGGCCTTGAAATCCTTCACGGATTTTCCCTCCGTGAAGCGGCAGAGTGCCCCGGCGGCCAACCTGATGTCATGCAGCCTTTTCCTGGCCTCCGTTGTCATAGATGAGAGTGCGGTCGCGGTTGACCTCTTCCCGCAGCACGGGATTGCGGAGCATGGAGTCCGTCAGCAAATCCACCGGCCGGGCAAAAATTTTCTCCAGCGCCTCGGTCAGCCCGAAAAAGCGGTCGGCCACGCCCGGGTGCAACGGCGGCAGAAAGTTGGCAATGAAATCCAGGTCGGACTTTTTTGGGTTGTACCCCCCCCGCACCGCTGAGCCAAAAACCTCCAGCCGACGGACGCCGAATTTACGACAAGCATCCACCACGGCGGCATGTTTTTGCTGGATTAGTTCAATCACGTTGGAAATATATCACAGGTATTTGGAATTTGGAGTTCAATTCCCCGTCTTCAATTCCACCACGTCGTGCGGGGCGGCCTCGCGCATGCCGGCGGGGCTGACGCGGATGTAACGCGCCTTCTCGCGCAACTGCGCCAGGTTCGCGGCGCCGAGATAGCCCATGCCGCTCTGGATGCCGCCAATGAGTTGTGCCAGCACGCGATCCACCGAGCCGCACGCTTCCTTGAGCGCCTCAATGCCTTCGGCGGCGACCTTTTGCGTGGGATTCACCGGCTGGCCATAGCGCGCCGCCGAGCCGGCCTTCATCGCCGCCAGGCTGCCCATGCCCCGGTATTGTTTGTAAAGTTTGCCGCCAATTTCAATGACGTCGCCCGGCGCCTCGTTGCAACCGGCAAAAATCCCGCCGCAAATCACCGCCTGCGACAGCGTCAAGGCCTTGATGATGTCACCCGATTTGGTGATGCCGCCGTCGGCGAGAACCGCCACCTTCTTTTTCGCCGCCGCGCGTGAGCTGACGTAAAGCGCCGTCATTTGCGGGATGCCCACCCCGGCCACGATGCGCGTGGTGCAGATGGAACCCGGCCCCTGCCCTATCTTCACGGCGTTGGCGCCGCAATCGGCCAGATATTCCACACCCGCCGCGCTGGTCACATTGCCGGCAATGATGGGCAGCTTCGGAAAGGCATCGCGCAAGACTTTCACCGTATCGCCCACGCCTTTGCTGAAACCATGCGCCGTGGAAACGGCCACCACGTCCACGCCCCGTTCCACGAGACCACCGACGTGGGTTAAAATGCGTTCACGGTCGAGTTCGCCGAAGGCGTTGCGCGTGGCGGAGACCGCCGCGCCGCAGACCAGGTGGAAATGCGCGTCACGCGCGGGCTTGAACTGCGCGTTGCGCTCCTGCGCGATGCGCTCGATGTCGCTCATGGTGAACAGGCCGCGCAATTTGTCTTGGTCGTCCACTACGAGCAATTTGTGGATGCCGAGATGTTCGGTGAAAAATTTATCCGCCTTGGCGATAGGGTCCTTGCCCAGCTCCTTCTGGCGGATGGTGTGGACCTGCGCGCGCGGCGTGAGGGCGTCGGCCACCTTGCGTTTGGCGTAGCGCGGCTTGACCACGTGGCCGGAGAGCAGGCCGACCAGTTTGCCCTTGTCATCCACAACCGGAAAGGTGCCGAACGCAAATTTGCGTTCCTCGATCATTTTCAACACATCGCCGATGAGCTGGTCGGGCGCGACGGTAATAGGCTCCTGGATCAGGCCATGCACATGATTTTTGACGCGGCTCACCTCGGAAAGCTGCTGGCGCTCCGGCATGTTGTAATGGATGAGGCCGAGACCGCCGTTGGCCGCCATGGCGATGGCCATGCGCGACTCGGTCACGGTGTCCATGTCGGATGAAATGACCGGAATGTTCAGGTGCAGACCTTCGGCGAGCTGCGTGTCGAGCTGCGTGTCGCGGGGCAGAATTTCCGAATACAGGGTCGCGAGCGTGATGTCATCGAAGGTCAGACCCAGTTTGTTGTTTGCAGGGAAAAACTGATCCGCCGGTTGGTAGAACGGATCGTCGAAGCCGGACTGTCGCGTGGCTGCCATGTCGGATAATGCCAGCGGACCGGCCCGTTTGGCAAGCCGATTTCTGGAAGTGTCCTGTTCAGGTAGGGATGGCGCGCTGCGCCGCGTTCAGCGGCGCAAACAGTGAGGTGTGAAATTTGTACGACGAATGCGGCTCATTCCGCCCGCTGCACGCGGGCGGAGACATCGCAGCGCGATGTCCCTACCACCAAACCGTACCCGCAATCCTGGACTCAGGAGTTCGGTTTGGCTGGCGGAGCCGGCACTGCCAATCGCTTCGCCGGGTCGCTTTGTACCGTCGTTCCGCTAAGGATATGGTTGATGATCTCGATCAACTGGCTCGGGGTGCAACTGGATTTCAACAAGGCTTTTTCCGCGCCCACCTCCGCCGCTTCCTGCGCCAGGCTGGTCATGTGCGCGTTGGAAAGGATGATCACCGGTGTCTTCTTCAATTCGGGCGTGGCCCGGATGTATTTGAGCACATCCACGCCGTTCAGCTTGGGCATCATCAGGTCGAGCACGATGATGTCAGGTTTCACCTGGAGGAGCTTTTTCATGGCGACCAGGCCGTCCTCGGCAAGCTCCACGCGAAAGCCCTCGCGCTGAAATTTTGCGGCGTAAACCTTCACCACCACCGGGTCATCTTCAACGAGAAATATTGTTTTCATGGCCGACATGTTCCGCCGCTGAACCCTTCCACCTCCCTGAAGCGTTTGCAAGTTAAACCAGCCGGCCAAGGTTGCAAAGTAAAAGTAATCCGCGGAAAATGTCGAAGCAGTTACCAGCTTTTGCCTGCGAACCAGATGCAGCCAATCACCATGGCCGCCACCGCGCAGGTGCCCATCAGTCCGCGATAAATTTTCACGCTGTCGGCGGCCCAGCGGTTGGTGACCCATCCCATGCCCCAGGAAAATCCCGCCATCGCCAGCACGGTACCGGCTCCAAAGGCGATCAGGTAAGTGACGGCCTGCGCCATGGTTGGCAGGGCCAGCATCGGCAATATGCCCAGCAAATGCGAACTGCCCGCCAGACCGTGCAGCGTGCCGATGGCAAAGGCTGCGTGGGTGTGCCGTTCGTGCGCCCGGGGTTCCTCATGCCGCGCATGCTGGTGATGAACATGGAGATGCACATGGCGTTCCCCATGATGCTCGTGTTCATGCGCATGGACATTCTGCTTGGTAGCCCGGCGCAACGCCCAAAGGCCAATCCCGAAAAGCACCACCCCGACAATCCGGTCGCCCCACGACGAAAGCAAATCCACCGGCAACCGGTCGCGCAACCACAAGGAGAGCAGTCCGACCACGGCCACGCCCGACGAATGACCGAGTCCCCAACGCACACCGGGAATCCACGCGCCTTTGGGCCGGCGTACCGCCAACGGTGCAATCGCCGTCAAATGATCCGGCCCCGTCAGCACGTGAATTATGCCGGCAATCAATCCCGTTAAAGCTGCAATCATATATCGGTTCCGACCAAAGTGCCTGAATTTTAAGCAACTGCAAAGAAAACTTGGCCGCTCGCCATGGAAGCATCCCACTCACCGACAATTCGACCACCCAACTGTTGGCAAAGATTGGCTATTTTCTGCCCTAAGGACGCCGCTAATCGAGATAGCCGGTCGGGTTCCTTTGATGCCAGGCCCAGGCGGTGGCCACGATGTCTTCCAGCTTCGGGAACTTCGGCTTCCAGCCCAGTTCGCGGACGGCTTTTTCGGCGGAGGCGACCAGTTTCGGCGGGTCGCCCGGCCGGCGCGGCTTTTCCACGGTGGGAATTTTTTTGCCCGTCACCTTTTCGCACATCTGGATGACCTGCTTCACGGAATAACCGTCGCCATTGCCCAAGTTGTAAAAACCGGTCTTGCCCGGCTGTAATCCGAGTATGTGCGCCTGCGCCAGGTCCTTGATGTGGATGTAATCACGGATGCACGTGCCGTCCGGCGTTGGATAATCCGTGCCATAAATCTCGCATTGCGATTTCTGGCCCAGCGCGACGAACAGCACATTGGGAATCAAATGCGTCTCGATGCGGTGATGTTCGCCAAACTTTTCACTGGCTCCGGCGGCATTGAAATAGCGGAAGGCAATGAACTCGAGCTTGTAAATCTGTTGATACCAGATCAAGACCTTCTCAAACATCAGCTTGGCTTCGCCATAGGGATTGATCGGCCGCTGTGGCAGGTCCTCGGTCATCGGCACCCGGTCGGGCGGGCCATAAGTCGCGCAGGTGGAACTGAACACGAATTTTTTAACACCGCATTCGACGGCGGCATCGGCCAGCTTGAGCGCGTTGACCAGGTTGTTATGAAAATACTTTTTCGGGTTGGTCATGGATTCGCCGACGAGCGCATTGGCGGCAAAGTGCATGATGGCGTCAGGTTTCGCGGAACGGACGGCCTGCAGGATGTCGCCCTCCACCTCCGGTTGGCCCAAAACAAATTTCGCGCGGGCATCCACCGCCGAACGATGACCCTCGGTCAGGTTGTCATAAACCGTGACGGCATGTCCGCCGTTGAGCAGTTCTTCCGTGCAAATGGATCCAATATACCCGGCCCCCCCGGTGACAAAAACGTTCATCCAACCACTATGAAAGATACCGGTGCCGGTGCAAAGTTCAAAATGGCGGAGAAAGGGTTCTGGAGTCAGGAAAGTACGCGGACGGTTTCAACGCGGATGATCAACCACTGGCCATCCACCTTGTGCAGGGTGAATTTCATCTCCTGCAAAAAAGAATCGTGTTCGCCGCGCACATCGGCGTCCACGGTGACATCCGCCACCGCCGACAATTTGTCCGGGTTTACGGCCACATTGACGTCGGGAAAAGTGACCTTCAATCCGCCGGACCGGGACCGGCCGATCACGACCGCCTGGGCAATTTCTTCACGCTCCACCGAACTGTGGTCATTGAAATTGGGGATTTCCACTTTCAGCTCAACGTTGGTGGAGAAGAACCCGGCCACATTTTGGCCGGCCGCCAGTCGCATCAAATCACTCTCATCCGCCGAAGAGGAAGCGGCCCGCGCCAGCGCGGCAAAGCGCTGGCGGATGACTTTTTCCGGGCTGGGAAACAAAATCATCCACAGCCAGACACCCAGCGCGGCCAGCGCCGCCAGCAGGACAAGACGAAGGGCAATTTTCATAAAATGGCTTTGCCGACAATATGGTCGCGCCCCACCCTTCCGAATTTATGCGCCTGCCACGGCATGGTGCGGTTGTCGCCAACAGCAAAATACTCGTCGGGGCCGAGTTTGACCGGCGGATAATCCCAGTCGCAGGGCGTTTTTTCGTACGGCTCGTCCAGCACCTGGCCATCGATCAGCACGTGCCCATTTTCAAAGGCAACCGTTTCGCCGGGCAGGCCGATGATGCGCTTCAGGTACATCCGATGGATGCCGGCCAGGCGAATGCTGACGACATCGCCGCGCCGGGGGCCGTGCTGGAGGTACGCCAGCGCGTTCACGAAGTTCCACGAACCATCCTTGTAGGTCGGCAACATGCTGATGCCTTCAATCTGAATCGGCAACAGCACGAACCGGTTGAAAAGCAGAAAGCAGGTGACGATTAAGACACCGACCCGCACCAGTGTGGCCTTGGGATTGCGGCCGGCCACCACGATGCGCAGCCACCGGGACCAACCTGCTGGCTGTGAGCCGGCACTTGGTTGTTCCTCTTGGCTTGGGTCCATCATTTGCTGAAGTTTCACGGAACCGGCTCGCGGCGCAAGTTCAGATTGTCGCCGACAGCGTTCTTCCTTGGACGCTGACGGCCGGTCGTCGGTTTCAATCCAATCATGTAAATTGCGGATGTTGCTGCAATTGTTCCTGGATTTCAGGCGACAAGGGCGCCTGTCGGTAGAAAGGTCCGTTCAACGGCTCGGCACTGTGGGAAGATCTCGCGCGTTCCAGCCAGCGGCGATCCAACGGCTCGTCCAGGAGTTCAATCCGGTTTGCCGCCACCGTCGTTTCCTCCTTCAAACCTGATGGATGCCCTACCCCGACGAAAAATCCACCTAACAACATCGCCACCCGGGCCAGCGTGCTGCGGGTGTACGTGGCCAGCGCACACGGGCGATCCGGATCCAGATGGCGGAAAAGGCCGGCAAACAATGAAACCGTCCACATCCCGGGATTTTTCTTTGGCGAATGCGGATCAAACAAAATGGCGTGGGGTGGTGGTGTGGCGGCGGGCGTCCCGCCTGCCGTGGAGGGCGGCATCCTGCCGCCCGGACTGGCGCTCGAATTTTCAGCACGAGCTGTGTTACCAACGACCTTTCCGCCGGGCGGGACGCCCGACTCTACGGCAGGCAAGATGCCTGCCGCCACGGTTTTCACCAGCCATGCCGGGAAATCACCGATTTCCAGCGTCCATTCAACCTGGAGCGACTCATCGCTGAATTTCACCGAACGTTTTTTCACCAATTCGGCCAGGGCGGATTCGTATCCCGCCACATACCCCAGTTCCGCGCCGTGTTCGAGGGCAAAGGCCGCTGCGGCGCTGGTAAGATCGAAGCTGATGAGCCGGAGACACGCTGGTTTGCCCCGCAAACTTTCCCGGATGAGCCGGATGGCTGTCAGCGCATTCGCGGCGGCACCCAGACCAATGTCCCAGATCACAAATTCGTCCGGCGTAGCCTGGACCCGCTCCGGCAGGCGCAGTTGCCGGACGTAAAGCGCCTCGGCTTCGATGGCCGGCCCGATGACGGGATGAAACGTCTCGGCTTCGGCCAGCGAACGGATGGAACGCGCGCCGTTGCGCAGATAGACGAGACAATAGTTGTTTGCCACGCCAGAATCTTGCCGCACCAGCGTCAAACGAAAAGAAAAACCGACACGTTTCCCAAGTAGGAGCCGACGTAAGGAGGCTTTGAAAATAGCCCGTTCCTGCATCGTCTGCGAGCTCGTCACCTCGGCTCCCACAATGAATACCTTTTAACAGCCTGTCAGAGCTGGGCCATCGCCTTGTCGAGCGCGGCGTAAAGCTGGTTCATCGTCGCCTCGGTCTCATCACCCATGTTCGAGATGCGGAAGGTCGTGCCCTTGATTTTGCCGTAGCCCCCGTCAATCAGGAAGCCCTGGTCCTTGACCAGCTTTTGCAGTTTGGCCACGTCCACCGTGCGGCCTACGGGCTTCGCCCCGTTGCTCACGCACGTCAGTGTGACCGATTCAAAACCCTTTTCCGGGAACAGGGTGAAACCATGTTTCGCCGCCCAGGCCCGCGTCATTTCGGCGAGTTTTTTGTGACGGGCGAAACGCACTTCGAGGCCCTCGGCAAAAATATCTTCAAGTTTCGACGCCAGCGCATAGACGTGGCCGATGCTCGGCGTGCTCGGCGTCATGCTTTGCTCGGCGTTCTTTTGGAATTCGACAAAATCGAAGTAATATCCGCGATCCTTGACCGTGGCGGCTTTGGCCAGCGCTGCGGGCGAACAGGCAAAAACCGCCGTGCCCGGCGGCAGGGCAAACGCCTTCTGTGTGCCAGCGAGCAAGACATCGATGCCCAGCGCGTCAAATTCGATTTTCGTGGCCGTCATCGAGCTGACCGCGTCCACAATGAACATTACGTCGGGATACTTTTTCTTGAGCGCGGCGATTTCCGCCAGCGGACTCATCACCCCGGTCGAGGTTTCATTGTGAATGACCGTCAACGCATCGAACTGGCCGGTGGCGAGCTTCTTATCCACGGCTTCGGCCCGGATGGGCGAACCCCATTCGACCTGCAATGCTTCGGCGTTCTTGCCGCAACGCTTGGAAACATCCAGCCACTTGTCCGAGAACGCACCGCACATGCAGTTCAGGACCTTTTTGGTGACGAGGTTGCGAATGGCGCCCTCCATCACGCCCCAGGCGCTGGAGGTGGAGATGTAAACCAGTTGCTTCGTGTACAGCAACTGCTGCAGTTGCGGCTGGATTTTTGCGTACAGGTCTTTGAATCCCTGGCCGCGGTGT
>Ga0265337_1000217_pt1 | contig 30660 bp, 26 predicted proteins | sample 42122metaG_FD_192441 | JGI IMG/M metagenome (GOLD analysis project Ga0265337, IMG submission 192441) | Rhizosphere microbial communities from Carex aquatilis grown in University of Washington, Seatle, WA, United States - 4-21-22 metaG | ecosystem: Host-associated > Plants > Roots > Rhizosphere >... | reverse complement strand
GAGTGAATATCACTGGTCTCTCTGCTAACACCCAATATACTTTCACCGTGAAAGCCAGAAACCTGGATGGGGTAGAGACGCTATTCTCAAGTTCTGCTGCTAGGTATACACTAATCCAAGTTCCAACCGGTCTGACCTTTGGTACCATTAATCAAACTTCTATCGCTATGACCGCCTCAGGCTCTCTTTCTAATCTAACGACAGCCACATCGGGCCTCTACTTTGAAAATACCACAGCCACGGCTAACTCAGGCTGGACTCAAACTAATTCCTGGACTTCAACTTCGCTAGCCGCAAACACTCAATATTCAATCCACATCAAAGCTAGAAATGGTGATGGCACCGAGACTGCTTACACCACAGCTGCCCTCAAGTACACTATGACTAATGCGCCAACAGGGCAGACGGCCTTAGCTTCTGCAACCACTCAGATTAATGTCACTTGGGCTGCTCCAGCTGGTGGCGCCTCTAGATATCATGTCAGATCCTCTAGTGATGGTTACACGACAATTAAATATGACAATACCTCTGCCGCTTTTAGTGAAACAGGTCTCACTGGCAATACTGCTTATACCTACCGTATTTACGCTGTTAATGCGGACCTTCTGGAAAATCCAAGTTATGTAGCGACTGCTCCTGAAACAACTTGGGTAGATGCGCCAACCGGACAATCTGCTTCTGCTGCTTCAACTACCCAAATGAATGTCTTTTGGACAGCTCCAGCAGGTGGTGCAGATCATTACCACGTTAGATCATCTAGTGACAACTACGCTACTTTGAAATATGACAACACAGGGACCTCATTTAATGAAACTGGCCTCACTGCAAACACTTCTTATACTTATCACATCTATTCTGTAGGCGCTGGTAATGTTGAAAATACAAACTATGTTACTACAGCTGCTAAATATACCTGGCCAAATGCACCTACTGGCGGTTCGGCTGTTGCCGCCTCAAACACTCAGATGAATGTCACCTGGATCGCATCAGTCGGTGGTACAGATCATTATCATGTTAGATCTTCTAGTGATAATTATGCTACGGTCAAATATGACAATTCAGCGGTTACTTCCTGGAATGAGGCTGGCCTGTCTGCAAATACCCAGTATACCTATAGAATTTATGCTGTTAATGCTGACAATGTTGAGAATTCTAATTACATAGCCACTGCAGGTAAGTATACTTGGCCGAATGCTCCAACTGGACAGTCAGCAAGCGCTTCTTCTACTGTGCAAATTGATGTTTCTTGGGCAGCGCCTGCTGGTGGTAGTGATCATTATCGTGTTAGGTCTTCGAGCGACTCTTATGTATCTATTAAATATGAAGGTTCCTCTCTCACATGGAGTGAAACTGGTTTGAATCCAAACTCCGCTTATACTTACCGTATCTCCTCAGTTAATGCTGACAATATTGAAAACACGGGATATGTGACAACAACTGCAAAGAACACTTGGGCAAATGCTCCTACGGCTCAAACTGCTGTGGCGGCTTCAACAAGTCAGATGAATGTTACTTGGGCTGCTGGAACTGGTGGCGCTAATCATTATCACGTCCGCTCTTCTAGTGATGGTTATGCGACTATCAAATACGACAACACTACAGCTTCTTGGAACGAAACCACATTATCTGCAAATACTGCCTATACCTATCATATATATGCCGTAAATGCGGACAATGTTGAGAACACAGTCTATGTCACAACGGCAACAAAATCTACTTGGCCTAACGCTCCCACGGGACAGATAGCTACGGCAAATTCTAATACTCAAATGAATCTTTCCTGGGTTGCGCCTATAGGTGGGGCTTATCACTATCACGTCCGTTCCTCTTCAGACGCCTTTGCCTCCATTAAATATGATAATGCTACTGCAAGCTGGAATGAGACTGGACTCACCGCGAACACTTCATACACATATCGTATTTACTCGACCAATTCAGATAACATTGAAAACTCCAGCTATGTTACGACAACGGCTAGATATACACTGGCTAATGACCCAAGTACTAGTCCAGCTTCCGGAGAATGGACGAATAATTCTACTGTAACCTTCATTAACCAGGCAACTGGTGTTGCTAAATATAAATACATTTGGAATCAGAGTTCGGCTCAAGTAACATGGACGGGTTCGGAATCAGACTGGACTCTTCCTGGTTCAGTTGGCCTCACAATGTCCACTGCTGGCAGCTATTATCTTCATTTAATTTCTTACAATAGTGACAGTCCTGCCGTAGTTGGCACAAAGACTGATTATATGGTAGGACCGTTCCAATATGATAACGTTCCGCCTTCTGGGACCGTCTTAAATTGGGGGACGGTAACCAATAATACTGCTTCTATAATTGCCTCAGGCGCTACTGATTCGCAGGCTGGTGTCCCAACGGCTGGGTACTATATTGAAAGAGATGATAATTCGACTACTTTTGTAACTGCTGATGCGAATTCCGGTTGGATTACTGGCACTTGGAATCAGACGAATCTAAACGCTAACGTTGCCTATACCTATAGAGTAAAATCTCGTGATAATGCTGGCAATGAATCTCCTTGGGTGAGCGCTTCACCAATTTATAAATATACTCTTGCTAATGCTCCTGTACTTGATATTCCTGTTTCAACTTCAACAAATGACAATCGTCCTCAGCTCACAAATTCAACGACACCAGATATTTCCTTCAAGAATCGTACTATCAAACTTTATGAAGGTAGTAATGTTGTTGCGACCACAACGGCAAACAACGCAGGTGTGTTTACTTTTGCTGATGGTGATTACGTCAGTAATCTAGCCGAAGGCGCTCATACACTAACAACCACGGCATTGAATACAGTAGGGACGGAATCTGCTGTTTCAGGACCACTAACAATCTTTATTGACTCGGTGGCTCCGACAACGACCCTTTCGACAGCTGATGTTGTACCACAACCAAGCGGCTGGTATATTGCAAATCCAATCATCACCTTAAACGTTAACGATCCAGCACCTTCAGGCGGTAATGGTAATACTTATTACAAATGGGATGACGCGAGTTTTGTAAATCCGACAACATATTCCGGCGAAATTAACATGAATTCAAGTGTCGGTCAAGGCACGCACACCCTGTATTACAGAGCAGTTGATGCTGCAAGCAATACAGAAACCTTGAAGAGCCAGATATTCAAGCTTGACTCTGTTACCCCAGAAGGGGAAGTATCTATCGCATCCGGTCAATATTCGACTCTTAACCCGGTTATATTAAACATGTCTGCTACTGACGAAACATCAGGGGTAAGTAAAATATATATATCAAACAGTGGCGCACCTCTTGAATATTGTGCCTTTGATTACTCAACAAATCAGAGTCTTTCGTGGGATCTTTCCGGTACAACGAATCCAAATTGTGGAGTAGCTAACACCGATGATGGTGACAAGACAGTATATGTCAAATTCGGTGACGTAGCTGGAAATGTTTCGATAGACTTCACAGCAACAACTGTGTTGGATAGAACGCCACCGACGAATTCAACTTCTGTCTCAGCCTACTCGATTCCTTCTCAATCAACTCCAGATATTACTTCTTCAGCCTGGGCGAATGCTGCCAATCCGAAATTCGTTTGGACCGGAGCTGCTGATAACGCCTCCGGAGTGAAGGGATATTGGGTCTACTTTGGGACAGATCAAAATGCTGAACCAATGATGGCTACTGACAGCAGTAATCTCGCATATGTCGATAATGATAACAATAACTTCTTTGAGCCAACAGATCATAATTCATATGTAGTTCTATCGCATCTTACCTCGGGAACTACTTATTATCTCAAGGTTAGGGCTCAAGATAATGCACTTTACAACGCTGACGCAAATTATACGGAATCACAGAACGAGTTTGTCTATAAATATGACGGTGATGCTCCAGCGGCCATTTCACTTATTAGAGTGAATCCAACCGGTTATTCCTCATTAGATAGTTATACTTTCGAGTGGGACCCAGTTACAGATAATGCTATGTCTGGTCTTGCAAAATACCAATATCGTAGAGCGAACGGTACTGATGCATGGACCGATCTTGGTATAGTCCCTGATCCAATTACGGGCAGAATAGTTACTCCTGCCATTCAACATTACAAAGAAGATGACAACATGATAGAAGTAAGAGTAGTGGACCACGCGGGAAATGTTTCTGCGACTACTGAAGCACTTTATTATTATGCAGGCAACATTCCTGCCCCGACAAATCTACAGGTCCATCTCGATCAGAGTCAAAATCAGACCGTTAATAAGTTTAGCTTTAGCTGGGATAAAGCTCCAACCACTGAAATCCAAGGTTATTACATCTCTGTTAATAGTCAACCGAATGCACAGAATTCAACCTTTATTGCTGCTACTGATGCTGATTCTTCTATTCAGACACCATATTCGGCTTTTGCAACTGCAAAGGGTCTGAATCAATTCTGGGTTGCCACCAAAGCTCGTGGTACAGTTGGCTGGCAAGGTGCCGTCTCGGTTGAATTTAGCTGTAACACGGCCGCACCTGGTATCCCAACAAATGTTCTTATAACTGATTCGTCAAATCGTGACACTCAACGTTGGCAGGTAACTGTGAATTGGGATCAGCCGGCTGATGTCACACCTGATTTCAACGGTTATATCGTTGAACGCAGCACAGATGGCGAAAACTGGCAAGAAATGCAGACAACATCGGTCAAGTCGGTAGTTGATACAGATCTACTCAACACTGTAACCTATTCTTATCGTGTCTATGCAAAGGATAGCATCGGTAATAAATCTGCAGCTTCATCTGTCGTATCTATGAAACCGACCGGCAAATATACATCCGCTCCAAATCTAATTGGGAATGTTACATCAAATGTTCAGGCTACCAAGGTTAAGGTAACCTGGAGCACGGATCGTGACTGTGATTCATTTGTTCAAATTGGCCTTACTGATAAATATGGCTTAACTCAAGGTCAGCTAGACTCAACAGGCGCTCATTATGTTCAAATAACTGGCCTAACGCCAGGGACAGTCTATCATTACAGTGCTATCTGGCGAGATGTTGATGGCAATATAGGCCATAGCACTGATCAAACATTCACGACTTTGGATGCTCCAAGTATTTCTGAAGTTACCGTTAGTGATATCCGTCTAGACTCAGCTATCATCAGTTGGACATCTTCAACGATTGCTTCTTCACAGGTTTCGTACGGCAAGGACTATAACTATGGATCAGTTGCTTCGGACCAATCATCTTCAGCCCTAACTGTTCATGTTATTAAACTTGATAACCTTCAAAATTCTTCAAATTATCACTTTAAGATTGTCAGTGTGGACGTTGACGGTAATTCTGTAACCAGTGATGATTATTCATTCTCAACCCTTGAGTTCCCAGTCCTTTCTAACATTACAGTTGATCAACTACCGGAAATGCCAACTTCGACTGTACGTGTTACCTGGGATTCTAATGTACCTATCTCTTCGGTTGTGAACTATACCGAGGTTGGTGGCGGCACGAAGGAAGTGGCAGAATCTACACTTGTGACTAAGCATAGTATGACTATTTCTAACCTCAAGGATAATACGAATTATATATTCTCGGTTTTAGGTCGTGACCAATACGGTACAGAACCTACCGGAAACAGTCACTCGGTTAAGACTGAATTCGATACTAGACCCCCAGTAATAAGCAACGTGACTACAGAAACCTCAGTTGTTGGTTATGGTAGTGATGCAAAGACGCAGGCTATCATCTCCTGGGAGTCTGATGAAGCAGGCACCTCGCAAGTGGAATATGATTTCGGTACTTTTGGTACGTCATATCAATTCAAGACTCAGGAAGACGCTGGTCTAACGACTTCTCATGTGGTTGTTCTCTCTGGGCTTAAACCATCAACGTCATATCACTTTAGAGTAGTTTCGAGGGATGCTTCCAAAAATGCTGGTTATTCTGATGACGATACAATACTCACGGAACAAGCATCTTCATCTATTCTGGACATAATCGTAAATTCATTACAGAATAGTTTAGGATGGCTCTTTGGTTCATTCACTAGCAAATAATGGTGAGAAAGGCATAAATTGGTCGAAGAATTAGTAGGAAATACAAAGAAAACAAAGGAAAAGGTACCTGTTATCTCGATAAAGGGAGTAAACAAGAACTTTGAAGTTGGTAAAACGAGCGTACCAGTACTCAAGGATATAAACCTTGATATTTACTTTGGTGAATTTGTAATCATCTTCGGCCAGTCAGGTTGTGGTAAAAGTACTCTATTAAACACTATTACTGGCCTTGAAAAACCGACCTCTGGCACAGTTCTTTTACGTGGTCTTGATATGTACGAAAAGAACGATGATGAGAGGGCAAAGCTGAGACACGATAAGTTTGGCATCGTATATCAGCAATCAAACTGGCTCAAATCCCTGAATGTTGTGGAGAATGTTGAGTTTCCACTGCAAATAGCTGGTATGAAGAGTAAGAGAGCCCGCAAACGAGCTGACAATATTCTCGATATGTTCGGCTTCAAAGCATATGAAAATTATATTCCAACAGAGCTCTCTGGTGGTCAACAGCAGAAGGTGAATATGTGTAGAGCTCTAGTAAGTAGTCCTTGGATTCTAATCGCCGATGAGCCGACCGGTAATCTTGATTCTGTATCGGCCGCAGATGTGATGTACATTTTTAAGTATCTGAATGACGAGTCCAAAAGAACAATCATTATGGTGTCTCATAACCCGGATAATGAAAAGTATGCGACCAAAGTTGTTTATATGAAGGATGGCATGATAGAGAAAGTGACTGATAAGCGCAAAGTTGAAGTGGGTGATACTGAAGGGACAAAAGACCTTCTTGAAATGGCACTGGAGTTAAAGTCATGAGATTTTCATATATACTTAAGCTTGCGTTCAAGAACTTACGTGGTCATAAGATGAGGACGTTTCTAACGGCGGGTGGCGTTGCGATTTCTGTCGGTTTTGTTGTTTTCCTTATCTCTTTGGGTCTTGGGCTTCAACGAGTGTCGACGAACCAAATATCAAACCTGGAGGCCCTGCAGATACTCGATGTCGTTTCCGGCAATACAAAACTGATAAACATTAATGACGAAACATTGAAAAAGTTTTCAAAGATTGCTAATGTAACCGATGTTCAACCTATGATTAGTGTTGCCTCTAAACTGAAGTATAAGTCATCAGAAATTGATGGCGTAGCCTATGGGAAAAACGTCGATTATCTCAAACTTGAGGCTCCTAAACTTTCTAGCGGTAAGAAATATACTAGTGATACAGCTCAAGAGGCTATTATTAATTCTGCTGCTGTTTCTCAGCTCGGTGCCACGGGTATAGTGGGAAATACAATTGATATAGTTGCTAATGTGAAAAGCGATTTGCTTGCCGAAGGTGAGAAAACAAAACAGGTTGATCTAAAACTAAAAGTAGTCGGTATTATTGATGATACAAGTGCGGCGTACATCTATTTTCCACTCGGACTTCTGAAGAATGCAGGTGTAGTGAATTATAGCGGAGCAAAGGTAAAGGTCTCATCAAAAGAGAACCTGAGTGCTGCTAAATTACAGATTGAGAATCTGGGTTTCAAAACGACTTCCATCAAGGATACAGTCGATCAAATTAACCAATTTTTCAGCATCTTTCAGATTATTCTGATATCATTCGGCGCTATCGCCATCATCGTAGCCTGTCTCGGCATGTTTAATACGCTAACGATTTCACTACTTGAGAAGACTAGAGAAGTTGGATTTATGAAAGCTCTAGGAACAACGAGGAGAGACATATATATGCTATTTATCTCGGAATCAATATTAATTGGCGCTCTCGGCAGTCTAGTCGGAGTTTTGGTCGGTATGTCACTGGGCGCTGCTCTTAATCTCGCAATTGCGGGACTTGCCAAAGCCACCGGGAATGTTGCTGTCCAGTTATTTTATACACCGCTTTATCTTGCCGGTCTTATAATTCTTGTTGCAGTTGTAATTAGCTTCTTTACCGGTTTTTACCCATCAAACAGAGCCGCTAGAATCAATGCCCTAGATGCTATGCGCTACGAATAATCAGTATTACTATTTTATTTTGATCTCACCACGATAGACTTTGGCAGCCATCTCTGGTGGTATGGAGTTGATAATGACGCCGGTACCAAGCTCAAGTCCAGCCCACACATTTGGCCTCGGGGCCAGTTTAATATTCAAGTGATAGTCTTCGCAGCTGATTTCGTTCTCAACGAAGTAATTATATGAAATACCAAGTTCATCTAGAATCCCTAGCGTAAGCTTGAGAGCCTTAGCGATTGATTCTTTTTCTTCGTAATTAAGTTCGCTAATCTTGCGGATATGCCTCTTTGGCAGAAACCAAGCCCCATAAGGTGAATCGCTGGCATAAGGAGCTAGTACGAAGAGGTTTTCATCTTCCCAAATCACCCGACTTTTCCCAGATTCTTGTTTAATGATGTCGCAATAAGGGCAGCTGGCGTTTTCAAGTCGATATCTGTTATATGCCTCCGCTTCGGCCTCAACTTTTGGCGGCAGTATGGGCAGCGCAATAATTTGTGAATGGGTATGTCCAATTGAAGCACCGGCTTTACCGCCCTCGTTTTTGAAGAGTACGACATGTTTTATCTTATCGAGGTTTCTAAGTGCCTCATAACGATCAATATAAGCATTTAGAACACGAACGATATGATCCGTTGAAAATTCATTGATGTCCATGCCATGTCTTCTAGTCTCTATTATGACTTCTTGTGCACCATAGGCCCTCGGGTTATCCTCAGAAACTGCTGGAAAATCATTTTTTATTGAAGCTATTTCCCATTCACCATTCTCATTGTTGTCACGATAGGTAAAAGTATGAGCCGAATCAAGTTTTTCGGGACAAAAAGGACAAGCAGCATCCGTTTCCGGTATCTTTTCAATCCTTTGCGGACGTTTTGCTCTCTTTGGCGCTATTATTACATATTTATCTAGAAAATAATCTTTACGAATTTCGGATTTTTCCATAGTCCCTCCATGTACATTATATTCATGAAATGCTACAATTGCTAGTACTGATGTTGAGAATAGAAAATCTGTCATTAAAGTATAAAGCGACTAACCAGAAGGTGCTAGACGGCATCTGTTTTAACGTGGCAAAAGGTGAAGTGGTCGCAATACTCGGTGCCAGTGGCTTTGGTAAAACTACATTGCTGAACACTATTGCTGGTCTTTTGGGACCAAATGAGGTTATAACTGAGGGTACAATCGAGATTAAAACCGATAAAATAGCGACAGTTTTCCAAGAGCCTAGGTTACTGCCTTGGCGGACGGTACTAAAGAATGTCACATTTGGTCTTGATGCTAAAGGCGCTGACCCCGAAATTACAGTAAAAAGCGGTAGGAAGATTCTAAAAGAAGTTGGTTTAGATAAATTTGAGGGTTATTATCCATCCCAGATATCTATCGGTATGAAACAACGAGTTAACTTTGCCAGGGCACTTCTTGTGAATCCCGATCTGCTGCTTATGGATGAACCGTTTTCGGCGCTTGATCCCGACACAAAAAAAAATATAATCACAGAGTTTAAGAAAAACATTAAAATCAGGAATCTGACAACGATTTTTGTGACCCATGAAGTCAGCGAAGCTAGACTTCTGGCTGATAGGATTATTACCTTAGGTGCTAGTTTTACTGGCGATATAAAGAACAAGAATAAGATAAATAATGGCTCAGAGCATTTTGATCATATTGTGGAACTTGAGGGCTAGATGACTATTAAAACATTTTTAAAGAAATATGGCCTCAGTGTGTTATCGGTTATTATCTTCATTTTTTTATGGGAAGTTGGCAGTCGACTTGGAATATTACCTGTTGATTATATCGGTACCCCTAGTAAAATTTTCTTTGAATTCACTCATATGTGGACACCAGACTTTGTAAATACATATTTTCTGCCGAGTATTGAAGAGCTATTTATTGGTCTTGCAATCTCAATTGCGGTTGGTACGGTTTTTGGTTTTTTGATAGGCATAAACTCTACGGTGAGACAAATTTTCAAACCATTTTTCTTCGCCATTAATACTGTACCGGTAATGGTATTTTTCCCGCTTTTCATTATTGCTTTTGGTATAAGTCTCCAGACGGTGATTATAGCAATTGTTGTCACGTGTGCGGCTCCGATTATGATAAATGTGGCTGAGGGTGTCGCGAATACAGACCCTCTACTTCTGGGGATGGCGAAATCGTTCAATGCAAAGGGTTTTTTTGTATTCAAGGAAGTACTACTGGGTAGTACTTTGCCTTACCTATTTGCAGGTATCAAATCAGGTGTAGGCAGAGCGATTATCGCGCTTATAATCGCGGAACTCTATGGTTTGAACAAAGGTATTGGTTATTTGATATCTTTCTATGGTTCCGGGCTTCATACTGACAAATTAATGGCCATAGTCTTGTTAATTTTGTTATTAAATTGTATAATATTTAGCATGATTTGGTTGATAGAAAGGAATTTGTATGAAGAAAAACGTATCTCTAATTTTAGCTAGTCTGATAGTCGTAGCTTTTGTCGGTTTTTTTAGCTATTACGCCTACCAACAGGCTCACCCCAAGTTACCTTCAAAATTTGATACTTTGAAGGTAGCCTACCAAGAAGACGAGATTACTAACCTTGTTAGTATTGACTTGGCTGATGCAAAGGGCTATTTCAAACAGAATGGTCTTATCATTGATAGAAAAACGGGACTCAAGAATATTAGTACTTTTGTTCTGTCTGGTCAGGTTGACATCTCTCAGAGCGCACTCGCAGCATCACTTGCCGGTTTTTATACCAATCAGGATTTGCAACTGCTGGCCATTACGGAAAGATATCCAGCTTCTATGAAAATTGTAAGCCGATATCCTGAGGACAAACTTAGCCAAGTGAAGAATATAGCCATAGACCGTCCCGGTGGTACTTTGCAAAACATGTTCTCCGTTGTCTCCAAGAATTTGGGATTAAATACGGCCTCTGTTAATTATGTGGTTTCTGCAGACGCGCAGGGTACTGTAACTCTTCTCAACAAAGGAACAGTTGATCTGGCCTTTATCAGCAACTATGATGCATACAAATCCATTCAGTCGAAGGGCAATCTCTATACAATTAGCCTTGATAAAGCTTACAATAATGTAGATATTCCTATGGGAATCGTTTCAACTTCGAAAACTATTAATCAAAAATCCGGTGATCTCAAAAAATATGTTGCTTCTATAAAGGAGTCAATTGACTATTTCTCGAGTCCATTCCATCATGCAGAAATGATTAATTTTATAGTCAGTAAATATGGCTACACAAAAGAAGATGCTGAAGCTGCATACGATACAATTATTGATTCAACAGGTGGTGTGAAATTTACAGCCGATGAAAGCATGTTAAAAGACATTATTCAGAGCGTTAAAACGGTGAACAAACCGACAAGTCCAAATCGAGACATTCAACAATTTATTGCACAAAGCTTCAAATAGGAAGTTTGTAAAAAAACGGCCCGGCGGGCCGTTTTTTTATTTGTTATGGAGATGAGAAATAATATGTCTGGATTTCACTCCGCCGTTTATTTCTGCTACGAACTTGACTTTTAGGGGCAAGAATAAACCCTTCTTGACGAGATCATCAAGCATTTTATCAACGGAAACCTGGAACTGTTTCTCAATGTAACTTGCAATTTCACTGGCATCCAGATTATTTTTTTTGGGGATGAGTAGTAGAGTTAGTCTGGTTAGAATTTTTCCATTAATAGTTTCTTCATAGACATGCAGTTGAAACTCCGACTCGACATATTGAGAAACGCTTTCAACCGCATCAGCGATTGCTTGGGTGTGAAAGACAACCCCTGATGTCTTGAGGATGTCGAACTCACTTTTACCACTAGTGTCTATCACATATTTTAGCCCGCATTCACAGTTGTAGGGCTTTTTAGTGGCGAAATCATTTGCTTGATAACGTATGAGAGGAAAGGCAACCCTGGTGAGGTGAGTAAACACCATCTCGCCAAATCCCTCTTCATTCTTATCACCTTTTTCGGATATGATTTCAAGAAGATGCATATCTGTGGGATGGTACAGTTGTGGCGGATGTTCCCTGAGATGTTCACAACGGAACCCTAGGGCCGCGCCACACTCGGAGTTGCCAAAACTGCCCTTGAACATCGCTTTTGGATAGGCTTTTTTAAAGTATTCAAACTTCTGAGTTGTACAGAATTCGCTACTGATAGAAATCCATTTTATTTTTGATAGATCGAAATTGGTCTTTTTCAGCCTTTCAGTAAAGTTATAAAGGATTGTAGGGGAGCTGATAATGGCTTCTATTTCTAGTTCTTTAGCTAGTGTTGATGCCATATCGAGCTTTGAAATATCGGGGATAATCATCGGTATAGTACGATTATTTTCAGCTATAACTGTCATCAGGATGGACTGAGCTGGCATCAAACCAAATAATTTATTTATACCCAATTTGTGAAGCTCACCTTCGTTAACCGTATGACCGCCTAAAGCACCGTTCACTATAACTTTTGGTATATGTGGAATAATTAGGGGCTTGTTATGAGAGGCTGTTCCACTTGAGATTGAATATCGAATTGCTTCATGAACTGGAACAAAAAAACGTTTTGACAATGGGAGCGCCAAAATTTCATCTTTTGTAAGCATCGGAATCTTACAAAAATCTGCGTAGGTTTTGATATTTTTCGGTTGTATATCTAAACCAGCATACTTAGTACGGTAAAAATCAGAGATTGGATTTTCTAATGCGAAAGTTAGAGCTTTGCGCAAGTGGGGTAGTATTTTTTGAAATTCCTCTTCGTCCATAATACGCATTTTATCATTTTTTAGGGCTTCTGGAAATGAGATTGAACACTACAACTGGAGAGAGAGCAGTCAATGTGCTAATATTATGGTTATGTTAGATAGGATCAGATCATTTTTTCCCGCTAAAACAAGAATTGTTATTCTATTAGTTTTTCTAGCAACAGTCTTCAGTCTCGCCGGTCTTTATGTCTGTTCAATTTATTATCCTTTTATCAGCAAGAACCTGATATGGAAGGACATTAGTTTTGATAACCTTTATCTATCGTCAAGTGGTCCAAGCTATACTTTATCGGCAGGTGAACTTACCATTGGAAATACGAAAAGAACTCTGAAACCTGAGAGCTCTCTCGTATTAGCGAGAGAAAATGATGCGGTTTTACGTCTAGCGATTTTCGCTGAAATTAATAATGAAAGTCCTCTTTTGGGTGGCCCTGGACTGGATGCGGGAGCCCTGAATAGCTCAATTATTGACTTGAGTAATAATCAAGCGAAGCTAAAAAACATATTAGGGATTAAGGATGACATCTATCCAATAGATTACCTTAAAAAAATAATCACTGTGAATACAGCGGAACTAAAATTCGAGCAGGACAAAACTCTTCAGAATGCAAACGAACTACTAGCTGCCGAGAAATCAGCTGCCAACTCTTACCAAACATTCGCTATTTTTCTCAGGAATAAGCTGGCGAACACGAAGTTACCCGCTGATCTTTTCGTTCAATCCGGTGGAATCACGTCGCAAACGACCATTCTCTCTGATTTGGATAAAACTATAGCAAATGCTTCAAACCTAAAGGGGCAAATAGCGGCTAGATCCGCTTGTCTCAATTATTCGACCATATTTTGTAAACGCGAAAATTTGAAGATATTCAATGATTATTCTGACGTGCCAACCATTGCTCCTGCCGAGGTATTTCCAGGACATGATATCATGACTGGTCAGCCCGTAAAGGCGGACGGCCCATATGAAGTTGCCACCCGGTGTTGGAGAGAGACGTCTTCTTCAGCTAATACACTGCTGCTCTACGCGCTTAGGTCTAGTGACGGGAAGACCATGTCGCCACAACTTGCCGGAAACATTTACTTTGAAAAATTGAGCGTAGACCAATTTGGTGAAAAACTCTTTGATCAGTACGCAGCTGATGGAGTCGGATGGGATATAGCTTCCATCGATGCTGGCTATACCTGCAACGATATGGAATATCAGCCGAATCTTGCCACCTTAAGTGCCTATTATTCACTTTATGGTCAGAAGCCCTTGTTCAGCGGTCAGGACACCAGAAGTTGGCCCACAGAAATCACAAGTTCCTTGATGGTTGCTAGTAATCTAGAGAGCATCTTTGCTTCAGAAAAATATCCAAGTGATACTACTCTCTCTAAATTAGCAAAAAGTTATGCTTCTATATACAACCAGATTATCCTTTTGGAAAATCATAATCCGAATGCTTCAGACAAGAAGACATTGGACACCATAAAGGGAGAAGTCTTGTATCGTTTTAATTTTATCAATTGTAAATTAGCCGGATACGACAAACTTCTTGGTTTTCTGGCATTCAGGACAGGTACGCACGCTCTAATGAGCGAGTTAAACCCGAAAGGCCAGACTGAACTTGATTATGTGTATTTCATGAGAAATGCATACGGTATTACTCTCGGTGGATTTTCACCCAGTGTCTGGCAAAGCACGAGCAGGCTTGAATATTTAGTAAGCGATACTCACATAAGTTCAGCCCTAGTTGACTATGATGATTTTGTGAAGCAATTTGGGATTGATTACGAAAAAAAGGTCATGTCGGTCACTCGAGATTTGGTAGTAGCACAGTTACGTAAGGCTGCCGGGCTTTAATTACAATATTATTTTGCCATCCATTTCGGATGGAGTTTCTATATCAAAATAGTTGAGTACGGTTGGAGCAATATCCATGATGCTTTTTTCTTCATTCTTGAACTTGTTATTTGATATAAAAATACCCGGAACCAATTTGGGGGCGATAGAAATATGGTCGCCACTAAAATTGTTATCATTTACGAATATCACTTGCTTTGGAACGGCTCCAAAAGTTGTTTGCCAACTAATTCTATAACCTTTAGTAAAACCAATTAATAAGTCCGGAGCATTACAAACATATTCTCCGTGCATTACTTCTTCAGATTTATCAATACTGGAAGTAACTATCACATTTCCATCTTTCAATTTCGATAATTTATTTTTGATCTCGTCTCTGAGTTTTTGGTATTCTGATGTGATAACGATTCCTTTACCTTCGCGGTCTTTCAGATTGATGTAGAGACTTCCCATGCCAATCGCATATGCCTTGGTTTTGGACCAGTCGACATTGCTCCATAAATCAGTGCTGCGAAGGTCTGTGATCCAGTCACCACGTTTTGAAGAGTCTTTAAGTGTCATATAACCGTTGTCAACCAGCCAGGCGTTTAAATCAACACTTTTGTTGTATGGTCCGAAACCATGATCACTCATTATAATAAATGTGGTATCTGGTGACATTATCTTTTGGGCCTCTCCGATTACCTTATCCATTTTTTCATAGACAGTAAGTATGGCGTCTTGGTATTTTGAATTTGCCTTATGTCTAATGTTGTTTGAATCAAGATATCTCCAAAACATATGTTGAACGAGATCGGTGGCTTGAAAAACTTGGACGTAAACATTCCAATCATTCTTTTTCATTTCACTCTTCATAATTTTAATTTCTTCATCAAAAGTATTGTGGAGATCCTGAAGGAACACCTCGTCCGAGATTCGTTCTTCTTTAAGGGCCCAAACATCAGCACTAAAGCCTACGGATTTGAAGTTTCCATTTTCATTAGCCAACGATTTAGCGAAATCTACCGGATATGAAATATTATAGAAAGGTTTTGCTGGGTCGAAACTAACTGGCGACAGGTATAGTTTGAGATCAGGTTCCGATTCTTCGAGGTAAAATTTGGCGATTCCACTTTCTCGATAAAGTGGACCTATAATATTGAAGGTTATCTCTATATAATCTGACCATTCACCAACTTTTAGGTTTATGGTTTTGTTACCAACCGTTAAATCGACAGAGTTATCATACCTTTTTATAGTTAATTTTTGTGAAAATGTCTTTGGTCCCTGAATCTTTGTGTCCAAAATGTTCTTATTTTCTAGATTATATAGATAATAGGCCATGTCGTTATCAATGTAGGTAGTTTTTGCAGTCGTATAGTAACTAAATGTACCTATAGACCCGCTAGCGTCTGGGGTTCCGAGTCCAGACAGAAGTTTACCATTCATTGGTCTTGTAGGAAAAGTGATTGGAACTTTAATAATTTTTGACTTGATACCTTTTTCGGATAATATCTCCCAAAAGGTTTTACCCCTTTGGATGGGTTTAATCACAGGTTTTCCGATACTGCCTGAGTCTACTTCTATAATTCCTATGGTTGGAGTATAGGTCCCCGGGTCACGAATGATAAAATCCATCACATTGTGTTTACCGGGGTTGGTACCAGTTGCAAACGAGCTCCAGGCTGTCGGTGACTGTGACGGAGTGGTTGTATTCAAAGTTGAATATGAACCACTTGTCATCAGTTTGGCAATATTGGGCAGTTTACCTTCCTTGACCCAGTTTTCTAGAAGGGTATGTTCAGTTCCATCAAAACCCAAAACCACCACCTTTTTAGTGGTTTTATTCTCTGGCCAGTCGATAGAGACCTTATTATTTAAAGACGTAGCTGCTTCCGATAATAAAGTTGCCAGGGCCAAACGCACCGATTTCACGGAGATGCGTTTTTCGGAACTCACTTCAAATACCCTAGTCCCTGTAAGGCTTTCGTTCTGGCATTATCAGCTTCGACCTGTTTTTCTTCCCTAAGGTCTTTTGCAAGATAAACCGCAGCCGCTGTTAAGACAGCAGCGAACAGAAGTATTACGGATGTGATTATTATGTTTTTCTTTTTCATAGTTGCCCCTCAGCTTTGTATTTATTATAACGTTCGCCGTTTAATTTAATTTGTTCTGCCGGTAGAGGATTTTTTGCCATCCATTCCTGGAGTTCATTCTTTAACTCATTACCTATGGTAGTGAAAATATTGTTAATCTCACCTGGGTCTATTTTAACATTATAGGCCATAGAATTACCACTATTTTGATTGTTAATAACCCTAAATTCATTAGTAACTTGGCCGAAAAGTTGTCCAACATAAGTACCAGGAGAGTTGTCGTCAGCACCATTATCGAATTTGGCTGCCATCGCAGCACTGCTTGATGGATTAGTAATAGTATAAATACTTTTTCTGGCTAATGCCTCGCCATTAATGGCTGAACTCAGGTCTAGACCGTCAAAACCGTAATTTAAGGACTTAAATCCGATTCTCTTGGCCAAAGTGGGGTAGACATCGACCAATGATACATCAGTGTTGACTGTTTCAGCCTTAGTAATAGTTGGATCATAATATATAAGAGGAATTTTAATAGTAGAATCAAAGAGCTGATTACAATGTCCGAGAGTGTCGTTCGAAAAGCTCTCACCGTGGTCAGCAGTGAGAATAATGATAGTATTCTTGTCTAGTCCTTGAGCTTTAACCTGGTCAAGTAATTTGCCGATATAGTAGTCCGCATAATTGACATTTTCATCGTATTTAGCACGCAAATAATCCGTGTCCGCTGGGCTTGCTTTACCAGATCTAATTGTACTAGCTTGTAAATCTCCATCAGAGAGCGGGTTATTTTTGTCACCAGTGACATATTCATCCTTAAATGGAGCAGCTTCACCATAAGGTGAATGAGGGTCCACGTACTGAACAAAAAGGAAGAATTTGTTCTGACTATTTTTGTTAAGCCAACTTGATGCCTCTTCTGTTGTTCGGCTTCCTCTCTGAAAAGCATAAATATCCCCATCCAATCCATAAGTATTGTTTGGGTTGGTTCGATCATCTGTCTGATCAACGCCGTCGTAATAGTTAAAACCGCGGCCGAGATCACCAATATCGTTATTTAGCATTCCGGTGCTGACAATTCCCGCAGTATTATAACCAACATTTTTGAAACTGCTTGCAAGGGTGGTGAATTTAGTCGAAAGAGGAGAAGTGAATGAACCATGAGTTGTCGGGTACAGGCCCGTCATTAGTGATGCATAACTCGGGGCTGTGCAAGGCACCGGTGTGAAGGCATTCTCGAATAGTACGCCTTGTTTGGCCAGAGCGTCGATGTTTGGTGTAGTATTTCGATCGTAACCATAGATTCCGAGATGTTCTGCGCTTAAGGTATCCACACTAATCAAAATTACATTTGGTGATGTCTTTGATGCAGGATTTAGCTTTAATCTAGGATAAATCAAAACCCCGCAAGTAATCAGTCCGAGTACTACCAAAGCTGAGACAAACACAACAATATTATTATTTGAAAGTGAAAATTTCAACTTCGTCATCCTCATAAAACTTTACTAAGTGACCGTCTAGCGTTTTTTGGGTTATGTCATTTAAATTTTTCCAAATTGGTGCCTTTAGCATTACCAGATATTTATATGGATTATCAACCAGGAGGTTTTTTGTATATATGTCGACATATCGACTGAGAGTTGTCTCGAGAGAAGGTGGCAAAGTCGCACTTTTACTTTGATTTGCCAAGAATTTGACTAGAGGTTCCTCGGCATATGCATCGAGCAAGTCCTTGTCTCCTCTGGTGACATATCCGCTGGAAGTTTTTTTGCCATGGATGGTTTGGTAATAAAGAGTCTCGACTGGGTAATAATTTGAAACGTTCCTTAGTCCAGTCATCCATAAAGTTGGCGATTCGAGAATCGCAAAATTTGAAGTATCTTTCATTATCTCTCGGTAACCAAGTGGCATTGATAAATCAGTTTCCGGAAGGTTAAAGGGATATATCTCAAATAACAAAACGGCACAAATTGTCATAAAAATAATCGTCAATATCCTCTTATTTATAGTCTTCTCTTCGAGAAACGAAATCCCGTATCCAGCAAGAACTGCAATGACTAGAAAAATAATCACTGTGAATCGGCTTGGTGCTCTGATTATGTTTAATACGGGTATCAGCTGCACTAATTTGAAGGGAAGCCAGATGTCAAATGTTTTATTCCCAATATGAAACGTTGGCCCTAGGGCGAGCAGGAATGCGCTGAAACCTAGTGTCAGCCATAGCCATAGTTCCTTTCTCTTTCTTAAATAAAAAGCACCAAGTGCCGCCAGAATCGTAGGTATTAAACCAATGTACACTGTTTTGTCTGAGAAAATACCTACAATTTTTTCATAGCTATTTTCAAAAAAAGTCTTTCCTATAGCTGTATAACTTGGAGGTATGATAAATGATTGTAAATTAGCCGCCGAGTAATTGGCATCCCATTTTGTGGGGCCGTTTAATTCAAATTTTCCAAAATCGCGAAAATTAACGAAGTTGAGTGCAAGGAAGGGGATTAGAAAAATTAAGAAAATATTGAGATTTTTTCGAGCGAAGACCTTGAAGTTGTTTTTTTCAGTAAAATAAGAGTAAATGAAATATATAAGCCATATCATGAAGGCGAGTATTAGAAAAACATAGTCGTTTAACCCGAGTATTAGCAATGTGGCCCCGGCAAGTATTTGAAAGAGATAGCCTTTTTCTTCTTTCGCTTTGAATAAAAATAATAGGAAAAGTGGGAAAAACTGTATGTTTGCGAGATTTAATTGTCCATCAAGCACATGGCCGATAAGAAAGGGCGAAAGTCCGTATATCACGGCACTTATGAAAGCGGCTGTCCGTTTCTTTGTTAGATGATAGACAAGGGCGTACGCAGCCAAGAGTGAAGTGACAACTGCGAAAATCATAGCAATGTTAAAGGCTGCAGCAGGTTCTAAGCCAAAAAAAGTCAGAGGAGTGAAGAGGTATAGACTTGGATAAGCCCATGTCTCAAACTGTAGGCTAGTGCCGACGGGGTAGAATTGATAATCTGTATGCCACATATTCCCGCAGAAACCGAGGCAATTCTTCTTTGCCCACCAGAAATTCCAGATGTTCTGGAAACCATCCTGTGTGTTATATGAAGTTGTGTTGCCAAGTATTCTATGTCCGATATCACCATAGATTGGCGTAAAGATAGAAATACCTAAAAAAATGAGTAGCAAAACTGGTAAAAAATGAGCAAAAATCACCTTTTTCATGTGTTAATGATATCAAAAAAAGTATAAAGTTTCTATATTTTAGAAAAAGCCATTACAGCCGACGAAGAGTGCACTGTTTTTGTTTGTTGTACAAGTATTGCTAGCCGCGATCTGCTGAGTGCAAGTTGAACTGGACTTCGTCGCAGTAGTGCTTTCAGTTTTATGGACAAATGTAGTGGAATAGAAAAGGACAATTGCAAGAATGATAATCCCTACAACTGCTAACCCTATTTCCGTAATGTCGTCTTCTGTGAATTTCATCTACATTAATCTTAGATTTCTATGGGCGAGGTGTCAATATCATTCTTGGTAGTACAGGATTTTCTGGAAACAAATATGCCAGATATAAAACAGGAATGCCATGGAGTGTGGTTGCAGACAATACGAGTGCGGTTACTGGACAAACTGGCGCGATAACAAATGAACAATTCACAGTTACCAATAAAGTAGCTGTTCCTAGTACACAAACGGCCCTCAAATATGCCGGTACCGCTTACTTTGTTGCGACGGCGAACTTTTAGGTGACTTCTTGACTTACTTCACAATGAATAATGTAAGTAGTCCGAGAACAGTATAGACACCAAGCCAACCAATACTGTAGATTGCGGATCTTACGCTTTCATCCTTTTTGTTTTCAAGAAATAGAAACAGAGATTTTCCGAATACCAATCCACCAACGACGGCAGCGGAGAGGCAGAACAGTAACAAAACGACAAATGGGGTAAACATATTATCGGTTTTGCCAAAAAATTTATCTCCGTTTTGCATAATTTGAGAAACTATGAAAATATAAATCGCAGCTAATACAGTATTTCTAAAGGTTATAGCCAATAATTCCTTTTTCATGCCATTATTATAGCACAGAATATGATGGTGGAGCGTTTTTCTCTCTGATATAATGAATTCATGTCTGAAAACGAAAATATTTTAGAAATAAAAAACTTATCTGTAAGTTACGGCGATAAAGTTGCCGTTGATGATATTACGTTTTCTATTAAACGTGGCGAAATTTTTGGATTACTTGGTCCGAATGGAGCGGGTAAAACAAGTGCTCTGAGTGCCATTGAAGGACTCATTAAGCCAAAGTTCGGTACCCTAATTTTGGAAGGTATCGATTTACAAACGCATCCGGTGCAGGCAAAAGCCAATCTGGGCGTACAATTACAATCAACCAGTTTCCAGTCTGAATTAACCCTCAAACAGGTTGTTAGGCTTTTTTCCGGTTTGTATGGTGTAAGACTTTCAGATAGAGAGATTGGCGAGTCATTACAGACGATCGGACTCGAGAGAGAAAAGTACAAACGTTACAAACAATTGTCTGGAGGCCAGCAGCAGCGTCTTTCCTTGTTTATCGCCACCATCCACAATCCATCATTATTATTACTTGACGAGCCGACATCTGGGCTTGATCCACAATCGCGCAGACAATTGTGGGATCGTATAGAGCATATCCGGAAGGACGGTGGCAGCATCTTACTCACCACCCATTCAATGGAAGAAGCTCAGGCTGTTTGTGACCGTCTCGCCATTATTGATCACGGTAAGATTATTACGATTGAAACTCCTACTGGCTTGATAGAGAAACATAAGAATGACCCAATGGTCCGCAATGTTGCTCACGGCAAGGTAACACTCGAAGATGTTTTTATTGGCTTAACTGGAAGTGAAATTCGTGAATAAAGACGTGAGCCCAATCAAATCATTAAGATATTTACTACAAGCGGATGTAAACGTTTTGTTGAAAAATGGAAGATCTCTATTTCTGAGTACTTTGACGCCCGTGCTCATCCTGTTCGCCTACAACTCGAACAAGGCTCAGGTCCGACTTGGTGGACCGTCCTATATTTTTGCCATTAGTTTAGCAATTGGAATTATCTCGTCATCACTCTTTGGTTACGCTATCACAATAGCGAGGGACCGAGACGGCGGGGTTTTTCAAAGACTTCGAGTTACTCCGGCCCCCGAGTGGACGATAATGGTTAGTCGTCTGATGGTTCAGACCTTAGCCAATCTAGTAATTGCTGCTGTAGTTCTCGTAATCGGTAGTATCGTTTCTCGCGTACAGCTGGCGGCCAGTGTGTATGTTTTGGCATTGTTTGCAGCAATAATCGGGGGCGCTGTATTTTTGAGTATTGGGCAAGCCATAGTTGGACTCCTAAAGTCAGCCGACACTGTAAACGCAGTTGTAAGAATAGTTTATATTGCCCTGATACTGCTCGCTGTGGCTGGAATCAGTGGCGTCTTTGGAGGCACGCTTCAACAGGTTGCAAGATGGTCACCTGTAGGAACGGTCCTGACTTTGTTCCAAAATACCCTCAGTTCAACTCCTTGGAGTCTAGAAACGACTTATGTGCTGCTCGCAAATCTTGGCTATATAATTGTATTTAGTTTCATTGGAATTAAGTGGTTCCAATGGGATTCTCAATAACTTTAACTATCGTACTAAGTAAATATAATAAAAAGTTTTTCTCAAGCCTTGATAAAGTCATTGGTGTAGCGTAGTAAATGAAGTTTGGAACTACTTTTCAACTCTTAGTTATGCCCAGTGATGTGCTAAATTAACTTTTGCCAAATGAGTAAGCCATTAGTATTATTAAGTTATGAAGAAACAATCTATATTGGTGTTTATCCTCGCCATTTACAGTCTTTTCCTGGCTAATTTGCTGTTGTTTAAGATTAATCTTCTCAAATTCGGTCGTTTGAGGTTTAGGTTTACTGATAACGGTACCGCAGGTCGTGCCAATTTCTTGCCATTCAAGACTATTTTGCCTTATTTGTTAGGGAAGAGGGGCTGGCTTATAGCGATGATTAATCTCGGCGGTAACATTATTCTGTTTGTGCCGATTGGTTTTCTCGTTCCATTCGTATATCAAAAGATGAATTGGCAAAAAGCTCTCGCCCTTGCGGTTGCTGCCCCTCTTCTAATTGAAGGAATACAATTGGTGTTTCGTTTAGGTATATTTGATATAGACGATGTGATTCTAAACGCACTGGGCATTATAGTTGGTTATTCGCTATATAGAATTATCTTAAAAAGACGATCTTCTTAGGAAAATTATCCTTATTACTTAGAACCCTTTTAGTTCGGTTTAGGTTACGGCCTTTTTCACTAGGTCAGCAATCCTTACTTCTTCTACATCAGTTATCTTGTCGACTGCGAAGGCTACTGGCCACATATTGCCATCATCCAGCCTTGCATCCTGCTGAAAACCAAAAGTTCCATATCGTGTTTTGAACTTCGAGGCTGGTTGATAGAAGCAAATTATTTTTCCCCCACTGTTTGCATAAGCGGGGAATCCGTACCAGGTTCTTGGGATGAGGCTCGGTGCATTTTTGCTCACAATCTCATCAATCTTCCTAGCTATCGATCCATCTGGTTCTGGAAGAACATTAATAGCCTCGGTGATAGCAGCTTGTCCAGTCGCTCTGTTTTTTGCAGAACGAGCTTCTTTTTGTACTTGCCGCCTCATTGCCGCCTTTTCCTCGTCTGAAAAATCGTCGGAATCTTTTTCCTTTTTCTTATCTTTCATATCGTCCATGATTTCTCCTCATTACTTTATTGCCATCCGCCAAATAACGTTAATAATAATGACGACAACCACGTAAACTACCACAAACCATGTTGTCTTCTGGTTTATAGAGAAAAACATAAATAATATGGCTAATGCTACAGCTACATACAGAAGCTGAAGCAGCCATACGTAAATAGGTATATGCAGAAGATTGTTAGTTAGGAAATTCTTCATACTATAATTATAGCAGAAGGAGCTATACCCAACGTGGTACCTTAGCCTTGTAGTCTAGCCAATCTTTGCCAAATGCCTTTTCCAATTGTCTCTCCTCCTTCCTTATCATCAGATCAAGCAAAGGAAGATGTATCAGGGTAATCAATATTCCTGTCGGAGTCCCCAGAACTAGTGAAGCCCCAAAGAAAATAAAAACATTACCACCGATGTAGAGTGGGTTTCTTGAATAGCGATATGGTCCAGTAGTAATTAAATTACCCTGTGTATTGAGTACTATGACTTTCATTCGACTTTTATAGAAATAGTATGTTGCCCAGACTCTGATGATGAAGCCAAGGATTAATAGCAAAATCCCAATTAATATGGTAGGAGTTGAAACAAAAGACTTAAAACCAAAACGTAAGTCTAGGACCGAATAGATAAATGCTAATACAAATCCAACTATTATCACCCCGATATTGTGAAAGGTACTTTTGACAGACTCAGGTGAAGTCACTACCGAAAGAATCTTATTAACGTTTACTTGTATCATAACTCAATTATACCATAATAAAAATGGCTTACAAAAGCCATTTAAATCATCTTTGGTGGAGCATAGTAGATGAAGTTTGGAACTACTTTGATAAGAGTTTAGTTTCTGGACGTGGTGCGGAAAGAATATAAAGGCGAAGGGCCACTACGCTTTGCGCGCTGTGGCCCTTCGGCACTACTACATGAAACAGAGAACGTTCTCAAGTGCTGTTACGACTTCGCCTGAGAGTTGGGGGTTGTCTATGGCTTCCAAGCGTTCAGCCTCGAGACCCAAGAGCTCTACGAAGTACCTTCGATCGTTCTTGTCGGTGTGTTCGTAGAAAAGATATTGCAGTTCGTCCTTCAGACTCTTCGAGTGAAGGTAGGTATGGCCTTTCTGGCCAGGGAACGAGTAGATCGCTTCGGGTACATATCCGTAACCGTAGTCGACCCTGAGCTCGTAGCCCTTTCCTAGTAGGATGTACCTTCTCTTGAGATGTTCCACAGTCCGCTCCAACGGCTGTGTGGGCTTCTTGGTGTTCAGAACCGTGAGCTCAAGTAGCGAAAGAAACGAACGAAGATGCCGTGGACTGAGGAAGATCCCGATCGTCAGCAGCTCCTTGTAGAGCTTATCCTCATTGAAGCCCAGGCCTGTCCGCTCTTCCTGTCCTGGCAGCATCAAACCGAAGTTCCAAGTGGTCATTCTGCTGTTGTAGACAAGCTGTAGACTGTAGCCCTTGATGAACAGGGCCGCAAGTCTGAGGTATAACCAGAGATTCCTCAGGATTCTCACCCTGTTCACTCCCCTTATGTAGTGGTGCCGCGTCACGGTTGTGACATGCTATTGTATAACAAATATTCATTAAAGACAAGGTTTTCTGGGGAATGTAGAGGAATTAAGTAAAATATTATAAACAGACCTTTTTATCCTATTATATTTGCTTAGGAAAGGCATAATATTGCTATTTGGTGGAGCATAGTAGAAGAAGTTTGGAACTACTGTTCCACGGTTAACTAAAAGGATTTGGTCATTAGAGTGTTAAAATATTCCTCGCCTGCTTTTTCTTTACGTATTTTTTCGACTTTTTTGAATCCAAAACGCTCGTAAAAACTATCTACTTCTGGGACTGCCTCTAGGACAAAGTTGTCTAGGTTTTTTCTCTTTGCTGCGTTTTCTATAGCTAGGTACAGTTTTGTCCCAATTCCTTGTTTTTGAAAGTCGTGCTCAACAAATAAAATGGGAAGGTGGTCATTTCTCAAGCACCCGACAGCTATAAGCTTATCTTCGTTAAAGGCACCGAAATATTCGGCCCCATTCGCCAGATCTTTCTCTAGATTAAGTGGGCTATATTGTTCGTAAAACTCGTCAAGAATGTCTTGAGAAAAGATATTCTGCCACGAATCACGAATAGTATCCCTCACTACTTTTGAGATTGAAGGGATTTTTGCTGGTTTTAGCCTAGTAATCGTAATCTCCATATCTATTAGCTTAGCATACAATTTGAGCTTACAAAACCATTGCCAAGTATTTGTACTCAAGTTGTAGTTTATCAGCTATAATGAAGATGATGGAAACAATAGTCGCAATTGGCGGTGAGGAAGTGGGGGTCTTACGGAAGAATGGGACATCAAGGCCTATTTTAACGAAAGCAGCTCACCAAGAGATCCTTTTCAGAACTGGGAAGCATAATCCTAAGGTGCTATATATACCGACTGCTAAAGATGACCTAGAAGAATACATTATAGGGTTCCAAAGGTTTTATGAAGGTCTCGGCTGTAGTGAAGTTGACGTCCTTAGACTTATTCGTGAAAGGCCATCACGAGAAGAGATTGAATCGAAGATATTATCTGCAGACGCAATATACGTTAACGGTGGCGACACTTTTCGGATGATGGAGATATGGAAAAGACACGGCGTAGATAAACTTCTGAAGAAGGCCTATAGAAAAGGAATCGTTATGTCTGGTCATAGTGCTGGAGCAATCTGCTGGTTTGCGGAGGGGGACTCTGATTCATTTGGGACAAATCGGGACTTTAGGGTGACCGCCCTGGGAATTGAGAATGGACTTCTTTGCCCACACTACGATACGGATTGGTTTCGGCGGAGGAGCTTGAAAAAGATAATGAAGCGTACTCCCCACCTGGTCGCTATAGCGTTAGATGAGTGTGCTTCTATTGAAATTATTGATAATCAATATAGGATTCTGTCACCTTCAGTAAAATGCAAGGCAAGACGTACATATTGGCTGAAGGGCAAGTATTTTGTAGAAGAGATATTGCCGACTGAAGAATTTCAGAGCCTGAAAGTCCTATTGACCAAGCCTGGTCAATAGGCAGGTGATCTAAAAGGCTTTCACAAGCCTTAATAAATATCATGGTGGAGCTGGTGGGTATCGCACCCACGTCCGAAAGTGAAACCTAGATAAACATTAGCAATCGTACTCTTGTTTGTTATTTTTCTGTCCAGCGGTAGAAACAGGAGAAAATCCGCCTTTCCTATCCTCTAAGTCTTAGACTCGTTTAGAGAAGTCACGAGTAGCATCCTGACATATATGACACTCTTTCGCTCGATTCAGGCCTCAAACGTTAGAATGGCTATTGCGGTTAGGCGATAGCTGGCGCAAAACTGTTTACGCTGAAAGCGTTCGCAATTTTGCTAACAAGTGTTTTAGCACTTATGTTTTGTATTTTGAATAACGCGGAAATACGGCCGCGGATTGCATTATCTAGATGTCAATGAACCTTCCGTCGAAGCTACTTCAGCCCCTCGTCAGCGCAAGCTAATGAGTGTCACAGGTTTGGTAAACCAAACTGTTTTGCTCTTTCGCTGCGCTTCCTCTCCAAACAAAATTAGAAATTTTGTTTGTGGGTATATCCGAGGACAAACCGTTGATAATTATAACATATTAAGGGATAAAAATCAAGTATTTCCTTCTAGTTTTTTGAGTTGTCGGTGATATTTTTGGTTCAAGTAGGCCATTTCGATAAATTGTCCTATGACCTTGTAGAACGGAAAGACCCGAAAAATGTTCAACCACATTCCTATATCTCTCATCCAGCCTTTCAGGCGAAACATCTTTTGGCTCTTTGTTAGATGATGGAGATTGGGCATGGAGACAGTTATGAATTTTTTATGCCTTTTAAGCAAAGAATTATTCATTAATACTTCAAGACCGTAACCTACTTTTGGTTGGCTCCAGAATCCAGAACTTGCCAGAAGCTCTTTCCCGATAACTCTTTCACCACTGCAAAAATCAATCCCAAGCAATTTGAAAATATGCGAGGAATTACCTCTGATGCTAAGTGTAAAATCAACTTTCCCACTTAATACCGGCCAGACTAGGTCTGTGACATTCTTTTCGGTGAGGCCCACAAGGTCAGCATCGAGCAGGAGGATTGTGTCGTATTTTGCCGAAGCAAGACCTACTTTTACGGCGAGGGCTTTACCTTGAGATTTTTTTTGTTCAATTACATTAGCACCATAACTTCTTGCGATCTCGGCCGTATTGTCGATGCAACCGTCACAAACGACGATAATCTCACCGATGAGCGGGTGATGACAAATTGGTTTAAGAACATTTCCAATACGCTGGGCTTCATTTTTGGCTGCCATTATTAACGATACTTTTTGTTCCATTTGTTCATTATAATTGAATTTGTGCTAAGATAATAGTATGAGAATAGCATATTTAACGGATACATATCTGCCGGAAACGAATGGCATCGTGACGAGTATCCATAACTTCACCGAAAACTTGGCCAGAGATGGTCACCAGATACTGATTATTGCGCCTAAATACAACCGCAAGAAGGATAATCCACCAGAGAACATCACTATCAAGCGATACCCAGGTTTCTCATTCGCCTCGAACAAGAACACTAGAATTGCCTATCCGTTTGTTACTAGTATTATTTCTGATCTTAGAGAATTTAAACCTGATATAGTCCATATACAAACCCCTATGGGGATTGGCGTGTCGGGACTTATGGCCGCAAAGATTCTGGGAATTCCGAATATCCAGACCTATCACTCATATATACCGGATTTTATGGTTTATTTGAATCCATATAACATTCTTGGTATCGATAAAGCGGCTGACGCTATCGCTAGTTCAAAGGTTGTAAAGAGAATCATTGAGACAAACGCTTATAAGCTGCTTGACCGGATGACTGAGTCTCAGGAAAAGTCTATTAGGATGCGACGTCTACGTAAGGTAACTAATAGATCTGGAAGAAGTGGAGAAACAAGCATCAGCGACAGATTCGCTTGGGATTTTACTCGCTTCCTCTATGGGAAATCTGACATAGTACTTACACCCTCTGTAGTTTTGGCTAAGTTGCTCAGAAAGCATAGAGTCGCGACCGAAGTATTAGATATGAGTAATGGAATAGAATTTCATTTCTTTGCAAAGAAAAAAGATTATCGTATCTGTAACAAGATGATATATATTGGTCGCCTGGGTTTGGAGAAGGGTGTTGATGTCGTTGTTAAAGCCTTCGCGCTCGCACACGAAAAAAATCCAGCCCTTCATCTCGACATTTATGGCGAAGGTCCAGCGAGGGACCTGCTTCTCAAGTTAGTGAAACAACTTGGAATAGAGGATAGCGTTGGCTTTATTGGCTTCGTTCCAAGAGCGAAAATTAAAGAAGCACTGAAAAAGCACGATTTCTTTGTCACGGCGAGTACTATGGAAACCCAAGGCTTAGTCATTCTGGAAGCCATGTCTGCTGGTTTGCCGGTGCTGGGTGTTAACGCACTTGCAGTACCCGAGCTAATACATGATGGCAAGAATGGCTACCTTGTCGAACCGGCAAACCCAAAAAAACTCGCAGAGGGGATGTTGAAACTGTCCGAGAGCGCAAAAAGAAATAAAGAATTTGGACAAAAGTCGCTTGAATATGCCGAAGTGCATGATCTGCCAAATTGCTGCTCAAAACTTGAAAGTGTTTACTCAGATCTTCTAGCCAGGAAAACTATCTAATATCTTTTAGTTCTTTTTGAGCGTCTCTCTCGATATCTTTTTGTTTGAGTTTTTCCTTCTTCTCGTGAAGTTTTCGTCCACGAGCGAGGGCAATCTCAACTTTGATTATTCCGTGAGAAAAGTAAATTTTGACGGGCACGATAGTAAGTCCGCTTGTTTGAGCAGCACCAATCAGTTTGTTAATTTCGTCCCGTTTCAGTAGAAGTCTGCGAGCCCTAGTTGGTTCACCGTTTAAATCGGCTGCGGGTTTGTATGGAGAAACATGGGCATTATTAAGCCAGACCTGATTATCTTTCACACTTGCGAAAGATTCTTTCAGACTGATATGACCCGCTCGAATACTCTTCACTTCTGGTCCCATAAGCTCGATACCGGCTTCATAGGTCTCCAGAAGATCGTAGTCAAAATGGGCTTTTTTGTTTTCTGCAATGATTTTAATAGCGTTCATAGCGCCATTATACTATCAAATAGGCACAAAATCGAGTATAATAAGCGCATGATTACAGATAAAATCATTGAGAATATCCTATATTCACTCCAACAGGTCTATTGTATAACGCTGACCAGTGAGGAAGTGGAAATTAGTAAATCTGATTCAGTAGATCATGGAGACTTCGCTACTAGTATTGCTTTCAAACTTTCTAAGGAACTAAAAAAGAACCCGAAAGAGATCGCCGAAAAATTGGCCGAAAATCTGGAAGCAAATGGCGGATTCAAAAAAGTTGTAGCCGTAAATGGTTACATTAATCTTTTTCTTGATCATGAATATTTCCAAGGAATCGTTAAAAACATTTTGGATAAAAAAGAGAGATTTGCCGACCTTGAACTTCTCACGGGTCAGAAGATTCAGGTCGAATTTATCTCGGCCAATCCAACTGGACCACTAACACTCGCAAATGGAAGAGGTGGTTTCGGTGGGGATGTGCTAGCGAATGTCCTTGCCAAAGCAGGAGCAACAGTTGAACGTGAATATTACGTCAATGACGGTGGAAACCAAGTCACGATGCTTGGGAAGTCGATATTGGTGGCAGCTGGGCTGATGAAAACCGATGAAGAAGTCTATCAGGGTGATTATATCCAAAATTGGGCGGTAGCCAACAAAGCCAAGGTGTCTGATCTTGAAGACAAACCATTTGAACTAGGTCAATTGGCCGCCAAGGATATTCTCGAGAGGCTAATCAAGCCATCAGTCAAGAAAATGGGCATCCATTTTGATAATTGGTTTTCTGAGAAGGAAATGATTGACCGTGGTGAAGTTGATGACGCGATAGAGAAGCTAAAAAAGTTTGGGCATACCAAGGAAGAAGATAGTGCTCTCTGGATGAAAACTACCGATTTTGGCGATGACAAGGATAGGGTACTGGTGAAGTCAGATGGTGAAAAAACATATTTCGCCAATGATATTGCTTATCATTTTGATAAATTTTATATTCGCCACTTTACAAAAGTAATCAATTTCTGGGGTGCTGATCATCATGGCTATGTCGGCAGAATGATGGCA
>Ga0265337_1000214_pt1 | contig 30713 bp, 26 predicted proteins | sample 42122metaG_FD_192441 | JGI IMG/M metagenome (GOLD analysis project Ga0265337, IMG submission 192441) | Rhizosphere microbial communities from Carex aquatilis grown in University of Washington, Seatle, WA, United States - 4-21-22 metaG | ecosystem: Host-associated > Plants > Roots > Rhizosphere >... | reverse complement strand
CTATGTCGCGATTGTCCGTTATATCCGAAATGCGATGGCCTGCGCGGGGAGCCGGGAATTGACCGACCGGATAACGCGGGCAACTGCGGATAACGCCGGGCGCGGCAGGGAGAGGACCCGGGCGATGACCGTCGCGGCGGTATCCACGTCGTCGGCCATCGAGATGCGCTCCGCCCACGACCACCAGAACCACCACAAGCCGTCCTTGCCGCAATCCGCGTAGACGTTCTCTTCAAGGGCGCGGGCACCTGGATTCGTGATGTACACGCTGGGTACCCGCCCTGGCGGAGCCATCAGCCAGGCCTCAAGGCCCCGGTTGGTCAGCTCTTCGGCCAGCTTGTCGAGATAGACAGTTGCCGCTGCGTGGTTTCCGTTGGCTTCCACAACATCACCGTCGTTACTGATCGTAGGTTCGCCGGGGCCAAGGCACGCCCGGACCGTCTCAGGATGGTCCTGCCGTGGTACCCGCGCAATTGGGCATAACCAAAATGCCGGGACGGGCCAGTTGGTAAGGCCCGATGAACCCTTTCGTCCCGCCTTCACCCCGAAGGCATGACGCGCGCGCCCCCGGGACGGAAAGGCTCTTGCCCCTATGGTATGTAACGCAAGCTCGGCGGGCAGCGGTTCAGCGTGAAACACGGTAAGTCGGGAAACTGCGCGGGTGAGCGCCACATAAAGCCGCCTTAGCCCGTACGCCTCACCCGTGGCGATCCGGCCGGGCTCGACCAGGATCACGTGGTCGAACTCCAGGCCCTTGGCCAGGGTGACCGGGATCAGGGTCAGCCGGGACGCCTCCGTCGGCGGAGCCGGCGCAGTAGGCAGAGTCGGCGCAGTAGGCAGAGTCGGCGGGCCCGCGTCCGCGTCACGGCCCGCCCCGTCCAGCGCGTCGCCGAGCACGCCGAACGTCAGGCCCGCGGCGCGCAGGGCCGCCCCGGTCTCGGCCAGTTGCGCGTCGGCGCAGATCACCGCGACGGACCCGGGGCGCTCAAGCGCGGTCACGCACTCCCCCGCGACCAGCGCGCCCAGGTGTCCCGGCGGCACGGGCCGCACGCTCAGCGCGTCCGGGTCGGCGCGCAACGACACGGCCGGCGACAGACCGGCGGCGATCGTGGGCAGCAGCCGGGACGCGAAGTCGAGTATCTGCCGTGGCACCCGGTAGCCGACGTCAAGCTCGCGGACCGCGGCGCCCGGCTTGCCCAGGTGAGCGAGCAGGTCCGGCCAGGAGGTGGCGGCCCACGGGGTGGTGCCCTGCGCGAGGTCGCCAAGCACGGTCGCCGCCCCGGTGGCGCAGCGCCTGCCGATCGCCCGCACCTCCATCGGCGACAGGTCCTGCGCCTCGTCCACCACGATGTGCGCGATCGACCGGGTGCGCTCGATGAGGTCGGCCGCCTCGTCGATCAGCACCTGGTCGGCGTGGCTCCAGGGGGCCGAGCCTGGGCCGCGGGGCGGCTTGGGCCAGCAGAGGGCGGCCATCTCCGGATCAGACAGCAGCCCGCCGACGTGTCGGCGCACGATCTCCTGGTCGGAGAGGACCGCGAAGACCAGCTTCTTCGGGTCGACCTTGGGCCAGACCTCGTCCACGCACCGGCGTACCGGCGCGGACCGGCGGACCGCGTCGTGCGTACGGTCGTCACACGTCTCGCCGGCCGCCTCGAGCTGGGTGAGCAGCACGTGCGCGATCCGGTGGGCGAGCAGCTCGCGGCCGGTGCCGTAGCGGACGCCGCGGCCGCGCAGCTCCGCCGCGAGCTCCTCGATCTCGTGCGCGGGCAGCCGCAGCCGGCGCGCGCCGCGGCTGAGCACGAGGGCGTCGGCCGGCGCCCGCAGGTGCGCCCACAGCGCCCGCTTGAGCAGCTCGGCCATGCGCGCGTCGCCCTTGACCACCGCCGTCTCGTCGGTGTCCGTGCCCTTGACGGGGACGGACGCGACCAGCTGGGTGACGGTGGTCTGCGTGACGTCGAGCTCGCCGAGGGCGGGCAGCACGTTCCTGATGTAGGAGAGGAACGCCAGGTTGGGGCCGACGACGATGACGCCGCGCCTGGTCACCAGCTCCTTGTGCGCGTACAGCAGGTAGGCGACCCGGTGCAGGCCGACCGCGGTCTTGCCGGTGCCCGGCGCGCCCTGCACGCACACGGTGGTGGCGGCGTCGGCGCGGACGATGTCGTCCTGCTCGGGCTGGATGGTGGCCACGATGTCCCGCATCGGGCCGGACCGCGGCCGCTCGATCTCGGTGATCAGCAGCTTGCTCGGTGCGCTGTTCGTGGAGTCGCCGGAACGGGAGCGTGTTTCACCGTTCGGCGCGAACCGCTCGTCCTCGTAGGCGGTGAGCGCTCCCCCGGCGAAGCCGAACCGCCGCCGCCGCGCGAGGCCCATCGGGTCGGACTGGCTGGCCCGGTAGAAGGGCCGCGACACGGGCGCCCGCCAGTCGAGGACGACCGGCGTGCCGTCCGGGTCGTGCACGTGGCGCCGCCCGATATGCAGTGCTCCCTCGGGGGGACTACCCCCCGGAGCCCCCCGGGCTTCCTCGGGGGGACTACCCCCCGGAACCCCCCGGCCAGCGCCGCCGAAGTCCTCGTCGGTCCTGGCCAGCTCGGAGTAGTCGAGCCTGCCGAAGAACAGCGGCGCGTCCGGCAGGTCCTTGAGCGCCTCGGCGCGGCGGTACAGGTCGGCCTTGAGATACTCCAGGCTGACCCGGTCGCCTGCCATCGGGTTGCGCGCGAGGCCGAGGACGTTCTCCCGCATCAGGTGCAAGTACTCGCGCGACCGCGTGAGGTGGGACCGCTCCGCCTCGATGACGGCGTCTTTACCGTGGTTGTTCTTGTCTTGGTCAGTGATGTTGCGGCCGGCGTGGTTGTCGATGTCCGCGGTCACGGGCCCGGCGTCGGCGGGCATGGCTGACTCCCTTGACCTCTCGTCATGGCGGTGAGCGCTCGACTGGGCGCGAAGCACAAGACCCTAGCACTGCGTCAGCAGCCCGTCACCTGGTTTTCTTCCCGCGGCCGTCCGGCCGTGATCAGGCGGGGCCGTGGGCGCGCTCACCACGCGCCGGGGCCGCCGCGGCCCCGGCTTCAGCCCGGCGAGGGCGGCTCAGTCGGCGGCGAGGTAGCGGGCCCGCGCGTGCAGCAGGGCGCGGTGCGCGGTCAGGTCGTCAACCTCGTCGGGCTTGCCCGGGCACTCGCCGGCCGCGACGGCCTGCGCCAGGCGCACGCCGGCCTCCGCGCGCTGGATCTCCTCGAAGACGATGAGCGGGTCGTTCTCCGCGGCCAGCCAGGTCTTGTCGAGCAGGCCGCTGGCGTCGTCGACCCAGGCATCCTTGATCTTGCCGCCCTTGCCGTGGTCGATAAGCACCGACAGCGCGTGCTCGGCCGCGCCGTAGCCGAAGCTCACGGTGAGCGACTCCTGCCGGCCGCCCACGTCGCTGTAGTGCCAGCACTGGCTGACCGTGGGCGAGCCGATCACCGTCGCCCAGTCCTGGTCGGGCACGCCGCGGCCGGCGACCCGGCGCGCGGCGCGCGTCGCCGCCGCCTGCAGCTCGGGCGAGCCGATCGCCCCGAGGATGCGCAGCAGGGCCAGCGCCTCTGGCGTCCCGTCCCGCTCCGCCGCGGGCACCAGGGACGTGGCGAGCTCCGCCATCACCCCGGCGTCGTCGCCGCCGGTCGCGTGCCCGCTCAAGGCGCCGATCATGTCCGACCCCCACAGCTCGGCGTCGATCGGCTGGCGAACGTGGGCGAGCACCTGCTGTGCCTCGCTGAGCACCACGGAGGAGGCATTCGCGGGCTTCAGCGGCGCGAAGAGCTCGGCGATGTCGGGTTCGGAATGGGCCATGCGGCGTATTGTTACACGACCGCTACCTGGTCACCCGGAGAATGTGCGCACCGGTGGATAAATGGCCGCCCGCCCGGGCGAAGCATGCCTCCAGGTGGTCGTTGACCAGCCCGCAGGCCTGCATGGCGGCATAGACCGTAACCGGGCCGGTGAAGACGAAGCCGCGCTTGCGCAGCTCCTTGGCCAGCGCCGTGGACTCGGGCGTCTGCGCCGGCAGGTCGGCCAGGGTGCGGGGCGCGGGGCGCGTCCCGGCATCGGCGTAGCCCCACACCAGGTCGCTGAGGCCTTCGGTGAGCCCGGCGGCCGCCCGGGCGTTGGTGATGGCGGCGTTGATCTTGGCGCGGTTGCGCACGATGCCCGCGTCGGCGAGCAGCCGGGCCACGTCCGCGTCGGTGAACGCGGCGACGATGAGGATGTCGAACCCGGCGAATGCCTTCCTGAAGTTCTCCCGCTTGCGCAAGATGGTCAGCCAGGACAGGCCCGACTGAAAGGCCTCGAGGCAGAGCCGTTCGAAGATCGCCTGGTCACCGTGGACCGGACGGCCCCACTCGGCATCGTGGTAGGCAACGTAATCGGGCGCGCTCAGCCCCCACGGGCAGCGCAGCCGCCCGTCCGGCCCGGCCACCGGCCCCAGCTGCCGTATCGGCTTGCCCGGCTTCTCCGGGGGGACGTCAGTCATGCGAGGACACCGGGGGTACGGGGGTCGTCCCCCGGAAGACTTCAGTCATGGGACTGTTCTGGCGGCGGGCCTGAACTATCGCCTGGTCGCGGTAGGTCGAAGGGCAGCCGGACCGCCTCGGTCGACACGTTGTCATAGGTGTCGTTGTCGTAGGCGGCGTTGTCGTAGGCGGCACGGTACGGGTCGCCCGCGACGGCGTCCGGCAGGGTGTCCGCCACCGTCCGCCGGTGCCGCGCGCCGCCGTAGGGGCTGGCGTACGGGCTGGCGAGCGGCGTCAGCGAGGGGGCGTGTTCCTGGTCCCTGCTCAGGTCGGTGACCAGCTGCTCGAGCGCGACGATCCGGACGTCCCGATCTCTGATCGCCTCGGCGATCTGCTCGAGCGCCTCGTCCGTCGCCTGCATGCTGTACCCCCACACCCCGGTCGGCGGGCGCAGCAGGGCCACGTCCGTGGCGGATACCGGGCCGATGTCCAGCGGGGCGTAGTCGCTGCGCTCGACGGACAGCTCGCCGCCGCGCCCCCTGGCCGCGAGGACCACGACAGCGAGGACGACGATGAAGGCGATCACCATGACAACAAGCACAATGAAATCGTGCCACGAATCGCCGGCTAAGTGGTAAAGGAGCGGGCCGGCTTGGCCGCCCTTACCGGAACGACAGGCCCTCGTGCGCGTCGGTGACGATCTTCACGATCTCGTCCGGGTCGTCCGCGACGTGCAGCAGGGCCAGCTCGGCCGCCCCGATCTTCCCATCGGCGAGCATGGTCATCTTGAGCCAGTCGAGCAGGCCCGACCAGTACTCGGTGCCGACGAGGACGATGGGGAACTTGGTTATCTTCCCGGTAGCGACCAGGGTCAGCGCCTCGAAGAGCTCGTCCATCGTGCCGAAGCCGCCCGGCAGGACCACGAAGGCCTGCGAGTACTTGATGAAGATCGTCTTCCTGACGAAGAAGTAGCGGAACTCGACGCCCACGTTCACGTACTCGTTGAGCCCTGCCTCCATCGGCAGCTCGATGCCCAGGCCGACCGACACGCCGTTCGCCGCGGCGGCGCCCTTGTTGGCCGCCTCCATGATGCCGGGCCCGCCGCCGGTGATGATCGCGTAGCCGGCCTTGGCGAGGCCGGCGGCGATGTCGGTGGCCAGCTCGTACTCGGGCGTGCCCGGCTTCGACCTGGCCGAGCCGAAGACCGACACGGCGATGCCGAGCTCGGCGAGCAAGCCGAACCCCTCCACGAACTCCGCCTGGATGCGCATCACCCGCCACGGGTCGGCGTGCACCCAGTCGGACGGGCCGCGGCGGTCGAGCAGCCGCTGGTCGGTCGTGGTCGCCGGAATCTGCTTATCGCGCAGCGTTACGGGTCCCTGGCGACGGACCCTGCGCGCGTTACTTCCACCCATAGTCCTATCCAAGGTAGCTATCCACGGACAGTGCTATGACGGGACACGCGGCCGGCGGGCGAACTTAGAGCGAACTAACGTCTTAGGCCCCAGGAACAGGAATTGTCCCGTTTAAGCTGCTCAGCCCTCAACGCCGTGCTCGCGCAATATCGCGTTCAGCTCGGCCTTGCGGTGACGCTCTCCCGCCGGGAGGCGCTTGAGCACCAGGACGCAGGGCATCCCGTACTCGCCGCCGGGGAACTTGCGCGAGCGCGTGCCGTTCAGGCAGACCGACCAGGCCGGGGCCTCGCCGCGGGGCAGTTCCTCGCCGGTTTCCACGTCGATGACGTGCGTCGAGCGGCTCAGGCTGGTGGCCGGGCCGAGCACGGCGCCGGCGCGCACCCGGGCGCCCTCCACGATCATCGAGCGGGAGCCGATCATGCACTCGTCCTCGACGACGACGGGGACCGCGTTCGGCGGCTCGAGCACGCCGCCGATGCCGACGCCGCCAGACAGGTGCACGTTCTTGCCGATCTGGGCGCAGGAGCCGACCGTGGCCCAGGTGTCCACCATCGTCCCCGAGTCGACGTACGCGCCGACGTTGGTGAACGAGGGCATCAGCACCGTGCCCGGCGCGATGTACGCGCCCCAGCGGACGATCGCGCCAGGTACCACCCGAACCCCGTCGAGCCGGGTCTTCAGCGGAACGCGGTCGTGGTAGCGGAAGTCACCGACCTGCGACTGAGTCATCGGCAGGACCTTGAAGGCGAGCAGGATCGCGCGCTTGGCCCGCTCGTCCACCACGACCTGGTCGGTCTCGGCGTCCACGAACGCGACGCGGGCGGTCCCCATGTCGATCTGGTCCACGGCCGCCACGATCTCGGCGCGGGCGGCGGCATCCTCCGGGCTCAGCTCGGCGCGCCGCTCCCACAACTCATCGATGACGGCGGGCAGCGGGGACTTCAGCTCACTCATGCCCAGCGAGCCTACTAGCCCAGGGCATCCGCGCCGCACCGGCCACCAGAAAGGGACAGCATCTGCTGTTTAGCAGTGCTCTTAAGCGCTCGCCGGTGCTCAGTACTAGTCAGAACAGCTTGTTGGTCATCGGCCACAAGTTCGTGTGTCTCTGAGAATGTCATACAGGCTCGATAGCATGTTTCTAGATGCTTGGAGGGTGACCGGGGAGGTGAGGCCGTTGGCGGCGGTGAAGCTAGCGTACCGGTTCGCGCTGGACCCCACGGCGGCCCAGCAGCGGGCGCTGCGGTCCCATGCCGGGGCCGCCCGGTTCGCCTGGAACTGGGCGCTGGCCCGGTGCAAGGAGCGGTACGCGGCTGAGCGCAGGTGGTACCCGGGCACGGAACTGCACCGGCTGTGGAACACGGTCAAGAAGGCTGACCCGGCCCTGGCCTGGTGGGCGGAGAACTCCAAGTGCTGCTATCAGGAGTCCTTCCGGGACCTGGAACGGGCGCTGTCCGGCTTCGTCAAGTCCCGGCGCGGCCAGCGGAAGGGGAAGAAGCTCGGCTTCCCGAGGTTCAAGAAGCGCGGCAAGAGCAAGGATTCCTTCCGGCTCACCGGGGTCATCCGCTGCGCCAGGCACTCGGTCACCCTGCCCCGGCTCGGCGTCATCGCCACGCACGAGTCCACCGGGAAGCTGGCCGTGCGCCTCGCCGGCGGCCGCGCGCGGATCTTGTCCGCGACGGTGACCAGGACCGCGCAACGCTGGTTCGTGTCCCTCACCGTCGAGGAAGACCGTCCGGTACCGGAACGGCACGCCCGGCCCGGCACCGCGATCGGGGTCGACCTCGGCGTCAAGACACTGGTCACCGCCGCGGACAACGCCGGGAACGTGATCACGATCGGCGGGCCGCGGCCGCTGCACGCCGGGCTGCGGCGGCTGCGGCGGGCCTCGCGGGCGCACTCGCGCAAGCGGCCGGGCTCGGCGCGGCGCCGCAAGTCCGCGGCCCGGCTGGCCCGGCTGCACGCCCGGATCGCGAACCTGCGCGCCGACACGCTGCACAAGGCCACGTCCATGCTCGCCGACACGTACGAGACGATCGCGGTCGAGGACCTGAACGTCGCCGGGATGACCCGCAACCACCGCCTCGCCCGCGCCATCTGCGACCAGGGCTTCGGGCAGGCGCGGCGGATGCTGGCCTACAAGACCGCCTGGCGCGGCGGGACGCTCGTCACGGCGGGCCGCTTCTATCCCAGCAGCAAGCAATGCTCAGGCTGCGGGACAGTGAAAGCCAAGCTGTCCCTGTCCGAGCGCACGTTCCGGTGCGGTGCCTGCGGACTGGTCATCGACCGGGACGTGAACGCCGCCCGTAACCTGCTGTACCTCGCGGCCAGTGGGGCCGAGAGGGAAAACGCCTGCGGAGGGACCGCAAGACCGCGCCCCGCGCGGCAAGTCCCGATGAAACAGGAACCCGGCACCGCGCAAGCGGGCAAGACCGGGACCGCCCTCCGGCAACGGAAGGCTACGGCATGAGCGAGTCACCATCGATCACTTATCCGCAACGGAAAGCAGGTACCTTCGACGGTGTGCGGACGGCATCCCCGAAGCCTGGTGCGGTTTACCGGTATCAGCGCCCCGCCTGGCGGCGTCCGCTGATCGTGCTCATCGTGATCGCGCTGCTGCTCGGCGCCGGCGCGTACTTCGCCTACAGCGCGTACCAGCGCTACGTGGTCCAGGTGCTGACCGTGCCCGGCTGCCAGGCGGGCACCGGGCAGAACGTCATACCGCTCGACTTCGGCCAGGCCGCGGACGCGGCCACGGTCGCGGCCGTCGCGGCCCGCGACCACCTGCCGGTGCAGGCCCTGACCATCGCCTACGCGACCGCGTTCCAGGAGTCCAAGCTGGAGAACCTGAGCTACGGCGACCGGGACTCGGTGGGCATCTTCCAGCAGCGGCCCTCGCAGGGCTGGGGCACCGCGGCCCAGCTGCAAGACCCGGCCTACGCGGCGCAGGCGTTCTTCGGCGCGCTCGTCAAGGTCCCGGGCTACACCACGATCCCCGTCTCCCAGGCCGCCCAGGCCGTGCAGAAGAGCGCCGACGGCTCCGCCTACGAGCAGTACGCGCAAGTCGGCGCGCAGCTGGCCGTCGACTTCACCACCCGGCCGCACGCGGTCACCTGCTGGTACAGCCCGTCCGCGCAGGCGGCGGAGACGAGCGTCTCGCTCAAGCTCGACCTGCACGGGGCGGCGCAGAAGCTGGACTCCGTGTTCGGCGCCCCGGGGCGAGGCGGGGCGCTGACCGGGGTAACCCGCATCCGTTCGGGATCGGCTGACCTGATCACCACCGCGCCGGGCGCCGGCTGGACCGTGGCGGACTGGCTGGTCGCCCACGCCGGCTCCTACGGGATCACGCGGGTCAGCTACGCGCGGTACCAGTGGAAGGCCCAGCTGACAGAAACGAGCTGGCAGGCCGACCCGAGCGCTAGAGCGGGGGGTATTGTCGCCAGCTAGCACGGCGACCCACCATACTGTTTGGGTACCTGAAGTGGGTTAGACGTTATAGAGGAGCTCCCGTGACCTACACCATCGCGCAGACATGCGTCGATGTACTCGACAAAGCATGCATCGAAGAGTGCCCGGTGGACTGCATCTACGAGGGCGAGCGCATGCTCTACATCCACCCGGACGAGTGCGTAGACTGCGGCGCTTGCGAGCCCGTCTGCCCGGTTGAGGCCATCTACTACGAGGACGACGTCCCCGAGCAGTGGAAGGACTACACGAAGATCAACGCCGAGTTCTTCGACGACCTTGGCTCGCCCGGCGGCGCCTCGAAGGTCGGCAAGGCCGGCAAGGACCACCCGTTCGTCGCGGCGCTGCCCGCGGACATTAACCCCGGGCACGAGTGACCCTCGCCGCACGGCTGCCTGAGTACCCCTGGGATGAACTGACGCCGATCGCGGAGAAGGCGCGCGCGTTCCCCGGGGGCGCGGTTGACCTGTCCGTGGGCACCCCGGTTGACCCGGTGCCCACGGTCATCATGGAAGCACTCGCCGCGGCCGCCAACGCGCCCGGCTACCCGCTGACCGCGGGTACGCCGGAACTGCGCGCGGCGGCCGCGGGATGGCTCGCCCGGTCACTCGACGTGCACGTCGACCCGGTGACCGTGCTGCCTGTGATCGGCACCAAGGAGTTCATCGCCTGGCTGCCGACCATGCTCGGGCTCGGCGCGTCCGACGCGGTGCTCTTCCCGTCGCTCGCCTACCCCACGTACGACATCGGCGCCCGGCTGTGCGGTGCCACCGCGGTCCCGGTCGATGACCTCCTCCCGGGCGCGCTCGCCGCGGCGCCGTCGGCGGCCCGGCTGCGCTGGGTGAACTCGCCGTCCAACCCCACCGGGCGGGTGCTGCCCGGCCCGGCGCTGCGGGACGCGGTCGGCTGGGCGCGGTTGCGGGGCGCGGTCCTGGCCTCCGACGAGTGCTACATCGGGCTCGGCTGGGACGTCAGCCCGGTATCGGTCCTGCACGAGTCCGTGCGCGGCGACTCGCTCGACGGCGTGCTCGCCGTGTTCTCGCTGTCCAAGCGGTCCAACCTGGCCGGCTACCGGGCCGGCTTCGTCACCGGCGACCCCCGGCTGATGAAGGACCTGCTGCTCGTCGGACGGCAGGCCGGGATGATCGTGCCCGCCCCGGTCCAGGCGGCGATGATCGCGGCGCTGTCCGACGACGCCCACGCCGCCGAGCAGAAGGCCAGGTACGCGGCCCGCCGGGGCATCCTGGCGGCCGGGCTCACCGCGGCCGGGTTCACCATCGAGCATTCCGAGGCGGGCCTCTACCTGTGGGCCACCCGCCCCGGCCTTGACTGCTGGGCCGCCTGCGAGCTGCTCGCCACCGAGTGCGGCATCCTGGCCGGCCCCGGCTCCATGTACGGGCCGGAGGGGCGCGCTTACATCCGCGTCGCGCTGACCGCGACCGACGAGCGCGTCGCCGCGGCCGGGATGCGCCTGCACGCCCTCGCCGCCCGCTAGCCAGCCCACGCCCGCTAGGCCGTCTGGCTGTCGAGGCGGGCCGCGACTTGCCGTCGATTCCAACCTCCCGGGACGACCTGGTATCAGTTTCTGCTTGCTCCTCCTTCTCATATCGGACATAACGGGCACAGAAGTGACCGAAACCGATACAGAGTCGGGAAACTCGCAGGAACTGATACAAAGTGAAGCTGCGGCGCCGGTCGGGTGGGGCCGCTGGTGTGGTTGAGGTCAGTGGCGCGGTCACGGTCGCGGGGCGGGCGAGGACCGTCTCCCGGGGCGGAGGGTTGCGGGGGGATTGCGGGGCGGTGGCGGGCCGGTGCGGCGCAATGAATTGATCATTTGCCTGGCTAAGACGCAACGGATCGCCGGCCAGAAGCATGATTACGCTCTGTTAGATCGAGGTGCGCCTACGTACGCTCGCGGTATGGTCAACGATGTGCCGCGCCGGGCGGAAACCACCCGCTCATACCTAATGTGCCCGCCCGAGTATTTCGAGGTCAGTTACGCGATTAACCCGTGGATGCGGCCCGATGAGCCGGTTGACCCCGGTCTCGCGATGCGGCAGTGGTCCGAGCTGCGGGCGACGTACGAGTCGCTCGGGCACTCCGTCTCCGTGATCGAGCCGGTCGCCGGGCTGCCGGACATGGTGTTCGCCGCCAACGGCGCGACGGTGATCGACGGGATCGCGCTCGGCGTGCGGTTCAAGCACCCGGAGCGGGCCGCCGAGGCCGGCGCTTACCTGTCCTGGCTGCGGTCGCACGGGTACACCGTGCACGAGGCGCTCCGGGTGAACGAGGGCGAGGGCGACATCCTGGTCGCCGGGGACACCGTGCTCGCCGGGTACGGGTTCCGCTCGGACATGGGCGCGGCCTGGGAGCTGTCGTCGGTGTTCAAGCGGCGGGTCATGTCGCTGCGGCTGATCGACCCGCGCTACTACCACCTGGACACGGCGCTGTGCGTGCTCGACGACTCGACGGCGATGTACTACCCGCCGGCCTTCGACGACGCCGGGCGGGTGTTCCTCTCTACGGTGTTCGACGAGCTCATCGAGGCCAAGGACGAGGACGCGGAGGTTCTCGGGCTCAACGCGGTATCCGACGGGCGCCAGGTGGTGCTCGCCGCGCAGGCCACCAGCCTGGCCAGGTCGCTGGCCGCACGCGGCTTCACCCCCGTGCCCGTCGACATGTCGGAGCTGCTCAAGGCCGGCGGCGGCGCCAAGTGCTGCACGCTGGAACTGCGGCACTAAGCGGTAAGGAGACGGTTCACATGACACAGCTCGCCGTAGACGGCACGGACCTGTCCGGGCTGACCGCGCAGTACAGCGCGCACAATTACCACCCGCTGCCCGTGGTCGTGGCGTCCGCCGAGGGCTGCTGGGTGACGGACACCGGCGGGCGGCGCTACCTGGACCTGCTGGCCGGGTACTCGGCGCTGAACTTCGGGCACCGGCACCCCCGGCTGGTCGACGCGGCCATCCGGCAGCTCGGCCGGGCGACGCTCGTCTCCCGCGCGTTCGACCACGACCAGTTCGGGCCGTTCTGCGCCGAGCTCGCCGAACTGTGCGGCATGGAGCTGGTCCTGCCGATGAACACCGGGGCCGAGGCGGTGGAGACCGGCATCAAGGTCGCGCGCAAGTGGGCCTACGAGACGCGCGGCATCCCGCAGAACGAGGCGGTCATCATCGTGTTCGACGGGAACTTCCACGGGCGGACCACCACGATCGTGTCGTTCTCCTCCGATCCCGACGCGCGCGACGACTTCGGGCCGTACACGCCGGGCTTCGTGTCGGTGCCGTACGGCGACGTGCCCGCGCTGGTTGAAACCTTCCGTGCGTGCGGTGACCGGGTCGCGGCGGTGCTGATCGAGCCGATCCAGGGCGAGGCCGGCGTGGTCGTGCCGCCGCCCGGCTTCCTCGCCGCGGTCCGGGCGCTGTGCACCTCCGCCGGGGCACTGATGATCGCCGACGAGATCCAGTCCGGGCTCGGCCGGGTCGGGACCACCTTCGCCTGCGCGGCGGAGGATGTCGTGCCCGACGCGTACCTGCTCGGCAAGGCGCTCGGCGGCGGGATAGTGCCGGTCTCCGCGATGGTCTCCTCCCGGTCGGTGCTCGGCGTGCTCAAGCCGGGGCAGCACGGGTCCACCTTCGGCGGGAACCCGCTCGCCTGCGCGGTGGCCCGCGAGGTCATCGCGATGCTGCAGACCGGGGAGTACCAGGCGCGCTCGGCCGAGCTCGGCGCCGTGCTGCACAAGGCGCTCGGCGCCCTGCCGCCGACCGCCGTGTCGTCGGTCACCGGGCGCGGGCTGTGGGCGGGGGTGACGTTCGCCGACCTGGACGGGCGGGCCGTGTGCGAGCGGCTCGCCGGGCTCGGCGTGCTCGCCAAGGAGACCCACGGCTCGACCATCAGGCTCGCTCCCCCGCTCGTCATCACGGAAGACGAGCTGTCCTGGGGCCTCGAGCGCTTCAGCGAGGCGGTGCTGAGCGCCTGAGCCGCAGGAAGAACGCGGTCACCGTGCCGGCGGCGCACGCGAGTGCGCCGCCGTACAGGTACCACTCGCCGGCCGCGGTGGCGGTGATGATCACGCTGCCGTTCGGCCGCGGGCTCGCGAGCACGAACGAGGCGATCACCCAGCCGAGGGCGGGCAGCAGCGCCGCGGTGAACGTGCCGACTCCCCAGCCGCAGCCGGCGCACGTGACGAAGATGAGCACGGCGAACGCGATGGCGATCACCGGCTGGGGCGTCCGGGCGTACTGGAAGCAGCCGATGAGCCCCTGGAAGGCCCCGAGCAGGAACAGCACCAGGTAGCCGGGTACGGTGAACGCTCGCTGTCCGGGAGCCGAGCCTTGCGATGTCGCCATGATGGGCAGGCTACCGACTTGAGCGGGCGAACAGGTCGCGGTCACGCGCGCCCCGCGGCCCGCGGTCGCCCGCCGGGCCCGCGAGCCTGGTGTAGTACTCGGTGCCACCGATCCGCTGGCCGATCTCGTTGGACAGCGCGAAGTAGTCGCCGTCTACGGTGACCTGGGTCTCGTGGGCGCGCATCGCCTCCCGCTTGGCGCCGAGGTACGCGGCCGCGTCGATCTCCGTCGTGACCGCGTCGTCGGGGACGCTGGCGGTGAGGTCGGTCGCGCGGATGAACCAGGAATCTTCCGGGAGTTCCACGGCGCGCTCAAGTACGGAGCGGGGCATCACGACCGCGTACAGCGCGGCGGCCGACCCGGCCAGCTCGCGCGCCCGGGCGGTCACGCGGTGCGCCTGGATGTGGTCGGGGTGCCCGTAGAACCCGTCGGCGTCGTAGGTCACGATCGCGCCGGGCTCGACCTCGCCGATGACCTTGGCGAGCGCGGCCGCCGCCTCGCCGGAGTCCGCCTGCCAGAAACAGCGCGGGTCGTCGTTGTCCGGCAGGCCCATCATCCCCGAGTCGCGGTACCTGCTCATCCCGCCGAGGAACCGGTGGTCGGTGACGCCGAGCGCCGCGCACGCGCGGTCAAGCTCGGCGGCCCGGTGCTGGCCGAGTTCGTCGGGCAGCAGGTGGCGCAGGTCGGGCGGGATGACCTCGCCCATCTCGCCGAGCGTGCAGGTGACCAGCGTGACCCGCGCGCCCTCGGCGGCGTACCTTGCCATGGTGGCGCCGGTGAAGATCGACTCGTCGTCCGGGTGCGCGTGCACGAGCAGCAGGCTGCGTTCCACCCGGCCAGCGTACTGAAGGCCTGTCACCCGCAGGAGATCGATAGGGTCGGGAGCTATGACAGAGAGCTTTCCCAGGCAGCAGGCGCGGACGCGCCGGTTCACGCTCGGGGTGCCCCGGGCCTTCCAGGTATCGCCCGACGGGCAGCGGGTCTTGTTCCTGCGGTCGAAGGCCGGCGACGACCCGGTCACCTGCTTGTGGGAGCTCAACCTGGCCAGCGGGCACGAGCGGCTGATCGCCGACCCGCGGGCGCTCGGCGCGGACGAGGAGAACCTGCCGCCGCAGGAGCGGGCCCGCCGCGAGCGGGTCAGGGAGACCGCCGCGGGGATCGTGGCGTTCTCCACCGACCGCGGCGCGACGTTGGCCGTGTTCGCGCTTTCCGGCCAGGTCTTCAGCGTCCCGCTCGGCGGGCCCGACCCGGCGGCGCGGCTCATCGAGACCAGGACGCCCGCGCTCGACCCAAGGGTCAACCCGTCCGGCGGTCTTGTCGCGTACGTGCACGAGGGCGCCCTGCGGGTGACGAGCCTGACCACCGGCGAGGACCGGGTGATCGCCAGGGAGGACGGCGTCACGTTCGGCCTGGCGGAGTTCGTCGCCGCCGAGGAGATGGGCCGTACCCGCGGGTACTGGTGGCCGCCGGACCGCAGCGGCCTGCTCATCGAGCGGGCCGATGAGTCGCCCGTGCGCCGCTGGCATATCGCGGACCCGGCCAACCCGGGCAGCCGCCCCGCCGAGGTCGCCTACCCCGCCGCGGGGACGCCGAACGCCGATGTCTCGCTGCTCCTCGCCACCCGCACCGGCCCGGACCCCGAGCTCACCCCGGTCCGCTGGGACCGTGACCGCTTCCCGTACCTGGTCAACGTGGCCTGGGACAAGGACCTGCTGATCGTGGTGCAGTCGCGGGACCAGAAGACGATGCGGCTGTTCAACGGGCTCACCGGGGAGACGATCCGCGAGGACAGCGACCCGCACTGGACCGACGTCATCGACGGCGTGCCCGCCCAGCTCGCCGACCGCAGCGTCGTCTGGACCGAGATCAGCGAGGACACCCGGCGGCTGCTCGTCGCCCAGCCGGGCGACCTGGCCGGCGCGGCCCCGGTCACCCCGCCCGGGCTCCAGGTCAGGCGGATCCTCGGCACCGACGGCAACGACGTGCTCTTCCAGGCGTCGGCCGACCCGGTCGAGGTAGGCGTGTGGCGGTACGGGCCAGGCGGCCTGCACGAGGTCGCCACCGGGCCCGGCGTGCACACCGCGACGGCGGGCGGCGGGACGACCGTGCTGTCCAGCCGGACCATGGACAGCGCCGGGCTCAAGGTCTCGGTCCGCACGGGCGGCGGCACTGGCCGCGGCCCGGGCGCGGAGATCGCCTCGCTCGCCGAGGAGCCCCACCTGCCCCTGCCCGCGCCGCACTTCCTCGAGGCCGGGCCGAACCAGGTCCGCACCGCGGTGCTCTTCCCGTCCGGCCACCAGCCGGGCACGCCGCTGCCGGTGCTGATGGACCCGTACGGCGGTCCCGCCATGCAGCGGGTCAGCAAGACGGCGAGCCTTTTCCTGCCCGCGCAGTGGCTCGCCGAGCAGGGGTTCGCGGTCATCGTGGCGGACGGCCGGGGGACGCCGGGCCGCAGCCCGTCGTGGGACCGGACGATCGCCGGCGACTTCGCCACGGCGGCGCTCGCGGACCAGGTGGCGGCGCTCGAGGCGGCGGCGAAGCAGTTCCCCGACCTGGACACGGGCCACGTCGCGATGCGCGGCTGGTCGCACGGCGGGTACCTGTCCGCGCTCGCGGTGCTGCGCCGCCCGGACGTGTTCCACGCCGGCATCGCGGGCGCGCCGGTCACCGACTGGCGGCTGTACGACACGCACTACACCGAGCGCTACCTGGGCGATCCCGCGAGCAACCCCGCCGCCTACGCGGTGAGCTCCGTCATCGACGACCCGGAGCGCGCGGTGCGGACCCAGGTGCGCCCGCTGCTGATCATTCACGGCATGGCGGACGACAACGTGTTCGTGGCGCACTCGCTGCGGCTGTCGTCGGCGCTGCTCGCGGCCGGGTACCCGCACCAGGTGCTGCCGCTGTCCGGGGTGACCCACATGACGCCGCAGGAGGTGGTCGCGGAGAACCTGCTGCTGCTTCAGGTCGCGTTCCTCAGGGAGGCCCTCGGCATGGGAGGAACGGAGGCGTAGCGGCCCGGCCCGGGAACGGGGAACGGCGGGCGGGGAGGCGGAGAATGCCGCCGTTCCGGATCACCGGTTTGTGAGCCTGGTCACCACGGGCCGCCTGTACGCTGCCGGAAACAGGGAGTGTAGTCAGGCTCACATCCTGGAAGGCCCCCCTGATGCGGCATGCTGACACTTACTGGAATAAGTTCGTGGACATCGCATGCGCGCCCCGCCCCCCTGCTCGCATAAGGGCTGCCTGGCTGCGCGTCGCGGTCACGATCACGATCACGCACAGCGAGGACGCTGGATGACACAACTTTCGCAGGCGCCTGCCAGAACGCGGGCGCAGATCACGGAGCGGACGCTCCGGACGGACCCCTGGTGGAACCGCGGCCGCGTCGTCGCGACCCTGCTGACCATCTGGGTGGCCTACGCGACCGTCCGCGTGTTCATGGGGCACTGGTACTACGTGTCCCAGTACCACTACCTGACGCCGTTCTACTCGCCGTGCGTCAGCGGCGAGTGCACGCCAGATGCGGCCGCCCTCGGCCGGTGGATCCCCGCCGTGCCGCCGATCATTCCTTACGCGTTCGTCTCGCTGCCGTTCGTCCTCGGGTTCCGGCTGTCCTGCTACTACTACCGCGGCGCCTACTACCGCGCGTTCTGGCGCTCCCCCGCCGCCTGCGCCGTACGCGAGCCGCACGCCAAGTACTCGGGCGAGACCAAGGTGCCGCTGATCATCCAGAACATCCACCGGTACTTCTTCTACGCGGCGTTCGTGATCGCGGCGATCCTCACCTACGACGTGGTGCAGGCGTTCCGCGGCCCGAACGGGTCGTTCGGCATCGGGCTCGGGTCGATCATCATGCTGGTCAACGTGGTGGCGGTGTGGGGGTACTCGTTCTCGTGCCACTCCTGCAGGCACATCACCGGCGGGCGGCTCAAGCACTTCTCCAAGCACCCGGTCAGGTACTGGACCTGGACGCAGATCTCGAAGCTGAACAAGCATCACATGGCCTTCGCGTGGATCTCGCTGACCACGCTGATGCTCACCGACCTCTACATCATGCTGGTCGCGAGTGGCGCCTTCAGCGACCCGCGGCTCTTCAACTAGGCGTTACGGAACGGGCGAACTTAGTTATGGCTACTAACGACACCGATATCGAGCGCTTCGCCTACGACGTCGTAGTGATCGGCGCCGGCGGCTCCGGGCTGCGGGCGGCGATCGAGGCGCGGGCGCGGGGCCTGAGGACGGCGATCATCTCCAAGTCGCTGTTCGGCAAGGCGCACACGGTCATGGCCGAGGGCGGCGCCGCCGCCGCCATGGGCAACGTGAACCCCAAGGACAACTGGCAGGTGCACTTCCGCGACACCATGCGCGGCGGGAAGTTCCTGAACAACCCGCGCATGGCTGAGCTGCACGCGAAGGAGGCACCGGACCGGGTCTGGGAGCTCGAGGCGTGGGGCGCGGTCTTCGACCGGACCAAGGACGGGAAGATCTCGCAGCGCAACTTCGGCGGGCACGAGTACCCGCGGCTCGCGCACGTGGGCGACCGCACCGGCCTGGAAATGATCCGCACGCTGCAGCAGCGCGTCGTCGCGCTGCAGCAGGCCGACTCCATCGAGCACGGCGACCCCGACGCCATGATCCGTGTGTACGCGGAGACGACGATCACGCGGCTGCTGAAGTCCCCGTCCGGCGCTATCGCGGGCGCCTTCGGTTACATCCGCGACACCGGGCGTTTCGTGCTCTTTGAGGCGCCGACGGTCATCCTCGCGACCGGCGGCATCGGGCGGACGTTCAAAATCACGTCCAACTCCTGGGAGTACAGCGGCGACGGGCACGCGCTCGCCCTGCTGACGGGCGCGAAGCTGATGAACATGGAGTTCGTCCAGTTCCACCCGACCGGCATGGTCTGGCCGCTGTCCGTCGCCGGCCTGCTGGTCACCGAGTCGGTGCGCGGCGACGGCGGGGTGCTGCGGAACACCGAGGGCAAGCGGTTCATGTTCAACTACGTGCCCGACGTGTTCCGCGCTCAGTACGCGGAGACTGAGGAAGAGGCCGACCGCTGGTACACCGACCCGGACCACAACCGGCGCCCGCCGGAGCTGCTCCCCCGCGACGAGGTGGCGCGGTCGATCAACTCCGAGATCAAGGCCGGGCGCGGCACGCCGCACGGCGGCGTGTTCCTCGACGTCTCTTCCCGGCTGCCCGCCGACGTGATCTTGAAGAAGCTGCCGTCCATGCACCACCAGTTCCTTGAGCTGGCCGGCGTCGACATCACCAAGGAGCCGATGGAGATCGGGCCGACCTGCCACTACGTGATGGGCGGGGTGGAAGTCGACCCCGATACCGCCGCTTCGTCCGTGCCCGGGCTCTTTGCCGCCGGCGAGGTGTCCGGCGGCATGCACGGGTCCAACCGGCTCGGCGGGAACTCGCTGTCCGACCTGCTGGTGTTCGGCAAGCGGGCCGGCGACGGCGCGGCGGACTACATATCGTCGCTTGGTGACGCCAAGCCGGCGGTGGTGCAGGCTGACCTGGACGCGGCCGTGGCGGAGGCGCTCGCGCCGTTCGAGCGGGCCGAGGGCGAGAACCCGTACACGGTGCACCACGAGCTGCAGCAGACGATGCATGACCTGGTCGGCCTCATCCGGCGCGAGTCAGAGGTGAAGGACGCGCTCGCCGCGCTTGAGAAGTTCAAGGAGCGCGCGCAGAGCGTCGCCGTTCCCGGCGAGCGGGCCTATAACCCGGGCTGGCACTACGCGCAGGACCTGCGGAACATGCTGCTCGTCGCCGAGTGCGTCGCGACCGCCGCCCTGGAGCGGCAGGAGTCCCGCGGCGGGCACACTCGCGAGGACTACCCGGTGATGTCGCCGGACTGGCGCAAGGTCAACCTGATCCTGTCGCTGAACGGTGACAAGGTCGAGATGGTGCACCAGCCCATCCCGGCGATCCGCCCGGACCTGCTCGACCTGTTCGACATCTCCGAGCTCAAGAAGTACATGACCAAGGAAGAACTGGCCGGGCACCGTGAGGCGCCTGCGCTGGAAGAGGGGCACTGATGGGGTACCTGGCCAAGTTCCGGGTGTGGCGCGGCGACGCCGGCTCCGGCTCGCTGCAGGACTACAAGGTGGAGGTCAACGAGGGCGAGGTCGTCCTCGACGTGCTGCACCGGCTGCAGGCCACGCAGGCGTCCGACCTGGCCGTCCGGTGGAACTGCAAGGCCGGCAAGTGCGGCTCCTGTTCCATGGAGATCAACGGCATGCCGCGGCTTGGCTGCATGACCCGGATGGACACGTTCACCGAGGACGAGACGCTGACGATCACGCCGATGCGGACCTTCCCCGTCATCCGCGACCTGGTCACCGACGTGTCGTTCAACTACGCGAAGGCGCGGGAGATCCCCTCGTTCACGCCGGACCCGTCCATCAAGCCGGGCGAGTTCCGGATGCAGCAGGAGGACGTCAACCGCTCGCAGGAGTTCCGCAAGTGCATCGAGTGCTACCTGTGCCAGAACACCTGCCACGTGATCCGCGACCACGAGGAGAACAAGGAGGCCTTCGCCGGCCCCCGGTTCCTCATGCGGATCGCGGAGCTTGAGATGCACCCGGCGGACGAGGCCGACCGGCGCGACATCGCGCAGGACGACTTCGGCCTGGGCCTCTGCAACATCACCAAGTGCTGCACCGAGGTCTGCCCCGAGCACATCAAGATCACCGACAACGCGCTCATCCCGATGAAGGAGCGCATCGCCGGGCGGAAGTACGACCCGCTGGTCTGGCTCGGCTCGAAGATCTCCATGCGGCCGAAGGCCAAGGGGACCCCGGCGGTGCCCGGCAAGCGCTAGGCGCGGCCTGGCGGCTTACCGAGGGCGCTCCTGACTTCCGCGGTCAGGGGCGCCCTCGGTGTCTCACCAGGTGCCTCGCCCTAGGTCCCGGCCGCGTTCCTGACCGCCTGGCCGCCAGGATCCTGGCGGCCAGGCGGCTGTCGGCCGCCGGGCGCGCCCCGGACGCCGGCCACGGCAGCGGGCGCAGCGCGGGCAGGTCGCCGGTCGGCTGGTAGTAGTCCAGGTCGGACGGGCCGATCCCCGGCAGGCGGCCGGCGTCGTTGTACTGCCAGAACGTCCAGCGCCGCCAGGTGGACGGCACGGCGGGCCTGGTGCCGCCGAACGCGGCCAGCCACAGCGGGTCCCGGCGGAACCGGCTCGTGGCGCCGGTGCACTCCTGCCACCAGCTGGCCCCCGTGTAGATGACCGGCCACTTTCCCGTCAGTGCCCTGGCCTGGCCGACGAAGCCGGCGATCCATCCGATCATCGACCTGCGGCCCAGCCCGTAGCAGTCGGCGCCCGACTTGTACGGGTCGTTCTCCAGGTCGACGACGAGCGGCAGCTGGGCGGGCCTGCGCAGGCTGCCCGTGATGCGGACGGCGTAGCGCGCGGTCGCCGCCCCGCCGGCGCTGGCCGGGTTGGCGAACACGTACGGCATCACCGCGAGTCCGGCCCTGACGGCACCCCGCCCGTCGGACTGGTAGTACGGGTTGCGGTAGTAGGTGCCCTCGGACGCCTTCACCGCCACGAAGCTGATGCCGTGCCTGGCCAGCTGCGGCCAGTCGATTGGCGCCCGGCCGTGCTGGTAGGACGAGATGTCCAGCCCGCGGGCGGGCGCCGCGGCCAGGCCCGGCCTGACCGCGCCCGGCCTGACCGCGCCGGGCCTGGCTGCGGCCGCGTCGGCGGCCAGGCCGGGCGCGGCGTGCGCGCCGGGTGCCGTGGCGAGCGACAGCACCAGCGTCACGGCACCGGTCGTCGTCACAGGGAGTAGCACTACTCTCCGCAACATATCCATATACGGAGAGTAATCAATGCAGGCTAGAGCTTCAAGCCCCAACTTTTAGTCAGCTGTTTGGTCAGCCGATCAGCGGAAGCCTGTTGTCGCCTGACCCGGCCCGGCCAGAGGCCGCCAGGATCCACTCGAGGTCGTCCGACAGCTCCGCGGGCCTGCCGGGAACGGTCCGACGCGCGAGCAGGTCATCCAGGATCGCGGCGGTCGCCGCGATCCCCTCCGTCGTGGCGACGGGCTCCCGGCCAAGCGCCTGGGTCAGGTCAATGCCGTGCACCACGGCCTCGACAATGCGGCTGGCCACGAACTCATCGGCCCGCATCGGCGCGAAGTACCCCGGCCCCACCAGGCCGGCCGGGACCGCCCGGGCCTCGGCCACCGTCTTGGAGAAGGTCTCGTGCAGCACCCCGGGCATGTCGGCGGGCGTCTTGCCCTGCACCATCTGGTAGGCGTAGCCGTAGACGACCGGCCCGGTCTCCGACCGCGGGTTGATGAAGAAACTGGTCCGGTCCCTGGCCGGCTGGCCGTCCTCACGCCCGGCGATCAGCATCCGGGTCAGGCCGATGGCGATGTCGAAGTGCCCGGCGAGCTCGAAGACCGTCCAGTGCGGCAGGTCCGGGTCAACCGGCACCAGCTTCGTCGGCAGCCGCCACTGGTCGTCTGACAGGCCGGCGAAGAGCCGCTCGACCGTCGCCAGTTCCGCCTCAAGCACCGAGATGGTGTCCGCATACGATCCCATGCTCGCCTCCAGCGTTACGCCGTGATGAGCCGCAGTCTCACTGGGCCGGGCCGAGGTGTCAAGGGAGTGACTTCCGGCGTGCGGCAAGGGGAACCGGAGCTGAGGAGGCGAGTGAGTTGCCCGGTATCCGCCGGGTCAGAGCTGCTCGCGGGCTACCCGGCCGCGGACGCGGCCGCGCTCCTTGGCGTCGAGGATCGTCTTGCGCAGCCGGACCGCCGTGGGGGTCACCTCGCAGCACTCGTCGTCGGCGCAGAACTCAAGCGCCTGCTCCAGGCTGAGGATGCGCGGCGGGATCAACCGCTCGAGCTCTTCCTGGTTGGACTGGCGGATGTTGGTGACCTTCTTCTCCTTGGTGATGTTCACGTCCATGTCGTCGTCACGCGAGTTCTCGCCGACGATCATGCCCTCATAGACCTCGGTGGTCGGGTTTACGAACAGCGAGCCGCGCTCCTGCAGGTTGAACATCGCGTAGGTGGAAGCCGCCCCGGCCCGGTCGGCGACCAGTGAACCGGTCGCCCGCCCCCTGATCACGCCCGCCCACGGCTCGTAGCCCTCGAAGACGTGGTGCGCGATCCCGGTGCCGCGGGTCTCGGTGAGGAACTGGGTACGGAACCCGATCAGGCCGCGGGACGGGACGAGGAACGCCAGCCGCACCCATCCGGTGCCGTGGTTGGTCATCGTCTCCATCCGGCCGCGGCGCACGGAGACGAGCTGGGTGACCGCGCCCAGGTACTCCTCGGGGACGTCGATGGACAGCCGCTCGAACGGCTCGTGCAGCTTGCCGCCGATCTCCCTGGTCACGGCGGTCGGGCGGCCGACGGTCAGCTCGTAGCCTTCCCGCCGCATGGTCTCGACCAGGATCGCGAGCGCGAGCTCGCCGCGGCCGCGGACCTCCCACGCGTCCGGCCGCTCGGTGGCCAGCACCTGGAGGCTCACGTTGCCGACGAGCTCACGGTCGAGGCGGTCCTTGACCAGGCGGGCGGTGACCTTAGTGCCTCGCTCGCGGCCCGCGAGCGGTGACTTGTTGGTGCCGAGCGTCATCGAGATGGCCGGCTCGTCCACGGTGATGAACGGCAGCGGGCGCGGGTCGTTCGGGTCCGCGAGGGTGTCGCCGATCATGATGTCCGCGATGCCCGCGATCGCGGCGATGTCGCCGGGGCCCGCCTCGTCGGCCTGCTTGCGCTCGAGCGCCTCGGTGAGGAAGAGCTCACTGACCTTCACCCGCTCGATCGTGCCGTCGTGCTTGATCCAGGCGACCTGCTGGCCGCGCTTGATCGTGCCGTTGTGGATACGGCACAGCGCGATCCGGCCCAGGTAGGAGCTGGCGTCCAGGTTGGTGACGTGCGCCTGCAGCGGGGCGGTGGGGTCGTACATCGGGGCGGGGACGGCGGTCCTGATGACGTCGAACAGCGGCTCGAGGTTCTCGCTGTCCGGCATCTGACCGTCCTCCGGCCGGTTCAGGCTGGCCCGGCCGGCCCTGGCGGCGGCGTAGACGATCGGGAACTCGATCTGCTCCTCGCTCGCGTCCAGGTCCATGAACAGCTCGTAGCAGGCGTCGACGACCTCGGCGATCCGCGCGTCGGGGCGGTCCACCTTGTTGATGACCAGGATGACGGGAAGGCTCGCCTCGAGCGCCTTGCGGAGCACGAACCTGGTCTGCGGCAGCGGCCCCTCGGACGCGTCGACGAGCAGCACCACGCCGTCCACCATGGACAGGCCGCGCTCCACCTCGCCGCCGAAGTCCGCGTGGCCCGGCGTGTCGATGATGTTGACCGTCAGCCCGCCGTGCTTGACCGCGGTGTTCTTCGCGAGGATGGTAATGCCCTTCTCGCGCTCCAGGTCATTGGAGTCCATGACCCGCTCGTTGACGTGAGCGTGCGCGCCGAACGCGTTGGACTGCCACAGCATCGCGTCGACCAGCGTGGTCTTGCCGTGGTCGACGTGCGCGACGATGGCGACGTTGCGCAGGTCGTCGCGGGTCGCGAGCGGCATCGCGGACGTCATGATGGTCTCCTGCTGTGCGGGCATGCGTGAGTCTCGCTCATTCGGCATCGGGATCGCAGCTTCCGGCGATCGAGTGATCACGCCGACGATTTCGGCGGGTCCGGGGCTGAGCCGCGATTCGCGGCGTACACCAGTCTATTGCCGCGCCGCCGCCGGCTTGACCTCGCCCCGGTCCGCCTGGGATAACGCCCGGGGACGCCTGGGTAATCCCTGATCCCGGCTGGGTAAGACGGCTTACCTGGACTAAGCCGCGAGGAGGGCCAAGGATACGGCGAACGACCAATAGCGGGACGGGGGGACCTTAGCCCGACCCTGTAAGTACGCGGGAAACCAAGGCGGTTTCCGCGGAAACCGGGAGGACCCATGAACGGGAACCTGTGGTACGAGGTAGCCAGGCAGCGGGTCGCCGATGGGCAGCGGTCAGCGCGGCAGGCCGGCCAGGCGCGCGAGGCGCGCGCCGCGACCCGCGCACGCCGCGCCAGGGACAAGGCGGAGGCGACCGTCGCGCCGGTGATCCCTGACTACGCGCACGAGATGTTCGCGGAGCTCGGGGACGCCGTTCCGACGCCGCGGCGGGAGGCCGGGGACGGCCGCCAGACGCGCGCGGGCCGGTAGCCCGGCGCGCGGCTGACCAGCGCGGATGCCAACGATGCCAGGCGACGAGAACGTCCGGGTGGATTCCGGCTCGCCCACTTCTGGGCGGGCCGGAATGTCCGACCCGGGTGAGATGCTTGACATTGTGATGAGCAGACGCGGGGCCAGCCCGGTCCTTGTCGGACGGGCAGCCGAGATGGCCGCGCTGGAGGCCGCACTAGACACGGTCCGCCAGGGCGAGCCTGCTGCCGTGCTCGTCGGCGGCGAGGCCGGGATGGGCAAGACCCGGCTGATCGCCGAGTTCACCGCGGCCGCGCGCGGCGCCGGGGTCCGGGTACTGACCGGGGCGTGCCTGGAACTGGGGGCCGACGGGCTGCCGTTCAGCCCGTTCACCGCGATGCTGCGGGACCTCGTCCGCGAGGTGGGCGCCAAGGAGATCGCCAGCCGGCTGTCCGGCAGCGGGCGGGCCGCCAGGGAACTCGCCCGGCTGCTGCCCGAGCTGTCCGCCGGCCGCGCGCTCGTCGGGCCGAACGAGGGCGGGCCGAACGAGAGCGGGCCAGCCGCCGTCGACGGCGGCGACGCCTACCCGGGCGGGGTAATGACCGCGGGCGAGGCGCGGGCGCACCTCTTCGAGGGCTTCCTCTCCCTGCTTGAGCGGCTCGCGGAGCAGAGGCCGCTCACCTTGATCATCGAGGACGCGCACTGGGCGGACCGCTCAAGCCGGGACCTGCTCGCCTTCCTCATCGGCTACCAGCGGGCGGTGCCCAACCTGCTGATCATCGTGACGTTCCGCTCCGACGAGCTGCACCGCACCCACCCGCTGCGGCCGCTGCTCGCCGAGCTCGCCAGGATCGACTGGGTGGACCGGACCGAGCTGCCGCCGCTCACCCGCGGGCAGGCCGAGGAGCTCGCCGCCGTCGTCCTGCGCCGAACGCCTGAGCGCGTCCTCGCCGACGCCATCTTCGAGCGCGCCCAGGGCAACCCGCTGTTCACCGAGGAGCTGCTCGCCTGCTCCGACGGCGCCGACGCCTGCGACATGGTGCCCGACTCGCTCGCCGACCTGCTGCTGCAGGCCGTGCGGCGGCTGCCTGAGGACACCCAGGAGGTGCTGCGCGTCGCGAGCGCGGGCAGCGGCGTGACCAGCGACACGCTGCTCGCCCAGGTCACCGGGCTCGACGCGGGCAAGCTCATCGCCGCGCTCCGCCCCGCCGTGGCGGCGAACGTCCTGGTGACGACCGCTGACGGGTACTCGTTCAGGCACGCGCTCATCCAGGAGGCCGTGCACGCGGACCTGCTGCCCGGCGAGCACGCCGCGGTGCACACCCGGTTCGCAGGGGCAATCGACGTCGACCCGTCGCTTGTCTCGGCTGGCCGCGCCGACATCGAGAAGGCGCACCACTGGTACTCGGCGCACAACACGACGGGCGCGCTCGCCGGGTCGTGGCGGGCGTCGGTGCAGGCATCCAACGCGGTCGCGCACGCCGAACGGCTCATGCTGCTCGACCGGGTACTCGAGCTGTGGGAGCAGGTGCCTGACGCCGCGGCGCAGATCGGCGCCGACCGCGTGCGGGTGCTGGAGGAGGCAGCGTCCGCCGCCTGGGACGTCGCGGAGCCGCAGCGCGGCCTCGCGTTCGTGGAGCTCGCGCTCGCCGAGCTCGACGAGGCCGCCGAGCCGGTCAGGTTCGCGCTGCTGCTGCGCCGGCGGTTCACGTTCCTCAAGGACCTCGGCCTCGTGCCCTCGGAGGCTGACCTGGAGCGGGCGCTCGCCCTGGTGCCCGAGGCCCTCTCGCCGGCGGCCCGGGTGGAACTGCTGATCTCCGTCGCGCACTGCGGCATTCACGATGACGGGCCGCAGTACCGCGCCTGGGCGGCTGAGGCGATGCGGATCGCGCGCGAGCTCGGCAACGTCGACTCGCAGGCGGAGGCGCTCGTCAACCTGGCGATGCTCGAGGCCGGGCGGAGCCAGGTGGCGGGCGGCGGCAGCGAGGCCTTCCGGCTGCTGACCCAGGCGCGCGAGCTCACCAAGCAGGCCTGGGCGTACCACCCGATCATCAAGCTGGTGATCATCGAGACGCACCTGCTGTGCGGCGCGGGCGAGTTCGAGCGCGCCGTCCAGGTCGCACGGCGGGGCATCGCCGACGCCGAGCGGCACGGTCTCGCCAGGACCGGCGGCGCGTTCCTCGCGATCAACCTGGCGGAGCCGCTGCTGTACCTCGGGCGCTGGGATGAGGCGGCGGAGGTGGCCGGGCGCGCGCTCGACCTCGCGCCGCCGCCGCGCACCCGGGTCGCGCTGTGGACGGTGGACGGCTTCATCGCGCTCGCCCGGGGAGACATCGCCACCGCGGCCCGGCGGGCCGGGGCGTCCCGGGTGGTGCTCGCCGCCGGCAGCTACGACGAGCAGTATCACCTGCCGCTCGCCGAGCTTGACATCGCCGTCGCGCTGGCCGCCGAAGGGCCCGCCGCGGCCGTCGCCGCGGCCGCCGAGGCGCTGCGGCAGTACGACGTGTCGGCCGCCAGCTCCCGGTACGCGTGGCCGCTGCTGGTGACGGCGGCCGCGGCGGCCGTCCAGGCGCCGGGCGAGGAGGCCGCCGCGCTGCTCGACAAGCTGCGGAGGCTCGCGGAGAAGCTGGACGTGTGCGGCCCCGTGCAGCGCGCGTGGCAGCTGTCGTTCGCGGCGCTTGATCCCCAGGCGGTCTTTGACGAAGACACTGAGCAGGACACCGACGGCGGCCGGCTCTCCGCCGCGGACGCGGCCGTCGCCGCGTGGGAAGCGGTCGGCCAGCCGTACCAGGCGGCCGTCGCGCTGGCCCACGCCGCCAGGGTCGCCCTGGCCGAGCGGCCAAGTTCCGGCCGGGTGAGCGCGCACGAGGCGGCGGCCCGGCTGCGCCGCGCCACGCCGATCGCCCAGCGGCTCGGCGCCTTCCCGCTCGCCGGGCAGCTCGCCGAGCTCAGCCGCCGGGCCGGCAGCGACGCCGACGAGCCGGGCCTCACCGCACGGGAACTTGAGGTGCTCCGCCTCGTCGCGGCCGGGCAGTCGAACCGGGAGATCGCCGCCGCCTTGGTCATCTCGCCCAAGACGGCCAGCGTTCACGTGTCGAACATCCTCGCCAAGCTGGGCGCCGGCACCCGCACCGAGGCCGCCGTCAAGGCCCACCAGCTGCTGCTGCTTTGAGTGAACCTCCAGGAACTTGGCCACCGCCGACAGCGTTAGCCGTTGTTGACGGACTGGATGTCGCGGACGTTGATCTGGACTGGGGCCGTAGTGCTTGGTGTGAGGTTGGTCGCGCCCGGGACCCGCTTGCAGCCGGTCGCGGGCGGGCCGCCGGGCGCGGCGAGGCCCGTGGTCCAGCACGCGTTCCACGTGACGCTCGCGGTGAGGCGGTAGGTGCCCGGCGCCGTGTAGGTGACGCCGCAGTCAATCGGCTGGCCGGCGCCGACCTTCTTCATCTCCGCCTGCGTGTAACGCGACCCGATGATGTAACTGTCGCCGGTCGCGCTGAGCTGCGCGACCTGGCACCGCGGCAGGTCGTACGTGGTCGCGTTCGAGGTTCCCGGGGTGATCGCCAGGCTGGTGACCCAGGCATAGACCGTCGCGGCCTGGCCGGTCGGGGTCCGCGCGGTGGCCCACACGTACGGCACGCCCTTCGTCGTCACCCCGAGGACGCCCCGGCGGGGCGGCCGCAGGGTGACGTCGACGAACGTCGGCAGGTTGGTGTCGTTCGCGCCCTGCGGGTCGAGCGTGACCTCGCCGAGCCCCGCGGTAGTGAGCTGGCTGTAGGCGAGCCCGGCCAGTGTCTCCGCCGGGATGTTCAGGCCCGCGACGTGCAACGTGCCGTTGGCGCCGTCCACCCAGACGAACGGGGGCAGGTTCGTGCACTTCGCCTGGGCGGCCGTGGTGGCGTACGGGTTGCCGGAGATCTGGTACCACTCACCTGGCGTGATCGGGTTGGAGTCGACCAGTTGCTCGGCCTGGTTCAAGATCGCCTGCTGCTGCCCGCTGATGACCGGGGCAGACCTGATGATCAGGGCGGTCGTGCTCGCCGTGGTGGTCGCCGTGGCGCTGGGCGAGGCGCCAGCGCTGGCGCTGCTACCCGGCGAGGCGCTGTCGCTCGGCGCGGCCGGGCCAGTGGCCGGTGTCGAGTCGAGCGGCGTGGGGCTTTGCGAGGGAAGCGCACCGGTGTCGCTGTAGAGGCTGATGATGGCCTGGCTGCCGGTGTGAGCGTTGCCGATCGGGACCCCGATGCACGGCGGCGGCTTGATGACCACCCCGTTGTGGCCACCGCTGCTGCCGGTGTAGGTCACGTTCCAGTTCAGCTCGACGAAGCAACTGGAGTCGGTGGCGCACCTCACCGGCGGCGGCGTGTTCGCCGCCCAGGCCGGGCCCGCGAGCGCCGCGAGCGCCGCGAGCGCCGCCACCGTAACCGCGAGAACCCCAAGAGCGCGAGATTTCAGGGCTTGCACTGTGCTGCCTCCGGGTAATAGACGGCCGGGAGGCTGGAGTACACCTGCCACTGCCCGGCCGGGTCCTTGCGAAGCTCATCGGCGATCCGCACGTAGTGCGAGTCCGGCGGCGCGGTATCGGGGATGACCGCCCCCGTCGACAGGCTCGTATTCGACGAGTCCGCGTTGTCGAAGCAGGCCGACACGTCGAGGTCCCCCTTGACCACCGGGTCCGGGATGACGCTCATGTCGAAGTACTTGACCGTGCCGGTAAAGGACTCCGTGGTGACATCCGTTGCCCGCAGCGACTCCTCGACCGCGGACTTCATCGCCGGGCTGACGTAGTTCACCCAGCGCTCGTCCTGACCTCCCTTGTACTCCGCGTAAAGGTAGGCCAGCTCGTACGACTTGTCGGTATTCACCGCCGCGGCCTGGGCAGCGTCGGCGGGCAGCCAGGACGTCATCTGGATGCGCACATTCGACCCGAACGGCGGCATGACGTAACCCGGAGACGGGCCGGCGTCCGCCGGTGCCTGCCCGCCCGCGGCGGGCGAACCGCCTAGCGGCGTGAACGTGCTGGCGGACTGCGCCGCGGAGCACGCGGCCCCAGCCAGGGACATCGCCGCCAGCAGGCCCGTCGTGGCTATCAACTTAGTTCTCATCGGACTGCGACCCTCCTCACGTGCTTGCGGTGTCATGCCGCGGACGAGCGCCACGAAGGGAGCAGCTCGTCGATGAGCGCCTCCGTCTCCGGCGCCATCCGGGTCATGACCTCATCGAGTGCCACCCGGGCCGACGCTTCGTCGACCACTGCGCGCAGCACCGGTTCCTGCCCGGTGGCGGCCGCGCCGCGCAGCAGGTCTCGCCAGAGCATCTCGTCGTCGAACGCCAGCCGGAGCCCCGCTCGCGCGGCCTCCATGGCACCGGTGGCATCCCCCTGGGCCAGCCGCAACGCGGACAGGCTCTGCGCGGTGTCCGCGACGAGCGCGGTGACCTCGTAGCAGAAGTCGGAGGCCGGCAGCCACGCGTACCGGCTGGGATCCCGCCCGTCGAGCAGCTGACCGCGGACCAGGCTCAGCGCCTGCTGCAGCCAGGTGGCGGACGACGCTGCGTCGGCCGTCGCGCCCGCCTGCGCGATGAGCCCGCGGAACACTTGCCAGTCGACCCCCACTTCGGGCCCGAGCCGCAGCCGTCCGTCGGGATCGGTGACCAGGTTCGCCTCGCCGCGATGATCCGTGCCCAGCCACTGCCGTACCCGGGCCAGCGTCGCGTCCCGCACCTCGTTCGGCACCCCGCGCGGCCACAGTGCCCCGGCCAGCACGTTCGGGTGCACGCCGCCGGGGTGCGCCGCCAGGTACATGACCAGCTCGGTCGCCAGGGCGGCCCGGTCCGGCTCGATG
>Ga0265337_1000212_pt1 | contig 31295 bp, 29 predicted proteins | sample 42122metaG_FD_192441 | JGI IMG/M metagenome (GOLD analysis project Ga0265337, IMG submission 192441) | Rhizosphere microbial communities from Carex aquatilis grown in University of Washington, Seatle, WA, United States - 4-21-22 metaG | ecosystem: Host-associated > Plants > Roots > Rhizosphere >... | reverse complement strand
GCGCCGCTGGTGCGGGATGAGCGGCTGCGGCGACCGGGCCAAGGCGGCCGCCTACCGAGCCCGGCGCGCCACCTCGCGCACACCGCGCTGACCGGACCGCTGACGGCTGGATAGCGCCAGCGTTGCGGCCAGGCCGGGGTGCCATCGATATCCGGGCGGGTAAAGCCGCCGTCGTTCGGGAGCCGGCGTCGTCCTGGCCACGGCAGAGCAGGCCTTCGACCATGCCGCCCGCGAGGACGATCCGACGTGGCTGTTCTGCAAGTGCCAGACCAGCGGACGACCATGCCCCATCCCTGCGTGAGCGATGCAGGGTCAGGGCGCGCTCGCGAGCGGCCTCGGGCACTGGCCGGTGACGGTCCCAGCGTGGCGCACTGGGCCCGCCTGGCGCATACTGTGTCGGTGATCCGGCTCGGCACTCCTGCTGACCTGCCCGCGGCCGCGAGTGTTTTCCGTCGCGCGTCGCTGTCTAACGCGGGCGACCGTGACAACCTGCTGGCTCATCCGGAGTACCTGGTCCTGGGGCCGGAGGGGCTGACCGAGGGCCGTACCTATGTGGCCGAAGCGGACGGTTCGGTGGTCGGCTTCGCTACCTGGGCCCAGGCGGGCGGCGTCACCGAGCTGGAAGACCTGTTCGTTGACCCGGAATGGCGGCGCCGCGGGCTCGCCGCTGCCCTGGTCAGCCGCATCGTGGACGTCTTGCGGGCCCAGGGCGTACGGTGCCTGGAGGTGACCGCCAACCCCCACGCGCAGGGGTTCTACCGCGCGGCGGGCTTCATCGACTGCGGCCCGGCCGAGACCGACTTCGGCACCGCGACCCGCAAGCGGCTGACCATACACTGACCGGCCACTCGGCCTGCCTGATGAGCAGAGTGAATACGACGAAAGAGGACCGCACGCGATGACGACCCTCCATGTGGCGACGGACGGCGCGGATACCGCGGACGGGTCCGCGGGCCGCCCGTTCCGGACGATCAGCCGGGCGGCCGAGCTCGCCATGCCCGGCGACACCGTGCTCGTCCACGCGGGCGAGTACCGGGAGTGGGTGCGGCCGCGGCGTGGCGGGCTGAGCGGGACCCGGCGCGTCACCTACCAGGCCGCGCCCGGTGAGCACGTCGTGATCAAGGGCTCGGAGCGGGTCACGGGGTGGGAGCGGGAACCGGGCGGCGGCACCGTGTGGCTTATGTCGGTGCCCAACGCGCTCTTCGGCGACTGGAACCCCTTTGCCGAGGAGGTCTCGGGCGACTGGCTGGTCGAGCCCGCGCCGCCGCTGCGCAAGCACCTCGGCGACGTCTACCTGAACGGGGTCAGCTGCTACGAGGTCGCCGCGCGTGAGGAGGTGACCGACCCGCCGCTGCGCACGGAGGTCCTTGACCACTGGACGGGCGTGCCGGACAGGGTACGCAACCCAGGGCAGACCCGGCTCGTCTGGCATGCCGAGGTCGGCGCGGACACGACGACCATCTGGGCGAACTTCCAGGATGCCGACCCGAACGCCGAGTTGGTGGAGATCAACGTGCGCCGGTCGGTCTTCTCGCCCGTCGAGCACCACGTCGACTACGTCACCGTGCGCGGCTTCGAACTCGCGCAAGCGGCGTGCCCGTGGGCGCCGCCCACGGCCGACCAGCCCGGGCTCATCGGCCCCAACTGGGCGAAGGGCTGGATCATCGAGGACAACGTGATCCACGACGCCAAGTGCTCCGCTGTCTCGCTCGGCAAGGAGGCCTCGACGGGCGAGAACTACGCGTCGCTGCGCGGCGACAAGCCCGGCTACCAGTACCAGCTCGAGTCCGTGTTCGCCGCCCGCCAGATCGGCTGGGACCGCGAGCACGTCGGTTCCCACGTGGTCCGGCGCAACACGATCTTCGACTGCGGGCAGAACGGCATCGTGGGCCACCTCGGCTGCGTCTTCTCGACGATCGAGGACAACCACATCTACAACATCGCGGTCAAGCGCGAGTTCTTCGGTCATGAGATCGCCGGCATCAAGCTGCACGCCGCGATCGACGTCGAGATCGGTCACAACCGCATCCACGACTGCTCGCTCGGCATCTGGCTCGACTGGCAGACGCAGGGCACGCGCGTGTCGCGCAACCTCTGCTACCGCAACAACCGGGACTTGTTCGTCGAGGTCAGCCACGGCCCCTACCTCGTGGAGCACAACGTGCTCGCCTCGCGGGCCTCGCTCGAGTCGTTCAGCCAGGGCGGCGCCTTCGTGCACAACCTGGTGGGCGGCACCGTGCGCCTGGAGCCAGTCACGGACCGGGCGACCCCCTACCACCGGCCGCACAGCACGCAGGTGGCCGGCTACGCCGTGATCTACGGCGGCGACGACCGTTACGTCGGCAACGTCTTCCTCGGCGCCAGTGGTCTCCGGAGGGACAGTGCCGCCGCGGCGTACGGGCCCACGGCCTTCGGCACCGCGCCCGCAGGTTACGGCACCGCCGGCTACGACGGCCACCCGGCGACCTTCGAGGAGTACCTCGCCCGCGTCGCCGTGGCGCCCGGCGGCGATCACCGGCGCTTCCCCGGCGTGAAGCAGCCCGCTTACCTGCGCGACAACGTCTACGGGCCCGGGGCCCGCGCATTCGCTGGCGAGGCCTCGGCGGTGACGCTCACGCACGACGTGTCGTTCGCGGTGGCCGACGAAGGCGACGAGGTCTACCTTGAGGCGCGGTTGCCGCAGGACTTCGGCCGCGTCCGCCTCGGCGTTGTGACCGGGGCCGACCTGCCGCGCGTGCGCTTCGCCGACGCCGACTTCGAGGAACCGGACGGCCGCCCGGTGGTCGCCGACGTCGACCTCCTCGGCGAGCGCAAGGAAGCGGGCCACGGCTACCCCGCCGGGCCGATCGCGCGCCTGCGCCCCGGCACGTCGCGCATCCGCGTGTGGTGAACCGGGGTGCTTGAGCCCGGGATGCCCCGGTCTCCAGATTTGGCGCACCGCGCGCCCCGTTCGGCGCGGCAGAATGGGGACCATGACGGAGATAGACGAGCAAGGGCGTCCCGAACCTCCAGAAGCGGCCGACGAAACGGCAACGCTGCTTGGTTTCCTCGACTTTCAGCGCGCCACCTTGGCCTGGAAGTGCTCAGGGCTGGACGCGGCCGGCCTGCGGGCGACGACGGCGGCCTCCACGATGACCCTCGGCGGCATACTCAAGCACATGGCCCTCGTCGAGTACGGCTGGTTCTCCCGCTCCCTGCACGGCCGCGAGTACGCGCCGCCGTGGGACGCGGTGGACTGGGAGGACGACCCCGACTGGGAATGGCGCACGGCCGCCGAGGATTCCTCCGAGGAGCTTTTCGCCTTGTGGCACCGGGCGGTCGAACAGTCCCGCAGGGACGTGGCGCAGGTGCTTGACCGCGGCGACGGGCTCGGCCATCCGGCCAAGCGGACCTGGTCGGACGGGCGTGCGCCCAGCCTGCGCTGGATCCTGTGCCACATGATCGAGGAGTACGCCCGCCACAACGGCCACGCTGACCTCCTGCGCGAGTCAGTCGACGGCGCCACCGGCGAGTAGCCGCTTCCGGATCCCTTTCCGGCACCGGTCACAGTGGCGTGAGGAGCATGAGGACCTCGTCGCGGTCGCCATGGGTGAACCGGAGCGCGGCGGGCCAGCGCCCGATCTCCTTCCAGCCGAGCCGGCCGTAGAAGTCCTCGAGCCCTTCGCCACCGCGTGCTTCCAGGTGCAACTGCTCTAGTCCCAGCTCGTCACGGGCGATCCGGCGGACCTCGTTCATCAGCGCGAAGCCGATGCCACGCCGCCGGAATTCGAGGCGGGTCTGCACCCGTTTGACGGTCGCCCAGTGCGGGACGACCGGGTCGCGAGGCCGGCTCAGGTTCAGCCACCCGGCGAGAACACCGTCCTCCTCGGCGAGCAGTACCCGGTTGTAGCCCGGGTCGAGGTCCGCGATCAGCCGGTCGGCCACCGGCCCGACCTGCCCAGCATCGACTGGCGGGAAGGCGAACCCGACCGCTCCGCCGGCGTTGGCAACCTCAATCCAGCAGTCGATCAACGCCTGCCGACGTTCGGGCGTGACCTGGCTGGCCTCGGTGAGCTGGATGAAGCCGACGCCGACGGGATGCGACATGGAACCGAGCCTGCCGGATTAGACCATGTTGAGTGCGCGCGTGCGCATGATGTGCTCGACCGCACCGCGCTCCAGCGCGGCGCGGCCCCGCCGGGTCGCCGCCCAGTCGAAGGTTCCCATTGAGGTGTGCACCTGGCAGCGGACGAGCGACGCGTGCTCTAGCTCCTGAAGTCCCTCGGCGACCAGCATCGTCATCCGGTCGCGGAGCTGGACATCCTCCGGCGTCGGTACCGGGAAGGAAAACCCCCGGTCGGCGACGAACCGCAGTGAGATGTCCCCGGCGGTCGGTCCCGCGCCGATATTCGCCTGGCCCAGCGAGATCGCGTCATCATCGGCACCCGGCCCGCCGGGGCCGAATCCCCGGATCATCACCTCGATCGCCAGTTCCTCCGCCGGCAGCGCGCTGAGGCGGCCAAGCTCCGCCTGCATCGCGACCCGCCACTGCTCGGTTCGCTGCTGCTTGTCGTCATCGTTGTGACCAAACATGGCACGCCCGTCCCTTTCGCTCGCCCCGCCTAGTATGTCGTGCGGGCTGCCCACCTGGTGCGGATGTGGAAGCTTGGTGCGGCTTGGACCATCGTCATCGCAGCGGGACGCTCAGGTCGCAGACCGGGGTGTCCGGAGCGGCGGTCCGCTGGTCAGCGATCAGGACCTGGCGCAGTACTCCGGCCGGCTCGCGCCGCCGCTCGCGCACCCAGGCTTCCAGCGCGTCGACCGCGGGGGCCAGCGCCGGCCAGCCCATGTCCTTCATGGCGATCCTGATGAAGACCTCATCATGGGCTGGCTCCACCCGGCGCTGAACGTCTGCGGCTACCGCGGCGGGGTCAGCGGTGCCGTCTGAGGCGACCGGCCGGCACAGTTCTATCGGCCCGTCGCTGTCGTCGCTGACCTCGCCGTAGAACACCAGGAAGGGGCAGCCGGCGATGCCTTCCACACCGGGCCCGGCCGACCGCAGCCGGGCGAAGGCGTCGCCGAAGAAGGCGCCAGTCTCGTTCGCGTGCAGGTGACGGCTGATGGAAAGCAGGGTGCGCTGGGGGATGGTGCGGGTCTGGATGTCGTACGTTGGCATGTCGGCTCCCGTGAGTGTGGCCTGGATGTAGGAGACCAGGGCCCGGCGGTCCGCCATGACCGTCTCGACGCCGGCCCAGTAGCCCGCGACCGCTTGCGCGGCCTCGGCTGGCGGCTTGCCCGCGATGTCCGCGATGACCGCCAGCGGCATGTCCAGGTGCCGCAGCAGGGCGACGAGCCGCGCGCCGGCCACCTGGTCCTCGCTGTAGAAGCGGTAGCCGCTGACCGGATCGGTCCGCGCCGGCGACAGCAGCCCGAGCCGGTCGTAAAGGCGCAAGGCCTTGTGCGACAGGCGGGTCCGCCCGGCGAACGCGCCGATTGTCATGAGTTCCACTGGTCTCCTCCACCACCGGGCCGCCCGCCCGGCTCCCACCAGCGTGCGGCCTGCCCCAGGGGCAAGGTCAAGCAGCCGGGCAGCACATGGCTAGGGCTGGGGGACTCCTCCTAACGAGCCGCGATCTCCCGCATGGCCGACGCTATCTCCGCGGCGACCTCAGCCGAGTGGTCGAGCGGCAGGAACGTCCGGCCACCCGGCACCGTAGTGAGGGTGGAGTGCGGGAACGCGGTGCTCAGCTCTCGCCCGAGCCCGGTGGTGAAGAACGGGTCGCCCTCTCCCCAGACGATCCGGACCGGGCCGGTGAACTGGCCGAACCGGCTGGCCGCGTCCAGCAGGACGCGCGGGTGGACCTGCCTGGCGAACTTGGCGAGGTCGCGGCGGACGGCCCGGCCCGACAGGGGCTCCATCCAGCCGGCGGTGAGGTCCGGGTCGAGCGGCTTGGCCGACAGTGGCCCGAAGGCCAGCGGGCCGTGCCTGACTCGCTCGGACCGCAGGGCCGGGGTCATGCACGCCACCAGCCCGGGATGGCGCAGCGCGCGGAACAGCGGCGCGAACTTCCGCGGCGGGAACGTGCCGAGCGCGTCGCAGTTCGTCAGCACCGCGGCGCCGACCCGGTCGCGCGAGCCGCCGAGCAGGACCTGGCAGATCGCGCCACCGGTGTCGTTGCCGACGATGGTCACGTCGCTGAGGCCGAGTGCCGCGATGAAGTCCCGCACGAGCTGGGCGACACCGGCGGGCGAGAGGTCGGCGTCAGGGTTCATGGGCCACGGGTGCGCGCCGAGCGGGAGCGTCGGCGCGTAGCTGCGGATGCCTTCGGCCGCGAGACGGCCGGCCACTGGTTCCCAGAGGCGGGCATCGACGAGGATCCCGTGCACGAACACGACGGGCGGGCGCGAGCTTGCTGCCGGGCCGGCGACGCGGTACGCCAGCCTGCCCTGCGGCAGGTCGGCCACGTCGAAGCCGGCGGGGGTGTGATCGGTTGTCATGAGAACTAACATACAATCAGTCTGTATGTATGTCGAGGACCGGGTGGCACTGCCAGGCGGCGATGTGCAGAATCGGAGAATGGTGTCCCAGGCTTCCGCCACGCCGCGGGCGCGGCGCACGCAGGCCGACCGCTCGGCCGCCACACGCGACGCGCTGATCGCGGCGGCGCGCAGGCTGTTCGGCGAGCAGGGCTTCGCGGACGTGCCCACCGACGCGATCGTCGCCGCGGCAGGCGTAACCCGTGGAGCGCTGTATCACCAGTTCGCCGACAAGACGGCGCTGTTCGACGCGGTGCTCGGGGAGGTCGAGGCCGACATCGCCAGGCGGCTCGCCGAGGACGTGGCCGCCGCCGGGATTACCGATCCGGTTGATGCCATGCGGCGCACGGTACGGACGTGGCTGACCATCTGCGTCGAGCCGGAGATCCGCCGCATCGCCCTGGTCGACGGGCCGTCCGTGGTGGGCTGGCCCCGCTGGCGGGAGGTGTGCCAGCGGTACGTCTTCGGTCTGGCCGAGGTGCTCCTGGCCGGCGGGATCGAAACGGGCCGCATCCGCGCGCAGCCGGTGCGGCCGCTCGCCCACGTGCTCATGGGGGCGAGCGACGAGGCGGCCATGTACGTCGCCGAATCGGCCGACCCGGCCCGGGCGCGCGCGGAGATGATCGAGGTGCTCGACGGGCTGATCGCGGGCATGACCGCCTGAAACCCGGCGTCAGCCGGGGTGCGGCATCCCCGGGCAGTACGCCGGTCAGAGCACGCCGCCGCGGTGGTCAGTGCGGGCCGGCGTGGTCGCGCAGCTCCCGCGCGATCGCCTCGACGCCGCGCTCAAGCTCGGCGAAGCTGGTGCTCAGCGGGGACAGCCCGATACGGATCCCGTCCGGCGGCCGGAAGTCTGGTATGACGCCGCCCTTCCACAGCGCGGCGGTCACCGCGGCGAACCTAGGGTGGTCCACCGTGATGTGCGAACCGCGCTCGGCGGCGTCTCGCGGGCTGGCGAGCACGGCGCCGAGCGGCGCGAGCACCTCGTCGGCCAGCGCGATCGCGTGCTCGGTGAGCGCGACCGACTTCTGCCGGACCGCGGCCAGGCCCGCCTCGGCGATCAGCTCGACCATGTCCTTGAGCGGCTGCATCGCGAGCACCGGCGGGGTGCCGGAGATGAACTTGCGCATCCCCTGGGCCGGGCGGTACTCCGGCCCCATGGCGAACGGGTCGCTTGCCCCCATCCAGCCCCAGATGGGCTGGCTCAGTTCCTCCTGCCGGCGCGTCGCGACGTAGCAGAAGGCGGGCGAGCCGGGCCCGCCGTTCAGGTACTTGTAGGTGCACCCGGTGGCCAGGTCGACGTCGCAGGCGTCAAGCTCGACGGGAACCACGCCGGCCGAATGGCACAGGTCCCACAGCATCAGCGCCCCGGCGTCGTGGACGGCGCGAGTGATGGCCGCCATGTCCGCGATGAACCCGGAACGGTACGCCACGTGGCTGAGCACGACGAGGGCAGTGCGCTCGCCCACAACGGCCGCGACGTCGGCCGGCCGGACCCCCGTGTCGTGCGGCGCGCTGAGGTAGCGGACAACAAGTCCGCACTCGGCGGCGACGCCCTCCATGATGAACCGGTCCGTCGGGAAGTTGTCCCGGTCGATAACCACCTCACTGCGGTCGGCGCGGGCACCGATCCCGGCCCTCATCAGCTTGTAGAGCAGCACCGACGTCGAGTCGGCGACGGTCACCTGGCCGGGCGCGGCGCCCAGGATCACCTCGGCGAGCCGGTCTCCCACCGTCAGCGGCTCGGCCATCCAGGCCTCGTCCCAGCTCCTGATCAGCCCGCGGCCCCACGGGCCGGCCACAAAGCCGGCCAGCCGCTCCGCGGTCACCGCGAGCGGCCGCCCGAGGGAGTTGCCGTCCAGGTAGGCGACGACGGACGGGTCGTCCGCCGCCACGAACCGGGAACGGAAGGCCGCGAGCGGGTCGGCGGCATCCAGCTGGCTGGCGGGCGCGATGGTCATGGCGGGGCCCCCGATCTGGTAGCGACGGATCAGCACAGCAAGCCTAGTCAGGAGCGTCTGGCGCGTTACCTGGGCACGATCTTGAGTCCGGCCCCGGCCACCATGTCCTGTAGCGCCGCCACGTGCTGTTCGAAGGCGGTGCGCCCGGCTGGCGTGAGCCGCGCCGAGGTGCGCGGGCGCTTGCCCACGAAGCCTTTGCGGATCTCGACGTACCCCGCCTGTTCCAGGGTCGCGAGCTGCTTGGAGAGAGCGGAGTCGGACAGGGTCACGCTGTCACGGATGAATGTGAAGTCTGCCCACTGCGAGGCGGCTAGCAGGGACACGATCGCCAGCCGGGTGGGCGGGTGAATCAGCTCATCGAAGCGGGCTGTGGTCATCGCGGTGACCCGGCGCGGTTGCCGAGCATGATCCGGCGCAGTGTCCGCATCAGCGCCGGACCGCCCAGGCCCATCGCGATGCCGCCGGCCAGGCAGGCCAGCGTGGCCGGGTAATGGATCCCGCCCGCGCGCAGGGCGAAGGCGATCCCGAGGGTGCCTCCCACGATCAGCGCGACGAAGCCCAGGATCGCCGCCACCCCAGTGGCGTCAAGCAGCCCGTTGCGGAGCCTGGCCTGGCGGAACTGGCCGCTGACGGCCACGGCGGTAGCCGACAGCAGGCCGACGACGAACACAGGGATGGCCGCCCCGAGCGATACGGGGGTGCGGAGGTCGACGCCTGCGGCGAGGACGACCATCAGCGCGCCCACCGCCCACCAGTACCAGCCGGGGATCGTGGCCTGATCGATGACCTGCTGCTGGCGCCGTTGGATGTCGGCCAGCGCCTGGGCGGCGTCCGTGGTGCGTGGTTCTTCATTCATGACTGCTCACCTGCCTGTACGGCTAGTACTTTCCTAGTAGGAAAGCTTAAACCCTACTTTCCTGTTAGGCAAGTACATGAGCTTGCGGCAAGTCAGCTCTGCCGCACGTGTCGGGGCACGGCCCGCCAGGGAGCAGAAACGGCGCGCTGGCCCGGCTAACCCCGCGCGTTCGCGGGTTCCCGGAGCCGGCCGTACTGCTACGCTCGCCCCGTTACGGCCGCCTGTGGCCTGGAGCGAGGGGTAGCGAAATGGGACAGTCAGGCTGGGGGCGCCCGGTGAACGGCGGCGGGCACGCGGGGACAGGCGTGAAGGTCGCGCTGGCGGTGGTGTCGGCCGTCGGGATCGGCCTGCTGGCCGGCTGCACCACCGCGAGCTCGTCGACCGGGACCAGCACGGCGCAGGGCACGACGGCGGCGTCGAGCGCGGCCGTGGGATCGTCCACCGCGGCGCCGGCCGGCGCATCCCCGAGCACCTCAAGCGCGTTCGTGCCGATCACCGAGCCGTTCGACCCGGGCCACCCGGCCCGCACCACGTCGGCCCCGGCCAGCTGCGCCAGCCAGCAGACCACCCTGGCCATCACGCAGTGCTACGAGGGCAAGACCGAGACGGCGGACGCGGCCATCGACGCGGCGCAGCAAGCCAGCTTCGCGACCGAGCAGGTCGCGCAGCAGATCGCCATGAACGCCGCCGGCCAGGCCTGGCTCGCCGCCCGGCCGGCGGTCTGCGCGAAGGCGTACAACACGGGCGGCACGATCGACCAGATCAACATCGCCAGCTGCCTGCTGGATGAGAGCACCGCGCGGCTCGACGCGGTCAAGGGCGTCACCCCGCCCGAGTCGGTGCTCAAGTCCACCGACAGCCCGGTGATGAGCGACATATCCTGGTACACCACGCCGGAAGGCTCGCGCATCGGGATGGTCGACACCCAGGGCGACACGAGCGGCGGCGGCGTCATCATCGCGTGGACGGTCATCGCCGGCGCGGGCGGTTTCGTAGTCAATCCCGCCCAGTTCTTCTACAGCGACGGCACGTTCAAGGACGCCGGGGTCGTCCAGGGGACCAACCCGAGCGGGCACCACGTGGCGCCGGGGACCGAGTACCAGTTCGGCTTCGACTACAGCCACCTGACGTCAGACCCGAACCAGGCCAAGGGCAACGGCGGCTACGTTTACGCGCCTGGCGCGCCGGTCGCCGTCTGGCGCTAGGTTACTCCCCGGCCGCGGCCAGCGCGGCGCGGCCCATCGCGCACAGCAGGTCGGCCATCGCCTCGGGCGGCAGCTCCGCCGCGCTGTGCGGGGTGGAGTTGAGCAGCCCGAACGTGGCGTGCACGGCGGTACGCAGGCTGGCCTGCGGCGCGCGCGGCGACAGCTCGCTCAGCACGGTGACCCACTCCTCCACGTACAGCCGCTGCAGGCGGCGGATCTGCCTGCGGGCTGGCTCCGGCACGTTGGCGAGCTCACGTTCCTGCACCGTGATCAGGTCCGGCTGGCTCAGCGCGAAGCTCACGTGCCAGTGCAGCAGCGCGTCGAGCGCGGCGGGGGCGTCCGAGGCGCCGGCCGCGCGGCGGCCGCCCTCGTCGAGCAGCCGCTGGCTGATGTCGAGCAGCATCTGCGACAGCACGGCCTCCTTGCCGGGGAAGTGCCGGTAGATCCCCGGACCGGACATGCCGACAGCCGACCCGATGTCGTCGATCGACACGCCGTGGAAGCCGCGCCGCGCGAACAGCCCGGCCGCCGCGGCGAGGATCTCCGCGCGCCGCAGCTTGCTGCTCGCCCGCATCGCGCCCCGGCGCCCGGAGGGGGCGAGAGCCGGGGCGGGCGCCCGGGAACCGCTGTCACGCATGTCTCTATGCTAGACCGTCTTGTTAGGATGCGTTAACATTAAGCGGGCAATAGAGCAGAGATCAGCGAGCGCTAGCTAACATCGAAAGGCAGCGGCAGCATGATTTCCGACGCGCCCGTGCTGCACAGCCGGGCGGACACAGGAGGCGAGCGCTTCGCCCGCAACCACGCGGCGAACGCGGCGCTCGCCGCCGAGCTGCGCAAGAAGCTGGCCGAGGTCAGCCGGGGCGGCCCGGAGTCGTCGCGCGAGCGGCACATCGCGCGCGGCAAGCTGCTGCCGCGCGACCGGGTGGACGCGCTGACCGACCCTGGCTCGCCGTTCCTCGAGCTCAGCCCGCTGGCCGCGGACGGACTTTACGACGGTGACGCGCCGGCCGCGGGCGTCATTACCGGCGTAGGCCGGGTGAGCGGCCGGGAATGCGTCATCGTCGCCAACGACGCGACCGTCAAGGGCGGCACCTACTACCCGGTGACGGTCAAGAAGCACCTGCGCGCCCAGGAGGTCGCGCTGCACAACCGCCTGCCGTGCATCTACCTCGTCGACTCGGGCGGCGCGTTCCTGCCCAGGCAGGACGAGGTATTTCCCGACGTCGCGCACTTCGGACGGATCTTCTACAACCAGGCGACCATGTCGGCCCGCGGCATACCGCAGATCGCCGCGGTGCTCGGCTCGTGCACCGCGGGCGGCGCGTACGTGCCCGCGATGAGCGACGAGAACGTGATCGTGCGGAACCAGGGCACCATCTTTCTCGGCGGCCCGCCGCTGGTGAAAGCGGCGACCGGCGAGGTCGTCAGCGCCGAGGAACTCGGCGGCGGCGAGCTGCATTCCCGGGTGTCCGGGGTGACGGACCACCTGGCCGAGGATGACGCCGACGCGCTGCGCATGGTCCGCGGCATCGTCGCCACGCTGGCGCCGCGCGCGCCCCGCCCCTGGGACACGGTGCCGTCCGAGGAGCCCGCCTACCCGGCGGACAGCGTCTACGGTGTCGTTCCCACCGACCTGCGCACCCCGTACGACGTGCACGAGGTCATCGCCCGCGTCGTCGACGGCAGCCGGTTCGCCGAGTTCAAGGCCGAGTACGGCGCGACTTTGGTGACCGGGTTCGCCCGGATACACGGGCACCCGGTCGGGATCATCGCCAGCAACGGGATCTTGTTCAGCGAGTCCGCGCTCAAGGGCGCCCACTTCATCGAGCTGTGCGATCAGCGCCGGATCCCCCTGGTCTTCCTGCAGAACATCACCGGCTTCATGGTCGGCAGGCAGTACGAGGCCGATGGCATCGCCAAGCACGGCGCCAAGATGGTCACCGCGGTCGCCTGCGCCCGGGTGCCCAAGCTCACGGTGATCATCGGCGGGTCGTTCGGCGCGGGTAACTACGCGATGTGCGGGCGGGCCTACTCCCCCCGCTTCCTGTGGATGTGGCCGAACGCCCGGATCTCAGTCATGGGCGGAGACCAGGCCGCGAGCGTGCTCGCCACCGTCCGGCGCGACCAGCTCGAGGCGCGCGGTCAGGACTGGCCGGCCAGCGAGGAGGACGCGTTCAAGAAGCCCGTCCGCGACCAGTACGAGCACCAGGGCAACCCGTACTACGCGACGGCCCGGCTGTGGGACGACGGGATCATCGACCCCGCCGACACCCGGCGGGTCCTCGGCCTCGCGCTGTCCGCCGCGGCTAACGCGCCGCTCGAGCCGGCCGGCTACGGCGTCTTCCGGATGTAGGGAGCGGGTCTCATGTTCAGCAAGGTGCTTGTCGCGAACCGCGGCGAGATCGCGGTGCGGGTGATCAGGACGCTGCGCTCCCTGGGCATTGCCAGCGTCGCGGTGTACAGCGACGCTGATGAGTCGGCCGCCCACGTTCTGGCTGCCGACGAATCGATTCGGCTCGGCGCAGCCGCGGCGGCCGAGAGCTACCTGAACATCGACCGGATCGTGGCCGCCGCGGTCGCGTGCGGCGCCGAGGCGGTGCACCCCGGCTACGGCTTCCTCGCGGAGAACGCCGCCTTCGCCCGCGCCTGCGCGGCGGCCGGGCTGACCTTCATCGGGCCGCCGGCGGACGCGATCGAGGCGATGGGCGACAAGATCGCCGCCAAGGCGCGGGTGGCGGCGGCGGGGGTGCCGGTGGTGCCCGGCGCGGGCGCGGCCGGGCTGTCCGACGAGGAGCTCATCGGGCAACTGAACGAGCGGTGGTTCCCCGTTCTCATCAAGCCCTCCGCGGGCGGCGGCGGCAAGGGCATGCGCGTGGTCGACTCATCGGCCGACCTGCCGGACGCCCTGGTGGCGGCGCGGCGCACGGCGGTCGCCGCGTTCGGCGACGGAACGCTGCTCATCGAGCGGTACGTGCCGGCCCCGCGGCACATCGAGATCCAGGTGCTCGCCGACTCGCACGGCAACGTCGTTCATCTCGGCGAGCGGGAGTGCTCGCTGCAGCGGCGGCACCAGAAGGTCATCGAGGAGGCGCCGTCGCCGCTGCTTGACTCGGTGCGCCGGGCCGCGATGGGCGCGGCGGCGGTGGAGGCGGCGCGGTCCGTGGGCTACACCGGCGCGGGCACGGTGGAGTTCATCGTGGCCGGCGATGCGCCCGATGACTTCTTTTTCATGGAGATGAACACCAGGCTTCAGGTCGAGCACCCGGTCACCGAAATGGTCTACGGCCTGGACCTGGTCGAGTGGCAGTTGCGAGTGGCCGCGGGCGAGCGGCTGGCGTTCGGCGGGTACAGCGGGTATGCCCTGTCGATGAACGGCCACGCGGTGGAGGCGCGCGTCTACGCGGAGGACCCGGCGCGCGGCTTCCTGCCAACCGGCGGCACCGTGCTCGCGCTGCGGACGCCATCCGGCGCCGGGGTGCGCGTCGACTCGGCGCTCGCCGAGGGCCTGACCGTGACGAGCGACTACGACCCGATGCTCGGCAAGGTGATCGCCTGGGGCCCGGACCGCGCTACCGCGCTGCGCCGGCTCGACCGGGCGCTCGCGGACACGGTCGTGCTCGGCGTCACCACCAACACCGGCTTCCTGCGCGACTTGCTCGCCGATCCGGACGTGCGGGCCGGGCGGCTAGATACCGGCCTCGTCGAGCGAATCGCGGGCGGCTCGGGCGGCTCGGCTGGCTCGGCCGACGCGGCTGGCTCGGCTGCTTTGGCTGGCACGGGTGACGCCGAGGCGCTGGCCGCGGCGGCGCTTGCCCGCGTGCTGCGGCAGGAACCCGCCGGGCCGCTGACCGACCCGTGGGACATCCCGGACGGGTGGCGGCACGGGGAGCGCGCGTGGACTCGGTTCCGGCTGTCGGCCGGGCCGGGGCAGGTGACGGAGGTCCGGGTGCGCGGGCTGGCCTCGGCGGGCGCGGAGGTAGCCGTGGGCGACGGCGCGCTCGTGACCGCCCGGGCTGAGTTCCGCCCGGCGGGCCTGGGCGACGGTACCGACCTCGTGCTCACCGAGGAGGCGCGGACGGTCCGCTTCGCGTACGCCGTCGACGGGAATACCACCTGGCTAGGGCGGGGCGGGCAGACGTGGGCGGTCGCCGAGGCGGCGCCTGCCCCGCTGCGCGGCACGCGCAGGGCGGCCGCGGACGGGACGGTCCGCTCCCCCATGCCGGGGACCGTGGTCGCCGTGCACGTGACCGTGGGACAGGACGTGAGCGCCGGGCAGCCGGTGCTCGTGGTTGAGGCGATGAAGATGGAGCACACGGTGACCGCGCCGCTCGACGGCACGGTGACCGAACTGACCGCGAAGGCGGGCCAGCAGGTCCGGATGGACGAGGCGCTGGCGGTCATCGGGCCGGAGCCAGCTGATAGTGGACATTTAGGTACACAGGGATGTGCCTAAATGTCCACTATCTACGTGCGTAGAGGAGTTCAGGAGCGATGCTCGGATACAAGCTTGATGAAGAGCACGAGGACCTGCGCAAGAGCGTCCAGGAGTTCGCCCGCGACGCGGTGGCCCCGGTGATCGGCGAGCTGTACGACAAGGGCGAGTTCCCCTACGAGATCGTCGCGCAGATGGGGCGGATGGGCCTGTTCGGGCTGCCGGTCCCCGAGGAGTACGGGGGGATGGGCGGCGACTACCTCGCGCTCTGCCTCGCCCTTGAGGAACTGGCCCGGGTGGACTCCTCGGTCGCCATCACGCTGGAGGCCGGGGTCGGGCTCGGCATCATGCCGGTCTACCGGTTCGGCACCGAGGAACAGAAGCTGCGGTGGCTGCCGTCGCTGTGCGCGGGCGAGACCCTCGCCGCGTTCGGGCTGACCGAGCCGGGCGGCGGGACCGACGTGGCCGGCGCGATGCGCACCCGGGCCCGGCTTGAGGACGGCGAGTGGGTGATCGACGGGTCGAAGGCGTTCATCACCAACTCCGGCACGTCGATCACCGCCGTGGTGGGGGTCGCCGCGGTAACCGGCACGCGGCCGGACGGCAAGCCGGAGATCTCCACGATCCTGGTGGAGTCGGGCACGCCCGGGTTCACGGTCGCGCCGAAGTACTCCAAGGTGGGCTGGTCCTGCTCGGACACGCACGAGCTCGCGTTCGCAGGCTGCCGGGTGCCGGAGGCGAACCTGCTCGGCGAGCGCGGCCGTGGCTACGCCCAGTTCCTGCGAACCCTGGACGAGGGACGGGTCGCGATCGCCGCGCTGTCCACCGGCCTGGCCCAGGGCTGCGTGGATGAGTCACTCGGCTACGTTCGGGAGCGGTCGGCCTTCGGCGGGCCGATCGGGCGGTTCCAGGCGCTGCAGTTCAAGATCGCCGACATGGAGGTGCGCACGCACAACGCGCGCCTCGCCTGGTGGCACGCGGCGGCGAAGATGCTGGCCGGCGAGCCGTTCAAGAAGGAGGCGGCGATCGCGAAGCTGACCGCCTCCAACGCGGCGATGGACAACGCCCGCGACGCCACCCAGATCTTCGGCGGCTACGGCTTCATGAACGAGTCCGCCGTCGGCCGCTTCTACCGGGACGCGAAGGTCCTTGAGGTGGGCGAGGGCACCTCGGAGGTGCAGCGGATGCTGATCGCCCGCGAGCTCGGCCTGAACGCCTAAGCCCCGCGCTGACCGCCGTCGGGCGACGGCGGAGGTCAGCGGTGAAACGCGTAGCTCCTAGCGCGGGAGAGCGAGTCAGCTCGGCGGGAGGATGAATCTTTCGACGGCGGCGGCGAAGCCCTCCTCGGCGTTGGAGGTGGTGACCCGCCGGGCCGCGCGCGTTCACGAGCACCCCGCCGTTGAAGGCGGCGATGGGGGTGGTGATGCCGAGGGGTTCGATGAGCATCGACATGCCGCGCGGCGCGCCTGGGCCCGGCGGCCCATCGCCCAGCCGGTCGCGCTCAGCGGGGTGGAGAAGCCAAGCGTTACCCATTCCCTGGAGGCACACGACAGCCCGCGTCTCGGCTAGCGTTGTCAGTAGGGTGCCTGCGCCTGCGCGCTGCACTGCAAGAGAGTCCTACGTCGGGTGCGAGCCGCTGTCACCACGCCAGTGAGGGGAGTTGCGCGATGCCGTGGTTTCCCGAATTCGCCAGTGCCGCGGAGCTGGCGCGCAGCCAGACGCGCACCGCCGGCCACGCGGACCCGGTCGGCCAGTACCTGGCGGCGCTGAACGAGGGCAGCGCCCGCGCCCTGGAGACCACGTGGCCGGGCGAGATAGTCATCTACGACCCCCGCGCCGGGGAGGTCCGCGGCCACCGGCACGTACGGCAGTTCGTCAGCCGCAACCTCTCCTGGCTGGCCAGCCTGCACGCCCGCGCCGAGCCCGTGGCCAGCACAGTCGCCGACGGCCGGGCCGTGGTGGAGCTGCTGGCGCACCTAGATCACGGCGGCCGCGAGCTGGCGTGGCCCGTGGCCGTGATCGCCGAGTCCCCCGACGACGTGTCGGTGACATTCCGGACCTACTGCAGCCAGTGGCCGGTCGACGAGCAGCGCCCGGTCCGGCCGCCGATCCTCCCGTCAGGGAACGTGCACCCTGGTGACGTCGTCGGCCGCTACCACGCCGGGCTGGCCGCGGGCGACACCGAGGCGGTGGTCGCCACCTTCGCGCCCGACGGTTACTTCCGCCCCCCGTTCGGCCCCCGCGACGCTCACCGCGGCACTGCCGAGCTCCGCTCGTTCTTCGCCCGGTGCTTCAGCGCCGGCGGCGGCATCGGCCTTGAGCACTGCGCCGTGACCGACGACGGGGTGCGGTGCGCGCTGGAGTACAACTGCGTCCGCTGGGGCAGCCGCGAGCTGCCGCCCCAGGCGGGGATGGGCGTCTACGAGCGCGGACCCGACGGGCTGCTGGCCGCCGTGCGCGTCTACGACGACGTCGAGGCCCCGGCTTAGGGTCCATAGGGAGCGGGCCGCGTGTCCTGCCCGTGGAACGGCGAGCGGTCGTCCGCGGCCCGCTCGGTCATGACCCGAGGAGCTGCTGGCCGCCGTCGATGTCGTAGGTCGCGCCGGTGAGCGCGGTGTTAGCCATGAGATGCACCGCGAGCGCGGCGACGTCGGCCGGCCCGACCACGCGACGGATAGGCAACGTCGCGCGGAGCTGGTCGCGGCGGGCCTCCAGGTCCCCGCCAAGCAGCGACGCCGACAGCGGCGTGTCGACGAACCCGGCGGCGATGAGGTTGACCCGGATCGGCGCTACCTCCAGTGCGAGATTCGCGATCAGCGCGGGCTGCGCCGCGGTGGCCGCCGCGATGAGGGACAGTCCTGGTCCCCGTGCCCGGCCGCCGGTGCCGCCCATGAACAGCAGCGAACCGCCGGGCCGGACCCGGCCGACGGCGTGCTGGGCGACGGCGACATGCATCCACAGGTGCGCGTCCCAGTCGCGGTGCGCCCGGTCGCGCTCGAGGTCGGCCAGGGGAGCGTAATAGGGGCCCGGCCCGGTGACCATCACATGGTCGATAGGCGCGGGCAGCCCCTGGAAGAAGCCGTCCAGACGGTCGAAATCGGTGGCGTCGAACGCCTCCGCGCGCAGCGCGCCGACCTCGCGCGCCGCCTGTTCAAGCCGGCCAGGGTCGCGGCCGGTGAGGATGACGTCGGCGCCCTCGGCGCGGGCCAGCCGCGCGGTCTCCAGCCCGATGCCCGCGCTGCCGCCGATCAAGATGACTGTCTGCCCGGCCAGCTGCGGCTCGGTCACTGCGGCAGTTCCGTGCCTGCCTGCTCCGCCACCATGTACGCGGCGTACCAGTCAGGCCAGTTCGCGTCGGCCTGGCCGATCCGCTTCTCATGCTCGCCGTGCGCGGCCGACGCTCGCCGCATCGCGGCGGCCAGGTCCGTCACGGAGGCGTAGGCAGTCGTGACCGCCTCGACCCGCCCGGGCAGCCGCGTCGTGACCTCTTGCAGCAGCCAGCGGTTGCCGTCCGGGTCGGCGAACGTAGCGAACGAACCATAGCTGGCCCCGTCGGCCGCGCGTCCCCGAACCTGGCCGCTGGGGTCGAGTGCGAACTGCGCGCCCGGGGCCCCCGGGTGGAACACCTCGCTGACCTCGGCGCCGCGCGCGGCCAGCCGGGCCCGCGCGGCCACGATGTCGGAGACGACCAGGTACAGGCTCTGCGCCGAGCCGGGCGCGGCCGAGGTCATCTTCGTGCCGAACTGCACCGAGGTCCCTGAGCCTGGCGGGGTGAACTGGACCACCCGGAAGCCGTTATCGAAAGGGAAGTCCGCGTCCAGGCGCCACCCCAGCCGCTGGTAGAACTCCTTCGCGCGGTCGACATCCGCCACCGCGATCACGACCACCTCGAGCTTCAGGTCAGTGGCCCCTCCGCCCGCCTCGTCCGACTCCCTGACCGTTTCCCCGGTCGCACTCACGCATGCCTCCCTGAGGTGCCTCAGTGCCACGCTACGCCTCCGAAGCCGGCGCGCACCAGGGGCCGCCCGCTGGTCCCCTATCGTCCCCGATCTTGCCCCAGATGCCCCGCGGCGAGGGTGGGCGCTAGCCAAGGAAAGCCTGAACACAGAGGACGATGATCACCAGGAAGGAAGCCAGGGAGTTTTCGCTGGTCATCGGCGACAAGTATGGTAAACCGGTTCACCGCAACAGCGACTACGGACGCTAAAACGCCGCATTAGATGGCAGCGGCGGCCAGCAAGGAGCCGACGCGGCGCCGGCGACGCCTTATCAACCCCGGCCAGTTGGTGATCATCGAAGGGACTTTACCCGTCGCGACCTGCCGAAAGTTTCGCAGTTTGTTACTCACTGGAAAGCTACTCGCCAGTTAAATTGGCCCAGCGATAATACGGGTTAGCGATTGGTTAGACGTTTCCCGCTCCTCATCGTCGGATGTGCCGCACAATTGAATCGCTATGTCCTGACGTAGGAGCAATAGCTCGGGGTGGGCGGATGGCTGACTTTGGCGGACGTTACCGGTTGGACCGGTGCCTTGGCACAGGAGGCATGGGCAAGGTCTGGCTCGCCTATGACGAGGAGCTTGCCGGCCGGCCGGTGGCGATCAAGGTGATGCGCGCGCCGGCCGACGAGGCCGGCCTGGCGCGATTCCAGCGGGAGATGCGGCTGGCCTCCCGGATGCATCACCCGAACATCATGACCGTGTTCACGACCGGCAGCGACCAGGGCGTCCCGTTCATGGTGATGGAGTACCTGCAGGGCCGCGACCTGGGGAACATGCGGCGTGGCTGGAGCGCGAGCGACGTTGCCCAGATCGGCCGGGAGGCCTGCGGGGCACTTTCCTACGCGCACGGCCTCGACCCGGGGGTGGTCCACCGCGACATCAAGCCGGGAAACCTGTTCATCTGCGACACCGGCACGGTGAAGGTCACGGATTTCGGCCTGGCCAAGGCGGTCACGGAAACCGGGCTCAGCGTCGCCGGCGTCGTCTACGGCACGATGCCCTACATCAGCCCCGAGCAGTGGCTCGGAGTGCCAGCCAGCTTCAGCGACGACATCTGGGCACTGGGCTGTGTCCTGTACGAGCTGCTGGCCGGCAGGCTAGCTCGCCCGTACGCGGCCGCGGCCGACCACGTCGCGGCCGCGGCCCGTCGCGATTACGTCGCCCCGTTGCCGGATATCGTGCCCGCAGGCCTGGCCGAAGCGGTCATGGCGATGCTGGACCCCGATCCCCGGGTCCGGCCAACGGCTGGGCAGGCCATGCAGCTGCTATCGGCGCACCGGGCGCGGCCCCGCCCGGCGGCGGCAACGTCATCCCGCGCGCCTGGGACCGCAGGGCCGTGGCCGGCGCTCCAGGAAATACCGCCCTCGTACCGGGAGGGGGAGCTGCCGTGGACGGGGGCGCACTGGGCCGAAGTGCCTGCGGCCCAGCGCCAGGCGGCCACTGACCGCTCGCTGGTTCCCGTCGGGCCGGTCACGCCGGAGCGGGAACTGCCCGACATCCCGGTAATTCCGGAATCGCGGGAGATATCGCGGGCTGGGGTTGTGGCCACGGAGGCCCGGCCCGCGCAAGAACCCGCTCCCGCGCAAGCGGGTACCCGGACCGGTAAGAAACGGAAGCTGCTGATCGCGGCGACCGCCGGGGCCGTGGTCATCGGGGCGGCCAGCTACGGGGCGGTATCCGCGTTCACCGGCCCGGGGCCGAGTCACGGCGCTGCTGTCTCGCCTGCTCAAGGGTCCGTGTCACGGGCCGCGGCGCCGGAGACAGCCGCGCCTGCCAGCGTGCCGTCGCCCGATCCGGGCGCCGCCAGGGAGATCGCGTACAGCCTGCTGCCGAGCTTCGGATTTAACCAGACGACCCAGTACACATGCCTGGTCGCCTTGTGGGACCAGCTCAGCGACTGGAACGTTTACGCGGGAGACGAGTCCGACGGCTACGGAATCCCGCAAGCGACGCCGGGCGACATGATGGCATCCGCGGGCGCGAACTGGCGGACCGACGCCGCCACCCAGATCAAGTGGGGCCTCGGCTATATCAAGGAAACCTATGGCACCCCCTGCGGCGCGTGGCAGTACCTGAAGGGCCATGGCTCCTACTAGCGGACCCGGCCAGCCTGCCGCTGGCGTTCCAGCTCGGCCGCGACGGTAGCGCCCAGCTCACCCCAGCTCTTCTCGAACTTGGCCAGGCCGTCGCGCTCCAGGTACTCGGTGACGTCATCGAAATCGATGCCCGCCGCCGCTAGCTGGTCAAGCAGACGGCGGCTGCCCTCGTAGGCCCCGGTTATGGTGTCGCCGCTGACCACGCCGTGGTCGGCGAAGGCTTCCATGGTCGCGCCCGGCATGGTGTTGACGGTGCCCGGCGCGACCAGCCCGGCCACGTACTTGGTGTCGGGGTAGGCGGGATCCTTGACTCCGGTGGAGGCCCACAGCGGCCGCTGCGGCCGCGCGCCGATGCGGGCGAGCCGCTGCCAGCGCTCACTGGCGGTCAGCTCCTCGTGGGCCTGGTAGGCCAGGCGGGCGTTGGCGATCGCGGCCGTGCCCTTCAGCGCGGCGGCCGCCGGCCCGGCGAGGCGGTCCAGGCGCGCATCGACCTCGGTATCCACCCGGGAGACGAAGAACGAGGCGACTGACTTGATCACGCTGAGGTCCCGGCCCGCGACGTACGCCTGCTCAAGGCCGCTGAGGTAGGCGTCCATGACGGCGCGGTACCGGTTCAGGGAGAAGATCAGCGTCACGTTGACGCTAATGCCGTGGCTGGTCACCTCGGTGATCGCCCGGAGCCCTTCCTGCGTGGCCGGGATCTTGATGTACAGGTTGTCCCGGTTCACCGTCGTCCACAGCAGCCGCGCCATCTCGGCGGTAGCCGCGGCGTCTCGGCTGAGCCGCGGGTCGACCTCGATGGACACGCACCCGTCAAGGCCGGCCGTCCGCGCGTGCACCGGGGCCAGGACGTCGCACGCGGCCCGGACGTCGTCGGTGGTCACGATGAATACCGCGGTGTCGACGTCCGCGTTGCGGGCGGCCAGGTCGGCGAGCTGGTCGTTGTAGCGGTCGCCCTTTGACAGGGCGGAGGCGAAGATCGTCGGGTTGGTGGTCACCCCGACGACGTGCCGGTCGGCGACGAGCGATTGCAGCTCGCCGCCGGCCAGTAGCTCGCGGGACAGGTCATCGAGCCACACTGCCACTCCCGCCGCGGTCAGGTCGCCGAGCGGGTCATGGTCCGGTTGGTGATTCACGCGCTTCTCCGTTCGGAGGATGTCGGTGGTCAGGACGTGAGGACGGGCGGGACGGCGGAGGCCATCACGGCGGGTGCCCGGTCCCAGGCCCGGTGCAGGCCGACCGCCGCGGTGAGCTGGTCGGTGAAGGACTTCACGGCGGCGGCGCCGGTCACTACGCCCGCGGCGCCGGCGGTGATGCCGGCCGCTTCCAGCACGGCCGTCCCGTCGCCCCAGGCGGCCAGGACCTTGCAGTGCCGGAACGCCTCCTGCAGGAGCAGCGTCAGCTTGATGTCGCCGGACGGGGCGGTGCCGCCGGCGACGACAAGGGCGTCGAACTCGACGGAGCGGGTGGTCAGCAGCGTCCGGTCGACCGTCTCGGTCAGGGTGCCGCTGCCCAGGACACCGCCAACGGGGGCGATCACCAGGGCGGTGGCGCCGAGTTTGGCGGCGGCCTTCCTGATCTTGCCGATGCCGGCCAGGTCGGCGCCGGAGTCGGCGATGATGCCGATCGTACGGCCCGCGATCGGGCCGGGCTCGGTGACGACCTGGGAGAGAGCAGGGGACAGGCCCGCGTCGGCGGCCGGGTGGCCGTCCGGAACGGGCAGGCCAAGGCCGGCTGCCACCTGAGCGCACAGGTCGGCGTCGACGTTGGCGAGGACCGCGAGCTCACGCTCCTTGATGGCCTGGTCGTAGCACTTGCCGAGCTCGAAGGTGAAGGCCTCGACGATGTGGGCCTGCTCGAGCGGGGTCAGGCTGCGGTAGAACATCGCCGGCTGCGTGAAATGGTCACCGAACGAGAGCGGGCTGCTCCGGACCACCGCGCCCTCGACCGGACGGGGGGCCTGCACGTAGCCGCCCTCATCGGCCGTGGCCACCAGCGGCTCGCCGCCGTCGATGCTGTTGGGGCGGTAGGGGGCCAGGCCGGCCGGGACGGCGGTCTGGTGCATGCCGTCGCGCAGCATGTCGTTGACCGGGCAGTGCGGCTGGTTGACGGGGAGCTGGGTGAAGTTCGGGCCGCCGAGGCGGGTGAGCTGCGTGTCGAGGTAGGAGAACAGCCGTGCCTGCATCAGCGGGTCGTTGGTGACCTCGATGCCGGGCACCAGGTTCCCGGTGTGGAAGGCGACCTGCTCGGTCTCCGCGAAGTAGTTCACCGGGTTCCGGTTCAGCGTCAGCTTCCCGATCAGCTGCACCGGGGCGAGCTCCTCGGGAACGAGCTTGGTGGGGTCGAGCAGGTCGATGCCCTCAAAGCTGTCGGTGCCGTCGTCCGGCATGACCTGGATGCCCAGCTCGTACTCGAGGAACGCGCCCGCATCGATGCCGTCGGCCATGTCCCGGCGGTGGAAGTCCGGGTCGACCCCGGCCGCGATCTGCGCTTCCTCCCACACCAGGGAGTGCACCCCGGCCGCGGGCTTCCAGTGGAACTTCACCAGGTGCGTCTCGCCCGCCTCGTTGACCAGGCGGAACGTGTGAACGCCGAAGCCCTCCATCGTTCGGTAGGACCGTGGTATCCCCCGGTCGCTCATGTTCCACATGACGTGGTGAGTCGCCTCGGTATGCAGCGAGGCGAAATCCCAGAAGGTGTCGTGCGCGGACTGGGCCCCCGGGATCTCCCGGTCCGGGTGCGGCTTGGCCGCGTGGATGACGTCGGGGAACTTGATCCCGTCCTGGATGAAGAACACCGGCATGTTGTTGCCGACCAGGTCGAAGTTTCCCTCGGCGGTGTAGAACTTCACCGCGAACCCGCGGGTGTCACGCACCGTGTCGGCCGAGCCGCGCGAGCCGAGCACGGTGGAGAACCGGACGAAGACGTCGGTCTGCTGCCCTTTGCCGGCCAGGAACCCGGCCTTGGTCACCGAACGGCCGGTGCCGTAGGACTCGAAGGTCCCGTGCGCCGCGGCGCCGCGGGCGTGCACGACGCGCTCCGGGATGCGCTCGTGGTCGAAGTGGGTGATCTTCTCCCGGAGGTGGAAGTCCTCAAGCAGGGTCGGCCCGCGCTCGCCGGCCTTCAGCGAGTGATCGGTGTCGGGGAGCCGCAGGCCCTGCGCCGTGGTGAGGAACTCGCCTGTCTCGTCCTGGCCGGCGGCGGATGATCCGGCGGCCGTCGAACGGGTACGTGAGTTGTGGCCGTTATGGCTCGATGAAGCCATCATTTCTCCTGTCACAGAAGGCGCAGGCGATGGCTTCACCTGATAGCCATCGTACCGGAGAGGCGGCGCCGGGCAGTCACCGGAACCAGGCGGCCGGGTGTGCGGAAGGCCACGCCCGGATCGGGCCCGGGGGACGTTTGCGCCGTCTGCCAGCGGGGAGGCCATGCTCCCGCGATCAACGCCGAGAGGAGCAGGAACATTGAGCGGCACTGCCCAGGAACACCTGATGGAGGTCACGGGCCCGAGCGCGGAGTCGCTCGAGATCCTGGCCCGTGCGCTCCACGTGAAAAACGCCGGGCTGCAGCCCACGCTTGAGGCCATCGCGGCCACGGCCGTGACGATGCTAAGTCCCGCTCGGTATGCCGGCCTGACCATCCTCGATCGCGGCGAGCTCATTCCACGGGCCACCACCGGCGAGCCGCCCCTGCTACTCGACCGCCTACAGCAACAGCTCGGAGACGGCCCGTGCATCCACGCCGCCAAGCACCAGTCCGTATCCCGGATCGAGGACACCCACCAGGACGAGCGCTGGCCGCAGTTCTGCGCCGCGGCAGCGCGACTGAACGTGCGCAGCATGCTCTGCGTGCCGCTGTGGGTCGATGAGCGGGGCCTGGGCGCGCTCAGCCTGTACTCCGACCGGATCGCCGCCTTCGGCGACCCGCACGAGCGGGTCACGGTCCTGCTGGCCACGTTCGCGGCGCTCGCCCTCGCCGAAGCGCAGCGCGCTGACCAGATGCACGACGCGCTCGGCAACAGGGACGTCATCGGGCAGGCCAAGGGCATCTTGATGGAACGGCACGGCGTTGCCGCCGACGCCGCTTTCGGTGTCTTGTCCCGGGTATCCCAGGCCGAGAACATTAAGCTTGCCGAGATCGCCCGCCGTTTCGTGGAGACCGGCGAGCTCCCCGGCGTGCCGAGCCCGCTGGCGGCCGGCCCGCCCGCCTGATGACCGGGCGCGGTCAGGAGCCGGTCACCGCACGCTGCTTCGCCCGGTCGGCGAGCTTGTCGGGCAGCGCGGTAAGCAGCGTGATCAGCGCCCTGGCGCTGCCCGGCACCACGTAACGAGCTCGCGGGCTCGGGTGCTCGGCCGCGGCGACGATGGCGGCGGCGACCTTGGCCGGCGCGATTCCCTTGGCGATCTGGCTGGCCACGTAGCGTTCACCGGCCGCTGTCATCGCGGCATACGCCCCTGGTGCCTCCTCGCCCGCCTCGGGCCGGCCGTCGGCAGCCTCGCCGAGGCTCGTCGCCACGAATCCCGGCTCGATGATGACGACCTTGATGCCGAACCCGGCGACTTCCTGGCGCAGGGCGTCCGACAGCGCCTCGACGGCGTACTTGGTCGCGCCGTAGACGCCCATGCCCGCGAACGTGGTCCGGCCGACCAGCGAGCTGATGTTGATGATGCGGCCGGAACCGCGGGAGCGCATCGCGGGCAGCACGGTGCGCGTCATCGTAAGCAGCCCGAACACGTTGGTGCCGAACTGGCGCCGCACATCGGCGTCGGCGAGGACCTCGACCGGGCCGGACAGGGCGAACCCGGCGTTGTTGACAAGCACGTCAACGCCCGCGGCCCCGGTGCTCGCGTCGATCTTGTCCCAGGCCTGGCGCACCGACTCGGCGTCGGTCACGTCGAGGGCGACCGCCCGGATGCCCGGCGTCGTCGCGGCCAGGTCAGCCAGTGCCTCCTCGCGGCGTGCCGCGGCGAACACCTGGTGTCCCCGCCGGGCGAACTCGATCGCCGTCGCCCGCCCGATTCCTGAACTCGCGCCGGTCACCAGCACGTTGAGTCGGCTTGCCATGCGTACCCCTTAATCGCGGCCCCATTGTCTACCGGGCCAGCCGGAAACAGATCGGTTTACCTCGGCCAGGGTACACCGATCTGTTTCCGGGCGCTACGGCCCGGCGTAGACTGACCGCCATGCCAGATGCGACCACACCGACGCCGCGGCAGCGGCTGATTGACGCCGCCGCCGACCTCTTCTATGAACAGGGCACCGGGGCGGTCGGCGTCGACCTGGTAAGCAAGGCGGCCGGCGTATCCAAGCGCACTCTGTACCGGGAGTTCGGCAGCAAGGACCAGCTCATCGCGCAGAGCCTGGACGCGAAGGGCCCTGAGATCATCGGCGCCTACCTGCCGGCCGAAGACGGCGACGCACCGCCCCGTCAGCGGATCCTGGCGGCGTTCGACCGGCTGAGCTGGTGGACGGCGGCCGAGTCGTACCGCGGCTGTCCCTTCGTCAACACGGCCACCGAGCTCGCCGACGCGCGCCACCCGGCCAGGCGCGTAGCCCGCGATTACAAGCTGCGGATCCGCGGCTTCTTCGAGCGCCAGGCAGCTCACGGCCTGGCCGAGGACCCCGCCCGGCTGGCCAACCAGCTGGTCGCCTTCTTCGACGGTGCCATCGTGCAGGCGGTCATGGGCAACGCGCTCGATCCCGGTACCGTTCAGGCCGCGGTCGAGGCACTGCTCGACGCCCAGGGCATGCAGTAGCCCGCTCCAGCCTCTGCCCGGGTCCCGGCGGATGACCCATCCGGTTCCTTTATCAGCTTGTCGACCGGGCCCACCGAAAGTGGCCGGGGTTTTTCGTACTCAATTGGACTAGACCATGGGATTTCCCCCCGTTAGCGTGAGCCCGTGGTCCCAGGATCCACCCGCAAGCTCGGCCGCCTTGGAGCAGCCCTGGCGGTGGCCTTGCTGACGGGCGGGCTGACCGCCTGCAGCGGTGCCGCGCCGGCCAAGCCGGCGGTGATCCAGGTCAGTGAGCCCAGCGCCCTCGCGGACCAGGCCATCGACGTCCGGATCAGCGAATTGTCCGCGGGTGAGCAGGTCACCGTCAGCGCGCAGGCGACCGACGTGAAGAAGGGCACCTGGCGGGCCTCCGCCGTCTACACCGCGAGCCAGGACGGGACCGTTGACCTGGAAAAGGTCGCTCCCAAGTCGGGGTCCTACCAGGGCAAGGACGGGATGGGGCTGTTGTGGTCGATGACCCCCGTCGCGCCCGCCAGCCAGGACCAGTACTTCACGCCCCCGGCACCCCAGCACCAGTCTGGCTACCCGGTCACCCTGACCGTCACCTCGTCGTCGGGGGCGAAGCTCGCGTCCCGCACCGTGACCCGGGAGTGGATGGCGAAGGGCGAGACCGCCCAGACGCTGACCCTCGCCAAGGACAAGGTCGCCGGGGAACTGTTCCTGCCGCCGCCCGGATCCCCTCGCCACGCCGGGGTGCTGGTCTTCGGCGGCGCAGAGGGCGGCATGAGCCAGGTGTACGGGGCGGCGCTGCTGGCCGCTCACGGCTTCCCCGCGCTGACCGTCGCCTACTTCGACTGGCCCGGGCTGCCGCCGGCGCTGGACGGCATTCCGCTTGAGTACTTCGAGACAGCCGGGAACATCCTCGCCCGCCAGCCGCAGGCCGACCCCGCCCACATCCTCGCGATGGGCTACTCGCGGGGCAGCGAGGCCGCGCTCCTGCTCGCGGACAACTTCCCCAAGCTTTTCCACGGGGCGGTCGTGTACTCGCCGTCATCGGAGGTGAACGCGGCCGGGGACGACCAAGCGCGGGCCGCGTGGATACTCGGTCCCAGGGTCGTCGACCCCGGGCCGCTCATCCTGGAGCACGTCAGCGGCCCGGTCCTCGCGTTCGCGGGGGCCCAGGACTCGATCTGGGGGTCCGCGTCGTCGGCGAACGCCATTGACGCGGAGCTGACCATGGTCCATGACCCCTACCGGCACCAGGCCTTCATCTACCAGGGCGCGGGACACGGCGTGGGCATGCAGCCGTACCAGCCCGCCGGGGACACGACCCTCTTTAACCTCGGCGGCACCCGGGCGGGCAACGTCGCCGCCCAGCGGGACGGCTGGCCGAAGATGCTCGCCATGCTGGCCGGCCTCACCGCGACGGGATAGTCGCCGGGCGAACAGCGGCCGGAAAATCTCACGCGCTGGGAGATTCGCGCTACGTGTAGGGATCCGGTGAAGATGTCATCCGGACCGCCTACTTGTCATTCCGGATGTCATCTGTGCAGCTACTTGTCATCTGCGGCTCGGCGTAGCGGTATCCCGCCCGCTCGCTGCGTGGCTGAGCCCGACGCCATTGAGGCTGAGCTCGCTTGTGGCGGGCGTCGGTTCGTGCCACGCTGGCCTGTCCGTGATGCCCGGTCGTAGAGAGGGACAACGGTGGCCGACGAGCGGAGGTTCGCGGATGCCGAGAGCATGCGCCCGGTGGTCCGTGCGGCCTTCGGCAGGGGCCGTTCCCTGCTCATGGTGGAGCGGCTCGCCCATGGTTCGAAGAAGGGCGCCTACCGCCTGACGTTGGATGACGGCAGCACGGTCCTCGTCTATGTCTGGAGCGGTTCTGAGGACTACTGGCAGGGCGTGCTTCCCGAGAGTGCCGGCGATCCGGCCAGCCCTTTCTCGCACGCCTCCGGGCTCACCCTGTTCGAAGCTGCCGCGCGCCGCTTGTCATCTGCCGGCGTCCGCTGTCCGGAAATTCTGCTCTCGGACCGGTCCAGGACCCTGTACCCGGCGGATATCGCGGTAGTGGAGGACGTCACGGGCGGCAGCCTCGAAGCCCTGCTGGAAAGCGACCCCGCAGCGGCGAAGCGTCCCCTGTCCGTGCTTGCCGGCTGGCTCGCCGCCATGGCCGCCGTCCGGTCCCCGTCGCCGGGAAAAGTGGCGTTCATCGACGCGGGCGGCCGTCCTGCCGCGACGTCGTGCGAGACGATCATGCTCGCTCGGGCGCTGGCCCAGCTGTCGGAGATCGCGGGACGTGACCGGCGCGCGGCTGACGCTCAGGGCCGGCTAGAGGGAACGCTGCACTCGCTCGCCGGGCCGATCGCGGCCCGCGCGGCTGCCGCACTGATCCACGGCGAACTCGGCCCGGACCATGTCCTACTCGACCGCCGCGGCGAGCCGGTGCTCATCGACATCGAAGGCGCGATGTACTTCGACGTCGAGGCAGAGCACGTCTGGATGCGCATGAGGTTCGGCGGGCACTACCCGAAGCTCAGCCAGGGCGGCCTTGACGAGGACCGCCTGCGGTTCTACCAGCTGTGCATGCACCTGGACCTGGTCGCGGGGCCACTGCGGATCGCGGGCACCAGCCACCCCGAGCGCGAGTGGTTCCGCGATCTTGCCGAGCATCACCTTCATTGTGCCCTGCAGTTCCCGGCATGACGTCTTCGGAACACTGGGGAAATGGCATGTTCCCAGCGCCGATGAGCGCATACCGGCCTCTCCATATGACAACAAGCCCGCTCGGGGATGACATCTTCAGCGATTCCGGGGCTGCTCACGCTGGCCGGGGCCGGAGCCCGTCGAGGATGAGCTGGGCGATGTGCGCCGAGCGCTGGCTGCTGGCCTCCGCGCCAGCATGGCGGATCGCGGCGAAGGCGCCGGCGACGAGCGCCATCACCTCCTCAACAGTGACGTCATCGCGGACGGCCTTCGCCGCCTGCGCGCGACCGAGCAGGTCCGCGACCTGGCGCGTGAGGTCCGCCGCGACATCCGGGGCCGCAATACGCAAATCGAACTCGGCAGCCGCGAGCGCGCTCTTCACGGCCACGTTCTCGGCGCCCGAGGCCACCATCCGCGACAGCTGCGTGAAAAGGGCGGTCGCGGGATCGCCGGTGGCCGCGAGGACTCTCGCCTCCTCGTTGACGGCGACAAGGTCACCGTCCGCTCGTCCGTCGAGGGAACCGGGACCCCGGACGGCGCCCCGCCGCCGTTCCTGATCGAGATCTTCCGCATCGAAGACGGGCGGTTCGCGGAGAACTGGGGAAGCACCTGGCTCCCGCGCCTGAGCTAACCCGCCACCCACAACCCGGACGCGGCTCCCGTCCCGATCCTCGACCCTCTGGCAAAGGTGCCGGCAGCCAAGGACGGGTGACCGGGAGCCGCTGCGTCAGGCGCCCGGAACCCCTCCGGCCACCTGTCGGCCTTGCCGCGCACGCCAAGCTCCGCGGATCTGAGTAACAACTGTCACTGACGCACCAGAAAGTGGGTATTACCCCCCGCGTAGGGTTGGTGACTTAATGTGCGCATATCCCATGCGACACGCCGATCCGGGGAATCGGAGGTGCCACATGAGCACTCCCCAAGGACCGCAGGATCCTTACGGCCCCAACCCGTACGCCGACCCGGTTCAGGAGCACGTACCTGAACAGGGCGGGGACCGTACGGCGGGCGGGCAGAAGTCGACCAACAGCGGCTACTCGCAGGGCAGCAGCGAAACCCAGCAAGACAACGCTTACCAGCAGGGCGGCGGCTACGCGACCGGGCCGACCGGCTACCTGCAGGGCGCCCCGGTCGGTTTCGCCGACGCGGTGCGGAACGCGTTCAGCCACATCGCCACCTTCCGGGGACGGGCATCGCGGTCCGCGTTCTGGTGGTTCGCCCTGGTGGCGGCCATCGCCTGGGCGGTTCTTGGCATCATCCAGGGCCGGTCCACGATCGCGGGCACGATCCTGTACATCATCATCGGCCTGCCGCTCTGGATCACCAGCCTGTCGCTGACGGTCCGGCGCCTGCACGACTCCAACCACACCGGCTGGTGGTGGTGGATCGGCCTGGTCCCGCTAGTCGGCTGGATCGTGCTGCTCGTCTTCTACATCATGCCGGGGACCCCCGGCCCGAACCGCTACAACCGCATCTGACTCTCGTCAGACGGGAAATAACCGGCATAAACCAGGCAATAGGGACACCGAACGGGCTGCCGGATTGGTAGTCCGGCAGCCCGTTGGGCGTTTATGCCATCCGAGAAACCGCAGGTCAGCGGCCCATTTCTAGCCCTTAGCCAGGTCGCGGCTGATGACGAGGCGCTGGATCTGGTTGGTGCCCTCGAAGATCTGCATGGTCGTGGACCAGTGCGCAGTTTCCGCAGGTCAGCGTCCCTGGTTGGGTGTGGTGTCAGCACGGATTCAGCACGGGTTTTCCGGCGGGTGCTGCTCCTTGCTAGCCCGCCGG
>Ga0265337_1000210_pt1 | contig 31339 bp, 28 predicted proteins | sample 42122metaG_FD_192441 | JGI IMG/M metagenome (GOLD analysis project Ga0265337, IMG submission 192441) | Rhizosphere microbial communities from Carex aquatilis grown in University of Washington, Seatle, WA, United States - 4-21-22 metaG | ecosystem: Host-associated > Plants > Roots > Rhizosphere >... | reverse complement strand
TGATGGCATGCCTGGCTGGCAAACAATCTGGCGCGGCTGGCAACGACTGCTGTGGATGTGTGAAGGATTAGAAACCCTCCAACTCAAATGAAAAAGTTGTGGGTAATGACAAGGCATTGAACCACCGGTCTTGATGGGAACTCCTTCAGCCGGCAAACGAGTGAGGTTGAATAGAATCGCAGCCTCACCGAGATAAGGTGCATCAGTCGCATTGGAAAGCAGCTTGGGCAAAAGCAGCCTGCCATTCGGAAGAGGCCACGAGGTGACCAACATCTCGGCAGTGAGCGGGTAGGCTTGCTCAAAATGCCCGTTGACACGGGCAGCTCCCACGCCAAATGCGCAGGCGGCACAACCAAAACCCTTGAGGACCAGACCGGAATCCACATCGAGATACCAGTCATTGCCAGGCAAATCTTTCGGGAATTCCCGGAATCCGGCACAAGTCCAGGTTTCCTGCCAGAAATATTGCGAATAAAGATCATACCATTTTTGCGCCTGCTCGGGCCAGATTTCCGGGGAGAAAAGCGAAACATATGAATTGCCACAGCCGCGGCTTGGACTGATGTGTTCTCCCACCAGAGCACTGGCGGCATAGGGAACCAATCCTCGGGGATCCAGCGCTTTGTTTTTAAATCCCCGGATGGCGCGGCTGACAAATGCCGAATGATCGGTGCCTAGAACCTTGTCGGCCCTATGGATCATCGCAATCACAGTCAGGACGTCGCCCGGATAGCACTCACCCGGATAGTCATCAAGCAACCCATGCCGGCTCGCATCAAGGTCGGCGGACAAACTGTCAACCTGGTCTTTTAACAGGGGCAAATATTTTTTTTCGCCGGTGAGACGGGCGTGGCTGGTGAGCGCGGAAATGAGCAGCATCCGGTAGAAAACATTTTCAGTTTTCAGATAATTTGTGCCCCAATGAATTTTGACCCAGTTCGCCTGCGCGGGGTCAATGACCAGGCTTGTCGCTGCTTCGATTGCCCCTTTTGCATAAACGTTGGGAGCAACCACGCTGGGAGAGTGATCCTTTTCCCATGCCTCTTGCAGTGATTCCGTTGACCAGAGATAAAAGACCGAGCCGAAAAGTGGCCATTCCGTTCCCGAAATATCGCTGGTGGAAAGTTCCGCCGCGCGCGAAGAGTTAAGGCGTTTTTGGGCCCACTTCTCAAATTGAGGCGACAAATCCCGATGCAGTTTCCATGCGCACTGCGGGATGCCGGCGGAACGAATGTTCGGGTCCGACAATTCGTGGACGACGATAATTCCAGGTATCAAAAAGAAGAACAGCGAAATCAGAACCATCACGGCAGCGTTGAAATAGCGGCAAATGCCGATCAGAACGGGTGCGGAAGTTGATTTGACTGGCGACATCTGTTTTCAAAAGTTTGCACCGGGCTTGACACGGGGAATTTCAGTTTTCTGAATGCACCGCCGATAAACCGCTAGGATTCCCGCGGCCAGAATCAACACGGGAACCAAAATGACGAACGCCAGATAGAGCACGATATAGAAGACCGCCAGAAATGCTGAAAGGTTCCAGCCCAAGGTGAGCGAGCCAATTGTCCCATTCAACACCCCGGTGAGTTCCCGAAACCCGGCAAGATGAATCAACAGAAACAGCCCGCTGATGGCGGCAGCGCGTTGGAGCATGTCCTTGGGTGACAAAAAATCAGCCCGTTGGAAAATAGCAAATTTCTTCCAAGAAAGTTTATTCATTGTCTTGCTCCTGTTTTTACCTTTTGCCAGAGCGGTCCGAGCGTCGCGGCGTAAAGCAGGGCCGCATCGCCGACTTGATTGCTCGCGCAGTATTTCAACCGCCCGGCCGTTCGCGATGGGAATCCAGCAAAGTCCAGCGTCGCCGCGAGCGGCTTCAGAAATCCGTCGTCATTGAACGCGCTGGCGCCGATAAATGCCATGCCACTTGAACCGGCACTGACATCAAACACGGGAATGATCGGGCCGGAATCAATGTCGGGCGTTCCCGGCCACGACTTCGGCCATTCATGCGCGTAACCGAAGCCCAGCGTGATGGCGCCGAGTTCCTTCCGGGCGCGCTGATATTGGTCGCGGGCAAAATCCTCATCCAGCAATTGCAGACTGTGCGTCACCATCCAAATGGTCGAACCTTCCGGACCGTCCAACGCCATGCCGTCCGTGGTGAAGCTCGAAATCAACAGCCCCGATTTGGGATCAACGAGTCTCTGCTTCGCCATGGCAAGCCATTTGTGAATCAACGCCGAATGGTCGGTGCCATCGAGATAGTCAGTCATCTTCATGGCATCCAGCGCGACGCAATGATCAAACATCCAGCATTGGTCGGGATAGCTTTCGAGAATCATGTGCGGGCTTTTCTGGAAACGCTCGACGATGGCGTTCACGCGCCCGGTCAGCAGGGGCTTGTATTCCGGTTTTTCTTCAACCACCCGTCGTGAGGCGAGCATCAATGCAATTTCACCGTCGAGAAAGAGGCTGTGCGCCGGCTGCATGAAATAACGCCCCTCCTTGGCATAAGGCATAAGAAAGAAATACATCCCTTCCTGTTTTTCCAGTCGCAGGGTTTCATCAATGATTTGGTCCATCGTCCGCAGGTAAAGTGGTTTGGACGCCGGATTGCGCAGCGCCATGTTCGCCAGTGACCAGACCAGATAACTGCGCCCCATGAAGTCCCATTCCGCGTTGCTGACACGCATCTTATTGAGTTCCGTTTCGCGCAACGCGGGTTCGGTCCAGAGTTGCAGATGCCGGGCCGCCAGTTGGCGCGCCTCTGCCGAAAGCCCCTGTTCCTGGCGAAATTCGGAGACGGGCCGGGTGAAAAAGAAATGCAGGCACGGGAACCAGATGAGCGCAGCAATGATCAAAGCAGCCAGTCCGGCCAGAATTCGTTTCATTCGTGCCTTCATGAGAATATCAGTCTGCATACCGCCTTGAAAATTGTCTCGAAAAAACTGCCCTGAAAGCAATTTTGCCCGATGAATTCCACGGGACGGTTCGCCTCCCAGATGAACGGGCGCAGCACCCAGCAAATCTGGCTGCCGAGAAAAAGATTCCCCGCCAGCCACGCGAGCAGGACGTTGCGCGCCACGGCCGCGCTGCCGGCCCACTCCCGCAGCAGCGGCACGAGCCGGAGATTGCCCATCACGCCGGCCAGCGCCACGAACACCGCCAGCGTCAGTTGCAGCAGCGCGTATTCCGGCGATGACTCATTTGTTCCCACTGCCAGCGGCGGGGTGTTCCACACAATGAACAGCGCCACCGGGCTTAATGCGCCCAAAACCATCGCGGTCACAGCAAAGCTCATCAGCACCACGGCGAGCGATTGCCGGAAGGTCACGTTCAGCCCGAGCAACGGCGCGAGCATCCCGTTCAACAAGCCGTTGCCCAGCGTGGTCAGCAAAATGACCAGCGGCAGTTTGATGCCGGTGTAGAGCGCCTGCAACGGGTCACGCCAGCAGCCCATCGCCGCGCCGTAGCTGCCCGCGCCCAGAACGATGGCGACGATGCAAAAGCCCACCAGATTTCCCTGCCGCTGCAATATCCATTCGCGGAAACGATCCGGTTCGGCGCGCAGAAATGTGCCTATGGATTTTGGGGATTCGGCGGCGGCAGTCATGTTTGAAAGGAGATTCGCGGTTTGGAGCATTTATTCGCACCCCTCGGATTTCAACTCATCCTCTCCGGTTTCGAGTTGTGAATTTGCGACGGCAATCGGGTCAGGGCATACAGCATCAAATAAACGATGAGTAGAAATACGGCGAACAACGCTGGAAAGGCATACGGTGTGGCATCGGCAAAGGGAGCCGCCGCCCAACTGCCCGCGTGCTGATAGAATTTTTCGGGCCGGAGGAAAACGTCCCAACTGTTCAAACGCAAAAAACGCCCGATGAAAACGCCGATGCCGCTCAAACCGGCAACTCCGAAGACAAACAACCAGCCCGTCATTCGCCCGAACCGGTCCGCGACCACTGATTGCATGAGGAATAGCGACACGAACCCCAGCACCAATCCGGTCAGCGCGCACAACAGAATCACCACCATGTCTGCCCAGAAATGTCCATAAAACTTTGTCGTCAGATGAATCAAATCCGTGAAAATGTAGGGCGCATTCGGAAAGAACAGGAGCCACGCCGCGCCCAGGCCATACAACCGCCACCCGCGCCGCTCACCGTTGATATAACGTTCGCGAATCAGTTGCGCAAAAATCAACGGCAGCCAGGCGAGAAACAAATTCCAAACCAGAAATGCGTAGCTGATGTTGCCTACCACGGCAATCCGCACGAACACCAGTGCCACGCAAACACCGGAGGCGAACGCCAGCGTCAGCACCGGCGCGATGGTTTCGCGTTTGAAAATCAGGTTTAGCAACTTCATTTGCTGGATTCCAATTGGACTGCATGGGGTTGTTCCTTCAAACAATTTGCCCAGTGCGTGCCAAAAAATTGTTTTTCCGTGGGCAAAAAGGTGTCCGCCGTGCCGAGGATGGGCCGCAATGCGGTCGTCATTTGCAGCGCCACGAGCAGGAAGATGATGACCCATGTGTGAAAGCCCGCGTGCGACCGGGCGTTCGAGTGGGAAAATCCAACCTCCAAAAACCGCAGCCCGAAGATGGTTGCGATGAACCAGAAGACCAAGTGCAGCGTGCCCATCCAGGCGAGCGATTCGGTGGATTGCGAGAAAATCCACGCGACCGGCGCGAAGCCGATGAGCAGAATCGTCATCAGCATGAGCAGCCCGGCGAGCAGTCCACAGACCTCGACAAGCCGCGCCTGCGAGCCGCTCAAGCAGGTGAAGATGTAAAGGCTCGGCAGGCAGATCAGCGCTGAAATCATCAGGCCCACCGCGATTTTGGCGGGCGCGGCCCAGAGTTGATCGCCGCCGGAAAAGGTGCCGGCCACGACGCCGTAAATCACGCTGGACACGACCGAGACTAGCAGCATCATCGCGATCAGCTTTCCCGCGTCCGGCTGGCGCAATTGGAACATCACGCGGCGCGGGTGCCGGAGGATGGCGTCAATCGCCGCAACGACGTTGGGAATTGGGGCACGCTCGGCCGGGTCATCGCCCAGTTGCAGGACACCACTTGGCGTGGCGACGGGAGGGATTCGCGGTGGAATTTGTGGCGGGACTGGATTTTGTTCATTCATAGGTCAATGGCGTTGATGGTTTAGTCGTTGAAAATTTGCCGCAGTGTTTGGAAAACATTTTCGTAAAAATTCCCGTGCAGGGCCGTCGCGCGATAAAACTCCACCGGCAGATTGGGCGAGCCGATGAACGGGCGCAGAATCCACGAAAGCTGGCTGCCAAGAAACAGATTACCCACCAGCCATGCCACCAGCACGCGGAACGCGATGGCCTTGCTTCCGCCGAGCCGCGCGAGGGTTTGAAACAGGCGCACATTGCCGGTCGTGCCCGCGAACGCGATGACGGCCACGTTGGCGAGTTTGATGAGACTGTAAGTCGCGCCGGAGCCGGCCTGCGGCGACATCGGCGGCGCATTCCAGACCATAAACGCCATCAATGGGCTAAACGCGCCGAGAATCGCGGCCGCGATGGCGAAACTCATCACAATGGCCGAGAACGATTGCCGGAACGGGATGTTCAGTCCCAGCAACGGCGCGAGCATTCCGTTGATGAGTGCGTTGCCCATCGTTGTCAACAGGATGATGAGCGGAAATTTGATTGCGACATAAAGCGCCTGCTGCGGATCGCGCCACCAGCCCATCGCTGCGCCGTAAAGTCCCGCACCCAAAATGATGACCCCGATATGCAGGGCGAAACACCGCATACTGCATTCCTCAATCCATCCGGCAATGGTCGCCAGTTCGCCGCGAAGAAGCGTGCTGATTTCGTGCGGACTTGGTTTTTCTGGCGCGGACATAAAAATTCCCGCTGCTTTCATGCAGCTTCCGGGTGGGGACATTGCCCTTTTAAGTTAAGGTTTACAGCGACCATTTGTATCCCAGATTGACGAGGAGGTTGTGGACGAGATTTGTTCGCGACACCGCCATCCGCCTCATCATGGATCTCACGGAGTAGAACTGCCGGCGGAACCACATGTATCCGGAGAACAACTCTTGCGGGGTCATTTGCTTCGGCTGGAACGCCACGCGCGTCTTGCCGTTGAAGTCAGACCAATCCCCGCTGACCAGCCGTCCGTCCCGCTTCATCTCGTCGTAAAGCCGGGTGCCCGGCAGCGGCGTCAGCAGGCTGACCGTCACGCCGTCGATTCCCATGGACTCACAAGACCGCAGCGTGTCGGCGAAAACTGCCCGGCTGTCAGCATCGAAGCCAAATATCACGCCGGCTTGCACACAGATGCCGTGTTTATGGATGAGCCGGATGGTTTCCGCGTAGCGGGCCACCTGGTTGAATCCTTTGTTCACGCTGGCCAGGCCCGCATCGGAGAAGGACTCCAATCCGATAAACAAATAGACGCAGCCGGCGTCGCGGGCCAGTTGCAGCAGGGATTCATCGGCACAGCGGTCAATGCTGACTTGCGCCGCCCAGCGCCGCCGCAGCGGCTTGAGCGCGGCCATGAGGCGGGCGGCGTAATCCATGTCGCCGAAAAAGTTGTCATCCCAGAAAACAAAGTATCTGTTTCCCATGCTTTGGATGTCCGCCACCACTTCGTTCACGGGGCGGGTGCGAAACCCGCCGGAATAGATTTGTTTGAGGTTGCAGTAACTGCACCGATAAGGACACCCGCGGGTGGCGAACACCGCCCCCTTCGTGAAGTGCCGGCGGCGGATCAAGTCACGTCGGGGAACCGGCAGTCCCTGCAAGGATGGCGTGCGGTCGCAGGTGTAGCGCGGCCGGGCGCAGCCCCGGTGGAACTCGTCGAGAAACTGCGGCCAGGTCTCCTCTGCTTCACCCACCACCAGGTGGTCGCAACGCTGCGCCGCTTCATCGGCCCGTAAAGTGGCGTGCGGTCCGCCCAAGACCACCCTGGCGCCGCCGGCCCGGAAGCGCGCGGCCATCCGGTAACAGTGCTCGGCGTTGGGCGTGTTGACCGTGATTGCCACGATATCGGACGGACGTTCATAAGGGATGCGCTGGTTGTATTCGTCCACCAACTCGATCCGGTATCGCGCTTCATCTATGAATCCCGCCAGATAGGGCATGGTGATTTGCGTGAAATTGTTGAGTTGCCGCCTCCGCACCCGCTTGATCTCCCGGTTTTCCGGCGTGATCAGCAGGATGCGTTTCCGGCTGGCCGGCGCGGGATTTGGAACCGCGAACGGAGCTGACGGGATGGAAGTCTTCTCATTCATACCGGAAACTGTGAGCGGTCCGGTCCGTTTGCGGACGGCCTGGCGGAGGAAGTGTTTTCCGAAATTCGTCCTGGCCATGCAATTTTCAGGATCGGCGCGGACATCAGCGCCAGCGCCACACAGAACGCCGGCCAGTTGAACTTTTCGGGCAGCGCCGTGCGGATCGCGTCCAGGCCGCGATGCGAGGCGGCGATTGAATCCGCCATGAAAACATAAAGCGCGAGCACGACCCCGGCGAAATTCAGAACCCACACGCGCCAATTTGACAGCACCGGGGTATGTGTCCGTTCAAACTGGCTGGCGAATGTGCCCCACAAAATCATCAGCAACGAAATCAAAACCGGCGCGAGCACCGGCCCCCACCACGGCAGCGGCAGCAAAAACAAAACGTCCCAGTCCAGCAGCGAGTGCGGCCAGCCACACATCATTTTCAGGAAGACGTAATAAAAAATGTCCCACACGCCGAAGGCAATCGCGGCGTAACCGATTCGCGCGCGCCACGTCCGGCCCGCGAGAAAGCCAACGGCGAGCAGCATGACCAGCGTCGCGAATTCGCGCGGGAGCTCCACGGATGCAAACCCGCCGATGACAGGCAGCGGGTCGGGCTGATACGGCTCAATCCGGTCAATCATCGAGCGCAGATAAAAAACCACGGTCGATTCCACCGTCGCCATGGCGGTGGCGAAGAGGACGACGACGGCCCAGGAGCAACGGGAATGGAGGTGACCGTGAGATGCTTTCATGGCGTGTTATTGGTGATGGTGCCACCCGTTCCGATTCTGAATGCCAGGCGTCCCGCCATTCGAGTGCACCAATACTGCATCACGAAGAGGAGAAGACAGAGAAACCCGATCAGAATGAATCCCCCACCGCCTTGGAGGCTGTTTCGATTTAAATCGAAGGTGTTTTCGAGCCATCTGAGAATTCCTTGTTCACTTTGCAGGGCAAGAATTCCGATTGGCAAGGCCGCCGCCGTCGTGACCGATGCCACAAATACTGCAACCTTGCGGAAGACGGCGGCGGCCCGCACTCCAGCAGCTTGACGGTGATGCTCTCTCCGACCGGCGTAAGCTCCGGCGACAATACCGAGCGTGAAAGAGCCGACCGGGACTCCCATGCAAAGCCCGACCGCGACGACGCAGAGACCGAGATAGATCATGACGACCAGCCATGGATTTGCCGTGTAGAACTTTCCCACCCAGCGCCGCAGAAAGAACACGTCAAGCAGGCACCCAATCCCCAGCCCGGTTAGGGCGGCTGTGATTATCATGCCTTCCGGCACGGGAGACACATACTGGTGAAGCAAAAACGCTGTCCACCAGAAAGCCACGAAGCCCATAAAGGGACAGGTGATTCCGACAATAAGTCCGACGATGGTGGATTCCAATTTATTCATTTCTAACATTCAATTGGCCAAATATTTTCCAACGACTCAATCCCTTTCAGCCCGCATGTAACGTCACGCCGCTTTCGTGTTTCTGGTTGGCGCAAACAAGGGCAGTGGCTGACATTTCTGCCCGACCGGAAAACGCCTTCAGACACTTTTCCACCCTCGTAATGATTTCATCCGGGGTGGAAGTGCCTGCGGTGATGCCGACGGTCCCTGCATCAGTAAACCATTCCGCCCGCAATTCCATCGCCGTCTGGACGTGATGCACACGCTCACAAAATTGCGAACAGGTTTTGACCAGTTCATGCGTGTTGTTGCTGTGCGCGCCGCCAACGACCACAACCACGTCGCTTTGTTTTGCAAGTTCGATGGCGGCGTTCTGCCGCTGCTTCGTCGGCTGGCAAACCGTGTCAACGAAACGCACCTCCGATTTTGGAAATCTCCCGCGAATCAATTGCACGAGCCGTCGGACTCGTTCAACCGGCTGCGTCGTCTGCGAAACCACGCCGAATCGCGGGCGCTCGCGCAGATTCGCCACGTCTTCCTCGCAAAGCACGACAGCGAATTCATTCAAGTCCTCCGTCATGCCGCGAACCTCAACGTGGTCGCGTTTGCCGATGATGACCGGATAAAATCCTTCGCGCACCAGCTTCGCCAGACTGCCATGCGCGACATGAACCAGCGGACAAGTCGCCTCCAGCACGTTCAAACCCAATCTGCGCGTTTCTTCCATTCTGCGCCCCGACGCGCCGTGGGCGGTAATCATCACGGTTTGCGTTCCAATCGCCGCGGGTTTTTGCTCGATGCGGATTCCCTCCGCGCGCAACCCCTCCAACACGGTTTCGTTGTGGACAAGGTCGCCCAGAATCGTCAGCGGCTCGCGCCGCGCCGTTTCCAAGGCCAGCGCAATGGCATCCTTGACCCCGAAACACATGCCCAGATGTTCAGCACGGATGATTTTCATGTCAGGTTCGGCATATTAACTTTGTGTCACAAAGTAAAAGACCACAAGCATTCATTTCTGTTCAAAAGATTTTTTACCTGGGTTTGTTTTGCCGGACGATTTGCTCCAGCAGATTGATGTATTCAGCGAACGCCTTGCGGCCCGGCGCTGTCAACGAGCAGGTCGTGAGCGGACGGTTGTTTTGATACGACTTGGCCACCGACACATAACCCTCCTCCTGCAGAGCGCGGATGTGCGTGGTCAGATTTCCGTCGGTCATCTCAAGCGCATCGCGCAGTTCGGTGAACGACAATTCCGGCGAGGCGGCGAGCATGGACATGATGGCCAGCCGCCCTTTCTCGTGGATCACACGGTCGAGCTGCAAAAACGGTTCCGGGTTCACGCCGCATTCTTTCGTTTCTCGGTCAGATACAGATACGCGCCATAAGCCAGATGCAGCACGCCGAAGAAAAAGCCCATCACCAGGTTGCCGCTCCAAGGATGGGGGGACGAGTTGGCGAGCAGCAGCAGAATAACAAGTCCAATCGCGCTCAATATGAATATCCAGCCAAACCACTTGATGCCGCGGGTCATGAAAAAACCGGCGGAATGCAACGCGCAGCCATAAAACAAAATCCACGCCACAGCCATGGAAAAATCCATCATCCAATCTGCGTCCGGCACAATGAGCACCGCCCCGACAAACAAGCCGCATAGCAATGGCGGCAGCAGCGCCTGCCCCACCCGCTGCGTCGGCGGCGACCAGAACGGTTCTTGATCCTTGATGGCCTGGCGCCGCGCCAGCAGAAACGCTCCCGCGACCGCCACGCCGGCGGTGCCGAACCATAAACCAGCGAAAGCCTTTGGCGATTCAAAATGAAAACACAGCCCCGCAATCGCCGCCAGGACGCCGATTGCACCCGTAAACAGCATGATCGGCGCCAGCGCCCGGCGATAAACGGCGGAGCGTTCCATCAAAGTGCGGATGACTTGCAGATTCTCGACAGCTTGGTTTGGTTCCATGCCAATCACTTTGCATCACAAAGTCTATTTTGGCAAGCGCAAAATGCCGGTCAGACCCACCGCCAAGGATGCCACGGCACAAAGCTGAATTTAATTCTTCGCGCCTTTGCGCCTTTGTGGTTATTTATTCGCAGATGCCGCCGCCAAGAAAAATTCCTGCCCGCCAGCGCGTGCTCGCGCAGTGGCGCGGCGTGGATTTGTCACCGTTGGAAAGTGCGAAGGCCGTGCGCGCCCGCCCCGTCGGCGACGTGCTGCCAGGAGTGCTGACGGGTTTGCGCATGGACGACCGCCGCGCCGAGGCGGAGCTGGTCAAGGTCTGGAACTCGCTGATTGATCCGAACATCGTGGCGCACGCGCAGCCGGCGAATCTGCGCAAGGGCACGCTGTTCGTGAACGTGGACAGCAGCGTGTGGCTCTCGGAGATCGTCCGTTACCGCCGCAAGGAAATCCTCGACCGTTTGCAGCACTGCTTCGGGAAAAATCTGATCCAGCGCATTTCGTTCCGCATCGGCTGAATCACGCCATCAACTCCATTTGCGCCGGCGTGAGGAGCCAGGCGAGTCTGGCGCATTGGCCTTGCCGTAATTCCCCGGTTTCCAATTTGCACAGGCCGCCCTTTTTCATTTCAATCGCCGCGTTCGCGTCGCCGGAAACAAGCAGGCTGATGAGCTGGCTCAAATACGGTTCGTGACCGACGAGCAGAACGTCTTCCAGGGCGGGCTTCAATTCGTTCAGCGCATGAATCAGCGCCTTGGGATTGCCGCCGGGAACCAACCCGTCGAAAAATTCGACCCGTTTCTTCAACTTCAGTTCGCTGGCGACGATTTCGGCGGTTTGCTTCGCGCGGACGAACGGACTGGAAAGAATCAAGTCGAAGGACAACTCCAGTTTTTTCATGGCCGCGGCGGCGTCACGCAGACGGCGTTCGCCCTTTGGAATCAACGGGCGTTCAGAATCATTTTCGTAACCGGGCGAACCGGGGTCCACCGCAATGCCATGCCTCAACAGGTAAAGATTCACGTGGAAAATCTAATCCGCCGCGCGCCAAAAGCAATGTCCCATCCGGCATTGTACCGGAATGCCGAACTCCGGTTCGGCGTGTTGCGTTCAAACCTTTCCCTCCATGCCGATTGGGCAATCGGCTTTCCGCCCGCCTCCCAAATGTAACATTTTTTGGCTGGGTTCGGGCAAGCCGGCTTCGTAGCTTTGTCGCCTCATGCGACCCGTTCGCCGCGCCGTCATTGATGTCGGCACCAACTCGATCAAGCTGTTGGTCGCTGACGTGTCGGGACGCGACGTGCAGCCGGTTCACGAGGAAAGCCGCCAGACGCGGCTGGGCAGGGGATTTTACGAAACCCACCGGCTCCAGCCGGAGGCAATCGCCTGCACCGCCGAGGCCGTCTGGGATTTCGCCCAGACCGCGCGTGATAAAAATTCCGCCTCCATCCGCGTCTTCGCCACCAGCGCGGCGCGCGACGCGATAAACCCGGCGGATTTGACGGACACCATCCACCGCGCGTCCGGCCTCAAGACGGAAATCATCTCCGGCGCGCGGGAGGCTGAGTGGGTCTTTCAAGGCGTGACGACCGACCCGGAACTGGCGCGGCATCCCTTGCTGCTGCTGGACGTGGGTGGCGGCAGCACGGAATTCATCGTTGGCGGCGGTGGAAAAAAACATTTTGCGCGCAGCTTTCCGCTCGGCACGGTGCGGCTCATGGAAAAATTTCCGCACAGTGACCCGCCGACGCGCGGGGAATTCAATGCCTGCCGCGACTGGCTGAAAAATTTGCTTCACGTCGAAGTCCGATCGCAGCTTGAACCCGCGCTGCACCGCGAAAAATCGAGCGGCGAAATCTGGCTGGTGGGCACCGGCGGCACGACGAGCATCCTGGCGCGCATCGAGAACAGGCTGGACCGCTTCGACCGCGAAAAAATCGAGCGGACGGTCCTGGATTTTGACCAGATCGTCGCGCACCGGAAAAAGCTCTGGCGCCTGCCACTGGCCGAGCGCAAGGAAATACCCGGCATGCCTAAGCTGCGCGCGGACGTGATCCTGACCGGCGTGCTGATTTACGAGATGGTGATGGAGGAATTTGGCTTCAAACAACTTCGGGTCAGCACGCGCGGCCTGCGCTTCGCCGCGGTGATGGAGTAACAAAAGTCCCCGCGTTCAAAGCGGTGCTCAAGCACGCGCAGTCCAGACGCTTCGCGCTTATCGAGCGTCTTGGAAATTCGCGAAGCGCTTGGACTGCGGCGGTTAACCGCCGCTTTTCAATTTCGAGCAGCGCGAAAACTGGAAATCACATATCGTAAGTCTTAAATGAAGTGCCTGATTGTCGGCTGCGGTTACGTCGGCCTGCCGCTCGGAGCGGAACTGGCCCGCCAAGGCCATGAGGTTTTTGGCCTGCGACGGAGCGCGGCGGCACAAAATGAATTGAAAGCGGCAGGCATCCATCCGCTGGCCGGGAACGTGACCAAACCCGAAACGCTGGCGAAGCTGCCGCGTAATTTTGATTGGGTAGTGAACTGCGTCGCCGCCGGCGGCAGCGCGGAAAATTACCGGCATATTTATCTGGAGGGCAATTGGAACTTGGTTTCTTGGCTCGCGGATTCGCCGCCGAACCAATTCGTCTACACCAGCAGCACGAGCGTTTATGGGCAGAATGACGGCTCGGTCGTGACGGAAGAAAGTCGGGCAGCTCCGCCGGGAGAAACGTCGAAAGTTCTCGCGGAGGCGGAAAAATTGCTTTTGGCAGCGGTGGCAGAACGCAAGCTCCCCGCCGTCATTTTGCGCGTGGCAGGTATTTATGGGCCGGAGCGCGGCCACTGGTTCAAGCAATTTCTGAAAGGCGAGGCGCGCATCGAAGGCGACGGCTCGCGCTTTTTGAACATGATTCATCGGGATGACGTGGCCGGCTGCATTATCGCGGCGTTGAAAAGTGGACGCGCGGGCGAGATTTACAATGCCGTGGACGACGAGCCGGTGAGCCAGATTGATTTTTTCCAGTGGCTTGCGACAACGCTTGGCAAGCCTCTGCCGCCGGTCGTTTCCGAAGAAGCCGGAATTGTCCGCAAACGAGGTGCGACCAACAAACGCGTCAGCAACGCCAAATTGCGGGCGGAGCTGAAATATGAATTCCAGTTTCCCGATTTCCGCGCGGGTTATGCCACGGAAATTGCCAGACTTGGTAAAACACGGTGATTGCTGGGAGCGCCGGCTTCCAGCCGGCGAGTCGATGGATTTCTCCGGTTGGTGAAACTCGCCGGCAAGATGCCGGCGCTCCCAGGACAATCCGCGAAAATTTGCTTTTTCTACGTCAGGCTTTCTGAAGCGCGGCCTTGACCCGGTCGGGCGTCATGGGCAACTGGAACAACCGCGCGCCCGTCGCATCGCAAATGGCGTTGGCCACCAGCGCGCCCATCAAAACTATCGAAGGTTCGCCGCCGCCTTGTGGCGGAGTTTCGCTGTTTTTGATGAGCACGGTTTCGATTTTCGGCACCCAGGAGAAGCGCGGCAGTTCGTAGGTGTCGTAGTTCGTGTCCAGCACCTGGCCGCCTTTGAAATGGACTTCCTCCGTGAGCGCATATCCGAGTCCCATCGTGACGCAGCCCTCCAACTGAATTGTTGCGCCTTCGGGATTGATGACCACGCCCATGTCCTGCGCGCAAACGACGCGCTTCACCTGGACCGTTCCCTTGCTCGTATCCACGGCCACTTCGGCAATCGCGGCCACGTAGGTTCCGGCGTCAATACCGCAGGCCACGCCATATCCACGTTTGCCCGGAGATTTCGCGGGCGTCCAGCCGAATTTGTCGGCGGCGGCCTTGAGCACGCGGATCATCTGCGGGTCACTCAAATTGTTCAGTCGGAATTCCACCGGGTCAATCCCCGCGCCGGCGGCCATGATGTCAATCTGCGATTCGCGGGCGAAGGTGTTGGTATTGTTGCCGGGCGCTCGCCACGCACCGGTGGCAAAGGGATGCGCGCTCGCCGGTCCGCCAAAGCCGGAACCGCGCGACGCCGTGCGATGGTTGGGCACGGTGTAAAATTGCGCCGCACCGCGCTCGCCGGCGAAATAAACGTCGTAATCCCAGAACGCCATTTTCCCGGCGGCATCAACGCCGGAATTGATTTTGACGACGGCGGCGGGACGGAACGTATCGTAGGAAAATTCCTCCTCGCGGCTCCACATCACCTGAACCGGTTTGCCGGCGGCCTTGGCCAGCCGCGCGGCTTCGACGGCTTCCCGGTTGTTGGTTTTCCCGCCGAACCCGCCGCCGACAAACGGCGTGATGACGCGGACTTTTTCCACCGGGAAACCAATCGCCTGCGCAATATCGCCGCGTGCGCCAAACGGATTTTGCGTCGAAGCCCAGACCGTCGCCTTGTCGCCTTCAATCTGGCACAGCGCAGCGTGCGGCTCCATCGGCGAATGCGCGACGTAGCTGTTAAGGTAAGTTGAATCAAATTTCTTGACGGCGGATTTTTTGCCTGCGTCCAAATCTCCGCCCTGCCCGCCACGAACAACGCGCGCTTCCGGCGCGACGCTGATCAAATGGTCAAAAACAGTTTTGTCGTCAAACGTCGCCGCCGGCGTGTCGAACTCGGCCTTGATTTTGCCCAGCGCGGCCTCGGCCACGTCGGGAAATTCATGCAGCACCGCAACCAAATCTCCGTCCTGAATCACTTGAACTCCAGCAACGGCCTTGGCGGGCGCGGTGTCCACGCTTTTCAAGGTCGCGCCGTGCGCGGGTGGCCGCAGAATTTTCGCGTAAAGCATTCCGGGCACGCGAATATCCGCCGCGTAATGCGCCTTGCCGGTGACTTTGGCCTCTCCGTCGCGGCGCGTGTGCGACTGGCCGGCGATTTTGAATTGTGCCGGGTCTTTTAATGAAGGCTTGGCTGCGACGTGGCGCTCAATTTTTTGCCCCTTCGCAAGCTGGCCGTAGCTGATTTTATTTTTCGGGTCTTGCTGGTCGGAAATCACTCCGTCCTTGGCGACGAGTTGCGCCTGCGGCACCTTGAGTTGATCGGCGGCCAATTCCAACAAAACCATTTTTGCCTCGGCGGCAGCGGCCCGCAGCGCCGGACCGAACATGCGCGTCGTCATCGAGCCGAACGTTCCCATGTCCCATGGACACAGGTCGGTGTCGCCCATCACGATGTCCACGGTGTCCAGCGGCGTTTCCAGTTCCTCGGCCAGCATCTGCGGCAGGGACGTGATCGGCCCCTGGCCCATTTCGATTTTGCCGGTGAAACACGTGACGCGCCCGTCCTCGCCGATGCGCAGGAAGGCGTTGAAATCCGTCGGCAATCCGGGACGACCGCCGCGTGGCCGCCCGGCTTCCTCCTGGCCGAACAGCAAGTCGTTCAGCGCGACGAAAATAACAATCCCGCCGCCGACGCGCTTGAGAAAATCACGCCGGTTGCTCGAAAAGAGATCCTCGTAGCTGTGGATGTCGCGGAAATTTGCCTCCAAAAAATCATTCGTGTTCATGAATGCGCCCCTTTCATTTCGGCGGCGGCCTGCTGCATGGCCTGGACGACGCGGACGTGCGCGCCGCAGCGGCAGAAATTATTTTCGAGGCCGGACCGGATTTCCTTCTCCGACGGCTGCGGATTGAACTTCAGCAAACTGACCCCGGTGAGGATCATGCCTGGCGTGCAAAAGCCGCATTGCATCCCGTCGTGGTCCATGAACGCTTTCTGCAGCGGATGCAGTTTCCCGTCCTTTGCCAAGCCTTCGATGGTGACCACGTCCTTGTCCTTCACATCCTTGACTTTCAAAAGGCACGAGCGCGCCGCGCGTTGATTGATGAGAACGGTGCAGGAGCCGCAATGGCCCTCGCCGCATCCGTATTTTGTGCCGGTGAGTCCGAGGTCGGTCCGCAACACCCACAGGAGCGGGCGATTGCCGTCCACGTCCAATTGGACCGGCTTGTCGTTGAGCTTGAAAGAAATCGTGTCAGTCATTTTGTCCTCCAGTTTAAAAGCACTCTGTTCACTCGCCGCCATGGCGATTGGGAATTCATACTTCAATTTCTTAACTCAATTTGCCCCGCTGTCAAACCAGAATTGCGGGTGATTTGCCGTTGGGCGGCTGCACCGAAGACCGCACCGTTGAAATTTCGTTTCGACCTTGTGAAATTTTCCGCCTAACTTCCCCCCGATGGCCGCCGAAGCACAACTGACTCCCATGATGACGCAGTATCGCCGCATCAAGAGCGAACTGCCCAAGGACGCGCTGCTGCTGTTCCGGCTCGGTGATTTTTACGAGATGTTTTTCGAGGACGCGCAGGCTGGCGCGCAATTGCTGAATCTCGCGCTCACCGCGCGCAATGGCGTGCCGATGTGCGGCCTGCCGCATCACGCGGCGAACGCCTACATCGGCCGATTGCTCAAGGCGGGACGCAAGGTCGCCATTTGCGACCAGCTCGAAGACGCCCGGCCCGGCAAGCTCGTCAAACGCGAGGTCACCCAAATCCTTTCGCCCGGCACGCATTTCGACGAACGGATGCTGGTCGCCGAGCGGAATAATTTTCTCGCTTCCGTCTGCCCGCGCGGGAAAACCTTCGGCCTCGCGCTTGTGGATTTGACGACCGGTGATTTTTTGACGACCGAACTGGAAGACGACTCCTCGCTGCTCGCCGAATTCGAACGGCTGCGTCCGGCGGAAATTATTTTCCCGGCCGAAGCCACATCGCTGCGCGATCTGCTGCGCGGGCGAACAGCACCCCTCACCCCGTCCCTCTCCCCATCCGATGGGGAGAGGGTGGCGAAGCCGGGTGAGGGGAGCGTTACCTCACGTTCCAATTTCGGCTGGATTGTCAGCGGTTACGACGATTGGACATTCGCGCCGGAAAGCGCCTTCTTCACCGTGCGCGAGCATTTCAAGGTTGCTTCGCTTGACGGCTTCGGCTTGAAAGATCGCACTGCCGCCGTCGGCGCGGCGGGTGGCGCGCTGCATTATTTGACCCAGCATTTGCGCCGCGACGTGAAACATCTCACGCGCATCTCGTTTTACCAGCGCAGCGATTTTCTCACGCTCGATTACACGACGCTGCGGCATCTGGAAATTCTCGAACCGCTGCATCACGATGCGCCGCGCAACGCCTCGCTTTATGGTGTGTTGAACCGCACCACCACGCCGATGGGCGCGCGGCTGTTGCGCCAATGGCTCTCACAGCCCCTCGCAAAAGTGGAGCCGATCCGGCGGCGCCAGGACGCGGTTCAAACGTTCATCGAAAATTCATTTGGCCTCGACGCCTTTCGCCAGCAACTTGCGAACGTGCGCGATCTCGAACGCACGCTGGGCCGATTGAGTTCCGGCAGCGGCAATGCGCGCGACCTCGTCGCGCTTCGAGTCGCGTTGGAGCAGCTTCCGACGTTGAAACAAACTCTGAAAAAGGTGGGACAGGCTTCCAGCCTGTCTCCGACTTCATCTGAAAAGTTTCCACAGTTGAAAGAAGAGACAGAAACAAATGAGACAGGCAAGATGCCTGTCCCACTTTTGAGCAACCTTGAATCGCAAATTTCCGAGTCCCCCGACCTCGTTGAATTAATTTCCCGCGCCGTCGTGGACGAGCCGCCATTGCCCATCAAGGAAGGCGGCATGATCCGCGACGGCTTTGATCCGGCCCTCGACGAACTCCGCACCGCCCAGCGCGGCGGCAAGGATTGGATCGCCAAATTGCAGGCGGACGAAATCACGCGCACCGGCATTTCCTCGCTGAAGGTGCGGTTTAATTCTGTATTCGGTTATTACATCGAAGTCACCAAGTCGAACCTCGACAAGGTCCCGCCGCATTATCACCGCAAACAGACCGTCGCGAACGGCGAGCGTTTTATCACGCCGGAGTTGAAGGAAATGGAGGGCAAAATTCTCGGCGCGGAGGAGCGCAGCGTGAAAGTGGAATACGAACTGTTCCAGCGCGTCCGCGAGGAAGTGCTGGGGCAGTTGCCCAAAATCCAGCAGACGGCATCGGCGCTGGCGCAACTGGACGTGCTCGGTTCATTTGCCGAAACCGCGCGGCTGCATAATTATGTTCGTTCACGGGTCGCCGACGAAGGCGCGCTGCAAATTCGCGACGGCCGGCATCCGGTTTTGGAACAGCAGCTCGTCGAGGAACGCTTTGTGCCGAATGACACGGGGCTGGCGTCTTCGGAGCGCGGCTGTCTCCAGCCGCAGCCCGTGGAAAATGCCGGAAGCGCTGCGGCTGGGGACAGCCGCGGTCCGCAAATCGCGCTCATCACCGGGCCGAACATGGCGGGCAAATCCACCTACATCCGGCAGGTCGCGCTGCTGACGCTGCTCGCGCACACCGGTTCGTTTGTGCCGGCGGCAGAGGCGCGGATTGATCTGGTGGATCGCATCTTCACGCGCATCGGTGCGAGCGATGATCTGTCGCGCGGGCAATCCACGTTCATGGTCGAAATGACCGAGACGGCGAACATTCTGAACAACGCCACGCCGCGCAGCCTCATCGTTCTGGACGAAATTGGTCGCGGCACCAGCACGTTCGACGGACTCTCGCTCGCGTGGAGTATCGTCGAGCATCTGCACAATCAGGTCGGCGCGAAAACCCTCTTTGCGACGCATTATCACGAATTGACGGAGCTTTCGGCGCGACTGCCGCGATTGAAGAATTTCAACGTCGCCGTGCGCGAGTGGCACGACCAGATTGTGTTTCTCCGCAAAATCGTCGAGGGCGGCACGGACAAGAGCTATGGCATCCAGGTCGCGCGGCTGGCCGGCGTGCCGAAGGAAGTTTTGGAGCGCGCGAAACAAATTCTCGGCAACCTCGAAGAATCCGAACTCACGCCGGAAGGCAACGTGCGCCAGCCGCGCCGCCAGCAGGATCGGGAAAAATTGAAAACGCTCGCCCCACCGCCGCAGATGGATTTATTTGGATAAACTTCACGACCGCGCGCTTGACGGAGCTATAAAATCCGACAATCTGTTTTCATGAAAAAGATGGCCATCACGGTCACGGAAGCGGCGCGGAATTTCGCCCATTGTATTAACCGGGTTCACTTTCAGAACCGGAGTTTCGTGCTGGTGAAAAACGGCAAGCCGCTGGCCCGCATCGTTCCCGGGGCTGAAAAGGTCTGCACCGGCAGGGAATTGGTGGAAGCCCTGACGCACGTTGAACTTTCCCCGGCGGAAGCCGTCGCGTGGAGCAAAGACCTCGGCAAGGCGCGCAAGCTGGTCACTGGATTAAAAGTCATCAAGCCTAAATAATTCCGAAATCACGCGCGCCGCCGCAGATGGATTTGTTCGGGTGAGGTCGGCCAAAAATCGCCTTACTTTCAACTCGACATGGGATTTTTGTGAGACTAAACAAACTTGAGTGAAAGGCTACATTTACTGTTTGTCAAATCAGTCCATGCCAGGACTTTTGAAGATTGGTTTTACAAACAAACCAATTGAGCAGCGGATTGATCAGCTTGACTCGGCAACGGGCGTTCCAATGCCTTTTGAATTGGAATTTTGTGTCCGTGTAGAAAACGCCCAAGACATGGAACGCCGATTACACGCTGCGTTGCATGAATTCCGCGTAAGTAACCAAAAAGAGTTTTTCAAATTAGTAAATGAGGAAGCAATAAAGCAAATTTTGTCAGTTCTCACTTCTGCCGAATCTGCTTCCATTGCTGAAACGGAAATTGTTCAAGCCTCGGACAATACTGCGCTTACGGATGCTAGACGCCGGAGAGCGAATCGGGTTTTTAGCGATGATGAAACGATCGAAATAATTTCCAAACGCACTTTTCATGGTCGAGAGCCAAATGCTGATTCTGGTTCTCATCTAAATGACTTGTGGAAGATGGGAGCAAAGCAAGCTCTCTTCCGTAAAACCGGGGACTTTTACATGCCTCTTAAAAAATTCCCGGGAGCACTGTGCGATTCCAATGGCTACGTTCTCTTTGAAACGGAAGCAACATATAAAAATTGCCATTTTCTAAGCATAGGAAGGCGAGTCAGTGTGTCCAAAGGAATCTCGAGCATTCCGAATTACAAACGAATGAGGTAAAGTTTTTGAGTGGATGTTGCGGGAGAAAAAGCTTTCCGATTCGCAAGCAGCCATTCCTCACTCCTGCCAGACAGTGACGCCCGCAATCGGCACGTCACGCAAGCCGATCAGAATTTTGGCGTTGGTCGGAATGGGGGCCTGCTGGTTCTTTTCGGTGAAGTTGGTCGCGACCCAGAAACCGTCGCGCCAGTCCACGAGAAAACCGTCGGCAAAATTTTCCACGGGCACGCTGGCGCGCATGAAGACGTCGCGGATGAGCTGTGCTTCGAGGTCGCCGTTCGTCGAATCAACGCCGATGTAGGTGACCGTGCCTTTGCCGAGCTTGCGCGTCACGGCAGCGGGTTTGCCGGCGTAGAACTGGTCGGCGTGCGTGGCCACGACGGTTGTGCCGGCGCTGGGTTCGAGGATTTCCGCCCAGCTGGTCCAGTCGTAGGTTTGGTCGCCCGCCTTCACCTTGCCGGAATACGGCGCGGGAATCGTGTCGTAGAATTTTATCTTCGCGCCGATGAGGTCGAGGATGGGCATCGCCCACGGGCCTTCCCAAAGATGTCCGCGACGATCTTTCTGTCCCGTGCGGCAAGTGATGATGAGATTACCGCCCTGTTCCGCATAATCTTTCCAGCGTTGAACGAGCTTCTGATCCACGAGTTGGACGGCGGGCACGACCAGGAACGGATACTTGTTGAAATCCTTGTCCTCGGTGATGACATCCACAGGCGCGCCGAGACGTTTGAGCGCGCGATAGGATTTCAGGATGTGGCCCATCGTGTCCCAACGGACGGTTTGCTTGTGATCGTCAATATCCCAGCGGCTCTCGACATTGTAAAGCAGCGCGGTGCGGCGCGCAGCGTAGGCGGCGGGTTCCTTGGCGTCGGGCTTCAAATTTGCGCGGAGCAAACTCATCTCCTGCGCGGCCTGGGAATATTGTTCGCCGCCGGGCGTGGGTGTGACGCCGTCCGTGCCGACGAGTCCGTAGTGATATTGCTCCGCGCCGGAGAGCGGCTCGCGATAGCGGTAGGTGCAGACAATTTTCGCATCAGCGGCGAAGGCGCGCATGATCCAGAGATGAATCGCGCCGGGATAAGGCTGCGGATTCACGTCGCCCCAGTTCACCTGGCCGGGCTGCAATTCCATCAAACCTTCAAAGCCGTTGATGCTCCGGTGAAAATCGTGCGAGAACGACATCTCTGCCGCGCCGCCGAGACGGAAGCCGAGCGGGCCTTCATTCAGATTGCCGTGCGCGGGATAGTGCGTCCACGTGATGATCTCAAAATCATTTCCCATCAGCGCGGGATTCACCGCACCGAACATGTGCATGAAGTTGCTCGTGACCCACTGGCGAGGGCCGCAATACTTTCGGAGGATGCCGGTCTGGAAACGCAGGTAATCCGCCGCCTCGTCGGCGAACCAGCGTTGCGCATCCAATTCCGCGTGCTCATTGACTTGCGCGACGAGTTCCTTTGAATTCGGGAGGCGAATCTGGTCGAAGTTCTGATACATCTGAGACCAGAAGGCGTCGCCCCAGGCTTCGTTCAGTTTATCAATCGTGCCGTATTTGTTCTTGAGCCAGAGGCGGAACTTCGCCTGGCTGGCGTCGTCGTAGGACGGCTCCTTGCCGTAATGGCTCAACTCATTGTCGAGCTGCCAGCCCCAGACGCGCGGGTCGTTGCCGTAATGTTTGCCGAGTTCCTCCACGATTTTCCCGACGTATTTGCGATACACCTCCGAACTCCAGTTCCCCTGCTGCCGCGTGCCATGCAACATGCGCCGGCCATCGGCGCCCACCATGAGAATCTCCGGATGCTTTTCAGACAGCCAGACCGGCGGTGTGGGGCTGGGCGTGCAGAGAACGACCTTCAAGCCCTGGTCGGCGCAGAGCTGGATGTTGCGGTCCAGCCAGGCAAAATCGAATTTGCCTTCCTTCGGCTCCATGAACGCCCACGCGAATTCGCCCATGTGAACGAATTCGAGATCGAGCTTCTTGATGTTGGCGATGTCGCGCGCCCACTGGTTCGACGGCCACGCTTCGGGATAATAATAAACGCCGATGCGCATGAGGTCGGCCTGCGGAAAGGCCGGCGCATTGGTCGCCGCGTGTGTTGCGCCAACAAACATTCCCAAGGCCGCAAGAAGGATTTTGATTTTCATAAGTTTTGAACGGCGGATTTATTTTATGTCACGGCCTCAACCAGCGCACGAACTAATAAATCGCAGCTTGTCCGAAGCGAAATTGCAGGCGGCATCGCCTCGTCTGTGCGAGGAAGATTTCGATTGAGCCTCAATAAAATGACTGTGCCTGACCGCAGCTCGTGATAAAATTGATCCGCTTCATTTATTTATGAAACAACACGAGAAACAATATGAAATCCCCGGCTGCGTCACCATCGTCAACGGCAACGGCGGCCTGCCAAAGATCAACATCACAACGAAGGCCAGCGCGGCGGAAATTTATCTGTTCGGCGCGCACGTCACGCACTTCCAGAAAATCGGTGAGCCGCCGCTGCTGTTCATGAGCGCCAAAAGCTGGTTCGCACCAGGCAAGCCGATCCGTGGCGGCGTGCCGGTCTGTTTTCCGTGGTTCGGCAACCGCGACGGCGAACCACCGCACGGATTTGCGCGCATCGTTGAATGGCAACTTGTTAATACCGCCGCTATGCCGGACGGAGCGGTGGCGCTGACGTTTGCACTGCCGCAGGTTCCCGGACGCGAGGCGTGGAACAACCTACGCACGGAATTTATAGTGACAGTTGCCGACACTTTGACGATGGAATTGGTGGCCACGAATAATTCGCCGGCAGTGATAGAACTTGAGAATTGTCTGCATACTTATTTTCACGTCGGCGACATCAACCAAGTTTCAATCACCGGCCTGCAAGGCGCGCCATTCCTGGACAACGCGGCGGGCGGCAACGGCGCTCGCAAGATGGAAAATGATTCCGTGTTGCGCATCACGAAGGAGACGAACCGCGTCTATCCCGACTCAACCGGCAAGGTGGAAATACACGACGAAAATCTCAAGCGGACGATCCGCGTTGAGAAATCCGGCTCCCATTCCACCGTCGTCTGGAATCCGTGGACGACGCAGAAACTGCCGGACGACTTCGACCCGGCGGAACGCAAACAAATGGTCTGCGTGGAATCCGGCAACGTGAAGCAAAATAAAATTTCGCTCGCGCCGGGAAAAACCACGACGCTGAAAGTCGTCTTGAGCAGCTTGTCGCTGAAATGATTTCCGCCGTTGAAAACCAGCCCATCGGCGCGGATTTGATTTCCCAAGTCGAGGAAATCTTTTCGCCAACGGGCATTTTGTCGCGCGCGAAAAATTTCGAGTTCCGCCCGCAGCAGCAGGAAATGGCCATGGCCGTGGCGCGGGCGCTGCAGAATCGCGAACACCTCGCGGTCGAGGCCGGCACCGGCGTCGGCAAATCGCTCGCGTATCTGGTTCCGGCGATTCTGTTCGCCGTGGCGCAGAAGAAAAAGGCCGTCGTCTCCACGCACACCATCAATTTGCAGGAGCAGCTCACGGAAAAAGACCTGCCAATGCTCGCAGATGTGCTCGGCGCACTCGCCGTGCCGTTGAAGTTCAGCTTCTCGATGCTCAAGGGCCGCGCGAATTATCTCTGCACTCGCCGGTTGCAGAAAGCGATGCAGCAAAGCGGCAACCTGTTCACGTCGTCCGAGGCCAGGGAATTGCAGCGCATCCACGAGTGGTCGAAGGAAACCAAGGACGGCAGCCTCTCGGATTTTGACATCGAGCCGGATCCGAAGGTCTGGGCGCTGGTCTGCTCCGAGCGCGGACTCTGCTCGCCGAAAGTCTGCGGCTTCCCATCCGATTTTGCCAAGGACCACGGCGTCTGCTTTTTTCAACGCGCGCGGAACAAGTTCCTTTCGTCCGACGTGCTGGTGCTGAACCACACATTGTTTTTCACGCTGCTCGGCGGAATTGATGAAGAACAGGAAGGCGGCATTTTGTTCAAGAACGACTTCGTGATTTTCGACGAGGCGCACCAGATGGAGCACGTCGCGTCGCGGCACATCGGCTTGAGCGTGTCGAGCGGGCAGGTGCGTTACGCGCTGAACCGGCTCTGGAATCCGCGCACGGAAAAGGGCCTGCTCGCGACGCTGCACAAGGGCGGCGCGGTGAAACTGGTCGCCGACATTTTGGACGAAGCCGACAAGTTTTTTGAAAACGTCGAGACCGCCTGCGAAGAAATCCAGAAATCCGCCGGCAAAAACAGATTCGGCGGAGGGGAAAGTTCCGAACGCCGCCGTGCGTGGACCGAACTTCGCATCCGTCGCGCTGAACTGGTGAAGGACAACGTCACGCTGCCGATTCAGCGCCTCCGCGAAGCCGTCAGCGAGCTGATCAAATTGAGCGAGGACAAGGACATCGGGCAGGAACTCGTCGAGTGCAACCGCCGGCTTGCCGAATTGCGCGAAGAGGTAAAGGCGTTTCTCGAACAGAGCGCTGATGACCACGTTTACTGGGTTGAACGCAGCAGCAAGGCACACAAAAACCTTTCACTCAACGCCGCGCCGGTTGACGTCGCCGATTTTTTGCGCCGCCGGCTGTTCGAGAGCGACACATCAATCATCATGACCAGCGCGACGCTTGGCACAAAGGTGGGACAGGCTTCCAGCCTGTCAGCTCCAAAAGGAAAAGCCCAGCCGCCAACCACAAAACAGCCGCTTCAAAAAGAGACAGGCCGGAAGCCTGCCCCACCTTTTACACCGTTTGATCCCGATGCGCCGCTCGCGATTTACGGCCGGCAACTCCCGCATTGGCGGCAGGACGGAGCGACTTACTTCGTCACGTTTCGGCTTGCTGACGCCATGCCCCAGGAAAAATTAAAACTGTGGCTTCGGGAAAGGGCGCAGTGGCTGGAGGAACATCCCGAGCCGCATACGCCTGCGGAACAGGAAGAATATCATCGCCAGTTTACAGACCGGCTTCAGGAGTGGATGGATGCGGGCTATGGAAAATGTCTGCTGCGCGAACCGAAGCTTTCCAAGCTGGTTGAGGACGCGTTTCATTTCTTTGACGGCGAGCGCTACTTGCTCGGAACGTATGTCATGATGCCCAACCACGTCCACGTTCTGGTGCGGCCAATTGAGGGGCACACGCTTTCGGAAATTCTCCACTCCTGGAAATCTTTCACGTCGAATAAAATCAACGAAGCGCTGGATCAACACGGAACAGTCTGGCTCGATGAATCATTCGATTGCCTCGTGCGCAACGAGGCGCAATTGGAGAAATACGCCGCCTACATCCGCGAGAATCCAGCCAAAGCTGGACTCAAACCGTCTGAATACAGACTCGGCGGCGGAAAATCCGTCAAAGTGGAACAGGCTTCCAGCCTCTCCCCAATAAAAAAAGAAACAGGCTGGAAGCCTGTTCCACTCTCTGGCGACACGCGACAGGCGTTGCGGTATTTCGTCAAACGCGTCGGCGCGGAATCCGCCACGATGCTGCAAGTCGGCACGCCATTCGATTACGAGCGGCAGATGAAATTGTTCGTCGCCAAAAAAATGCCCGACCCGCGCGAAGCCGGTTACGCCGACGCGCTCGAACATTGGATCGGGCATTTCGTCAAGCAGACCCATGGCAAGGCGTTCGTGCTGTTCACCAATTACAAGCTCATGCGGGAACTCGGCGAGCGCATGGAGCCGTTTTTCAACCAGCTCGGCGTCGCGTGCTTCGTGCAGGGCACCGGCACGCCGCGCTCCACGATGCTGGAGAAGTTCAAGGACGACACGGACTCGGTGCTCTTCGGCACGGACAGCTTCTGGCAGGGCGTGGACGTGCCGGGCGAGGCGCTGAGCAACGTCATCATCACGCGGCTGCCGTTCGCCGTGCCCGACCATCCGCTCATCGAGGCGCGTCTCGAGGCGATTGAAGCGCGCGGCGGCAATTCCTTTGGCGAATTTTCCCTGCCCGAGGCGATCCTGAAATTCCGCCAGGGCGTCGGGCGCCTGATCCGCACCAAGACCGACACCGGCATCATCGTCGTTTTGGACAACCGGGTTTTGACGAAGCAATACGGCCAGTCCTTTCTCGACGCCCTGCCGAAATGCCCGGTGGAGATTGTTTGAAATAATTCCCGCCGCCGTCAGCTTTCATACCAGCGCGGGAAAATCATGCCGGCGCGTTTGCCGGCGAGCAGGCTGCTCACCATGCCGTGCCCCACGAACCACGCGCTGCGCGCCGCGAGCCGCAGCGTCATCCGCCGGCGGCGCGCGTCGGAGTCGAACACGCTGCGCCAGCAGGAACGAAAACGCGCGGGCGGCCACTGCGTCGCGAACGCCGTGAGCAGCGCCCATTCGAGATCGCGCCGCGCGCCGGGCCGTGTGGTGGACGGCAGAAAATTGTAGTCGCGAAAACTTTCGCCGGTGTCGTCCCACAGTTCGTCGCTCCAGAACGGCGTGCCGGGCAGCGGCGTGAGCGGGATGAAAAACGGCTGGCTCATCTCCAGTTCGTGCGACAGCCGGAAAATGGCGCGCACGGTTTCCGGCGTGTCGCCGGGCAGGCCGTAGATGAAGGTGCCGAGCGTGAACACGTCCGGGAAATCCCGCGCCAGAATGCGGAACGCCTCGCGCACTTCGGGAATGGTCGTGGTCTTGTGAACCGCCTTCAAGCCGTCACCGTCGGCCCGTTCCACGCCGATATAGACTTCCTTCAATCCGCTGCGCACCTGGCGGGCGAGCGCGCCGGATTTTGCGTCGCGCACCACGCAGTCGGCCCGCAACCAGGCGCTCATGCTGACGGACAGATTTTCGCGGAGCAGAACGTCGGCGAGTTCGGCGGGAAGCTGTGGATGGGCGTTGTAACACGGGTCCACCCAGCCGAAATGATGGCGGCCAAAATCGCGCGTCTGGATCTTTATTTCCTCCAGCAATCGCGCGGTGGATTTGAAACGGACGAACGGCCGCGTCTGTTCGGCGACGAAATTTCCCATCTGCCGCCACAGCACGCAGAAATCGCAGGCGTCAAAGCAGCCGCGCGAAGCTTCGATGGCGGCAAGGCCGGGATGGTTGCGGCTGCCCGCGCCATAGCGGTGCATCGGCAGCAAATCCCACGCGGGCATGGGCAGGTCGTCCAGGTTTTTGATGAGCGGCCGATGGCGCGTGCGGATGATTTCACCGTCGCGGCGGAAGGAAATTCCCGCGACCTGCGCGAGCGCGTCCGGCGAATTTTCGCGGAGCGCGTCGGCAAGTTCGATAATGGTGTTTTCGCCTTCGCCGTGCGCGACGACATCCACGAGGCCGGTCTGCAAAACCTGCGGGCCGACGTGGCCGAAGAAACAGCCGCCCGCGATGACTTTGGCGCCAAGAGATTTTGCAACGCGCGCAAGGCGGAGACATTCGGCGCAGCTCACGGCCTCCTCGCCCATCGCGACGACGGCGGGACGGCGCGAGCGTATTTCCGCTTCAAGCGTGCGCCAGCCCATTTCCAGCGCGGGAGAATCGAGGATTTCCACACGCCATTCGGGATTGTGCCGGCGCAGCATCGCGGCCATGGAGGCGAACGCGAGCGGCGGCCAGAAGGACGAAGCGGGGCCGTTGAACGGCCACAGCGGGCGCGGCGGGCGGACGAAGAGAAACAGTTCTTTCATGCGGCCACGCGTGGCGCCGGCTGGAAACACCGCCGCCATATTCGGCGGGCGGCGAGAAAAAGATTTGCCGCCAGCAGCAGCGCCAGCGCCAGCGCGCCACCAGCGGTCAACAATGCGAGCGCGGTGGCGGCGCGGGAATCATCACTCGCGCCGAGCAGCGGTGTGAACACCAGCGCGGCGGGCAGGGCAGTGAAGAAAATGGAAAGTCGCGACCGTGAATTTTTCAGTTCCGCATCCGGCAGAATGTTTTTTTGCAACGGCAGCCACAGGAAGGCGACGAGGCCGAAACCAAAGAGAATTCCCGAGGCGGCGCGCAGCTCCGGGCCTTGCGGCAGCCAGTGAAAGCCGGCGGGAACCATGAACAGCAGGAAGCCGCCGTTGAGCCAGCGCCAGAAACTGGTTGGCGGCGGCGGCCAGGCGAAGTGCAGCAGCGCGGCGACCAACGCCCCGGCATAGACGCCGGTGCAGCGCTGGCAGCAGGGCAGCAGTTCGCCGCCGGGCGACCAGGTGTGCGCGTGGCTCTGGCCGCAGACCCAACTGAAAAGTTGGTGGAGAAAATCCAGCATGGTCATTTCAAGCCATCGTCCTCAACCGCCGGCAGCACGATGGGCACCCTGGTGATTTTGGGGCGGCTCCGGTCCACCTGCACCAGATAGAGCGCACAGTCCTCGGGCCGGAGCGCGGATCTTGTTTTCGCCGCGAGCCACGCCGATGAGATGGCCCAAGTCCGGCCATCATGCGAGAGAGACGATTGGGCCAGAAGCGAATTCATGTCATCCGACTGCACATGAAACAGCGGGATGAAACACAACGGATTTTCATTCAGCGGAATTTCCAGCAGGCCGCATTCGTAATTGGTCTGGCCGCCTGCCTGGCTGGTGTAGGCGGTGAACACGCGGTCTTTTTTCGGCCCCAAGTCCAGTCCCAGGCTGGCGACCTTCACTTCGCAGCCGGGGCGCGTGATGGGGCGGGTGAATTTCCTTATTCCGTCGCGCACGATCTGTAGTTCCTGGTTTGTCCCCCGACTGCTGATATACATGATCTCAGGCTCCCGCGGATGAAACGCCGGGAACGTGCCTTCGCCCGTTTGGTTCGTCAACGTCAACTGCGGCTGGAACGCCAGCGTCTCCGGGTCAATCACGCCAAACTCGCCGCCGTTGTTGGGCAACTCACGCCAGCCGATGATGGTTTTGCCGTCGTCGCCGGGCAATGCAGCGAGTTTGTTTGAATTGACCAGCACCTCGCCCGTCACCCAGTCCACGCGGGTGAGATTGTGCTCATCATTCAAAAAAACCCTGGTGCCAGCCACGGCGAACGGAAGTTCCAAGGCGGTCAGCGGTTCCTCCCATTTGAGATTGCCGATGTGGCGGATGGGTTCCTTGACGCCACGCGGCACCACGAACAGCGACAATCGGTCGTTCTCTTCCGCCTCCGCCACGAGGATGTGTTTGCCGTCCGGGAGCCATTCGGCGCGCAGGCTGGCCGAGTGGAGGTTCGTGTCGGTATGTGAACCGATGCCGGAAAAGATCTGCTCGCTGCGGCCCGTGTGGCGGTCATACAGCGCGATGCTCAACGCGCCGCTCTGCGGGTCGAACGACGGATACAACACCTGCCGGTCATCCGGGCTGAACGCCGTCGAACAGGCGAGGATATAAACCAGCAACGACACGCAGCCGATGCCGGCGAGAAGGACATGAATGGTGCGGTTGGTTTTCATAGGTCGGAAATATGTGCGTTTTCTTTTGGCTCTATCTCCCCGACATTAACCCTGAACGGGGCACAATGTGAATTGAAAAAAAATGCACGCACATTGAAATGGCCGATGTCCGCCCGAATGCGCGGCGGCAATTCCTTCGGCGAATTTTCCCTGCCCGAGGCGATCCTGAAATTCCGCCAGGGCGTCGGACGTTTGATCCGGACCGAGACCGACACCGCATCATCGTGGTTTTGAACAACCGGGTTTTGACGAAGCAATACGGCCAATCCTTTCTCGACGCTCTGCCGAAATGCCCGGTGGAAATTGTTTAGAAACTTTCAGAACGTCCGCAGATTGCGCCGATTTCCGCAGAATTCTCATTAACACCGCGGCTTCAGCCCGGTGATTGGCGACAGCGAAAAGTTTTAACCGTTTCAACGGTTTGCCGCGTGCGTGAAACCGTTGAAACGGTTTTGTCCTTCACTGCTCAAATTCACCCGGCTGAAGCCGGGTGTTAATGAGAAGTAATTTAATCACGCCCATAACCGATGAGTTTGCGCGTGGACAAATCCGGCGGGCCGGAAACGCTGCCGCAAAGGTCTTTGGATAAATCATAAAGTGAAATGCGCCGTTTGCGGCTTGGCCGTTTGTTGCGTTTTCGTTTCGCCTTCAGAGAAATGTTTTTCATGCAACAAAACTGCTCCCCGCTTGAAAGCAAGTCAACACCGGCATCATCGTGGTTTTGGACAACCGGGTTTTGACGAAGCAATACGGCCAGTCCTTTCTCGACTCCCTGCCGAAATGCCCGGTGGAGATTGTTTGAGAGAATGAGCGCCTCGCCGTTTGTATTTTAGCGGTCCCTTTAGGTGCGCAATTTCCCTTCCTGACTTTAGCTGTAAAATGTTTTCACCAAGGAATAAAATTACTTTTTGGTTTCCCGTGAGCTTCCGCAATTTTGTTGATTTCATCAAACAAGGAAACGAATTCCGCCCTTGTCTTCATTGAGGCAAATCGCGACTGGTATATTTGTCGCTGCTGTTCGGTTATGTCAGGGGTTATGATGGTGAGTTCTTGATTGAAGCGACTAATTACGGAATTGGAATACGCCATGAAAAGAACTTGAACATTGATAATCGCGGATAAACATACTGAAACCGCACAAAGCCAAACCATCAGCCGCATTGTCTTTTTCAATTGTTGTTTAAGTTCATTCAGTTCCTCTTTCAGTTCCTCTGCTGTTTTTTTCAGCAAACCTTCACCTCCTTCCCTGCTACTTGCTTTAGCTCTGGCTAATAAATACATTATAATAGGAAAGCCAACGAAAAACCCTGCAAGCGCTGTCATTAGTAAAATACTCGGTCTTTCATAGAA
>Ga0265337_1000208_pt1 | contig 31510 bp, 22 predicted proteins | sample 42122metaG_FD_192441 | JGI IMG/M metagenome (GOLD analysis project Ga0265337, IMG submission 192441) | Rhizosphere microbial communities from Carex aquatilis grown in University of Washington, Seatle, WA, United States - 4-21-22 metaG | ecosystem: Host-associated > Plants > Roots > Rhizosphere >... | reverse complement strand
AGAGTTTGCGCTCGGAGAGCAATAGGCAGGCTTAACAGAAGCAATGTTAAGGTGATTACATAACTCCACGCGGCACCAGCCTGTCTGGTCCGCGAAAAGATTGCGTACATTTTTGATTTCATGGTTTTGGGGTTTTGGTTGTTTACGTTTGTCGTATTCGAATTTTTTGCGGGCAGGCTTAATCAAGCAAGAGCTGATGGGCAATCAGCTTCTCCACCTCCTGGTTCAGACGAATGCAACGAAACAATTCAGACGCTGATTGCGAATTGAGTGGTTGCATATGGCCATCCTGCCTGATTGCCGGCGCTTTTCCATGAGTTCTCGCGGCTGCTAATTTGAGAACTGTTGCGGCTTAAGCTGCAAACAAACAGTCAACCCCATCGCTATATCGCATTGTAAACACAACGCCTGCACAGGTATTGAGGCGAATTTGCTTGATCAAAGCATTTATTCTGAAATTTCTTTTAAAGATTTGTTTCTGTCTGGCTTAAGCCTATATTTTGGAAAAACTGCGAGTAGATTTTCATGAACAAACCACCTCAAGTCGCGTTGATCATCGAATCCTCGGTCAGTTATGGGCGCAGCATTTTGCAAGGGATTGCTCGTTACATTTCTTCACATCACCAATGGTCCGTGTTTTTTGAACAGCACGAATTGGGGACGCCGCCACCAGCCTGGCTGGCTTCCAGCCACTGGGATGGAATTCTCTGCCGCCCCACCGATCCCGCTCTCGCACAACTCCTGAAACGCATGAAGGTGCCGGTGGTAGATTTGAACGATCTTCACGAGAACCTGAAACTCCCATGGGTTGGTTCGAACCATAAGGCCATTGGTTGGTTTGGGGCCAAGCATTTTGTGGAACGCGGTTTTCGTCACTTTGCCTTTTGTGGATTTAGCAATGAATTATGGGCGATACGACGACGGCAAGGTTTCTGCGAGATTGCCGAAAAGGAAAACCTGCCCATTCCGGTTTACGAATCGCCTTGGCGTGGCTCAAATGTCTCCAGATGGGATCTGGAGATTGAACATATTGGCAAATGGCTTAACGACCTCCCCAAACCCGTTGGGGTCATGGCCTGTAACGATGTCCGCGCCCTGCACTTGCTTGATGCCTGTCACCAGGCTGGCATCCTCGTGCCAGAGGAAGTCGCCGTCGTCGGCGTGGACAACGAAGAAATAATCTGTGAACTCTGCAATCCGGCGCTTTCCAGCGTAGCACCTGATGCAGCACGCATCGGCTATCAGGCCGCAGAATTGCTTGATCAACTCATGTCTGGTCAATCGCCTCCCAGCCAGCGGATTTTGATTGATCCTCTCCACATCGTCACCCGCCGCTCATCGGATACACTTGCGATCAAAGATCGATCTGTGGCAACCGCGTTGAGATTCATCAACGAGCAGGCTCTTCACGGCTGCACCGTAATGGACGTCGTCAATTTTGCCCGGGTCTCGCGCAGTTTTTTGGAACGGAGGTTTCGTCAGTATTTGAAACGTTCTCCACAGGCGGAAATTCGGAGGGTTCAAATCAGCCGTATCAAACAATTACTCATCGAGACAAGTTTTACTTTGGAACGAATTTCCGAGCTTTCGGGTTTTGAACACCCCGAATACATGAGTGTCGTTTTCAAACGATTGGTAGGCCAAACGCCTGGACAATACCGTAAACAAATGCAGCCAATTTCCAAAAATTCCTTGATTAGGGAACCGGTGCAACTCCGGCGAATCCAACCCACCTAATTATCTGATATCGCTTGCCGTGCATAGGCATGATCTCGTTGATCGTCGGCTGCGCGGCGCAAAATACTCTCGGCAACCTGATTGCGGAAATTTACTTGCAGCTTTACCGGCCATTCAAGCTGGGCGACCGGTTGCATGTGACTGCGCCAACCGGTTTGGAAACCGGCACCGTGGAAAGTCTTGCCCTCGGTTACACCTTGCTGAGGACGGATGACAATCACCGCATGGCAGTTCCGAACAGTCTTATGCCTCCGCGCGCTGCACATATTCTTCAGCAAGCCTGAATTTTTCGGGTTTAAGGGATCGATTCCCCACACTGCCTCAATATTGCATCTCGTTTTGCAGGGGAATTGCGCGGGAAATCTTTTTTTGGAGGGTTAATTTAATGCCCTTTTACTGCACGCATTCCTAAGTCGTTAATTATGAATGGAGCGGGTGAAGGGAATCGAACCCTAGTGATTATTACCACATCAATTATTTGTATGGTGAAAGGATTTTACCGTCGTTTCCAATTCACTTATTCGTTTTTCCAGTGAATCATTTTGCCGTTTGAGACTTTGAACTTCTGTTTCTTTTTCGTTTAGTTTCTGATCCAACCCTTGGATCGCCGCCAGCGCCACGCCGCTTTCGTCCACCGTGCCGATGCTCTTGTCGTCCGTACCCAGTCCAAAGACGGCCTGAAAGTCTTGCGCGGTGGGTCCCAGATGCTTAATGCCGGCGAGTTCATTGGTGTAACGCCACTCGCTTACGGGCAGGGTGATGAGTTTGTTCAGCACTTGCTTGGGATCCACGGTTGAAAAATCCGTCTTCCGGTTCTTGTCGGAGGCATTGGCCCAGACGCCGCCATCGGTCAGGTGCGCGCCGTTCCAGACGTGAATGGTGTCGCCGCCGAAAAGATCGCCTAGGTAAACATAACGCGTCCCGGCGCCGCCTGGAGTCAGGCCAAAATACTCAACGTCCAAACCATGAGTCCCAAAAACGGAAAACGTGTTTGCCACCGTGGCTGCATTTGCCGAGCCAAAGCTGTTCCACACAAACGTTCCAGCATTGGGCGCCTGGGCATTCACTCCAGCGGCGAAGGTGGAACATTTGAACGAAAGCGCGGACGCGTCCAACAGGGCAACATTGGCCGAGAGCCGGCCGTCGTTGAGCGTGCCGCTGTTCACACTCGACGCGTTGATACTGCCACTGAAGCTGCCGCTGAAATTCCCGGCAAAATTAAAATCCGTGTTCAGCATCACCGAAAGCGTGTTGGTGTCTCTGTTCGCACTTATCAGGTCCATCCGGCCATCGCCGTTAACATCGGCCACTGCAACCGAATAGGAGCCGGACCCAACAACCGCCGACGCAGCTAGGACAAATCTGCCGCTGCCGTCGTTGGTCAACACGGTGAGCGAATTGTCGTATTCGTTAGCGCTGATCAAATCCACCTTGCCATCCCCGTTGACATCCAGCGGCACGACCGATTGCGGGCCGATGCCGACCACCGGCGAGGAGGACAGCCCAAAGCCACCGCTCCCATTATTTGTCAAAACCGTCAACGTGCTCTCATTCTTGTTGGCGCTGATCAAATCCAGCCTGCCGTCCCCGTTGACATCCGCCGTTGCGACTGTCACGGGATCGAGGCCCACGGGCGGCGAGGAGGCCGGCACAAAGCCACCGGTCCCGTTGTTTGTAAAAATTGTCAAGGTGTTGCCACCTGCGTTCGCACTGATGACATCCATTCTACCATCGCCGTTGACGTCCGCCGCAATGGCCGAATATGCTGGCGGGCTGCTCACAGTTAGTGTTGCCGCCAGCAGGAAGCCGCCACTGCCGTTGTTCGTTATCACCAGGATTTTGTTGTCGGCGGCGCTGACCAAATCTTGTCTCCCATCGCCGTTGACGTCCGCCGCCACGACCGAATAAGGAACGCCTACAAACAATGGAGCCATGGACACAAAGCCGCCACTGCCATTGTTCGTGAGTATCGTGATCGCCGTGCCAAAGGTGTTTGCGCTGATCAAATCCACCTTGCCATCCCCATTCATGTCCATCGCCATGACTGAATTGGGTATGCCACCAATATGCGGCGAGGAGGCCAGCATAAAGCCGCCGCTGCCGTTGTTGGTAAGTATGGTCAACGTGCCATCAGCAGCGTTAGCGCTGATCAAATCCATCCAGCCATCACCGTTGACATCCGCTGCTGTGACTGATTGCGGACCGAGGCCCACCGTCGGGGAGGAGGCCAGCACAAAACCCAGACCGCCTTGGATGGCAATGCCGGAATTGATGCTGCCCAGCGGTACATTGGTCACGGCTGCACCGTTGCCGGCGAAAGTGCCGGCAAGGTTCAAACCCGTCGCACCATTCGTCACCACTGCTGCCGGCAGTTGTGCCGCCTGGAGCGTGCCCACCAGATTGGAGGCGTTTGCCGATTCGGCAAAAATGGCATACGGCGCGGGCGACAATGGCTGGCGCGAGGCCAGCGAGGTGAAAACGCCCACGCCATTGGAGCGCACGCCAATCTCCAGCCAGCGCGGTGCGCCGGGAAACTGGCTGCCAAAATCCAGCGTGACGGTAAACAATCCATTGGTCACGGCGGCGGCGTTGTTGGTCAGCAGATTGCCCTGCAGGAAGCCGCCGGACTCCGAATCCCACAAACCAAACCGCAGGTCAAACAGCCCCGTGGCGGCGTTGGTGCCGACATTCAGCCGCCCCTGATAGGTGAACGCCGTGCCTTGGGCATGCGCGGTTGAAAAATGGAGGCTAAGGATTAAGAGCAGCAGCAAAACGGCTGCGAGTGGCAATAATTTATTCATGAGGATATGGAATTGGGTTCTTGCCTCGGGCTACTGTCCCCAGAAGTTCCCACAGCCCGCCAGCCTCGTCAAAGTCTTTAAGGCCAAAACCATTACAGATTCAGGCCAATTCCATTCGTGACCCGGGTTGGAAAACTAGATCAAGGCAAACGGAAAAACTTGGAAACTCACTGATTTGAGCCGGGAAAATTGGGTCAAGTTACTGCAATTTTACTGCACCACTCATAAAACCCTTTATTTACAATGGAGCGGGTGAAGGGAATCGAACCCTCATCTCAGGCTTGGGAAGCCCGCATTCTACCACTGAACCACACCCGCTTCCGTTACAGGCAGCGCGGCAAGGCCGCACCGATACAATAGCTTCTACCAGACCAGACGGCGGCTGGCAACTGGTTTGCACACGGTTCTGTCGTCACCACCAACCTGGACCATCAGAGCGCGGCGTCGAGCTGGCTGATCGCTTCGCGCAGACGGGTTTCAATCAATGCCTGCCGTTCGGGTGACACCACCTTGGTTGCGTCCAGTTCGCGCACGTAAAAATTGTCGATGGCCGCACCCCGTTCGGTGACGATGCGGGCACCGGAAATATCGAGCCGGAGTCCGGCCAATGCCTGGGAGATGGCATAAAGCAGGCCGAGCCGGTCCTCGGTCTCAATTTCCAGCAAGGTGCGGGTGTCCGAGGCATTGTTGTCAAAATAAATCTGCGTGGCGATCCGCTCGCCGGCATACGCCTGGTAAACCGGGCGTGCCACCACCTGGCGGGCGATGAGCGCGGACAGGTCCATGGCTTCATCGTTCAGCACCTTGTCGAGCAACTGGTCGAATTTGTCGTGCTGCTCGCGCGAGGCCAGGTTGCCGGTTTTGGCGTCGTTGACGAAAAATTTGTCGAGCACGACGCCGTCGGTGCGCGTGAAAATCTGGGCGCTGAGGATGTTCAATCCCACGGCGCTGAAGGAGCCGGCGATTTTGCTGAACAGTCCGGCGCGGTCCCAGGTGGAAACCCGCACCAGATTGTAGCCACGGTCGGGTTCATCCTGCCAGGCGGTCGCCGGCGACAGCGGCTGTTCTTCCTTCAGGACCTGCTGGCGCATGAAACGATGCGCCAGTTCGAGGTCGCTGACAATGTCCCGGGCGGTGTGGATTTCGAAATAGCGCGCCGGCAGGGCGGCGAAATGCGCGTTGAGTTCCTCGTCGCTGATGGATTTTGACGCCAGGTCGCGAACTTCCTGCAACAGCACTTCACGTTGTTTTTCCGAAGCGCGGACAAATTCCGTGCCGCCGGTCAGCACCGTCCGCGCCCGGTCATGCAGTTGCCAAAGCAGCAGGTCCTTGAAGCTGTTCCAGAGCTTGTCGCTCGTACCCTGCGAATCGGCAAACGTCAGCAAGGTCAGCAGGGTCAGGGTTTCGGGCGTTTTCACTTCCCGGGCGAAATTCCGGATGACGGTGGGATCGTCGAGGTCGCGCCGCTGGGAGACACTGGCCATGAGCAGATGATTCTCAATGACGGTATGCAGCGTATCGGCCGCCGAACCGTCCAGCCGCAACCGTTTGGCGGCGCGCATGGCCATCGAGGCGCTGACTTCGGCATGCCGGCCCTGCTTGTGGTGTTCCGATTTGCCGACGTCATGCAGCAACAGGGCCAGGTAGAGCAGGCCGGGCCGGTCGAGGCTTTGAAAGAGGGGCGCGTAATGTTTGTAGGGCTCGGTCTGCGCCTCCCAGGTCCGGTCGAGTTGTTCGAGGCAGACCAGCGTGTGCTCATCGGCGGCGTATTGGTGGTAAAACTCATGCTGCACCAGGCAAGTGAGCCGGCCGAACTCGGGGATGTATTTGCCCAGCAGGTTCACCTCGTGCATCGCGCGCAGGATGGGTGCCACGCTGCCGCGCCGTTCCAGGATTGTCAGGAACGTCTCGCGCACGTGTTCGTCATTCAAAAAATCGCGGTCCACGAGCGAGACCTGGTTGCGGATGAGCTGGGCGAGGTCGGGATGCAACTGGAGGTGATGCTGCTGCGCATGGAGAAAAACGCGCATCAGCCGGCGTGGCGAGTCCCGGAAGATGCGGTTGGACGCGGCGCGGATTTCCCCGTTCACAAACAAAAATCCGTCCACCGGCTCGACCGTCCGGGTGCGTTTGGGCAGCCAGGCGCGCAACGAAGCCAGCCGTTTTTGCGGCGGGGAGAGAAACGCCATGCGTTGTTCCAGCGTGCGGGTGATGAGCAGGATGTTCCGCATGTGCGTGTAAAGGTCGCGCATGAATTTTTCGATGCGCTTGCTGGGGGACCGGTCGCCATAGCCGAGCGCATGGGCCACGGCTGGTTGCAGGTTTTTCCCCAACACATCGAGCGGGCGGTCCACGTGGTAGTGCAATTCCGTTCGGGTGCGCAGCAGGAAATCGTAGGCGGCCTCGAGTTGTTTGCGCTCCGCCGCGGACACGAATTCGCGCTCCTGCAACTCCTTCAACGACCGGGTGGTGTACTTGAAAAAAGTCATCCACAGCAGGTTCTGGAAATCGCGCAGGCCGCCGCAGCCGTTTTTGATGTTGGGCTCCTGCATGCAGGCGGAATTGCCGAATTTGCTCCGCCGCGTCGCCTGGTCCTCGAGCCGCAGCGCGATGTATTTTTCTTCAAAGCCGATGACGCATTTGCTGACCAGCGTTTTTTGGAATTTGTTGAACAGCGTTTCGCTGCCGATGATGAGCCGGGCTTCGATCAGCGACGTCTTGGATTGCATGTCCGTGTTGGCCACCTTGACGCAATCGTCGATGCTCCGCACCGCGTGCCCGACCTTCAGGCCGATGTCCCAGAGCGGATAAAGCACGCCGTCGATCAGTTTGGAGAGGTAGGGCAGCGGTCTGTTGGCGGCGATCTGGCCGTCATGCAAAAACATGAAGTCAATGTCGCTGTGAGGATTCAACTCGGCCCGGCCATAGCCGCCGATGGCCACCAGCGCCAGCGGCGGAAATTCCTTCTGCGCCTGGGGCGAGAGGCTGCCCTTTGCCTCCGCCCACAGATGCCGCAGCAACGCATCGAGGATGGCCGCGCGCGCCTCGCAAATCTCGCGTCCGCCGACGCCGGCGCGATGCTGCAATTTGAGCCGGTGCGTTTCGATTTTGAGGAAGGCCTTATAGCGCGCGAGTTTTTCGGCAGCGCTGCCGTGGGACGGTGATGTCAGCCGCGTTTCGGCATCCGCTTCGATTTTCTTGATCAGGTCCAGCACGGGCGGCATGATTAGGTTTCGAGTTTCAAGTTTCAAGTTTTCAACACGGAAAACTGAGGGGGAAGGCTGAAGACCCGACACGAATCCTTGTCGTGCGGTCGGCATCGATTAGACTGTGGCCAGCAATGCCGGTCCAACCTGATCCCGATGCCGTCCTGATGCTGCGCGTCAAACGCGGCGACCGGGCGGCGTTTGCCGAGCTGGTGGAAAAGTACAAGCAACCGGTGATGAACTTTGTCTTCCGCTCGTTGAGGGATGAGATCGAGGCCGAAGACCTGGCACAAAACGTATTCCTGCAGGTTTACAAATCCCGCAGCCGTTACAAACAAACGGCTAAATTTTCCACCTGGCTTTTCACCATCGCCCGGAACCTTTGCCTGAACGAACTCCGCCGCCGCTCGCGCCATCCCGCCGAATCCATCGAGGAAACGCAGGCGGAACACGAGGACCAGCCCCAGCGGCAGTACGAGGACAAATCCCAGTTGGCGCCGCCGGAACAGTTGCTGCAGGGCGAGCTGTCCCGGAAAATCGAGGAGGCGCTCGCGGACCTGCCGGAAAATCAGCGCAGCGCCATCCTGCTCTGCCGCCGGGAGGATTTGAGCTACGAGGAAATAGCCGGCATTCTCCAATGTTCGCTGTCGGCCACGAAATCGCTCATTCATCGCGGCCGCGAAACGCTCAAGGAAAAGCTCAAACCATATCTGCAAACCGGCGATTGGAACGAATGAAATCCAACCGTCAAGAACGTTATTCTTGCGGAAAATTAGACGAATGAACACGCAACAAAATACAAATTGGATGACGGGTGCATGGCTGGCGGCAGTCTTGCTGGCCGGCCTGATTGTGCGCTTTTGGATGAGCGGGTTCGGGTACAACTTTGATCTTGAATCCTGCCGCATTGTAACGGGCATCGTGGAGCAGGGAGGGAACGTCTATGCAACCACGAGCCGCTACAATTACGGGCCGGTCTGGTGGCATGTCCTGCACGTCCTTGATTTGCTGGCCATGCACAATCCGGCTGTTTTCCGCTGGCTGCTTGTCGGTTTCCTGAGCGCAGCGGATGTCGGAATTTTTTGCGTGTTGTGGAAAAAATTCGGGCGGCTGGCAGCGACGCTGTTTTTCTTGAACCCGGTTTCAATCCTGATCACCGGTTACCACAACCAGTTTGACAACGTTGCCATCCTGTTTGGACTTTGGGCGGTGCTGCTCTTGGGCGACAATTTTGAAAATCCAGTTGGTCGCAGGAAATTTTTGGGGCTGGCCGTCCTTGGCCTTTCGCTGATGACCAAGCATGTTCTGTTTGCCTTTCCTCTCTGGCTGGCCGTGAAACAAAAAGGACTGCGGCAAAAATGCATGGTTATCCTCGTGCCCGTCGCCATTTTTCTGTTGGGATTTGCACCCTACTGGCCCGTTGGCCGGGCGGGAATCATTCAAAATGTGTTTTCATACAAATCCTTCACCACTGCGCATTTTTACAATTTTTTCCTCCCGACCGCCGTTCAATATTTTTTGAATTCCCAGACGGTCTGGCTCCTCATGCTGGGCTGGTTCGCCTTCATCCACCGGCGGAAGCCCGCGCTGGAATCCCTGCTGCTTTACACGTGCATCCTGGTCGCTGCGGCTCCGGCCACCACCAATCAGTATCTCGCCATCCCGTCCGCATTCACGTCTGTTTTTGTCAATTTTTTCACGGTGGCTTATACCGTCATCGCAACCTACCAGGTGTCTACGGCGGTGGGCGGTCCGCACCTGCTCCAACCCCTGCTCGGAAACGTCGAACAGCAGGCGATTTACGCCCTTTGCTTCGCATTGATCTGGGTCTCCTGGCGCGAAAACCTGTTGGACCTCCTGAGAAGATGCCGCAAGGAGATCAACCTCCAGCTCGGACGCGAGGAATGAATCTCCAAGCGGCGGCAGTGTCGGAAATTTGAAACCTCACTCTGGTCCTGGATGTTTCCGGTCACGTTTCTCGAGATATTCGGATATTGCGCAGGCAAGCCAGGACAATCCGAGAAAGGCGGCAGAGGCTATGAATGCCGTTGCAAAATCGTTCCACCAGGCGTTCGCCCATTTGTCATTCACTTCGAGATAAACCGGTGTCCAAAATCCCAGGCTGACGATCAAAGCGATGATGGTTCCTTGCGACCAACGTTTGCCGTATTTTGACGGTTCCATGGAAAATTCCAGCCTGCTGATCATTTATCCCGTTTCAAAAGAAATTCCGCCAGGGCTTCGAGGGCAACCGCGTTGCCTTTGAAAGTTTTCAACGCGGCAAATGCCTTGTCCGTCAATTGCTCGGCAATCTTCCGCGATTTTTCCAGGCCCACGATCGCCGGGTAGGTCGCCTTTTGCACGGCCACGTCCTTGCCCGCTGTCTTGCCCAGTTGTTCGCTGGTCTGGGTCACGTCCAGGATGTCGTCAATCACCTGGAATGCCAGCCCGACGTGATAGCCGAAATCCGTCAGCGCCTTGAGTTGCGCCGACGTGCAGTTTGCGCTCATGCCACCGAGCCGCACGGAACAGCACAACAGCGCCGACGTCTTGCGCTCGTGGATGTATTTCAACTGGGCCGCCGAGATTTTCTTGCCTTCGCCTTCGAGGTCCGCCACCTGACCGGCGACGAGTTGCAGCGAGCCGGCCGCCCGGGCGATTTCCAGGATCAGATCGCGGTGCGGATAGCGCGGCCAGCCCCGGGCTTGCGCCGCGATTTCAAACGCCTGGGTGAGCAACGCGTCGCCCGCCAACACGGCGATGCCTTCGCCGAACACCTTGTGGTTGGTCGGTTTGCCGCGCCGGAAATCGTCGTTGTCCATCGCCGGCAGGTCGTCGTGGATGAGCGAATAGGTGTGGATGCACTCGACAGCACAGGCGAGGGGCAAGGCATTGGTTTCGCGTCCGCCGCAAGCGTGGGCGGCGGCCAGGCACAGGGCCGGCCGCATCCGTTTGCCGCCGGCAAAAAGCGAATAACGCATGGCTTTGTGGATGGTGGCGGGCCGGGTGGTGGCGGACGGCAGGAAATGGTCGAGCGCGCGGTTGACGGTCTTGGTGCGTGTGGCCAGAAATTGATTCAAATCGAATTGCGTGGTTGCGGACATGCCGGTTTGTTTTAAGGAACGCCCTGCAATCGCGCAAGTTTTAAGGGGATTTTTCTTATTGCTTTCACGAACAACTTGATTAGACTTCCCGGCTCTGGTTATAAAAACAAATTGTGAACGCTGAACTTTGCAAACGAGCCGCCGAAAAAGTCGGCAACCCCAACGTCCTGGTCAACCTCATTTCGCGCCGGGTGCGCCAGTTGACCTCCGGCAACGGCGGCCTGAGCCGTCCATTGATTGCCGATGTGGGGCATCTGGGTGCCGCCGACATCGCCTTGCGCGAGATTCTCGAGGAAAAAATCGGCTGGGAAATGCCGGACATGGTGGAACTGGTCCGCCCGGCCCCCAAAAAACGCAAGAAACGCTGAATCATTTACGATATTTGATTTACGATTTACGAATTGTTCTCTGTTTCTCTGTCCACCGCGTAAATCGCCCATCGTAAATCGTAAATAACCAGACCCCAAAGCTGGTTTCCACATTCTTCCGGCTTTTTTAATCGGCGCAAACCGGGTAGCCTGCAGTCCATGGCCGACATCGTGACCAATCACAAGGCCCGGCGCGATTATCACATCCTCGAAACCTTCGAGGCGGGCATCGTGTTGCACGGCACAGAGGTCAAGTCGTTGCGGGCGGGCAAGGGGCAGATCGTCGACGCCTTCGCGCGCGTGGAATCGGAGGAGGTCTGGCTCTACAACGCGCACATCGACGAATACACGCACGGCAACCTCTCGAACCACCAGCCCAAGGCCCCGCGCAAACTGTTGCTGCATAAAACGGAAATCCGCAAACTGTTCGCCCTGGCCTCGGTGAAGGGCCACACGCTCGTGCCATTGTCGTTTTACTGGAAGAACGGGAAGGTGAAGGTCGCGCTCGGCGTCGGCAAGGGCAAGCAGGAATTCGATCGACGAGAGGATTTGAAGGAACGCGAGTCCGACCGTGAAGTCAAACGTGCGACAATGAAGTGGGCCAAGGGAAAATAATAAACGAGGATGGAAGGTGGAGGATTGAGGATAGCAACAAAAAGAGGACGGCGTTTGACCGCTATCCTCCATCTGCAATTCGCAATTCTCGTCGGGAAAATCAGGCTTTCTTGGCTTCTTCCTTCTTCCAGGTGCGTTTGGGCGCCTTGATGACGAGGCCTTTTTTGAGGGCGCTGGCTGCGACCCGGATGTAGCGGATTTCGCCGCTGGGCAACTGGGCTTTCACGCGTTGCAGATTGGGCATGAACTTGCGCTTGGTGATGGCGGTGATATGCGTGCCGATGCCGCCCTGTTTCTTGGGTTTACCACTGCGCCAGATGATGCTGCCCTTGCGCGGGCCTTTGCCGGTTAATTCACAAATGCGTGCCATAAAAATTCTCAGTAATGAGCCGCAAATCCTAGCAGCCAAATCCGTTGTGGCAAGCACTATTTGCCGGGGCTTTTACCTCCGGTTCATGGCGAGGTTTGAAATATGGACTTGGCTTTGCCGCCCGGATGCCGTTGTCTTGGAGCAAAATGAATGTCGCTGCATCTGGTACCAGCCTGCCCATAAGGATGCTTATGGTCGCCGGCATTCCCGTCAAGGACCCGGCCCGCCCATTAAAATGAAAGAGCTGAAAATGTCCCAACCCGCCCCGGCTGCGCCGATCGCGGCACCGACCCGCCACCTGATGGATGCAGTCCAGCCGTTTGCCGCCCTGCGGCCGGATCCGGCCCGGGCGGCGAGGATCTGCGAATTGCCGTACGATGTCATGTCGTCGGACGAAGCCCGCAAAATCGCCGCCGGCAATCCGCTCAGTTTCCTGCATGTCAGCAAACCGGAAATTGATCTGCCGCCGGCCACGGACCCGCACGCGCCGGAAGTCTATGCCAAAGGGGCGGAGAATTTTCAGAAGCTGATCCGGGATGGAGCGCTGAAGCAGGACGCGCAACCGTGCTTTTATCTATACCGGCAGATCATGGGCAGTCATTCGCAAACCGGTCTCGTCGCCGCGGCCAGTTGCCAGGAATACCTGGCCGGCACCATCAAAAAACATGAGCTGACCCGCCCAGACAAGGAAGACGACCGGGTCCGGCACATCGAAACCCTGAACGCCCAGACCGGGCCGGTTTTTTTGACCTATCGGGCGGTGGCCGAGCTGGATGAATTTGTCGCGAAGAAAATTTCCGAAAAACCGGACGTGGACTACACCGCTCCGGACGGGGTGCGCCACACGTCCTGGGTGGTGGCCGACGAGGGTGACCAGAAATTCATCTGGACGCAATTCGCCAAAATTCCGGCGCTCTATATCGCTGACGGCCATCACCGCAGCGCGGCGGCGGCGCGGGTTTTTCAAACGCGCAAGGGCGCGGGCGAGAGCGGCCGGTTTCTCGCCGTGATTTTTCCGCACAACCAGATGCAGATCCTGCCATACAATCGCGTCTTGAAGGATTTGAACGGCTGGACGCCGGAACAGTTGTTGGAAATTCTCGGCACCATTTTTGCCTTCGACGCGGGTGGCAAGGGGACGCCGGTCTGCAAACACGAGCTCGGGTTTTATTTGCGGGGTCAATGGCGGACGCTGGTCTTCCGGAAAAAATACACCGAGGTGACCGATCCGGTGGACGCGCTCGACGTGTCCCTGCTGCAGAAGAATGTCCTGGCCGAGGTTTTCGGCATCGACGATCCGCGCACGAGCCAGCGCGTCAGTTTTGTCGGCGGCATCCGCGGCCCAGCGGAACTGGAGCGGTTGGTCAACAGCGGCGAATACGCCTGCGCGTTTTCCCTGTTCCCGACCAGCATTGACGATTTGATATCCATCGCCGACGCCGGCGGAATCATGCCGCCCAAGAGCACGTGGTTCGAGCCCAAGCTCCGCGATGCGATGTTCTGCCACCTGATAGCGTGAAACGGGAGACGTGAAGCGTGAAATGTGAAGGGGAAACGCACGGTTCTTCACGCTTTACGTCTCACGTTTCGTTGAGCACCTCAGTTTCCCATTTCGTATTTCTCACCATTGCTGCGATTCGCTGTAACAATTTCCCTTGGCCGCTGTCTTGCGGTTAAATATGCCACCCGAATTGACCAATGCCGCACAGCAAGACGAATCCGCCGTGGCCGCCGTGCGGCGTGGAGACGCCGAGCGTTACCGCGAACTCGTCGAACGCCACGAACGTCGGGTCTATGCCGTCGCGTGGAGCCGCCTGGGCGACGCCGCGCTCGCGGAGGAAGTCACCCAGGAGGCGTTCATCCGCGCGTATCGGCGGTTGTGGCTGCTCGGTGATGGCGCGAAATTTACCGGCTGGGTCAACACCATCGCCCGCCACGTCGCCATCAACTTCGGCTTGCGCCACAGGCGCGAACTCAACAAGCGCAAGCGCTGGGCGCTGGAAAATCCGGGAATCTCCACCGCAGAAAATTCCGCCGACGAAACCGATCCGCTTCATACGCCCGAAACCTTACGGCAGGCGCTGGCGGAACTGCCCGCTGCGCAGCGCGAATGTCTCGTGCTGTTTTACCTGGAGGGCAAGAGCGGCGCGGAAGCGGCCGCTACGTTGGGAATTTCCGAATCCGCCTTGCGTGTGCGCCTGCACCGCGCCCGCGCCGCGCTGCGCGCCCGGCTGGAGGAAAAACTCGAAGGTTCGCTGGCCCAATTGCGGCCAGCCAGGACGCTCGTTCCCGCCATCATGACCGCGGTGCTGGCATCGTCGTCTGCGAAGGCGGCAACGGCCGGCGGCATTGGCGCGACGATTTTAGGAACGCTGGCAAAATTCACGCCGTTCAAATGGCTTTTCACCTTTTTTATTTTTATTCCGCTGTTGCTTCCACTGGTCATGACTTTGCCGGGTTTGTTCTTCCACCGCTGGCGGACACGAGATGAGCAGCAAAATTATCGCGACCCTGAAGGTTTTCGCGCCAGCCTGCACCGTCAGTTCGATCAAAGCCATCTGGTATTTTTGGCGTTTCTCATCGGGATGATATTACTCTTTGCCACAACGACGACCCGTGTTCTGGGAGCGAAAGAGTTATTTCTCATCATCGGGTTGTTCATCCTTGGGGGAATAGGTTTTTCAGCGCGACAGCTTGAAATCAATTGCAGACGGTCTCAAATCAGCGCTCTCTTTAGCAACTTTATCATGTGCGCGGTTTGCTTGAGTGTCGCTGCGAGCTGTCTGCCCGTAATTGCAGTAATATACACCTGCTTGTTTTCTTCATTTCTGACCATGTTCACGAACCGATCTCGTCCGCTGCGGATGGATTACAACCTGTTTCTCCGGGCGACGCAGGGAATGTTGCCACCGATTGACTTGGCGGTGCAAAAGGGATCTTCGGTTCGTTTTGACCGCGCGGCGCTCCGAGCCTTTGCCCGGTTTCTGGGTGAGCGCCAGTTGGTAAATAATTTTCGCTGGGGAGCGGACGGCTTGGTCCTTTATTTGCCCGCCATGAAATCGCCTTTTGTAAAAACTTGGGCCGCCATTTTCCCTTCGGTCAGGCGCAACTCTTACATCGCGTTGGGATGGGATGGTTCGGTAGCGGCCCACTGCGGGAAAAATGACGCGGCAGGTCTGGCGGCTTTGCAGAATAATTCAACCCCTGACCTGGCGCCATTGAAAAATCAAGTGGCTGCAGCCGTGGCGTGGACCTGGCAAAGTTTCCGTGAAGAAAACATCCCTTTGGCCGAGCGGGCGATCGGTCAAATTCCTGACACTGAAATTTTTATTGTCCCACCCATCCGAACCACGGCAAATCGCTGGCAACGCCTTTGGATTGGTAGCTTGATGGCTGCAGCCCTGATTCTGCTGGGAACAAGCTGGCTGTTTTCAGAAAGACTTTCAGGATTGAAACCTGTCTCCGTCAGCGATGCACAAGTGCATGAATTTATGAGTTTGGTCAGCACCAACCCAAATCCGCTCGTCCCCGAAAATATTGGTGGAACCAGAGGCTATACCCGGAAAAGTTTTGCCTGGGATCCGGACATGGCCCTGTTCACCTGCATGTTGCTTCCAGAAACCAATCTGTTCACGGTGCATGGATTGCAAATGCTGCGCGCGTCCATTTTTTCCGGGGAAGATCCGCAAATTCAAGACAAGTCAAAAAATTTATGGCTCTGCCAAACGCCGCTGGCGAAGCGCGCCTTGTTCGCCGGATGGATTGGCTGGCCGGATTTGAACCTGACGCCGGAAGATGTCTCCAAGGAGATTCATCAGGGAAAATATCACGAAATTGAATTCCAGTATGACTATCTGTTGGCCCGCGAAAGTGCCTGGTCGTGGGTCGAGAGCAAGCGGTGGGAGGTAATGCGCGCCAATGAAATGACCCTGTCACAACTCCGCTGGTTGCGCGCCGTGAACTGCCTCGACCTGGTTGACCGCGAAAAGCTCATCCAGCAAATCGCGTCAGTGCAGACGCTTTCCGGTAAGCCGCCGGGCAACCCGCCGATTCATGATTGGAAGGATGTTCGCGGCCTGTTTTTCACGCCATGCTATCCAGCGTTGCAGGACACTTATTCCTCGCTTGCCGCGCTGGAAATTCTCGGCGGCCTGGATCGGATTGATCGCGAAGCGTGCATCAAGGGGATTCTCCGCCGGCATGAAGGCAAAGGTTTTTTCACCTCGCCAAGTTCCGGCAATTACAACGAATACCACATTGACGGCAGCACCCGCGACACCATCGCCGCCTACGAATCGCTGCGCATCCTCGGCGCGCTCGGCCGCGTGAAGGATTTGGACCAATGGCGGTTCCGCGTGGCGTCGTATCGCGCCTCCAAACCCGACGCCAACGGCGTCCGCGTTTTGACCTGGGACGAAATCGAGGCGTGGGTCTGCCAGCAGCGGCTGGAAAAAATCCTTCGCGAACGGAAGGAAAATCCGCAAGCACCCGCCCGCTCATTGCTCGATCCGTGAGCCGGTCATCCGCGCCGTGATGTTCGGCCCAATGACTTTAGGAGCGGGGTCTTGCGTCTGGCATCCAGGGTTGCAGATGAAGCAGCTTTCTCCAGAGGCTGGACGCTGGAGGCCAGACCCAATTTGTTTTCGTGTCATTCGTGTGTTTCGTGGTTAATAATTCCGCGTGCCATTGAACCGACTCCAACGCGGCTTGCGCGCCACCTTTGCGGGCATGGCCGTCAACGTCGTGTTCTCGGGCACGAAACTCGCCGCCGGCATCATCGGCCATTCGCACGCGCTCGTCGCGGATGCCGTCGAATCCTTCGCTGACATTTTCAGTTCGCTCATCGTCTGGCGCGGGCTCATCGTGGCCGCGGCGCCGCCGGACGAGGATCATCCCTACGGCCACGGCAAGGCTGAACCGATTGCCTCCGCCATTGTGGCCGCCATGTTGTTGGGGGCGGCGCTGTGGATCGCGCTCAAGGCCTTCAGCGAAATCATGCAACCGCATCTGCCGCCGGCGCCGTTTACGCTCATCGTGCTACTGGTGGTGGTGGCGGTGAAGGAAAGCCTGTTCCGGTTTGTTTCACGCGAAGGCCAGGCGGTGGACAGCTCGGCGGTCAAAACGGATGCCTGGCATCATCGCAGCGATGCCATCACCTCCGTGGCCGCCGGTATCGGCATCAGCGTTGCGCTCATTGGCGGCAGGGGTTTCGAGGCAGCCGACGACGTGGCCGCGATTGCGGCGGCGGGGGTCATTGCCTGGAATGGCTGGCATTTGCTGCGTCCGGCGCTCAACGAACTCATGGATACGGCGCCCAGCCATGAAGTCATCGACCAGATCCGTCAGATTGCGACCGCCACGCCCGGGGTGGACAGCGTGGAGAAATGCTTTGTGCGCAAGGTCGGCTACCAGTATTTCGTGGACATGCACGTGGAAGTGGACCCGCAAATGACCGTGCTGCGCTCGCATGAAATCGCCCACGACGTGAAGAACAAAATCCGCGACACCATCCCCGCGGTCAGCGACGTGCTGGTTCATATCGAACCGCTCGGCATCGCCGCGCCGCAAAAATAATCTGTTCCCTTTTCCTTCCGGCGGACATAAATGGGCAAATGTCTGAACCGGACGACATCGCCCTGCTGCGGCAATACGCCACAGGTCACTCCGAATCCGCTTTTGCCACGCTGGTGGAGAAGTATCTCAATCTGGTTTATTCCACCGCCCTGCGCAGCACCGGGCACACCCAGGCCGCCGGGGAAATTACCCAGGCCGTCTTCATCATTTTGGCCAGGAAGGCAGATCAATTGCCGCGGCGCGTTGTGCTGTCGGGCTGGCTGTATCAAACGACGCGGCTGACGGCGGCCAATTTTCTGCGGACGGAAATCCGCCGTCAAAAACGCGAGCAGGAGGCGTACATGCAATCGCTGGTGAACGAACGGGAACCGGAGGTCTGGCCGCAAATCGCCCCGCTGCTGGATGCCGCGATGGAACGGCTCGGGGAGAAGGACCGCCACGCCATCGTGCTGCGGTTTTTCGAAAATCGGAATTTGCGCGACGTCGGGCTGGCCTTGGGCGCGAGCGAAGACGCGGCGAAAATGCGGGTGAATCGAGCGCTAGAAAAGCTGCGGAAATTTTTCACCAAACGCGGGGTGACGCTGTCGGTCGTGGCGATTGCCGGAGCAGTCTCCACCGGCTCGGTTCAAGCCGCACCGTCGGCGCTGGCAAAATCCATTACTGCTGTTGCGGTGGCGAAGGGGGCGGCCGCCAGCGGTTCAACCCTGACCCTCGCAAAAGGAGCATTGAAAATTATGGCCTGGACCAAGGCAAAAACCGCCATCTTCGTTGGCGCCAGTTTGTTGGTTGCGGCAGGAACAACGACCGTGACAGTGAAAGAAATACACAAACACCAAAACGAAAACTGGCAACTTGGACAAATGAATGCAAAATTCCTGATTGAGCCTCCGTATAGGACCGTGATTCTCCCCACCCGATCCGCTGAAAGAAGTCGTAAAGATGGATCCGGCGGAATGGTCTGGATGAAGGACGGGCGGGCTTTTGGCATAAATGCCGCCGTCGGAGAAATGCTACGCGTGGCCGAGGTTGATTATGGCGCCGTCAGCCAATCGCGCACCATTCTCAATGCGGAAATTCCGACGAACCACTACGATTTTTTCTCAAATCTGCCGACGGGTTCCAAGGATGCGCTGCGCCGGGAAATCAAAAAAAAGTTTGGGGTTGTGGGCCGGTTTGAAACCATTGAAACCAAAATCTTGTTTCTCAAGGTCAGGGATGCAAGCGCCTCCGGACTGAAGCCGAGCCAGTCAAACAACAGTTCAACCAGCGATGGCAACGGGTCCATTACCATGATGAATTCGACGACCGATGCTTTGGCCCTTGAACTGGAAAATCATTTTAAAATTCCCGTCATTAACCGGACGGCGTTGGCCAACAATTTCGATTTCAAAATCCGTTGGAGGGAATACGAAGGGAAAGCCGAGGGCGATGATCCTGATCATCCGCGTCTTGATAGCCTGAAACGGGCGTTGATCGATCAACTCGGCCTGGAACTGGTTCCGGGAACAGCCCCGGTCGAGATGCTCGTGGTGGAGAAGGCAAATTGACCCCGGTTCATTTTCGTTGCCCGCCGGCAGGGAGCGTGGCGACGCCTTGCCGCGAGTCCTTTCAGGGAAGCCCGGCGAAATTTTTGAAAATAAATGTCACTTTTTGCCTTTGGGCGGATACTTATTAGTGGGTGTTGGCGGCAATAAAACCGTGGAACGAATGGCCCACAGCGGTGTCCATCCCCATGAGAACCTGCATCCGACGGGTGAATCCTGGGCGCGGGACAGCGATAAAATGAAATAGTCGGTAACGTTTGGGCTGGTTTTCCTTTAGTTAAGAATGAACAGGCAGGGTTCGAGTCGACCGAAGCCGTGCAGGCGGCGTCACACGACAGCCGGCGGTTACAAATTGCGCAGATTTTTATTGTAATACGTTTTGCCGAATCCTGTTAATACAGTCGGGAAAGACATTATGAAGCCGGACAAACAGGGACGTTTGCTTCGCCAGCCGCCAGTCGGGACGGAAAACCGCCGGCCGGCGTTCACGCTCATCGAACTGCTGGTGGTGATTGCCATCATCGGCATTCTCGCGGCCTTGCTGTTGCCGGTGCTGTCCCGGGCCAAGGCGACGGCCACGCGGATCGGTTGCCTGAACAATCAACGGCAACTGGGCCTGGGCTGGGAAATGTATTCCGGTGATTTCAGCGGCAAGATGGCGTTGAACGAAGTCGAAATCTCTGGTCTCTCGGTACCCCGCAGCACGTCGAATTCATGGGTGGTTGGCAACGCCGCCGTCGACGTCGACCGGGCCACCATCACGAGTGGAAGCCTTTTCCCATACGTAAAAAATGCGGACGTGTATAAATGCCCGGCCGATCAGGGTGTGATTCAAGACACCACCATTCCCAGATACCGCAGTTTTTCCCTGAGTTGCTACATGGCCGGGCCGCAAGCGGATGTCACTGACTGGCAGCTCCAGCCGTTGCATCAGACGAGCCAGATCTCCAAAACCTCCCAGACCCTCACTTTTATCGACGAGGATGCCCAGACCCTGGACGACGGTCATTTCCTGTATGCCACCAACTTCAACAACTGGCTCAACATCCCCGGCTGGCGGCATCAGAACGGGACCGTCCTCACTTTTGCCGACGCGCATACGGAGTATTGGAAGTGGAAAAGCCCGGTGCCCACCTCAACCTACTTCAGCTACGGCGCGGATCTCACCGATCCATTGGCGCTGGCCGACCTGCAACATCTCCAAGAGACGGCGCCGGGTTCCAATTGATGTGATGTCAACCGGGAAACTTCATCGTATCGGAACTGTAGTTTCACCGGCCGGTTGACTCGAATGGCCATGAAAGCAAAACGCGCATTCACGCTCATTGAACTGTTGGTGGTCATCGCCATCATTGCCATTCTCGCATCGCTGCTGCTGCCGGCATTGTCGTCGGCCAAGCAGCGCGCGTGGACCACCAGTTGCAATTCCAACCTGCACCAGGTCGGCCTGGGCATGAGGATGTTCGCGGATGACAACAATGAGTTTTATCCCGAATCCGGCGGCTATATCCAGTGGGGAACGATTGATGTTGCCGTAGCGCAGGGTGGGTCAGGCAAACCCAGTTGGATGGAGCAGATTTTCCCCTGCGTCGGCAACACGAATGCGTTCAATTGCCCCGGCAATGTGCAACTGCCCGAGCAATACCAAGGGCCGTTCAATTATTTCAATGGCTATAATGCCGCGTATGGCGCGGCCGGCAGCGAGTTCGCGGCGGTCAATGGCAACGCCATTCTCTTTCCCTCGGCTTTTGTCCTGGGCGGCGACACGGCGGGGACAAGGGCGGAAGAATCATTTTTTATCCCGACGACGCGGACAAGGATGATTTCACGCAGAACTGCGTCGGCGGCGCGGCGGATGATTCGCTGACGGAATACTGGCAGGTCCACAGCCAGGGCCAGAACGTGATATTCGCCGATGGTCATTCCCAGTGGTATAAAGGCTTCAATCCGGGCGAAATGACCTTTGCTTACACAACCATGACCAATTGGATTCAATACCCGTGAACGAGTGCCCCGGCAATTTCCACTTTGCGATCCTGGCGGCTTGGCGGTTGAATTCCCCGCAATGAAAATTGTTTTAGCTTATTCGGGCGGCTTTGCCTTTGCCGACGGCCATTCCGAAACCCACCGTTGGCAAAGCCGAAGCCCCAGCAGAGCAATCAATATATGATTACTGATCCCGCCGACCAGCAGGATTGGCGGTCGATGAGAGACCGGACCTCGGCAAAATAGCTGCCCCAACCTGGGATTGAGCGCCGGTTTGAACTGTAGTGTCGGCTGTCTCAGCCGACCATGCGCTGGGGACAGCGCACAGTAAGCCGACCATCGTTATCTTCGGTTTTCGTGTAGTTTTTGGTTTTCGTGATTTCAACCTGCTTTCAATTGTCCCGGTGGGGCGAGGCTCCTGACGAGCCGATGTAGTGTTGTCGTGTCGAGCCTGTCTGCCGTGCCGAAGCTTCAGAGCAAAGGCTGCTGGCTTGATGGGATTGGATTGGCGCGCAGTGCCAACGTTACATCGGCTCGCGGGTGCGCTCGCCCCACCAAGCCCAAACCCCTGGCATCGCTGGCCCAAGTTGCGCTTCCAAACTGAGACCAAGGGTTTTCCCAGTGGCGTCAAGGAACACCCTAGTCGCCGCCAGCCCGCGCAGCAGGTAATGGTGATTATGACCATTATGCACAAATACCCAGCCCAGACTGCGAACGTTGTTTGGCGCGGCCTATTCAATCCAGCCGGGCTGGCGAGGTTCCTGGGAGGATTCTTGATGCTCATTGCTCTCAGCTCAACGGTTCAAGCCGGGAGTGTCAATTTGGTCTGGAACCAGAGCACGGACCCAACTGTTGTGGGTTACAACATCTATTATGGCGGGGCCAGCGGCACCTACACCAATGAGGTTTCCGCCTCCAGCGCAACGAATGCAACCATTTCCGGCCTCGTCGAAGGTGTGACTTACTACTTCGTGGCCACGGCGTATAACAGTGTGGGGCAGGAAAGTGATTTTTCGACCGAACTCAGTTACCTGCTGCCATTGACTACCGTGACGTCCATCTGGCCCGGCACGGCGGTGCCCAGCGTGGTGGATGGCGGCCCGGACAGCGCCGTGGAGCTGGGGGTGAAGTTCCGCTCGGACGTGGCCGGGAGCATCACCGGTGTGCGCTTCTACAAGGCGGCTGCCAACACGGGTACCCATGTGGGCAACCTGTGGACGAGCACGGGCACGCTGCTGGCCACCGCGACGTTCACCAGCGAGACCGCCTCGGGTTGGCAGCAGGTGAACTTTGCGACTCCGGTATCCATCACCGCCAACACAATCTATGTGATTTCCTACCACGCCAACAACGGGCATTTCAGCTACACGGATAACTACTTTTCGGTCAATGGCGTTGATAATCCGCCGTTGCATGCGCTGGCCACGGGCGTGACGGGGGGAAATGGCGTCAATGCCTACGGCGCCGGCAGCGTGTTTCCGACCCAGACCTGGCTTGACCGCAATTACTGGGTGGATGTGGTGTGGCAGGGCGGGCTTGCCGGAGTGCAGTTCCAGGTCACACCGGCGAAGCAGTTTATTCTGACCGTGACCGGCCCGGTCGGCCACACGTATGACATCCAGGCGACGCAGGATTTCGTCACCTGGACGGTTATCGGCATCGTGACGATGGGCGCCAGCGGCACGTTGAATTTTACCGACACGAACGCGGCGGCTTTTTCGAGGCGCTTCTATCGCACCCGCGGATAATCGTGAACTATTCTTAAAGTCAGGGAGCTTGCGCTCCGATAGCAGGATTGGATCATCAGGCCAATCCGGCTGTCTCCGGTCAGCGGTCAATTGAATTTTATATGACACTTTATCTCAGCCAAAGATGTTGGGGCCGATCCTGCCTGCATCTGGCGGCAGCCATGCAAGCCGGACACTGGCGCTGGCATCTCGCCGGCATCCAACGGGAACTTCATTTCAAGCGGAGCTGACCCGAAAAGCTGCGGCGAACGTTTTATTCTCCCTTTCGCCGGATTGGAGTGCCGGTCTCGGATTCGGCGTGTTCCCTTTGAACCATTCATTGGATGTTGAGCGTTGAATGCCTGCTCGCGATGTATCGGAGTTGAATGTTCGATGTTTTCCCGCTGCTGGGAGCCGATTCGCGGTTTCAACCAGCTTTCATTTCCGCTTTGCGTTCCCGGCTTGCTGGCGGTTTAATGTGCGGACATGAAAATTGTTCTAGCTTATTCGGGCGGCCTCGACACGTCGGTGCTGCTGTCGTGGATCAAGGAGGAATACAATGCCGAGATGATCGCCTTCTGCGCCAACATCGGCCAGGAGGACGAACTCACCGGCCTCGAAGCCAAGGCCAAACGCACCGGCGCGTCCAAAATCTACATCGACGATTTGCAGGAGGAATTCGCGCGCGACTTCATCTATCCCATCATCCATGCCGGCGCGATTTACGAGGGCCAGTATTTCCTCGGCACCAGCATTGCCCGGCCGCTCATCGCCAAACGCATGGTGGAAATCGCCAAAAAGGAAAAGGCCGACGCCATCGCCCACGGCGCCACCGGCAAGGGCAACGATCAGGTGCGGTTTGAACTCACCGCTGCCGCGCTCGCGCCGGACCTGCAGGTCATCGCCCCGTGGCGGGATGCGCGGTATCGGAACGACTTTCCCGGCCGGCAGGAGATGATTGAATATTGCGAAAAGCGGAAGATCCCCGTCCAGGCCAGCGCCAAGAAACCGTTCTCTAGCGACCGGAACCTGCTGCACATTTCCTACGAGGCTGGCATCCTCGAAGACCCGTGGATGGATGCTAGCGACAAGAAGTATCGCGGCTCATTCACCACGCTATCCGTGTTCCCAGAAGACGCGCCGAACAAGCCGGAATTCGTCCTGTTGGATTTTGTGAAGGGCAATTGCGTAGCGGTGAACGGCAGGAAGCTTTCCCCATTGGGCGTGATGAAGACGCTGAACAAGATCGGCGGCAAACACGGGGTGGGCCGGGTGGACATGGTGGAGAACCGGTTTGTGGGGATGAAATCGCGGGGCGTGTATGAAACGCCCGGCGGCGCCATCCTGCACTTTGCGCATCGGCAGATGGAAAGCCTGACCATGGACCGGGAAGTCATGCACCAGCGCGACGCGTTGATCCCGAAATACGCCTCGCTGGTGTACAACGGCTTCTGGTTTGCGCCCGAGCGGCTGGCGTTGCAGGCCTACGTGACCGAGAGCCAGAAGAACGTGACCGGCACCGTGCGGGTGAAGTTGTACAAGGGCAACATCATGGTCGCCGGCCGCAAGAGCCCGGTGAGCCTGTACAACCCGCACATCGCCACGATGGAAGCCGACCCGACGAAAGCCTACAACCAGGACGACGCCACCGGCTTCATCAGGCTGAACGCGCTCCGGTTGAAGGTGGCGGCGAAGGTGCAGAAAAAGTGAATGCAGAAATTCCAAAACCAATTCTGTTGTATCGCTATTTGGATGCGCAGGCCGGACTCAAGACAATAGAATCTCGATTGCTTAGAATCAGCCGCCTTCGGGATTTGAACGATCCATTTGAGTCACGTATGGGAATAATCAATGTTATTTGGATGATGTTCTGGTTCACGAAGTGGCCCATCACATGGATCGTGAACGCATCGCCGACAGCAAAACGAAAGAATCTTTCGCTCACGCCTTCGTTCAGCAGCAATTGCGGGCTTAAAACGACCTCCCTCACCTGTTTCCTCTCCCCAAGGAGAGGACATACCGGCGTACGATTTCTGATTGACGGAAGATTATCTAGCCAATTCAGTCACACGACATTTCAAAAGCGCGGCGAACGATTCTCCCTCTACTGGAGGAGACTTGAACCGATTGGGAATTGGTGAAAGGAATTCGGCAAAGCCGAAGGCCCGCAGGGCCGAGCGAGCGGGCGCGAGCGAGTCAACGCCGGCGTGAGGACGGTCGTTCAAACCATTTTTGTTCCAACTCCGAGAATCACTCTCCGGTTGGCCGCCCGTTTCCGCCGGACGTAACCGGCCATGGCCCGCGAAAGTTCGTTCAGTTTTGAACGGTGTGGCTTGCCGCGGGTTTAGCCTGCGATAATATTAACTTTTCACCCACAACGATGCGGTCACTCTTCAAGTGGTTGGCAGTTTTCAGAGCTTTGACGGATATGCCGTGGGTTTTGGCTATCCGGCTCAAGGTGTCGCCGGATTTGACCACATAAATTCCTTTGGCGTGGCGGGATGAAGTCGCGTGAGCTGGTGTCACCCGCAAAGACGGCGTGGGCGTCAGGTCTGGGGAGGTCGGTGCCGGCGCCGGCTCTGGCATGGGGACGTTTTCGGGAAGGCTCGCGGATTGGGGGGTTGTCCAGTTGGTTTCATCCACTGATTCCGACGTCGCCATCGGTGTCGGCAACGGATTGCTCTTCTCGCGCGGGGATCGGCAATCGTGCATGGTCTGCCGGGGGGCCGCCAACTCCGCCAACGATGATTGCTGGGTCTGGCACCCTTGAATCAACATTCCCATTATCAAAATGGTCGCGGTGATCAACAGGGTGTAAACGCACGCCCATAATTGCCGGCGGCGCCGGGCTTCCCTTTCTGCCAGAATAACTTTAGGTAAGCCAAATGGATTTGCCATAATGTAATACTTTCTTCTATCGCTTTGTTGAACCCGCAACTGACATGTCTGGCCATTCCTTAGCAGGGTGATTGCCATGGTTTGGAGATGTTTTATAACCATCTAAAAATCAATATCTTATCAAATAACAGCCGGTCTCGAAGTGACTATGGCGGGACCGTCTAAATCGTGTTCCGCGCATTTTCTGCACCAACCAACGCCTGTCCTGTGCAAGTTGAAAAGTGCCCCACCGTTTGGTTGCCGATTCCATCAGGTGCAACCGGCGATGAAAAAACGCTCCGCTGAATCAGCGGAGCGAAATGGTTTAAGGTTTAAAGCGATTACTTAGCCGTGGACGCCGGGGCATTGGTGGAAGCATCGGTCGATTTGTGTTTCGACTTGAGCAAGCCGGCGTCAATCATCTTCTGCTTGTCTTCCTTGGTCATGGCGGCGCGTTCACTCTTTTCGAGTTTGCCGTCCTTGTTGGTGTCATATTTCGCCAGCATTTCTTTCATGACCGTCTGTTGTTCCGGGGTCAATTCCTTCTTGGGCTTGGCATCCTGGGCCTGGACGATGATGGCGGTGGCGCAGAGGAGTCCGAGGGCTGCAATCAATAGTTTCTTCATGTCGATATGGTAATCAATGTTCAATTTGTTGGTTTAAGCTGCAAGGGAATAGACGCTGGAGATTTTTACGGGTTACGGTGTTTTTCATCCATCTCATGCCGGTTCTTCGCGCGTCACATCCCGCAACTTTTCTACGGCGCGGTCAGTGGGATGTTGCCATTGGCGCAGCGTTGGTCCCAGCCCGGTTCGGGTGAAGTTCTTCGGGATGGATGGTCACGGTGAAGCTGGCCCGGTTGGCCGCCCACCATTTCTCCCATTGCGCGGGCTGGTCCGGTGGGAAGTGTTGGCCCGTGAGCGCCCGCAAGATGGCCGCGGCCCTTTTTTTCACAAACACATTCGGATCGTTCAACAAAGGCAACGCCAGGTCAACCGACTGCGTATTGGCATTGTCCAACAAGGCGATGAGGCCAAATATCCGCGCCGCCGTTTCCGGATTATGAAGCAACGGAACGGCTTCTTCGCAGGAAATGGGCGTATCGCCCAGTTCATAAACCGCCATGTTGACCACTTCATTCTGGGGAATCGCAGCCAATTGCAACAGTTCCGCCCGCGAAAATTTCTCCCGTAGATTGACCAGCATCCGGAGGGCGGAAGCTTTGATTTCAGGATTCGGCTCCTTGAGCAGTTCGCGAAAAACGGAAACATAACTGGACGTATCGCCGGTGTGCTGCGCGAGACATGCAGTGGCCGCCTGGCGAGCCTCGCCGTTGCTGTCCCGGAACAGACCGATCAGTGGCTCAACGAAACCGGGATTCCAGATGTCTTGCGCTGCCAGGGCCGCGTTTATCCGGACTTCGGGTTCCGCATCCTTGAAGAGTCCGGGCAAACATCCTGCCAGCCGCGGATCGCGCAGGCGGGTGATGACCGAGGCGGCCTGGAGACGCATCACTGGATTCTTGCTTTGGAGGGCGGCGATCAGGGCTGGAACAGCTTCTTTCCCCAATGAGGCAAGTCCATCAGCGGCCAAATATCCATAGTCGGCGCCCAATTCTCCGGCAAAGACGGGGATGGCCGGCTGAAACTCCAGGTCGCGCATTTCCTCCGCCTGGAATGTCCAGGTCTGCTTGGTGAGCCACCACGATTTGCCGGCCAGTCGTGGAATCTGCAGGCTGCAATCCGGGAGGTCCGCCGTGGTGACCTGGATAAAGGGTGGCGAATCATCCGGCGAAACCGCCGGGATCTCACGCATTCTTTGAATCCGGCGTTCATCCGCGGTGGTCAACGGCGGCGGCGAATCTCCATATTGCCTTTTCAATTCGGAAAGCAGCCCCTTTCTGAAGTTCTCTGCATTCGTGGCCGCCTGTTCCCGGTCGCGCCGATATGCTTCCGGCAGTTTCTTTTCAAACATGCCCTTTTCCATCAGCGGTTCACCCGACAACACCTCGACCTGGACTTCGGAGGGCCGGCCGTTGACCGAAGAGATGCCGAGCGGGAATACGCACCGGTCGATCGCAAAACTGATTTGCAGCGGATGCAACTCACCGGCCGCCAACTTTTCCTTCATTTCGGATTGAATCCCCGGAACCTGTCTCGGAGGGCCGGAAACAATTTGAAACGTATTCCCTTTTCCCAGGCGGATTCTGGCGGCGATGAAATACCAATGTTGGTTGACATAGGCATCCATCACGCCGGCCTTGTCCGGGGGAAACGAAAAACCATTTGCCGCCAGCCAGTTTTCCAGGGCGGTCGCAGCTTTGGTGGAAAGCACGGCCACTTGGTAAGCTCCCACGGTTTTGGTTTCGATGACTTTGACCGGCTCGGTTTTCTCGTTATCCGGGCTCAGGGAGGCGTCTGCAGCACCGGGAACGCCGTGCCCTGATTCAAAATGCAGCTGGGTATAACGGCTCAATTCATAAAAGCATTGCATCGAACCCTTTTGGACCGTTGGCAGGTTGGGCACGGGGACGAGCCAGCCGAATTCCTCGACCGGGCCGTCATATTTGACCTGCAAAATCAGATCTTCACGACCAGCATCGTACACCATGATGGCTTTTTGGGTCGGCTCATTGATGTCCTTGTGCTTGTCCCAGACAAACTTTGAGACCACGAAGCATCCATCCGCCCGCCCGGTTGCCGGGGCCAGCAAACCGGCGGCCAGGCCCAAGATCAAACCGGCCTTCAGCTTTTGAAGACAGTTGTCCGTCATGGTGTTGTGGGTGTGTCCGGACAGACGTTTCCGGGTTTAACGGGGCGTGTCAAGCGGTGAATGCCCGGCTGTAGCACTCTGCCCATAGCCGGCTTTTAAAGACAAGCCGCAGTTGGTTTTCAGCAATTCGCGTCCAGCGCCGTCCCGCTCCCGGACGTATCAAGGGAATGAACTTCGAATGTCACCGCTACTTATAGTTTTAGCCCGGCGGTCGCAATTCGACCCGCAGCGTCACTAATATATGACGATATGAATTCGTTTAAGCAGGACATCTCATGGACTTGACGGACAAGGAATACGTCGAGCGCTGTCGTGATGGGCATCCCGAGGACTTCGGTCTGCTGGTGGATCGCTACCAGAAACCGCTGTTCGCTTATCTGGCGGCGCGGGTGGGAAACTCGCCGCAGGCGGAGGAAGCGGCGCAGGAATCGTTCGTGCGGGCCTTCCTGTCGCTGAGGAGGCTGCGCCAGCCGGAGTCGTTTTACTCCTGGCTGCTGGGCATCGCGGGACGGGTGGCCAAGGAACAATTCCGCTCCGAGTTGCATCGAAAGCAAGAAAGTGAAGCCGCGGAGACCCTGATGACCAGCGCGGCCGACCACACCGAAGATTATCCGTTGGAGGAAGCCATTGCTGCCCTGCCTGAAAATCATCGTCAGGTGATACTGCTGCGGTATTACGAGGGGCTTTCCTGTCAGGAAGTGACCAAACGCCTCGACATGCCGCTCGGCACCGTCACCAAAACGCTGTCGCGAGCCTACGCCCTGCTTCGGCAGGAACTCAAAGCTCGTGAACATGCGGAACAAACCGTCAACCAAACAGAACAACCATGAACTGCGCCGAATGCCGGGACAATTTGGTCGCCTGCGCGGAAGGGTTGCTGGCCCGCGACGAATCGCTCGCCTGCCGGACGCACCTGGAAACATGTGCGGCTTGCCGGGCTGAATACGAGGCGATCACGAGTCTGCAACAACGCCTGATCGCCCGCGGTCAGGCTGCCGCCAGAGTAAGAATCGTTGAATCGGTGATACGGCGGATTCTGGAACCCAAGGAGCCGGAAAAGGAAACCATCATGAACAAACTTTTGAAACATCGCTGGGGATTTGGACTGGGTGCGGCGGCAGGTGCGGTGGCGATTACCATCGCAATCATCATAACCATCTCGCCCAAGGCGTTCGGAATTGATCAGGTCATCGAGGCTTATAGCCACGTCCGTTTTTTGCACGTCAAAACTTTCCCCGGCGATCAGCAAACGCCGAACGAATTCTGGATCAAGGCTGATGAGCAGGGTCACGTGGAAAAGGCGAGATATTACCTGCCCGAAACCGAGGACGGCGTGAAGCTCATTACTTGGACGCCCGAAAAGGCAGAAATCTGGTTTCAAAGCAAACATGGGTTCCTGATTCTCCAGACCAAGCGGATTGCGCCCATGATGCAAAGCCTGTTGGAGCAAAGCCAGCCCCAGTTGTACCTGAAAGGGCTGCGGGAAGGGCAAAAGGCCGGCGAGGTTGGGTTGCAAATTCAAGAGGTGCCAGGTGAAACCCGGGTGATTGTGGCGACAAACCGGGATGGCCAGAAGCAGGTGATCTCCATAAACAAGAAAACGGACCTGATTACTTCTCTGGAGTTTTATCATGTGAAAGGGACCAACGAGGTTTTGAGAATGCGAACGGAGTTTTCCGATTACAACGTCCCGATTGAAGAGAAGATGTTTTCGTTGCAAGACCAGCTGCCGAAGGATGTCACTGTGGCCGACCAGCTCAACCAGGTGATCGGCGTGGCGCAGGGAACCCTGACGGACGAGCAGGCGGCGGCGGAGACGGTGCGCCAGTTCTTTCAAGCGCTCGTGAACAAGGATTACACGAAAGCAGGTTTGATCTATGGCGGCGAACTGGAAGAGCACTTCAAGGAACAATTCGGCGCGATCAATGTTGCCAGAATCATTTCGGTCGGCCCGGCGGTAGCGCAGACCAACTGGGTCAAACACGGTTTCCGGGTCCCTTGCAAAGTGGAGATCATTCAATCGGACGGGCAAAAATTTATTTCGACCCCCAGTCCTTACGTGCGACCCGGGGATGACGAAGCCCATCCTGACCGCTGGAACATTACCGGCGGAGTGAGCCTTGGGGCGACACCTGAAGTCAAAATCCTGTCGGACAACAACAAATACGCCACCATGACTGTGGAACAGACCGCGCGAGCATTTTTTGAGGCCTGCAGCCGAAAGGATTGGGATGAGGCCGGGAAATTCATGCCATACCTCAACGAACGGCTGAAAGAATATCTGGGCGGCTTGAAGATCGTCAGCATAGGCGAGTCCTTCACCGCCGAGAATTATCCCGGCGGTCTGGCGCCCAAAGGCTTTCCGGGCCGGTTTGTGCCTTACGAAATCCAGCTTCCACCGCAGGAATTCAATGTGCGGGTGGCCAACACGAATTCGGCGAAACGGTGCGTGGTGACGGGAATTTATGACAACAGACTGAAGTTGCAGGAGGATTTCAAATGGTCCACCGAGCCGGAAGTACTGGCCAACAACGATATCTATGCCCGGCTGTCGCCCTCGGCGGCGGTGCAGGCCTACTTCGACGCCCAGTCAAAATCGGACTGGGTCGAAATGCGCAAGTTTACCTCGGAATCCGATGTCGAGGGCACCAAAAAACAGATTGCGATGGCGGAGAAAGCCGGCGTGGACGTGCATAAACTGATGCCGGTGGTCGAGGTGGGCGAAGCCATCTGGTCGCCGGAACAATCCGCCTGGTTTGTGAAGGTTCGCATGTCACAGGTCAAGAAATGGAACCTGGCCATCAGAAATGACAATCCGGCCGGCCGATG